>CAJDUW010000002.1_pt1 | contig 100275 bp, 79 predicted proteins | sample 7390931 | NCBI WGS metagenome assembly CAJDUW01 (sample SAMEA7055687, study PRJEB34461) | soil metagenome | biome: terrestrial ecosystem; feature: Peninsula; material: soil | place: Antarctica | collected 2016
CAACGCTAACTCAACACACGGTGCGGGCAAGGGATAAGGTGCTTGGCAATTTCTCAGCACACCGATGAGTTGTGCGTCGGCGATTAAGGTACCGATGCGCGCGCCAGCTAAGGCATGGGCTTTGGATAGGGTTCGCAACACGGCCACGTTGGGATGCGCTTCAAGCAGGCTCACGGCTGACGCTTGATCCGAATACTCGACGTAGGCCTCATCCACCACCACCACGGACTGGCCTGCAAGACGAGTAGCCAACTGCGCAATCTCGTCGAGCGATACCGCGTGACCGGTCGGGTTGCCCGGCGAGCAGACAAACACCAGGTGCGCACCATGGCGTTCAGCAGCTTCGGCCAGCGCCACGGCATCGAGCCGGAATCCAGCGTCGTCGTCGTCCAGTGGCACATCAATCAAGGGTGCATTTTGTAGCCGCGCGCTGACCGCATACATGCCAAACACCGGACTGGAAATCACCACCGCGTCTTGACCCGGCCGACACAGGGCGCGCACCAGAAGATCGATGGCCTCGTCGCTGCCGCGGCCGATCAACAGTTGATCCGGGCTCACCTGATAGAGGCGCGCCAGAGCCTGCCGTAAGGCTTCGGGTTGCGGCGATGGATAGCGCTGACTAACGGCATTGAGATCGGCTGGATTGGCGCGCGGACTCTCATTTGCATTGAGCCAGATCGAGCCGGACACGCCACTGCGTCGCGCTGAACCATAGCCGCCAAAATCACGCAGATCAGGTCGCACCAGATCAAGGATTGAGCTGCTCACGCTGCGCCATCCAAACGCGCCAAGCGCCGCGACACGGCTGCGGCGTGCGCATCGAGTTGTTCAGCACGCGCCAAGGTCACAGCATCCGGGCCGATCGCGCGCAAGCCTTCGCGGCTGACCTCCTGCACCGTGATGGTTTTCTGAAAACTCGCGACCGACAGCCCGCTCCAAGCGCGCGCCATGCCGTAGGTTGGCAACACGTGATTGGTACCGCTGCAGTAATCACCGAGTGCTTCGGGTGCGTAATCACCCAGAAAGATCGAGCCCGCCGATTCAACCGTATCCACCCAGCGACGCGGCTCACGCAAGGCCAAAATTAAATGCTCCGGCGCATAACGATTCGACAGCTCTATCGCCTGAGCAATCGTCCCTACGTGGATCAGTCGTGCATGCTGCAAGGAGCGCGCCATGATGTCTCGGCGTGAAAGCACGGCGGTTTGACGCTCGATTTCCTCAGCGACCGCGGCCAGCAGTTGGACACTGTCGGTTGCCAGCAGCACCTGTGAATCCGGTCCATGCTCGGCCTGCGACAGTAGATCAGCGGCCACAAACTCCGGATCAGCACCGGCATCGGCAATCACCAGTACTTCGGACGGCCCGGCTGGCATATCGATGGCTGCGCCCTGCGGATCAGCAGCAACCTGTTGCTTGGCTTCGGTGACCCAGGCATTGCCCGGACCGAACAATTTGTCGCACTTTTGCAATCCACCTACGCCATAGGCCATGGCGGCGATCGCTTGGACTCCACCGAGCACAAACACCTGATCAATACCACAGGCTTCGGCCGCCACCAGCACTGCGGGATCGGCTGTTCCATCTTTGCGCGGCGGTGTGCACAACACGACCTTTGGACACCCGGCCAAACGCGCTGGCACGCCTAGCATCAGCGCGGTCGATGGCAGCGGCGCGGTGCCGGCAGGCACATATAAACCAACGCGCTGGATCGGACGCAGGATGCGCTCGCATTGGACGCCGGGTGCGGTTTCCAATTGATAGGGCGCGATCATTCCCGCCAGATGAAAACGCTCGATCCGGTTTTTGGCCGCAAGGATCGCGGCCTGCAGCACTGACGGCACTTCGCTGCGGGCGCGCTCAAAGGCCTCGGGCCGTAGCTGGAAGCTTTCCAGCTCACACCCATCAAAGCGCGCAGTCAACTCGCGCAATACAGTCGCTCCGCCCTCTCGCACCTGCCCGATTAGTGCAGACACTGACGCGCGCAGGTCACTATCGGCCGCAATCACCGGGCGCTGCAACAGCGCTTCTTGCGCTGCCTCGCTCAGCTTATTCCAGTCATGAATCTGCATCGTGGGCCTCACAGCAGCATCTGCTCGACTGGCAGCACCAGCATGTTGCGGGCACCGGCACGCTTGAGATCTTCCAAGTGCTGCCAGGTCACTTCACCCTGACAGACCGCTTGCAGCGCGATCGCATCGCTGGCGCCATCCAGCGCACTGACACTGGGCACGGCACCACCGGGCAGTCGCGCAGTCACTTCAATCAAGTTTTTGCGATCGGTCTGCAGCAGCAACAAGCGTGCATCGCGCACCTTGAGCACACCATCAAGCCGTCGCAACAGGAGTTCGGACAAGCCATCACGCTCGTCGCCAAAGGCCTTGTCCGAGCCAACCAGAACCGCTTCACTTTCAAAAATGATCGCTACTTCGCGCAATTGGTTGGCGGCCAGGGTTGCGCCTGACGAAACCAAATCACAGATCGCCTCGGCCTTGCCCAGACGCGGCGCAATTTCAACCGAGCCAGAAAGCGTGACGACCTCAGCGGCAACGCCATTGCGCTTCAACCAATCCGTCAAAAGATTCGGATAGGAGGTGGCAATACGCATGCCAGCCAAATCCTGCGGCCCCGTCCATTCCTGTTCCTGCGGCAAGGCGATGGAGAGCCGACAGTGACCAAAGCCCAGAGCACGCAGCTCTCGGAAAGCCGGCACCTTGCCCTCAGCCACCACACCCAATCGCAATTCCTCCAACAGGTTGCGACCGACAAAGCCGAGATCGCATACGCCTTCGGCGATCAGCCCCGGAATGTCATCGTCACGCACCAGCAATAGGTCGATCGGCAACACTTCGCCGTAGCAGAAAAGACGATCACGGCTTTCCCGAAAGGTCAGTCCGGAGCGAGTCAAAAGCTCACGCCCGGGGGTGGATAAACGGCCAGACTTCTGCGTGGCAACACGCAGGCGATCACGTGGTTTCATAGGGCTTTCTAAAAGTGGGGATGTGGGGACAGCAAACGAAGGATCAGCGGGCATCAATGTCGATGCGACTGCAGGCCTTTAGCAGCTTTTCGATAGCCGCCCGCGCCGTAGCTGAGACAACGCGCCACCCGCCCGACCGTGGTCACGCTCACGCCGGTTAGTTCGTGAATGTCGCGGTAGGGCAAGCCGTCCAGCAACAGAGGCACCACCTGCCAGCGATCGGCCATGGCTTCCAGTTCCGCTGGCGTGCACAGATCGAGCAGCATCGCGCGCAAGTCCGCGGGATTGCGCAGAACCAACAATGCTTCGACCAGTGCATCAAGGCCGGCATCGTTATTGGAAGGGGTACGAACGGGGAGTCGTTTCACAGGATCAGTGCATATCAATGTAATAGCGCGTTAGTACATTGGAACACAAAGACATCTGGATCGACAAGCCCTCAAGCAACAGTGCCGATCAGAATGCGGGTTCAATGCTCGCCTGCCCAGCCCTCCCCAACCAACGCGTTGCCATGCGCCGGATCGATGGCTCCAGCGACTTATCAACCGCCAACTCATCAATCGAACGCCAAGCCAGTGACAAGGACTCCGCGCTCACTCTGAAGTCTTCGCCTGTGCACGCTCGCACCACAAAGCGCACGTCGTAATGCCAGTGTTCGGGCTCTTGTCCGCGAGCGGGAATTCGGTGCCGATCCAGATCGAAAATCGCCGGGTCAAGCTGCAAGCCAGTCAATCCGGATTCCTCTTCCGCTTCGCGCAAGGCAACCTGAGCCACGTCCGTATCGCCGTCAGCATGTCCACCCAGTTGCAACCAGCGTTCCAGTTTGCGGTGATGAGTCAACAACACGCGCTGCCCGTCTGCACTGACCAGCCACGCCGATCCGGTGAAGTGGCCTGGCGGATGATGACGAGCGAAAACATCAGGGTGAGAGCCCAAAAAATGGAGGTATAACGAGGCCGTCTCCGCGTCGTCCGGTGAAGCCTCGGCGTAATGCTGCAATGCAGCGTGCAAATTGAAAGTGGCGGTCATGAAAACGCATGGAATGGGTCGAGCGTCAAAGTATGCCTGCCTGCCCCGCTTCTGGCTCTTGCTGCCGCCCTCAGTGCACGTTAAGGTTCGGTGCGCGTCGCGATGGCTTAGCCTCGGCGCTTCCTGATTAAGTTGCCATTTGCGAGGGGAACACCGCATGTTGAAGAATCTATTGGCGGTCAAGCCAATGACGGCCGCACCACACGTGGATGCGGGCGAACCGGTCGAAGGCTCGCTGGAGGGCGAACCGCATCTGCGTCGTACGCTCACCGCTGGTCAGTTGGTCATGTTGGGCATCGGCGCCGTAATCGGTGCCGGCATCTTCGTGCTGACTGGAACCGCCGCCGCTAACCATGCCGGCCCCGCTTTGATGCTCAGCTTTGTGTTCGCTGGCTTCGCCTGTGCGCTGGCCGGCATGTGTTACGCCGAATTTGCCGCCATGTTGCCGGTGTCAGGCAGTGCCTATTCGTATTCCTATGCAACGCTGGGCGAATTCGTGGCCTGGTTTATCGGCTGGAATTTGGTGCTGGAATACTTGTTTGCGGCGTCCACCGTTGCGGTTGGCTGGTCCGGCTATTTCAACGAAATGCTGCGCCTTGTTTCCTCTTGGACCGGCACCAACATCACGTTGCCAACTGCATTCTCCAGTGCACCGTTCACCTTCGTCGAAGGCAAACTCGCTACCACGGGCGCATTCATCAACCTCCCTGCCATCGCCATTATCGCGGCCGTCAGCTACCTCTGTTACGTCGGCATCCGGCAATCGGCGATCGTGAACTCGGTCATCGTGGCGATCAAGGTCACCGTGATCTTGCTGGTAATCGCCTTCGCCTTCCGCTACATCGACCCACAGAATTGGGTGCCCTTCATTCCTGAGTCCGAAGGCCCCGGCCGTTTCGGCTGGAGTGGCGTGATGCGTGCGGCTACCGTGGTGTTCTTCGCCTACATCGGCTTTGATGCGGTGTCGACGGCTGCGGGCGAAGCCAAGAACCCGCAACGAGATATGCCAATCGGCATTTTGGGTTCACTGATCGTCTGCACGATTCTTTATATCGCGATGGCCGCGACGCTCACCGGCATTGCCGACTTCCGTATTCTGGATACGCCGGAGCCGGTCGCCACCGCTTTGGCTGGTTACCCCTCGCTCGATTGGCTGCGGACCTTGGTCGTGATCGGTGCGATTACCGGGCTGTCCTCGGTCATTCTGGTCATGCTGATGGGTCAGCCGCGCATCTTTTATTCCATGGCTCAAGATGGCCTGATTCCGAAGATTTTTTCCCGCGTACACCCCAAGCATCACACACCTTACGTCGGCACGATCATCGTCGGCCTGCTTGCCATGGTTCTGGGTGGACTGTTCCCAGTGAATGTCCTCGGTGAACTAGTCGCAATGGGTACGCTGCTCGCCTTTACCACTGTCTGCATCGGCGTTCTGGTGCTGCGCTACACCCGCCCTGACATGCCGCGCCCGTTCCGGGTGCCGTTTGCGATTGTGGTCTGCCCACTGGGTGCAATCTCGTGCATGTATCTGTTTTGGCAGGCGTTCTCCGAGCACTGGCGTCTGATGATGGGCTGGACAGCGATCGGCATGGCGATCTACTTCCTGTACGGCTACCGCAACAGCAAGCTGCGCAAGCGCTAAGCCCATGAGTACCCCAGCGCGCAAAATAGGTCCGGTGTTGGCCACCTTCGTGGTAGCCAACAACATGATTGGCTCGGGCTTCTTCTTGTTGCCGGCCACCTTGGCGCGCTCGGGTGCCGTCACGGCGATCAGTTGGTTTGTTGCCACCCTGCTCGCCGTTGTTTTGGGTAGCGCGTTTGCGCGACTGGCTCGCGATTACCCCAACCTCGAAACGCCGGACGACTATGTGCGTCCGGCGCTGGGGCGTGATGTCAGCTTCATCGCCACCACGATGTATTGGGTGTCCTCGTGGATCGGCAACAATGCGATTGCAGTGGCCGCTTTCGGCTATCTGGTGATGTTGTTGCCCTTTGATGGCAACAACCCGGCGGTGCAAGTCAGTGGACAGATCGTGCTGATCTGGATGATGTTTGCGATCAACCTGCTCGGCCCGCGTCCGATTGCGCGCTTCCAGTCCTTTTGCGTGGTGTTTGGTCTGTTGCCGGTGGCGGTCGTATTGACCTTTGGCTGGGCCAGCTTCGATCCAGTGCTGTACGAATCCGCTTGGAATACGACTGGTGCCGACTGGAATACCGGCTCTCCGGTGCCCAAATCCGATATGTCGCTGGTGTTTTCCTCACTTGCACCGATTTTCTGGGCCTTTGTTGGCTTGGAAACCGGTGCAATGGTGGCCGGGATTGTGCGTGATCCTGCCCGCAACGTCCCGAAGGCCACGATCGGTGGCGTGTTGATCGCCGGTGTCGTCTATCTCATTTCGTCGGTGCTGGTGATGGGTATCATGCCCGCGCAGGAATTGGCTGATTCCAGCGCACCCTTCGCGCTCGTAGCCGGCCGTATCTTTGGCGACTGGGCCATCCCCGTGATTGCCGCTGCCGCTGCACTGAAAGCCACAGGAACGCTCGGTGGCTGGATGCTGGTTACCGGCGAATCGGGTGCCCGTGCAGCCCAGCGTGGTTTTCTGCCGGCGATCTTTGGACGCTTCAACGCGCGCGGTGCCGCTGCGTGGGGCTTGCTCATCATCGCCGCGTCGATGAGCGTCATTGCGCTGCTCACCCTGTCTCCAAAAGTTTCTGCGCAATTTGAAACCATCATCGAAGTGGTGGTGATGCTGGTGGTATTGGCCTACGCCGCGGCTGGCGCGAGTTTGCTGGTCGGGACCAAAGCGAGAAAACCACGCGGCAGTGATCGCGTACTCGGGCTTGCTGCGATCGGCGCCTGCGTCCTGCTCTTGGCATCCTATGAAGTCAAAATGCTAATGCAGGGCGCCGGTGTGATTTTCTTGGTGTGGATTGGGTTCCGTCTATTTGGCTCACGCGATGAGCCGATACAAAGGTCGTAAGGCCACACCCGCTGAGACCAGAACGCTCGTTATCGGCTAGAGCAACTGGCGTTTCATCAGCAGTTTCTCGTGGCGTGCAACACTTCGATCCGCAGCAACCACGCAAATAACGAGCAATTCAAGCGATGGGTCGATCACGACCTGCGATCACCGAAATAAGACGTGTTCGAACTCAGGGTGCTGGCGTTGGAACCGGCTTGCCGCGCTCGGCCAAGGTGAAGGCAACCTTGTTGCGTAAATAGGCGGGCTGGAGATCCTCAGGAGCGAGCAGGCCTTCGCCACGTTCAAATGCGACCGCAGCGAGTCGCGCGACATCGGCGGCATGCGGCAAAGCGCTCGCATCGGCGTGAACCAGTCGCGCCCCTAAGGTTTCGATCAGCGCGCCATTGTCTGCAGCGAAACCCGTGCCCACACCGCGGTAGGCATGAGGGCCGGCTGGATTGAGCTCTCTTGGCGCAATCACGGCTTCACCGCTGTGACATTCCCACGCGCCCGACCCGTCGCGCCAGTACTCCCCCCAATACACCTCTGCCATGCGTGCGTCGGTGGCCGATAAAATCCGCGTCGTTTGGTCATCGACAGCGTCCAAGAAACGCATGACCGGCAATGCCAAAGCCTGCAAGGTGGAGATGCCGATTGCTGGCCGATCCAATGCCAATGCCAGTCCCTGAGTGAGTGCAACCGCGAGTCGAACGCCGGTAAATGCGCCAGGACCCCGGCCACAGGCAACGGCGTCCAGTTGTGACTTACTCACACCCGCTTGCGCCAGCAAGTCGTCGATCCAAGGAAGGACGAGCTCGGCATGACGGCGCGGAGCGATCTCGTGCCGCTCTAGCACCTCGCCCTCCAAATACAGGGCCACCGAACACGCTTCGGTTGCCGTTTCCAGTGCCAGTAATCTCATGCGTGCAGAGCATCCAATTGGGATATCAACGATGTGGGCATGGTAACGCCACCCCACGTTCGACAAAACTAAACCCTGTCAGGGGGACGGTGCAGCTAAGCGGCACTCACGCAAAAAGCCCAATACCCGTTCCAGCTCGCGGGTACGCGCAAATGGCGGCAAGCTTGCGAGAAAGGTTTGGCCATAGGAGCGACTGACTAGACGCGGATCGCACAACACCAGTACGCCACGATCCGCATGGGTGCGGATCAGCCGGCCGGCGCCTTGCTTGAGTGCAATGACGGCGTTAGGCAGCTGCCAATCGCGAAATGGATTGCCACCGCTTTGACGAATCGCATCCAGACGCGCCTCTAGCACCGGGTCATCTGGTGCCGAAAACGGCAGTTTGTCGATGACCACCACTTGTAAGGCATCCCCGGCAACATCCACGCCCTCCCAGAAGCTGGCTGCGCCCAGCAAAACGCCGTTGTCCGAGTTGCGAAAGTTCTCCAGCAAGAGATGGCGCGGTGCACTGCCCTGTACGAATAGAGAGAACTCGCGTCGCTCAGCGAGCAGTTCGGCTGCCATTCGCAAAGCGCGATGCGAGGTAAAGAGCAAAAACGCGCGGCCACCGCTCGCATCCAACAAGGGTAGAACGGACTCGATGACAGCTTCGACGTGCGCTGGCGTGTTGGGCTCAGGCAAGTGTTGCGGCAGATAGAGCAAGGCCTGGTTGTGATAGTCGAATGGTGATGGTTCGAGCAGAGTGGTTGGCGTTTCCATCCCCATCTGCTCAGAAAAATGGCCGAACCCACCGTCGACGGCCAAGGTCGCCGAGGTATGGATCCACGCCGCAGCCGACGCAGCACGAAACTCGCGCAGGGTCTGCGAGACATCAAGTGGCGTGCGGTGCACTTGGAAGCCACGCGGTGTAGTTTCATACCAGCGCACATCGGTATCGTCCTTTTGGCCGAAGACCCCTTCTGTTCTCGCCAGCAATTCAACCGCGCGTTCCGAGCAGCTCTTAAAGCCTGCACTGCGCTCAGCCAGTGATTCCAACACAGCGGCGACGTCTGCCAAGGCGGCGCGTAGCGTGGTGATCGATTCTTCGATCGCGCTGTTCTGATTCAGAGCCGACAACGCACCACGTGTGGGCAGTGGTTCCATCGCAGCGCGCAACTCACGCAGCGCTTGCTCCAATGATCGCGCCGGCTCCTGCACGTCGGCGACAGCGCCACTGACACCGACACACTCGGCCAGTGCGTCGCGTGCCAGATCCTGCAGCTGACGCGAGGACAGCATGGTGCCGAAAAATTGCGCTGCCAGTTCCGGCAACTGATGCGCTTCGTCCAAAACAAAGGTCTGCGCGCCCGGCAAGATCTCACCGAAGCCTTCGCGTTTGAGTGCTTGGTCGGCAAACAGCAGGTGGTGATTGACGACAACCAGATCAGCCTCCTGCGCCCTCTGTCGGGCTTTGACCACAAAGCAATCCTGATAGAACGGGCAGTCCACCCCGAGGCAGTTCTCCGCCGTAGACGTCACTTGTGGCCACAGCGGCGAATCGTCGGCCAGAAAATCTGCTTCGGCTAGATCGCCACTGCTGCTGCCCCCGGCCCAGCTATGTAGCTGAGTCAGCTGCGACACAAGCTCGCGTGACGCGAACAGACCGTCACTTTTAGCTCGCTCAAGCCTATACCAGCACAAGTAATTTGAGCGGCCCTTTAGCAGTGCAGTCTTGAGACGTGCACCCAGCGCGTCACGCACGCGCGGCAGATCGCGGTGGTAAAGCTGATCCTGCAGGGCTTTGGTGCCAGTAGAAATGATGGTGCGCCGTCCGGAGAGCAGGGCCGGCACAAGGTAAGCATAGGTTTTGCCGGTGCCGGTTCCTGCCTCGGCGATCAACTCACCATTGGTCCGGATCGCGTGTGCAACAGCCGCCGCCAAGTGCTGTTGCGCTGGACGCGGCACGTAGCCATCGATAGCCAGCGCCAACGCCCCGCCGACATCCAGCGCCTCATGGCTGGCTTCGTCCAATTTCACACGCAACTCCTGCTAAGCAAACCTACATGCGGACCGGTGCCGCCACGGTGCAACGCTCACCTTGTGCCGCGGCGGCGGCCGCCGCATCAGGCAGATGGCTCAACTCCCGCGCGAGGCGGATCGCTATCCAGTTGCGTCGACACAAATTACCTAAACGCGGCCCCAGCTCCCATGACGCGTTGGCCAGTTGCACCACATCATCTAGGCGTCGCATCGCCAGTGCCAACTCGGCTCGCCATTGCAACAATTCAGGGTCGCCTGGGACGAGTGCCAGCGCCTGTATCAGCGCCTCATCAGCAGCAGCAAAGTCGCCTGCGCGCTCGTGCATGGCGGCAGTTTCACGCAAATCGATCACGAGCGGATCACGCAAGGACTGCACCTCGATGCCGTCATCAGCTTCTGCTGCCAATGTGCGCACCTCCGCAATCCAGTCACGCTCGGGTATCTGCAGATCCGTCCCCTCTGCCGCAATCGGCCGGGTCGACGGTCCTGAGCACGCCGTCGCCACGCCCAACACAACGAGCAGAAGCCAAAATCGCGGGGAAACCATCGTTGTCATCGTCCATCTCCTGCACCAAACCACTGTCGCCAACGCGACGGCTGACAGCCGCGGTGTTCGCGCGGAAGAAATCCAGCTACGAATGCGAACTGCCTCGCACCCGGGCAGGTTTCATCGGTCGTGGCGAATTCTTCCGCATCCACCCACGCCCGTTCCAGCCCGTCGAGGTCAACCACTAATGGTAGCGTGGGCACTTGCCGGAACAACTCAGTCCACACTTTCATCGCACCGGTCGATCCAAACAATCCGGTGGGCTGATTGGCATCATTACCGACCCAAACCACCGCCAGATGAGCGCCCGTGTATCCGGCGAACCAACTATCGCGACTGTCGTTGCTGGTTCCGGTTTTCCCGGCTGGCTGCAACCACGCCAAACCAGAGGATGACAAGGCACTCGCCGTGCCCGAACGCGCTGTTTCCTGCAACGCTAAGGAGACCAGCCGGGCGGCGATGGTATCGCCCTGTTGTCGCGGCTGCGGAGCGATATCGTAGCGTTTCAACGGCACGCCCTTAGGGTCCAAGACTCCGCGCACAGCCCGCAGTGGCTGAACTTGTCCGCCAGAGGCGATGAACTGGTAAGCCTGCGCCATCTGCAAGGGCGACAGATCGACCGCACCCAACAATAAGGAGGGGTGCGGCTGCGCAGTTATCGCCGCAACCACATCGAGCAAGCGCACCAGACGCTCCACTCCCACCTCAAGCCCAATGCGCACCGTCGCCTGATTGTAGGAGTGAACCAGCGCATCTTGCAGGGTGACACGGCCGTGGCTGCGCCCATCCGCGTTTTCCGGGCTCCACTTGCGGTTGCCGGGCAGTGGCACAGTGAGCGGCGCATCATCCACCCGCGTGGCCAAGGCGTAGCGGTCAGGTTGCGCCAGCGCCAACAAATGGACGAAGGGTTTCAACAACGATCCGACTGATCGACGCGCATCCAAGGCTCGATTGAAACCATGGTCACCTGGATTGCGAGCGCCCACCACCGCTAGTATTTCCCCCTGCCGCGTGTCGGTCAGCACCACGCCAGCTTGCAAGGCCGGGCGGCCTTTTTGTTCCATGGCACGCAGTTGGCTTGTCACTGCCGCTTCGGCTGCATTCTGGGCCGACGGCGACAAGGTCGTGAGCACGGTCAAGCCGGCACCACGCAGGGCATCCTGAGCATAATCACGTTGCAACTGGTCGCGCACCAGCGCTAGGAATGCGGGATAGCGATTGCGTGACAGACTACCGCTGCGCGTCACACCTAAGGGGCGCGCGCGCGCGGCGTCATGACTGGATTTATCAATCAAGCCGGTTTCCAGCATCTGACCCAGAACAAGGTTTCGTCGCGCGGTTGCACTGTCGGGATGGCGTCTTGGGTCGTGCGCCGAGGGGCCCTGAATCATGCCGATGAGCAGAGCGATCTCAGACTCGGAAAGCTGCTCCAAATCACGACCAAACCAGAAATCGGCGCCGGCCGAAATACCATGTACGGCCTGATTGCCCTGCTGACCCAAGTACACTTGGTTCACGTAGGCCTCGAGGATCGTGTGCTTGTCGAACCGCGCCTCGATGATCAGCGCGTAAAGTATTTCTTTAAGTTTTCGCCCGATGCGTTGATCACGAGTCAAGTAGAGGTTGCGCACCAGTTGCTGGGTCAAGGTACTGGCGCCTTGTCGCACCCCACCATGGCGCATATTGATCCACGCAGCGCGCAGCATGCCCTTGATGTCGATGCCGATATGGCGCTTGAAGTTGCGGTCTTCTACCGCCTGTAAGGTCGTCAAAAACAGTGGTGGTACATCGTCTAGGCGCACCAGTCGGCGCTCTTCCTGCGCCTCGCCATACAAAGTCGCGATCCGGGCCGGATCGAGTCGGACGCGGGCCACCGCCTTGCCATCCACGCGCACTGAACGCACTCGACCGCCGCCCAGTGTCACATCAATGCGCTGCACCGGCCACATGCCTTCCAGATCGGAGAACCCGCGATTCACGATTAGAAAACGCTCGCCGTCGCGATGCCACGTTCCGGGTCGCTTGGGATCCGGGTCGGGCACAAAGCGCGCGGCCTCCAGTTCGGTTTCCAGCGCTTGCACCGTCAGAGGATATTCCGCGGCCAACTCCAGCGGTTGCGCCAACACGCGGGTCGGAACCTGCCAAGTGAGACGGCCAAACGCTTCACGTACTTGTTGATCGGCAACCCAGACATACGGCCCAAGAAAGCCAAACAGCAGCCCCAACAACAGCAATGCCGGCGGCAATAGCCATCTAAGCCAAGGACGCCAGCGAGAAGAACCAGACGAGGTGTTGTTACGACGAGAAGCCAAGGCAACGCCAGATTTACGGAACGACCTACAGTTTATCGGAGGTTGACTGGCCACGATGTGGCGATTGCGGGGATAATTGCAGACCTTTTGCCTGCAACTGGCCTGAGCTCGACGATCTTGACCACCTTTTCTCCCGCAGCACCTGTGCTCTGCTTGATCGCACCGGCTCGACCCGCCGAATCGCTGGATCGGCGTCTAAGCGATGTTCCGCCTGAAACCAGCGTGTTCCAGGCGCCGGCCGGCGCATCGGCGGTTGCCGCCTTGCGCGCCTGTGCGAACGCGCATCCGGGGCGTGATGTTGTGCTTCTGGGCTCGGATGCATCCCTGCCACCCTCCTGGTGGTCGCGATTATGTGCTGCACAGAAGCAATCGTTTGATGTGATCTCGCCACTTTCCAACGCGATTGCCACGCACGATCCATTCATCGATCTAGACCGCCCTGACAGCGTGGCCGACGCCGACGCCTGCGTCTGGATGCTGGGTGAGAACGAGCTCATTCCTGTGCGTCACTGGCTTTCCGTCTGCTGTTTGTGGCGGGCAGAGGCTATCGCCTCGTTGCCGCCGAAACTGGCCGATGGCGAACTAGCGCCGGGGCAGCAAGCAGCGCTGCTGGACAGCCTTTACGCGACCGCAGTGAGCCCAGCAACACACAAGACGCTCGCTACAGCGCTCACACCCGCCGCAGTCGCCGTGCTGCGCAAGCGGATTGCCGCATTGCGCGGGCGTATCCCGCTTGCCGCAGGTCGCGACGACAAACCTGTTCTTTTGCATGTGCTGCATGGATGGGGCGGTGGTGTCCAGCATTTCGTCGAAACCTTGATGGCGTCCAGCCGCGGCTTTCGACATCTCGCTTTGGTGGCGCACGGCAGCAGCGAGCGCCATCTCCCCGGTGAAAGACTCGATCTGTACGACAGGCTCGAAGCCGATCCCATCGCCACTTGGCCGCTAGCCTTGGGCATTGGCAGTACCGCCTTGGCGTCCAATGACTACGAGGCGGTGCTGAATTGGATACAGCACCGCTTTCGCGTTGGACAGGTTCTTGTGTCATCGCTCATCGGCCACGGCTTGGCGGCGTTGCGCACGGGCCTTCCCACTGCGGTGGTCTGCCACGACTACTACCCACTATGGCCGTGTCTGCATGAGGACTTCGGCGATAACGCACGTGATTTCTCGGCTTCAGCGCTGGATGGCGCCTTGAGCGATATTGGCCCGGATTTCCCATTCGCCGAAAGTCGTCCGGCCGCGTGGCGGCAACTACGGGAGGACTATGTCGAGGCTCTGCTGGCGGCGCAAACTCCGATGTTCTGCCCGAGCCGAACGGTTCAACACAATATCGAGCGCATTGAGCCGCGATTGGCAACTCTGCCTTGGCTTCACATTCCACATGGTCTTGCAGCGTGGTCAAGCGAGATCAAGCCGACCATCCCACCCGCACGGGATGGTTTGCGGGTATTGGTACTGGGCCGGATCAACGGTGGCAAAGGCGAGGATCTTCTGGCGCGGCTGATTCCCCTACTCGATCCGCGTATTGAGCTGGTGCTGCTCGGCGCAGGCCGTGCAGGCATGAAGTTTTTCGGCCAATCCGGTGTGCACGTTCGGATGGATTATCAGCGCGACGCGCTGCCCACGCTGATCAATCAGATTGCCCCCGATCTGGCCCTGATTCCTGTCACCGTCGCGGAAACATTCAGTTATACGCTCTCGGAGTTGTGGAGCTTGGGCGTACCCGTGCTCGCCACCCGCATCGGCAGCTTGGCGGAGCGCATCAGTGATGGTGAAAATGGCTTGCTGACGGCACTAGACCCCGCCGTCATCGCCGCAAAACTCGCCGAGTTGCTGGCGGAACCCAAGCCGTTGTTGGGCTTGCGAGTGATTCAGCATCAAGCGACGCCAGACCGGATGGCTCTGGCCTATGAAGCAGTGCTAACAGCAACCCAAGCGGGGAGCTTTGCTGGCCCATACGAGAACAATTCCATCGGCCGCGGCATCCGCCATCAGCTTGAACTGGCACAGGCGCATAGCGAAACAACACTCAGTCGAGCCTTGGCGCGCATCAGTTCACAGCAAGTAGAACTGGAGCGGCGCGGCGACTGGGGCGACGCACTCCAAGATCAACTCGACGAGCGCGTACGCTGGGCAAAGTCACTGGAAAAAGATCTCGGTGCCGCACGCATCCACGTCGAGCGTTTGTCGGTGGAACTGGATGAGCGCAGTCAATGGGCCTTGGCGTTGCAAGACGAGATAACTGGGTTGAAGCAGGACCTGACTGACCTGCGCGAACTGCACGCGCAACAACAAACTGAAATCGAGAGCATCAACAACTCTCTGCAATCCGCCGTTGCGCACGGCGACAGCATGCAGCGTGATCGCGACTCGATACTCGCCAGTCGCTCTTGGCGTCTGACTCGTCCCTTGCGCCATGCCAATCGGCTGTTCAGTCAGCTTTTGTCCCGATTAAAGTTTCGCTGGCAACGGCTGGGTTCATTGGGTCGTCGCACCCGCGCCAGTCTTCACAATCGAGGTATCAACGGCACTGCTGCGCGTATTCGCGACGAATTGCGACCAGGCAAGTCGCTCAAGTCCGCACCATTGCCCGTGCCCGCCACTCTGCCGGACGCAGCCGGCATCGTGCTACCAAACAGCGCCACGCCGGTGGCGAGCATTGTGATTCCTGTCTACAACCACCTTGATGCGACCCTCATCTGCTTGCGCTCGCTGGCCCAGACGAAAAACCGCACCCCGCATGAAATCATCATCGTCGATGATTGCTCCAGCGACGAATCCAGCACGGCTCTGCCGGATATCCCGGGCCTGCACTATCAGCGTAATCTCGAAAACCTTGGCTTTATCGGCGCCTGCAATGCCGGCGCGGCAAATGCGCGTGGCCAGTTTGTCGTGTTCCTCAACAATGACACCGCGGTGCAGGATGGCTGGCTCGACGCCCTGCTAGACACCTTTAACCAGCATCGCGATGTTGGCCTCGTCGGCGCCAAGCTGGTCTACCCGGATGGACGCCTGCAGGAAGCCGGCGGTATCGTCTTCTCGGACGGCTCAGGCTGGAACTACGGTCGCTTCGACGACCCCGCCGATCCACGCTACAACTTTGTGCGCGAAGTCGATTACTGCTCAGGTGCGGCGATTGCTTTGCGCACTGATCTATTTCGTCAGTTCGGCGGCTTTGACTCGCACTATGCGCCGGCCTATTACGAAGACACCGATCTCGCCATGAAGGTGCGTCAAGCCGGCCTGCGCGTGCTGTATCAGCCAGCATCGGTGGTGGTGCATTTTGAAGGCATCAGTTCGGGAACAGACACCTCGACTGGCACCAAACGCTATCAGGTGATCAATCAGGAAAAGTTCCTGACACGCTGGAAAGAGGCTTTGGCCAGTCACCCAGCAGCCGGCACGGACATAGTCATTGCTCGCCAGCATCGAACAAAACAACGCGTGTTGGTGATTGATGCCACCACACCGCAACCCGACCACGATTCCGGCTCCGTACGACTGTGCAATATCTTGCGCCTATTGTTGGACGAGGGCTGCGCGGTCGCCTTCTTTGCTGACAACCGTGCCTACGTCGAGGGCTATAGCACCGCGCTTCAGCAGATGGGCGTTGAGGTGCTTTGGCATCCTTATCTGTCTGATCCGGTGACTTGGTTTGAGCAAAACGGTAAACGTCTTGATCTGGTGTTCGTCTCACGCCACTACATTGCATCGACTTATGTGGATCTAGTGCGTCGACACGCGCCGAAGGCGCGCTTGGCTTTCGACACCGTCGATCTGCACTATCTGCGTGAACAACGCGCCGCAGAACTGGCCAATAGCAGCGAACTGGCGCGCACCGCAGAAAAGACCCGTGAAAAGGAGCTGGCACTTATCCACAGCAGCGACGTGACCCTCGTCGTCAGTCCAGTGGAGCAGACCCTGCTAGCGCGCGAAGCGCCCGGTGCGCGGGTCGAGATACTCTCAAACGTGCACGAAGTGTTCGGCCGTCGACGTGAGTTCTCCGCACGCAAGGACATCATGTTCATCGGCGGCTATCAGCACCCACCCAATGTCGACGCCGCCATCTGGTTTGCAAAAGAAATCTTGCCCTTGGTGCACGCCGAGTTACCCGACTTGGTGTTCCACTTGATTGGCAGCAAGGCACCCGCTGAGGTGAAGAATCTGGGCGAGTTAGCAGGGATCAAGTTCCACGGATTCGTTGAGAACATCGAGCCTTTCCTTGATGGTTGCCGCTTGGCTGTTGCGCCGCTGCGTTACGGTGCCGGGGTCAAGGGCAAGGTCAATATGAGCATGAGCTACGGACAGCCCGTTGTAGCCACCGGCATCGCGACAGAAGGCATGTTTGCTGAGGCGGGACGCGATGTTTTGGTGGCCGAAACACCGCAAGATTTTGCCGCACACGTGATCAGGGCGTATCGTGACGAGACGCTCTGGCTGCAGCTATCCGACAATGGATTGGCCAATGTCAGACGCTATTTTTCTTTCGAGTCGGCCCGCACCTCGCTGCGTCGCTTGCTCGATTAAGAGCTGCGTGCCGCCGACGCGGCACCCACCAGTAAGCGACTCAGCCGCCAGCCTGCTCCAAGCGCGCTTGCAGCGCAGGAAGACCCGCGTTACTTGGATCCAGTTCGCGTGCCTGATTGAAGGCTCGGGTTGCGCGCTCGAGTTCGCCTGCCCCGAGCCGCTCGGTTGCAAATGCCACAAAGCTGCGTGCCAATCGCTGCCGTGCGGGTAGCAGCCGCGAGTCGGTTGGAGCGATTACACCGAGTGCATCGAGTGCGTCACGCGCCGCACTGAGACGATTGGCTGACATGGCCTCTTCGAATCTCTGCATGGCGCGTGTGGGTAGACCGGCTAAGCCAGCTCTCGCTTCTGCATTGCCTGAATCCTGCGCCAGCACCGCACGATAGAGGTCATAAGCGCTCTCACCCGGTGGCACCAGAAACTGACCCGCCTGAGCCGCATCACGCGCCCGCTGCAACGTCGTTGGCAAGTCGATGTGACTGGGTGTTTGGCGCGAATGAAACTGATCACGTCGGGCACGCACCTCGTCCAAACGCCGCTCGGTCACGGCCAGCGTCGGCAAGGCAGGTGACAGTGCCCGTGCCTTACCGATCAGGCTCTGGGCGGCCTCAAAATCATAGTCATCTATGTGTCTTTCCGCTTGACCTAGCAATATCTCCGCAACCTTGCGCACTCCATCGAGCGCGCGCGACTGTTTCGAATCTAGCGCCAGTACGGCCTGATAAGCCTGCAGGGCATTGGGCTGTTGCGGTGGCAGTAACTGCCGGCGTGCCAGCAGTGCGTCGGCGCTATCGAGCTGGCGATTGATCTCATCAACTTCGGATTGACGCCCTTTGGCCAGCCCGGCACGCGCTTCTGGAAGCCCGAGATGAGCGGGATCTATCGCCGCCACGCGCTCAACACGCGTTGCAGCATCTTCGAGCTGCCCCGCCGCTATCGCTGCTTCGGCCTGCTCCAAGAGCGTGGTCAATACGCGACGCAAGCCTACCGCCGCAACCGCGTTACCTGGATCGCGCGCGAGCGCCTGCCGATAGAGAGCAACCGCACTTCGTTCGGAGCCATCAAGCAAACCCGCGTCCGCCGCCTTGCCAGCGGCATCCAGCGTCGTTTCCAACTCAACGTCACGGCTTTCTCGCACTTGCAAGGCGCGTGCCAACTCGGCGACATCGGCGGTCGGCAATATAAGGGTCTCGGCGTTGGCTAGCAAAGCCGTTGCTGGCGCCGGGTCGCCCTGCTCAAGCGCGCTACGAGCGCGACTCAGGAGTTGTCGCCCGACCTCGCGCAGCCCGTCCTGAGCCACCACGCTGTCCGGATCGAGTGCACGCGCGGCCAAGTACAGGTCGTGGGCGCTGTCATCTTTTCCCGATAGGCGCCCGGCTTGCAGAGCACTGTCAGCCTCCTGCAACAGGCTATTCATGCGTGTTTGCGGTAATAAATCCCGCAGCCGATCTTGATAGAAATACACACCGCCGCCCAGCATGGCTAGCAACACAACAACGGCCAAAACCCACGGCCCGCGCTGACGGCGTGGTGCGCCAGCACGAATCCGTGTGGGTGTGCGCAGCACCTCATCAATGCGGCCCAAAAGTGGCTCATCGCCGTCAATACCAAGCCGCGTCTCGCTAGGTGACGAAGGAATAATCATGGTTTCACGCGACAGGCCCGACCCACGCTGCAAAGCTGCAATCGCAGAAACGACTTCCGCACCGGTTTGATAACGTTGCGCCGCGTCTTTGGCGAGCATGCGATCAAGCATCGGCTGCAAACTAGAGAAGTTCGGTGGCAACTGCGGCAAGGGCGCGGTGATGTGCATGATGCCGATCGCCAGTGAATCTTCGGCCTGATAAGGCGTATGTCCTAACAGCAGCTCGTACAGCACTACGCCGAGGCTGTAAATGTCAGCGCGCCCGTCCAAAGGCTGCCCCCGTGCCTGTTCTGGACTCATGTAATGCGGCGTACCGATCACGGCGCCGGTCTGGGTCATGCGTGCCGCGTCCGCCGCACGCGCGATACCGAAATCGGTCAAGACAGCGGTGCCGTCCTCGCGTAGCAAGATGTTGTCAGGCTTGATGTCGCGATGGACGATGCCGCGCGAGCCGGCGTAATCAAGTGCACCGGCGATCTGGCTTGCCACCGACAAAGAAAATCCGAGTGGCCGCGGTACACCTGCGCGTCCCATCACCGGGCCACCGGGCAGGTATTCCATTGCGATGTAGTGATATTCGCCGCAGATCCCGACGTCATACACCTGCACGACATTGGGATGACGCAAGCGCGCGGCGATGCGTGCTTCGCGCAGGAAGCGTTCGCCAAACTGATCGTCCCCCAACAACGTCGTGGACATGACCTTTAGCGCGACGTCGCGTTGTACAGACTGTTGTTCGGCGAGGTACACAGTCGCCATGCCGCCACGACCCAGCACCCGCACAATCCGGTATCCGGAGATATTCAACGCTTTACTTGCCCTGTTATTAGTCTTGTCTTGTTCGCCATCATCACGAAGACCACTCTCGCCCGCGGATTGCGCGCATCGGCCCGGTGGCAAGCATAGCAAGCAGCAAGCACGCCGTGCGTGTCACCTGCGTGCTCGTCTTGCCCACATCAAGCGCACTGCCTTCGGACTGTAGTGGCCAGGTGTCTCGCCAGCGATCAATAGGCGTCGTTGTGCACAGACTGCACCGATCGACCGGATGGATCGACGACGTTTTTCAATGATGCATCCCACTCCAGTGCGACCGCCGTCGAGCAGGCCACCGAGGGACCACCTGGCACCGATTCAGCCGCCCAGGTCTCTGGGAAATGACGTTCAAACAGGCAGCGATAGAAATACGCTTCCTTGGTTGCCGGCGTGTTGTAGGGGAATTGGAAACGCGCATTAGCCAACTCACTGTCACTCACGCGCTGCTCGGCGTGCGCCTTCAGCGAGTCGATCCACGAATAACCCACGCCATCAGAGAACTGCTCCTTCTGCCGCCACAGCACCTGATCAGGCAAGTAACCGGCAAACGCCTCGCGCAGGAACTGCTTTTCCATTCGTCCACGCGCCTTACCTGAAAGTTTGACCTCCGGATCCAAATTCATTGCAGCATCGATGAAATTACGATCCAAGAACGGCACCCGTGCCTCAACGCCCCACGCCGCCATCGCCTTGTTCGCCCGCAGACAATCGAACTGATGCAGTGCGTCGAGCTTGCGCACGGTTTCTTCATGCAGCGCCTGTGCGTTTGGGGCTTTGTGGAAATAGAGGTAGCCGCCAAAAATCTCATCCGAGCCCTCACCTGAGAGCACCATCTTGATGCCCATGGCGCGGATGCGACGTGCCATCAGGTACATCGGTGTCGCCGCCCGAATCGTGGTCACATCATAGGTTTCGAGGTGATAAACCACATCGGATAGCGCATCCAGCCCCTCTTGCACGGTGAAGTCCAACTCATGGTGCACGGTGCCGATGTGGGCAGCGACCTCTCGCGCGGCCTTGAGGTCGGGTGATTCACGCAGACCGATTGCGAAACTGTGTAATTGGGGCCACCACGCCTCAGTGCGCCCATCTTCATCTACCCGACGGGCGGCGTACTTCTTTGCGATCGCTGCGATCAGGGAAGAGTCCAATCCACCGGAAAGTAGCACCCCGTATGGAACGTCACTCATCATGTGGCTGCGCACTGCCGATTCGAGCGCGTGACGCACCTGACCGCGATCCGACTCAGCCCCGGCAACAGCCGCATACTCGCGCCAGCGCGGTGTGTAGTAGCGAATCGGCTCCTCCTCTCCACTGCGCCAGAAATGACCCGGCGGGAATTCCTCAACGCTGCGACAAATGCCGACCAGCGCCTTCATTTCCGAGGCTACATGCAGGTTGCCGTGCCCATCGTGGCCGTAATAGAGCGGAATGATGCCGATCGGATCACGCGCAATCAGCCACGTCCCGTTCGCCGCATCCCACAGTACAAAGGCAAACATGCCTTCAAGCCGATTTAGCCAAGCAGACACTGAGGCCGAGTCACTGCCAGCGCGATACAGCGGCAGAATGACCTCGCAATCCGAATGGGTTTGGAATGCATAGTCACGTTCGTGCTCAGCACGTAACGAGCGATGGTTGTAGATTTCGCCATTGACGGCCAGCACCAACCCGCCGTCCAAGCTGCGTAATGGCTGCGCGCCGCTATCCACACCCACGATGGCAAGGCGCTCATGCACGAGAATCGCGCGATCGTCATCGTAGATGCCCGACCAGTCTGGACCGCGATGACGCATGCGACGCGATTGCTCCAGCGCTTGCGCACGCAGCACCACCGGATCGGTTTTGATATCAAGAATGCCGAGTATGGAGCACATGGCAGGATCGTCTTGGCGAGAGAAGTGCCGATGCTATCAGTCGCCGAGCCGATTGTGCAGTGCCGCATGAGTCCTTCGTCCCTGAACGGCGCGGCGTGCACTGGTAGCTCGTGTTCCAACGTTGACAATAGTCATACCGACAGCTCGCGCTTTCACACCGCACGACCGGACGCGTTGCCCTTCACCTTTCTTGTGTCTGATGCCGCTCGGAGGGAGCCAACAAGTCACGATCCATCGCTTTTTTGACCGGCGCAAAGCTACGGCGATGCTCAGGGCACGGGCCGTATTCGCGCAGGGCCGCGATATGTTGCGGTGAGGGATAACCTTTGTGGCGGTCAAAGCCATACTGCGGCCAGCGCTGATGCAGCTCCAGCATGTAATGGTCGCGGGTGACTTTCGCCAATATCGAGGCCGCGCCAATAGCGGCATCGCGCGCATCACCGCCCACCCAAGCCTCTGCCGCGCACGGAAGGTCAGGAGGAATCTTGTTGCCATCAATGCGAGCGAGTGTTGGAGCAATCGCTAGGCCGATGACGGCCTCACGCATGCCGCGCATCGTGGCCTGAAAAATATTGATGGAATCGATCAAGTCCACGCCCACGATATGGACATGAAATGCCACGGCCTGGGCTTGGATCAGCGGAAACAGTGCTTCACGACGCTTTTCGCTCAGGGTCTTGGAATCGCCCACGCCCGCGATTGATCGCGCCGGATCGAGAATAACGGCGGCGACCACCACGGGTCCGGCCAAGGGGCCGCGCCCTGCTTCATCAACACCGGCAATGAGGATGGTTTCACGACCCATTGATAAAGTCCGCGATGCTATTGGCTGCTTGGTTCGAAGCATCCTTCCGAAGCTCGCTATGAAGCGCGGCGAAGCGCGGCTCGAGCGCAGCCATGCGAGCCGGATTGTCGAGCCAAGCCAGCACTGCCATTGCGATCTTTTCCGGCGTGCAGTCGTGCTGCATCAACTCAGGCACGATGACCTCCCCGGCCAAAGCATTGGGCAGGCTGTAGCTGGAGGTTTTCAGAAGACCCAACGTCTTCACCAGAAAGTAGGTCACGGCCGATATGCGGTAGGCCACCACCATCGGTCGCTTGGTCAGCATCGCCTCCAGCGTAGCGGTGCCCGACGCGAGCAGGATCACGTTCGCGGCGATCATCGCTTCACTGGCACGGCCATCAAGCACATGAATCGGTACGCTTGGCGCGCTTGCCAGCAACTGGCGCTCGATCACCTCACGGCACGCCGCATTGGCGGCCGGCAACACCACATGAAGATCCGGGCGCGTTGTAGAAATGTGCGGCAAGGCCGCGAGGAACACCGGCAATAGGCGTTGGATTTCCCCTAGTCGACTGCCAGGCAGCAATGCCAGCACCGGTACGTCATGCGGCAATCCCAGCGCGTTGCGGGCCGCTTCGCGGTCAGGTTCGAGAGGCAAGGCATCGGCCAATGGATGCCCGACAAAACGCGCATCCACACCATGGCGCGCATAGATCGGTGGCTCCATTGGAAACAGGCACAGCACGCGATCTGCACACTGGCCAATCTTTCGAGCGCGGCCCGCACGCCACGCCCAAATCGACGGGCTGACGTAATGCACGGTTCGGATTCCACGTCGTTTGAGCCAGCGCTCCACCGGAAGATTGAAGTCGGGCGCATCAATACCGATGTAGACGTCGGGCTGCCAATCCAGCAACCGTTGCCGGAAACCTTTGCGCAAGCTCAGCAGGCGCGGCAGGTGGGCCAGCACTTCGGCCAAACCCATCACCGCAAGTTCAGATGCATCGTGCCAGGCATCCATGCCCTCAGCCCACATCTTGGGACCGCCAATGCCCGCAAACTGCACATCACTAAAGCGTTCACGCAGGCGAGCAATGAGCTCTGCGCCCAGCAAGTCGCCTGAGGCTTCACCCGCGCACAGCGCAATTCGCAATGGCCGGCCCGGCTTTCCCTTTGCCAACTGCTGGCTCACGCTCATCAGCGCAACAACGGCCGCTCGCCGCACTCAATGAAGTCCAACATCGCGCGCACGTCCTCGTATTCATCGGCAATGGAGCCCAACTCATCACGAGCGTCTTCCAGCTTGGCTTCACCCATATACAAGGCGCGATAAGCACGCTTTATGGCGGCGATGCGGTTGGCTTCAAAACCGCGTCGTTTCAGGCCTTCGGCATTGATGCCACGTGGCCGTGCGTACTTCTCCTGCGCGACCATCACGAACGGCGGCACATCGCCGTTGACGAGCGCACCCATGCCGATGAAGGCATGATCGCCGACCCGACAGAACTGATGGATACCGGTAAAACCGCTCAGGATCACGTGATGGCCAATCACCACATGCCCGGCCAGCGTGGCGTTATTGGAGAACACGCAGTCATCGCCAATATGACAATCATGGGCGATATGGCAGTAAGCCAGAATCCAGTTGCGATGCCCGATCCGGGTGATACCACCGCCACCGGCTGTGCCGCGATTGATAGTGACAAACTCGCGAATCAGATTGTCGTCGCCGATTTCCAACTCAACGCGTTCACCACCGTATTTTTTGTCCTGTGGTGGCCCGCCGATGGCGGCGTGACCCACAATGTGGTTGCCCTGCCCGATCCGCGTCGGGCCTTCAATCGTACAATGCGCCCCGATCTTTGTGCCGGCCCCAATCACCACGTCCGGGCCGATGACGCTATAGGGCCCGATACTGACTCCGGCTCCAAGCTCGGCCTTGGAATCAACGACCGCGGTCGGATGGGTCTGGGCACTCGCGGCCATCAGGCACTCCGTTCAGCACAGAGGATTTCAGCGCAAGCCACTTCCTGCCCATCGACCGTGGCTCGGCAGACGTAGAGACCCATGCGGCGCAGCATGCGCTTTTGCTCGACCTCCAAAACCAATTGATCACCCGGCCCAACGACACGAGAAAACCGCGCCTTGTCCACCTTGACCAAGTAATACAATGGCTTGGGGATGCTCGGATCTCGTGGCGGCTCTGATAACTGGGTGAGCAAACCGGCTGCCTGCGCCATCGCCTCAATGATCAACACACCGGGCATCACCGGATGGTCGGGGAAGTGGCCCTGAAAGAACGGCTCGTTGATGGTGACGTTCTTGATCGCGGTGAGGCATGCACCCGGAGTCACCGCCACCACCTTATCCACCAACAGGAAGGGATAACGATGGGGCAACATGGCTTGGATGCGGGTGACATCGATCGGCAGATCGATGTGGGCATTGCTTTCGGTCGTCAAGATTCTGGCTCCAGGGTGTGGCCGCCAACTGCGCGACCTGAAGAACCTTGAATCATCGCATGCGCCGCCCTTCCACTCCAAACGCGATGTCGTCCCACACACCGGACTCAGTCGCTGTCGGGCGTGCTCCGTCTGACTCGGCCCAGCCGGTTGAGCTGCGCCAGAGTGCGTCGCCACGTACGCGCCTCGCGCGCAGGAATGTTGGAACCATAGACTCCTGGCTCGTGAATCGAATGAGTCACAAAGCTCATCGCCTGCACCGTGACTTTGTCGGCGATTTCGATATGACCAGCGATACCGGCCGCCCCGCCAATCAGACAATAGCGCCCAATCCGAGCAGACCCGGCAACCGCCACACAGCCCGCCATCGCGGTATGGGCGCCGATCACGACGTTGTGGCCGATCTGGATCTGGTTATCGAGGCGGACATCCTCTTCGAGAACGGTATCGTCCAGTGCGCCGCGATCGATCGTTGTATTGGCGCCTATTTCGCAATCAGCTCCGATTCGGACGCCACCCAACTGCGGCACCTTGATCCAGCGCCCCTGGTGCATGGCCAAACCAAAACCATCCGCGCCAAGCACAGCGCCCGGATGAACGCGCACACGCGATTCCAATTGCACACGGCAAACCAGAGTGACACGTGCCACCAACTCGCAATCCTCACCGACATGGCAGTCCTCACCGATCACGCATCCCGGCCCGATCCGCGCGCCCGCATCGATCCGACTGCGCGCGCCGATACTGGCGTGCGGGCCGACGCTGGCCTCTGGGTGGATTTGCGCATCCGGCGCAATCACGGCACTGGGGTGAACGCCAGCGACGATCGTCTCGCGGCGTTCGAACACGGCTGCGATGCGGGCGAATGCGGCATACGGATCGGGAGACAGCAGCGCGTCACCGCGCCAGTGCGGAAGATCTGCATCACGCAGCACCAAGGCGCCGGCGTGTGCGTGTGCGAGCTCACTTCGATAGCGCGGATTGGCGAGAAAGCCCAAATGCTCAGGCCCCGCGCTGGCGAGCGTTGCCACACCGCTGATGAGCCGGTTGGGATTCCCATGCACGCTTAGCCCGAAGCGTTCGGCCAAGTCAGACAATGAGTGCACAGTCGACACCTCAACGCCCCTGCGGGCTCTGCTCGCGTGCCAAGCGCGCCAATACATCATCGGTCACGTCGATACGCCCGCTTACATAGGCCACCGGGCTGGTCACGATCAGGTCATAGTTGTTATCACGCCCGTGTGCGGCGATCGCATCGTTGATCCGTGGCCAGGCCTTCTCGGTTTCATCATCCACCCGTTGCGACAATTCCTCACGCAGCCGCTGGCGGGTGCGCTCGATCGAGCGGCGCAACGCTTCAGCTTGCCGGTCTAGGCTGGTGCGATCTTCTTCCACACTCGAACGCTGTGCGCGCTGTTCCATCTCTGCCAAACGGGCGGAGTCGGCGCGCAATTCGACATCACGCGCATCAAACTCTTGCTGCAAACTCCGCCGCGCCGCCAGAATCTGCGGCGCGTGGGTCAACAGACGCTCCATATCCACGTAGCCGATTCGAACGCTGGATTGCGCCCAAACCATGGGCATCGCCACAACCCACGCCAACACCACCGCACAGGCTATAAGACTGCGGCGGTGGAGAAGATGGCGAGAGTGGGCGGACGCATGCATAAACGGCGGGCTCCGGGCTTGCCTGCCAGATTACTCAGAATTGCGTCCCAAAGGAGAATTGCAGACGCTCGGTTCGATCATCCCGGTCTTTCATGAAGGGATAGGAGAGGTTCAATACGATTGGCCCGACCGGTGCTTGCCACTGCAAGGACACACCCACCGAACCACGGTATTCACGGAACTCGAACTCCTTAGAGTTTCGATACACGTTACCAAAATCGATAAAGGCCGACAGGCGCGTTTGGTCAGTATCGAACAAGGTCGGGAAGATCGCTTCGATCGTACCCGTGGTTTTGACCGCACCGCCCAATGGCTGGCGATAGTTGCTGCCATAGGAAATCGAGTATGGCCCCAAGGTGTTGTCCTCAAAACCACGAATCGAGCGGACGCCGCCAGCGTAGAAGTTCTCAAAGAATGGCAGGCCGTCAGCGACCACCGTTCGCTCGACGGTTCCATCTTCGTTGTAGATCACCCGCACCGACTTATCACCATAGCTGTCGCCATAGCCAATTTCGGCCGAGGTCATCAGCACCAGAGCGCGATGTACCGGCCAATAGCGCGCAAACTGGTAGTAGAGCTTGAAGTACTCAACCGTGGAGCCCGGCAGCGTCACTTCTGCCGCCACACGCTGATAGTTGCCGCGCGTGGGATTCCAGTAGGCATTGCGTGAATCGCGCGCCCAAGAGAGTTCCGAGCGCCACGCATGGAAGGTTCGTCGCTCCAAGGCATCAATGTAATCGACGATTGCCTGTGGTGTGCCAGGCACCGGCGTGATGGTGTTGTAGTCGATGCCAAAACTCAGACCAATGGTATCGGTTTCGGTCAAGGGCACTCCGAACATGGCGCGCGCGGAGGCACGATCAGAGTAATAAGAGGCGATGTTGTAGCTGCCCTGATCGAGCTCGGCATACGAAAGGTTATAGCCCACCGAGATGCCATCTCGGGTGAAGTAAGGGTCGTAGTAATTGATGTCGTAGCGCTCGGAGTAGCTATTGCGCTGAACCCCCACGCCAACACGATTACCCGTACCCAGAAAGTTGTTTTGACTGACGGACAACGAGGTGATTAAGCCGGCCAGCTGCGAGTAGCCGAGACCCACCATAAAGCTGCCGGAGGTTGTCTCCTTGACGTTGAAGATCACATCGACCTGATCGTCAGTGCCCGGCACTTCCGGTGTCTCGATTTCGACTTCGCTGAAAAAACCAAGTCGGTTGAGGCGAATTTTGGAGCGGTCAATCGCGGCCTGCGAATACCAGCTGCCTTCGAACTGGCGCAGCTCGCGGCGCATGACCTCATCACCCGTGCGGGTGTTGCCGATAAAGCGGATCTGACGCACGGTGACGCGCTTGCCCGGCTCAACAAAGAAATTGACCTTGACCGTGCGGTTCTCACTGTCCACCGTCGGCACGGGTGTCACATTCGCAAAGGCGTAGCCGATGTTGCCAAGCAGCGCGATCATGCCGTCCGCAGTGATCTCCATAAACCGGCGCGAAAAGGTTTGACCTTCCCGAACCAGCAGCATCTTCTCCATCTCTTCTTGCGGAACCACGGTATCGCCGGTAACGATCGCCTCCGAGATGGTATAGATCTCGCCTTCGTGCACGTTGGCGGTCAGATACATGTCGCGTCGGTCCGGCGTGATCGACACCTGGGTGGATTCCACATCGAAATCGACATAGCCACGGTCCAGATAGTACGAGTTGAGCTTTTCCAGATCACCGGAGAGCTTTTCGCGCGAGTACTGATCGTCACGTCGATACCAGGACAACCAGTTGCTGGTGTTGGACTCCCACCCCTTGCGCAGGTCTTTGCCCGGATACACCTCGTTGCCGACGATGTTGATGTGACGAATCTTGGCGGCGCGACCTTCCTTGATGTCGACTTGCACATCGACGCGGTTGCGATCGAGTATCGACACCGAGGGCTGGATCGACACGTTGTACTTGCCGCGGTTGTTGTACGCGCGGGTCAATTCCTGAGTGACGCGATCCAACTGCAGTCGATCGAAGGTCTCACCTTCAGCTAAGCCAATTTCCTTGAGGTTTTTGGTCAACTCCTCGGTTTTGATGTCCTTGTTGCCAATGAACGTGACCTTGTTGATGGCCGGTCGCTCGGTGACAGTGACAACCAAAATGTCGCCTTGTCGATCCAGACGTACATCACTGAAGAAGCCCGTACGGAACAAGGCCCGGATGGCCCTACTCGCATTGGCTTGATCCATCTGTTCACCGCGCTCCAGTGGCATGTAGGTGAACACGGTACCGGCCGAAATACGTTGCAAACCATCGACACGAATGTCGCTGATCGTAAATGGCTCGAAACTCTGCGCACGCAGCGCCGGTGACAGCAGCAGGGCGAGCAGGGAGATGGCGGCAATTCGCTTCATCATTACATCCGGACAAGGGGCGACGCGGTGCGTCGCAAGGGAGGCTGGAACAGGGGTGGCAAAGCGCCAATGTGCGCATCGCTGGCAAGGGGCACAAACTGCCGGCAGGTGCAGATCATCGAACGTGGCCTTGAATCAAAGGTCTTCACCGGGTTGGATTAGGCAGGATCAGGACGAAACTAGGCGCAGGATATCGTTGTAAAACGCCAATCCCATGAGCCCGACCAACAAGGTCATGCCCACGAATTGGCCCGCGATCATCGTGCGCTCACTGACCGGACTGCCCTTGATCATCTCGATAAGGTAATACAGCAGGTGGCCGCCGTCCAAGATTGGTATCGGCAAAAGGTTCATGATGCACAGGCTGAGGCTCAACATCGCCAGAAATGACAGGAACCACGCGAGACCCAAATGCGCGGATGCACTGGCGTATTGCGCAATAGAAATCGGGCCGTTGAGGTTATCCAGCGACATTGCCCCACGCACCATGCGCGAAACAATCCCCAAGGTTGCAGTGGTCAAGCGCCAAGTTTCATCCAACGCTGCGCCCATCGCATCGACCGGCCCGTAGCGCAGCATGGCGTCATATTCCGCGCTGCCACGCGGGGCCGAGATACCGAGCAACCAGCGCGGCGGCGAGCTGGCGTCATCCAACTTCGGCTGGATGGTCAATTGCTGCCGCTGCCCATCGCGCTCGTAAACCAGCGCCAACGGTCGATCAAGAGATGCCTGCGTCTGCACTAAAGCCCCGATCTGGTCCCAGCTCTGCACGACTTGGCCGTCGATTGACACAATCCGATCATCAGCCTTCAGCCCGGCGGCAGCGGCCGCTGAATCGGGTGCGACCCCACCTACCACTGGCTCCAGCAGAAATTGGCGCGGCACGATGCCAATGGTACGCAGCGCGTTGCCTGGGTCCGCTGCGCCAGTAATTTGCGACAGATCAAGTCTGATATGAGCGCTGTCGCCGTTGCCGCGCAACACGTCGACCTGGACCGGACGACGATCCACGGCCGCGGTCGCCAGCGCCAGCTGGGCGTGGGTCCAGGTGTCCATGCGCTGATCGTCAATGCTCAAAATGCGATCATCGCGCTCGAGCCCGGCCTCCGCCGCGATCCCCTGAACCTGACCGACTAAGGGCTGGAAGTCAGCCTTGCCGATCACAAACATGGCCCACAGCAGGGCAACGCAGAGAATCAAGTTGAAAGCTGGCCCCGCCAACACAACCGCGATGCGCTGATAGACGTTTTTGCGATTGAATGCCTGATTCTGGAGCGCAGGCGGCACCTCATCCTCTCGCTCATCCAAAAAGCGGACATAACCGCCCAGCGGAATCCAGCCAACCACATACTCCACGCCGTCACGGCCGGTACGTCGCAGAATCGGGCGGCCAAAACCTACCGAGAAGCGCAGCACCTTGACACCGCAGCGGCGCGCTACCCAGTAGTGACCAAATTCATGGAAAGTGACCAAGATGCCGAGGCTGACAATCAGCCACCAGATCCAGCCTGCATATTGCAACATCAGTGTCGTGCCTCAGAGCGGGTAAGCCATTGTGCCGCTTCGCGTCGTGCCCATGCATCCTTTTCGAGCAAGGCGGACACGTCGTCAGCGGAATGATCCTGAACCCGCTCCAGTACAGTTTCCAGCACGGCAGGAATGTCTAGGAAACCCAGTCGCCCCTGAAGAAACGCTGAAACAGCCACTTCGTTCGCCGCATTGAGGACGGTGGTGGCGGTCGGCCCCGCGCATAAAGCTTCACGTGCCAAACGCAGGCATGGAAATGCATCCAGATCAGGCGGCTCGAAATCGAGTCGTCCAATGCTGAGCAAATCCAGGGCCGGCACGCCCGAATCAATGCGCTCAGGCCAAGCCAGCCCGAAAGCCAGCGCCGTACGCATATCAGGATTGCCAAGTTGCGCCAAGGTGGAGCCATCCACGTAGTCCACCAATGAATGCACAATACTCTGCGGATGAACAAAGACCTCAATGTTGTCCGGCTGAATGTCGAACAGCCACCGAGCTTCGATCAACTCCAGCCCCTTATTCATCAGCGTGGCTGAATCCACCGAGATTTTTCGGCCCATGTGCCATGTTGGATGCGCACATGCTTGCTCCGGTGTGACCTGCTCCAGCTTTGCCCGACTCCAGCCGCGAAACGGGCCGCCCGAAGCCGTTAGCACGATGCGTCGAACGGCTAGAGACACCGCACCACCAATGGCCGGCACAGGCAGGCACTGATAAATCGCGTTGTGTTCGCTGTCGATCGGCAAAAGCTCGGCACCCGATGCCGCAACCGCCTGCATCAAGAGTGCGCCCGCTACGACGATCGACTCTTTGTTGGCGAGAAGAATGCGCTTACCGGCGTGCGCTGCCGCCAAGGTCGAACGCAATCCGGCCGCACCTACGATGGCCGCAACCAGCGTGTCGCAAACATCAGAAGCGGCTACGTCGACCAAGGCATCGGCTCCGGCCAGCGCTGCGGTCGCAAGACCGGCGCGCGACAAGGAGTCGCGCAAGCTCGCGTAATGCGCCGGGTTGGCGATGATCGCGATATCCGGACGAAACTGCGTGCATAGGGCGACCAATCCGGCCACATCGTCATTGGCGCTGAGTGCGCTGGCCCGATAACGCTGCGGGTGGCGCGCGATGACATCCAAGGCACTGCCACCGATAGAGCCCGTCGCACCAAAGACCGCGACGGTTCTCACAAGCCGAACCAATCCTTGGCGATGGCGAACACCGGCAGCGCCGCCAGCAGACTGTCGACCCGGTCCAAGACTCCGCCATGACCTGGCAACAAGGTGCCGGAATCCTTTACCCCAGCTTGGCGTTTCATCAGGCTTTCGAAAAGATCGCCAAGGACCGAGGCCAGTCCGGCCAAAAGGCTTGCGAACACCAAGATCGGCAACTGTGCGACTGTCACTCCCAGCACCGGCGCCATCACCAGCGCCAGCAACATGACCCCGAACAGACCACCGAAGAAACCCGCCCACGTTTTGTTAGGGCTAATATTGGGCGCAAGCTTGGCGCCACCAAAGCGGCGGCCGGAGAAAAATGCAAAGGTATCGGCCGCCCAGACCAGCAACATGCCGTGTAAAACCCACGCGACACCGGCGTTATGCAACAACGCAAACGCACACCAGGCGGGAATCACCAACAAAGTGCCTACACCAAGCTTGATCGCCGAGTTACGTAAGCTTTGGGATTTACCGAAACCGGGTGAACGCAACCAAAGCAAGGCCAGCAACCACCACGCGACGCCGGCTAAAGCGACCCATGGGAACAAACCCGGCCAACCACGCCAAGCCAGCCATGCCATCACCGCGGCATGCGCCAAAAGAATCGTTGCGCGCGTGGTGTGGCCATGAATGCCCACCATCGCGGTCCATTCCCACAATCCGGCGAGCAGTGCAGCAGCCACCAGCACCATCAAGGCGCTGGTCGGCAACCAAATGATCCCGCCCAATACGAGCGGCGCCAAAATGAGAGCCGTGATCACACGCTCCTTCATACCGGAGCCTCCCCGATGAGTTGTTCGGTTGTTTGGCCAAAACGACGTTCGCGCCGCGCAAACTCAGCTAAAGCCACGCGCAAGGCGGCAGGATCGAAGTCTGGCCACAAGGTATCGGTAAAATAAAGTTCGCAGTAAGCCAACTGCCACAACAGAAAATTGCTTATGCGCATATCGCCACCGGTACGAATGAAGAGGTCCGGCTCGGGCAGATCGTGCAGCGGAAAGGTCGCTGCTAGGCGTTCTTCATTGATATCTTCCGGGTCCAAGCGACCCGCTACCACCTCGCGAGCCAGCGCGCGTGCGGCTTGCGCGATATCCCAGCGCCCGCCATAACCCACGGCGATATTGAGGTGCATGCGGGTATTCCCGGTGGTCAGATGCTCGGCGTGAGTCATACGGTCGCTGATTTCCTTCGCAAATGCGCCACGCTCACCAATGAAGCGCAATCGCACGCCACGCCGATGCAGTTCTCCGACCTCGCGATCCAGCGCGCGCAGAAACAACTGCATCAGCGCCCCGACTTCGTCGGAAGGCCGCCGCCAATTTTCACTGGAAAAAGCGAACAAGGTCAGCACCCCGATACCCTCATCCAGACAGGCGTCGATACAGGCATTTACAGCGCGTGCGCCAGCCCGATGTCCAACGCTGCGCGGACGATGCCGCGCCTTCGCCCAGCGCCCATTGCCATCCATGATGATAGCGATGTGCCTTGGAACAAGATTCGTGCCGCGAGGCTCCTTGCTGACAATCGCTGGAGCCGGCTGGTCTGCTGTGTCAGTCAAAGGCACGGCTTCTCCAGCGGCGTGTTCCGCAATTCATCGAGAAGGCCGAGTCCTGCGTGCAGGCCCTCATTACACCGCCATCAACTCTTCATCTTTAGCCTTGACGACGTCGTCGACTTCCTTGACGAAACGATCGGTCAGCTTCTGCACTTCGTCCTCGGCGCGACGCTCGTCGTCTTCACTGATCGACTTGGCCTTTTCTAGCTCTTTCACCTGTTGCAGTGCATCGCGTCGAATACCGCGGATAGCGACCTTGGCACCCTCACCTTCCGCGTGTGCATGCTTGGCGAGTTCACGTCGACGGTCTTCGGTCAGCGGCGGCAGATTGATCCGGATCACTGTGCCTGCCGTATTGGGGGTCAAACCCAGACCTGATCCGTAAATCGCCTTCTCGACCGGGCCGACCATGCTCTTTTCCCACGGCGTGATGGTCAGTGTGCGCGCATCAGTTACCGACACCGTCGCAACCTGTGACAAAGGCATGTCGGAGCCGTAGTAAGGCACTTTGATGCCATCGACCAAGGCGCTGTTGGCGCGACCTGTTCGCATTTTTACGAACTCAGAACGCAAGGTCTCAACCGCCTTGGCCATGCGGGTTTGGGCTTCAGTCTTGATTTCGCTAAGCATGGGCTGTTTTTTCCGTACGTAAATGACAGGCAATCAGGAAGTATATGCGAAACCACTAACGCCGGCCTTCCCACAGACGAACCACAGCCGTCATTGCGGCACATTCGCAAGACTTGCAAGGGAAGGCGCCCACGCCGTGCAAAAGTGCGCGCAGAGGAGTTCCGGCGGCCGTTTCGTTCAGGAATCACGTCCGTGCACAAGGGTCCCAATGGCCTTGCCTTGGACAATGCGTTTTAGGTCGCCAGCACGGGTGATGTCATAAATGCGCAGCGGAATGCTGTAGTCGCGGCACAGCGCGATTGCAGCGGTGTCCATTACCTGCAGATCACGCGCAATGACTTCATCATAGGTGAGCTTCTCAAAGCGCCGCGCATCCTTTTTCTTCTTCGGATCGGCGTCGTACACGCCATCGACCTTGGTCGCCTTCAACAAGAGGTCGGCACCAACCTCAACCGCGCGCAGTGCCGCAGCCGAGTCGGTGGTGAAGAAGGGGTTGCCGGTGCCCGCGGCAAATATCACGATCCGGCCTTTTTCCAGGTGGCGAATAGCGCGGCGTCGGATGTAATCCTCGCAAACCTCGTTGATCTTTATCGCGCTCATCACCCGCACCTTGGAGCCGAGTTTTTCCAATGCATCCTGCATCGCAAGCGCGTTCATGACGGTCGCCAGCATCCCCATGTGGTCGCCGGTGACGCGATCCATGCCAGCCGAGGCCAAGCCAGCGCCGCGAAAGATGTTGCCGCCACCGATGACCAGACCAACTTCGATGCCATCGTGCTGTAGCTCGATGATCTCTTTGGCGAGTCGGGTTATAACCTCCGGGTCGATGCCGTAATCGGCAGAGCCCATCAGCGCCTCGCCACTGAGTTTAAGCAGGATGCGACGATACACAGGTGCGGCAGCGACGTTCATGATGTGGTCCCGGCAGACAAAACGAGCGAATTGTACCGGAGCGGGCTAAACGTTCGTGAATTATGTTTGCCAGATCGTCTGCACACCCACCTACCGGACGAAGGAAACTTACGGCAAACTCGAGCTATGCAAGCACTTCTTCCCATCATTATCGGCTTGGCCATCGTCGTCGCGAGTCTCTTCCCGTGGCTTGCTTGGGTGCGCACGAGACGTCAACTGCGCGCGTTGCAACAGCGTTCGGAAGGCGAAAGCGCCGAACGCGACGGCGCCCTGCGTGCCGAGGCCACCACGAGCGAACGCGAGCGCATCTACAGCGACCTGCATGACGATATCGGGGCCAAGCTGCTCAGCCTCATCCACGGCGCACAAACGCCACTGCAAGCGGATCTGGCCCGTTCCATCTTGCAGGACATGCGTGATGTGGTAACTCGCTCACGCGGCACGCCCGGCACACTGGGCGATGTGCTCGCCGATATCCATAGCGAGGCGGAACAACGCCTGCACGGCGTTGGTATCGGTCTGCTATGGCTGGAGGCAGACAACATGCCGGACCCACTGCTGGACACCGAGCGCGCTTTACACCTGCACCGCATCGTGCGCGAAGCTATCAGTAACACCATCCGACACGCGCAGGCCAAGCGTCTGCGCGTGCGCTTGCAACACTCCGGTGATCACTTGGGTATCGAGCTCACCGATGACGGTGAAGGCGTCGTGGCTGAGTCGGCACGGCCCGGCGCCGGCATGCGCTCGATGCGTGAGCGTGCGGCGGAATTGGCAGGAGACATATCCTGGACGCCGGGCACCGAAGGCGGCACCAAGGTCTTGCTCTCGTTCCCGCTGCCAGGAACATCACCCATTCGGCAGCAGCCATGACGAACGGCTACACCCACGCTCTCGTTGTCGATGACTTGGCCTCCAGTCGTGAATGGCTCTCACGGGCCTTACAGTTGGCCTTTCCCGGCATCGTGATCGACACCGCCGCCAGCCTTTCCGAAGCGAGCCAGTATGTGCAGCCACCGCCGCCCATCGCGCTGATCGACCTGGGTTTGCCAGACGGCTCCGGTGTGGAGTTGATCGAGCGTTTGAGGGGCAGTTGTCTGTGCATCGTCGCCACCGTATTCGACGACGACGCGCACCTGTTTCCTGCCCTTCGCGCTGGCGCGGAAGGCTATGTTCTCAAGGATCAGAGCCCAGAAAATCTAGCGGACATGCTGCGCGGTATCGCCGCCGGACAACCACCGTTATCACCTTCAATCGCGCGACGACTGCTCCGCCACTTCACCCCACTGGCAACACCCGATGACGCACCAGAGTCAGCACTGACGCCACGCGAGACTGAAGTACTGCGATTGTCCGCCAAGGGACTGACACGCCAGGAAGTGGCGCAATTGCTTGAGCTGTCCATCCACACCGTCGCCGGTTACTTGAAAGAAATCTATCGCAAGCTGTGCGTCTCAACTCGAGCAGAAGCCACTTTGGAGGCGGCACGGCGCGGGCTGATTGGTTGAAGCCACGCGCCGGCTGAGGACGAAGGCTCTACTCGTCGCCGCCGACCAGTGCGACCCCCAAGCGGGCGGACATGTTCGCAAGCCACTTCAACTGCTTACCGTCACGGGTGTCATAGTCGGGCCCGGAATAACCCCACCAATCCCAACAACCCTTGGGATTAAGTGGCATGAAGCTGGCGCGAGTCTGCGGATAAACGACTACCAGATCATAGACGTCGGCCCAGCGGTTGAGTCCGATGTCTTCGACAAAGCGCAGACCCAATACGTCGGCATTCTGCTCGCAGCCGTGAAAAGCGAAAACCAGTCCACAGTGTGTGCCATCAGCACACTGCTGCGGCACGTAGAGATAGCCCTCATCGGCCAGATGCGCGTCCTTGCCGTCAGGACGGAATGCATTCTGATCGAAGCTCGCGACCTGACCCGCTGCCTCAGTCGCCTCATGCGGTGCATCGCCATAAATCGCCGCAAGCATCTGTGCCGAGGCGTCAAAACCACAGGACGAAATAAACGGCGGCTGCGTGCTCGCACACTCGCCACCGGTCGAAAGTGTCGGCCATGTATGACCAAACTCGCGCTCGCCATCCCAGGTCAATTGCATATTGCGAACCGGCGGCTGTGCCACTTCGAGTTGCAGCGCACTGTAGATTGAATACGAAGTCCGCGTGACTTCGCTCACCACAGTCGTGTCCGTCTTGCCATGCAACACGTAAACGTGGTCGCCATCCAGACCAGTCAGTGGCGAGATTTTGCCGGCATCCGCTAGTTCCCGAGCACGCTCTGCCAGCTTCACTGCGTCAGGTGCATCGGGCTCGGCCTTCATGCAAGGGCCCAGTGCTGTGCCGAGATCACCCTGCGCACATCCGTAGGGTGCCCCGGCAATCAAGCCGGCGCCCAAAAGATGATCGGAATACGCGAAGTGCGCCTGCTGCGCCATGACGGCACCGGAGGACAGCCCGACCACGGTGATGCGCGCCGGATCAAGGTTCAACTTTGGCAAGTTATCTTGGGCAGCTTCCGAGCCACACCCTATGAGCCACGGCGTTGCAAGCAGAGGCAACCAAGAAGTGCAATGAAGGACTTTCATATTCGACCTCGCGAAAAAGACGGGCCGCAAACGCGGCCCGAAGATCCAGTCATTTACCGGGGATTAGAAGTTGTAACGGACGGACGCATACCAGTGACGCGGCCAGCCGTAGTAGGCCGTCTGGATGTTGCCAACGCTAGCGAACTCCTGACCTTCAACCTTGTAGGTTTTATCGGTCAAGTTACGCACACCCGCGCGCACCTGCCAGACGTACTGCGGCGAATCCCAGATCGAGTACAAACCAACCAGCGTGTAAGCGTCCTGGCTAAGGGCATCGCGGTTGTCGACCGACAACCAAGTCTTGCCACGATACGAGACGTCACCACCCACACCCAAGCCAGAACCATTCGCCATCAGGAAGTTGTGATGCAGTGCTACGCGCGCGGTCATATCCGGTGCAAATGGCACATGGTCATGCTTTACGTTCGGATCGAAACCGGGGTAGCTCGGATCCAAGCGGAAATCCTCGAACTTCTTGTACTTGGCATCTAGCCAGCCGATCTGGGCCGACAAGGTGGTGGCCTCACCAATGAAGGCGGCACCTTCCAGCTCGAAGCCCTTGATATCCAGCTCAGCGGCGTTAAGCACGGGGAAGCTGCCGACGTCCTGCGAGACACGTGCCTGGAAGTCGCTGTAGTCACTGACAAACACCGATGCACCGCCGCGGAAACGTCCGTCGGTCGAGGTACCCTTGACACCCATTTCGTACGTCCAGACGAACTCGGGATCAAACACCGGATTGGCAGCATCGACATTGCTGTTGGCGCGACCGTTGAAGCCACCTGACTTGAAGCCACGGTTGGCTGATACATAGCCCATGACACGGTCAGTGAAGTTTTTCTGGACGCTGACTGACGGAGTCATTGCAGTCCAGCTTTTCTTGCCACTGAACGCCACGGTTTCATTGATGGCAGCAAACATCGGACCCCAGAACGTGCTGGTCGTGCGGTCGTAATCCTTCTCGTCCTTGGTGTAACGCAGACCGGTGGCCAGCTTCCAAGTCGGGGCAAACTCCCAGTTGGCGTGCGCAAAGGCGGCGAAGCTGGTGGTCGTCAGGTCATCTTCAATGGTACGCAGAAAAGTGATCGGCGCGCCGGCGAAAGCAAACAGATCATCGGCATAAGCTTCCTGCTGCGAGGGTACGTTTTCCTTCATGTAGAAAACGCCAAGCGTGGATTGCAGATTGGAGCCATTGTCGAACTGCCACTGAAGTTCCTGACTGGTCTGCCTCTGATTCAAGGCCACCAGTACGTCACCCAACTGGAACTCAGACGCGTCGATGTCGATGTAAGAGTTGGTCTTGAGGCGACGGTGGCCGGTGATGCTCTTCATCAGCCAGCTGTCAGACAGATCCCACTCCATGGCCAAGGTCAGTCCCTGATGCTTGAGCTCCTGGCCCTTGTCGGGCGAGAACGACGTGCGAGAATGAAACTGATATTCCCCCGGCGAAACCGGTCGCAGCTCGACAATACCCAAGGCTAGGTCGGTCTGACGCAAGGGAGCCATCGGCTCGCCCAAGGTCAACGCGGCATCCTGCTTGGTGTGATCCATCGTGAACGTCGCGCGGAAGGTGTCGCTCGGCATGAAAGCCAGCTTGGCGCGCAATGCCTTGGTATCGTCATCGTTGTAATGCTTGCCGGTAACCGGATCGGTAACAAAACCGTCGTGATTCAACCAGGCACCCGCAATGCTGCCGGCGATCGTGTCGCTGAGTTTGCCAGCGGCGTAGACGCGTGCCTCGGCACGACCGTAATTGCCCGTGCTGAGCTCGAACGCACCGCCCTCATCGTCGAACGGGTTCTTGGTGGTGACTTTGATCGCACCACCGGTGGAGTTCTTTCCGTACAAAGTGCCTTGAGGGCCGCGCAGCACTTCAACCTGCTGTACATCAAACAGCGAGAACAGCGCACCATTGATACGGGAATAGTAGATGTCGTCGACATACATGCCGACGCCCGGATCAAAGGTCTGCAATGCATCCGGCTGACCGATGCCACGGATGAAAACGTTGACGCTGTTGGCCGAGCCGCGGCCCTGCACAATATTGAGGTTGGGCACTGCACCCTGCAGGCCATCAATCGCTGCGGCCTGCTTTTCTACCAGTTCCGACTCGCCGAATGCGCTGACCGACACCGGCACATCGAAAATCGATTCTTCACGACGTCGGGCCGTGACCACAACGTTATCAAGACGCTGGGCGTCTTCGCTGCCTGTTGCGCTCTGCTTGGTCTGCGCCTGCGCCGGGCTTGGCGCGAATGCTGCAAAGCCGAGCAGCATGCCAATCGCCACACTCAGATGGGTACGTTTCATTTCGTATCTCCGGTTTCTCATTGACAGGCCACAAGGCCACCTATTTTCTTGTGCACATGATGCGTGCGAGCGCGCTTTAGGGCACTTGGACCTTGGTACAGTGGGCTGCACATCGTTCAGGGACCAGACTCAGCCACCAGATTGATACCGGACTCCGCACATGGCCTTTGTCATTGTTCTGGCCGCGCTGTGCTTCCTGATGTTTGTCGCGTATCGCGGCTACAGCGTGATTCTGTTCGCCCCCATCGCCGCGCTTGGTGCGGTGCTGTTGACTGATGCTTCCTTGGTCGCGCCCATGTTCACCGGCTTGTTCATGGACAAGATGGTGGGCTTTTTGAAGCTCTACTTTCCTGTCTTCGTGCTTGGCGCGGTGTTCGGCAAAGTCATTGAGCTCTCAGGGTTTTCCAAGGCGATTGTTTCTGCCACGATCCGCATCGTCGGTGCGCAGCGCGCCATGCTTTCCATCGTGCTGGTCTGCGCCTTGCTCACCTATGGCGGCGTATCGCTGTTTGTCGTGGTGTTTGCGGTCTATCCTTTCGCCGCTGAATTGTTCCGCCAAGGCGACATCCCCAAGCGCCTGATTCCCGGAACCATTGCGCTGGGCGCGTTCACCTTCACCATGGATGCGCTGCCCGGCACGCCGCAGATACAGAACATCATCCCGACCACGTTCTTTGGCACCAACACGTGGGCTGCACCGATTCTTGGCACCGTCGGCGGTATCTTTATTCTGATTCTCGGCATGCTGTACTTGGAGTGGCGCAGGCGCGTGGCGCTGCGTGCTGGTGAGGGCTATGCCGGCACCGACGCGCTGCTCAACGAGCCTGTGCAATATGAAGGGGGCAAGCTCCCGCATCCCGCGATCGCGGTCTTGCCGCTGGTGCTGGTGGGCGTGAGCAATATTCTGTTCACGTGGATGATTCCGCAGTTTTACGGCGACAGCCATTCCTTTATTCCTGCTGTGATCGGCAACCCCGCGCCGGTAGTGCAGGAAGTTGCCCGCATCACGGCGATCTGGGCGGTGCTCGGTGCGTTGTTGACCGGCATCCTCACCGTGTTCGCCTTCGCTTGGCGACCGATCATGGCAAGCTTCGCGCTAGGTTCAAAAGACGCGATTGGCGGCGCCCTTCTCGCCGCCGGCAATACCGCCTCAGAGTATGGCTTTGGCGCTGTCATTGCGGCCTTGCCAGGCTTCTTGGTGGTCGCCAACGCTCTTGGCTCTATCCCGAATCCACTGGTGAACGAGGCCATCACCGTCACCGCCTTGGCCGGTATCACCGGCTCGGCATCGGGCGGAATGAGCATCGCGCTGGCCGCGATGGCCGAGACCTTCATTGCCAACGCAAACGCTGCCGGGATATCGATGGAAGTGCTGCATCGCGTGGCTTCCATGGCCTCCGGCGGCATGGACACCCTGCCCCACAACGGCGCCGTAATCACGCTGCTGGCCGTCACCGGTCTGAGCCACCGGCAAAGCTACAAGGATATTTTTGCTGTCACCATCATCAAGACGATGGCCGTATTCGTCATTATCGGGCTGTTCTACGCAACCGGCTGGGTTTGAGCCAGACCCCACGCGCGTCGCAAGCAAACTCCAGCCGCCAACGCGAACCAGCCAAAGTAGAGAGCAAAAATCAATCGTTGCGCATGACCGGGTCGCGTTGAGAAACCCGGAATCAGATCTTGCGGTGGCCAGATCAGCAGGACCAGTAGCAGTGCGGCCAGCACCGCGCCGCCACCAGCGAGCACGCGCCAGCCGCGACGCGCTTTCAAGCTAAAGGCGACAAAAAAAGCGCCGGCCATCAGCCCAAGCAAGGCCAACGCCAACGCCGAAACGTGCAGCTGCGAAGCCCGAACATGCGGGTCATCCAGATCAAACGGCAAAACACCCTGCGCGGCGAATGCCAAGGCCGACAGCATCAACATCCCCGTGCCAATGCGGCCAATGCGACTGACGCCATCACGCTGCATGACGATCTCCAGCGCTATCGAAAAGCTCATCAGCAACAAGCCCGGCAGAATAAAGCCCAGTAAATTCCAAAGCAAAGCACCCGACGCCCGCAGCGCACCCAGATGCCCAAGCGGATGGCGTGCGGCAACAAAGCCGGAGTGATCTGCAGCCAGTACAAGCACAGCCACGCCAAAGCACACGCCCGCCATCCAACCGGCATGCAAGCTCAACCGCAGTCGTCGATTCAAGCCGCCGTCCATCTCTCACCCTTGTCCAACTGCGTCAACCCAGGCCTGCGATCTTGCCTTGCATCCGCCGCCATCGCCACCATGTAAAGCATCAATCCCTTTGCTTGTAGCCGGAAATTTTCATGTTGAACACCGCTGTTGATCCCTCATCTGACTCCATCATCGACATCACTCTTGAGAATTTCGACCAAGAAGTTCTGCAGAAATCGCTGACGACGCCGGTGCTGCTCGACTTCTGGGCTGAATGGTGTGGACCCTGCAAGCAGCTCGGCCCGATTCTGGAAAAACTCGCGGCCGACTACAACGGTGCATTTGTGCTGGCCAAAGTGGATGTGGACGCGCAGCAGCAGTTGGCTGGCAGCTTCGGTATCCGCTCAATCCCCACCGTGGTGCTGTTCAAGGACGGACAGCCCCTAGACGGCTTCCCAGGCGTATTGCCGGAAGGCCAGTTGCGAGAGTTTCTGAGCCAGCATGGTATCGAGCCCGCCTTACCCGCTGAGACCGAGGTGGGGCCAGAGGCCGAATTACCGCCGCCGACGCCGGCCGAAGACGTCGCGCGATTGCGCGATGAGCTGGCGACAAAGCCCGAAGATGGCTCGGTCAAACTGGACTTAGCGTTAGCTCTGGCAAAAAACGGTGAAACCGACGAAGCCAAAAACCTGATCGACAGTTTGCCTGCCAATCTCGGCACCGATGAGCGCGCCACCACGGCGGGTGTCCTGATCGCCAACGCGGCACATCTCAAGGACGCGCCTACACGCGGCGAACTGGAGGAGCGCGTGACAGCCAACCCTGATGATCTGAGCGCACGCCACCTTCTGGGCCTGCGTCTAATGAACGACGGCGACGTTGAAGGGGCACTCGATCAGTTTCTGGACATGCTCAAGCGCAACCGTGACTTCGACGATGGCCTGCCGCGCAAAGCGCTGATCCAAGCCTTCAACGTCATTCCTGACGCTGAACTGGTCAGCCGCTATCGCCGCCAGATGGCCGCACTCCTGTTCTGATGAATCTGCTCGCGCTGCATCCGTCACGATTGCGATCGCTATTCAATCTCTGGCTGCCGTTTCTGTTCACCGGCATCCGGGTGATAGAGATTGCGGAAGACTGGTCCACCGCGCGAGTGCGGCTGCGACGCTATCGTTTCAATCGCAACTTCGTCGGCACCCACTTCGGTGGCAGTCTTTTCGCCATGACCGATCCGTTCTGGATGATCATGCTGATCCACCAGCTTGGGACTGACTATCTGGTGTGGGATCAGGCCGCGACTGTCGAATTCGTCAAAGCCACACGCGAGGATGTTTTCGCTGATTTCGCGCTGCAAGAAAGTGTCGTCAATGAAATCCGCGCAGCCACGGCCAACGGCCAAAAGCATCTGCGCTGGTTCGAGGTCGAGATCAAAACCGCTAATGGTGAGCTGATCGCCCGATCACGCAAGCAGGTCTATGTGCGCCTCAAACGGGACCGCCGTCCGGCCGTCGATTGACGATCGGTTCCGGCGAACGCCAAAACCGATGTTTTCGCGCGCGTGAGCCATACGGGTTAAAATCCACCCATGACCGACTCCAACCTGATCGCTGCGGCGTTTTATCACTTCGCCACCCTGCCCGACTTTGCCGACATGAAGCCCGCGCTCGAAGCCGCGTGCGCTGAACGTGAAGTCTTCGGCACCATTTTGCTGGCTGCCGAAGGCGTCAATGGCACTATTTCCGGACGTCCTGACGACGTGCGCGAGGTGCTTGACCAACTGCGTTCCGATCCGCGTTTGGCGGCGCTGGAACACAAGGAATCACCGGCCGAGCGACGCCCGTTTCATCGCATGAAAGTGCGCCTCAAACGTGAAATCGTCACCTTGGGCGTAGCAGGCGTGGATCCGACCGCGCAGGCCGGAACCTATGTCGATCCGTCCGAGTGGAATGCGCTGGTTGATGACCCCGACGTCATATTGATCGACACCCGCAACGACTACGAAGTGGCGATCGGTAGTTTCTCTGGTGCGATCAACCCGCGCACCCAGAGCTTTCGTGAGTTACCTGAGTGGGTCGAGCAGCACCCTGAATTGCGCGGCAAGAAAATCGCGATGTTCTGCACCGGCGGCATACGCTGTGAAAAATCGACTGCCTTTATGCGTCTCAAGGGCTTCGATCAGGTCTACCACCTCAAGGGCGGCATCCTGAAGTATCTGGAAACCGTGCCCGCTGAGGAAAGCCGCTGGGAGGGTGAATGTTTCGTCTTCGACGAACGCGTGTCTGTCGGTCACGGCTTGGTTCAAGGCCCGCACACCCTATGCCGCGCGTGTCGCCAGCCTCTCAGCCCCGATGATCGCGCCTCAACACGGTACGAAGAAGGTATCTGTTGTCCGAATTGCCACGACCAACTCGACCAAGTCCGTCGCGCTAGCCTTTCCGAGCGCCAACGCCAAGTGAAACTGGCCGAAGAACGCGGCCAGTTGCATGTTGGCGCGCAGGTAGACGCTCGCATCCATCGTTAAACACCAACGATGGCGCTAAACCGATGGCGCTAAACGCACGATGCGTCGAGCTGATCTCAATCCGCGATAAACAAGTGCTCGTGGGCTTCGCGCAGGCGCTGCCACTCGATCTTCAACCATGGGGTGAAGTGTTCTGGGCGTTGCTCCATTTCCGCATCCAGTGCCGCCGGTGAAATCCAGCGCACCGCCGAAATCTCCTCCACATTCACGTCTGGCTCTTGGTCGCTGCGACCGGCAAAGACATGGCACAGCTCGTGCTCGGAGCCGGCCTCGCCAAAACGTGCCTGATACTGGAACTTGAAGAGAAACTCGAAGCTGCAGCTCATGCCCAACTCTTCCTGCAGTCGTCGCGAAATCGCCTCCTCGATACGCTCTCCACGACGCGGGTGACTGCAGCAGGTGTTAGCCCAAAAACCAGGCCAAAGGCGCTTGTCTGCCGCGCGTTGCTGCAACAGCAACTCGCCCTGCGGGTTGAAAACAAACAGGGAAAATGCCCGGTGCAAGATGCCATCGCCGTCATGCGCGGCAGCCTTGTCGAGAAAGCCAATTTCGCGATCCTCGGCATCAACAAGAATCAAAGATTCGTCATCAAAGGACACCACCTCGTGACGGGTCTTCACGCCCTCCAAGGCTGAATTATTCAAGATCGACCTCCATCGCCTGATAACCGGAATCGCGCATCGCAGCGATCACACGGTCACGATTTTCCGGGCAGAGTGCAATGATCGAGCCACCACCGCCGCCACCCGTAAGCTTTGCCCCGAGGGCACCATTTTCGCGTGCGAGCTGAACCAATTCCTCCAGCTCTCGACTGGAAACCCGCAAGGCATTGAGCAGGCCGTGACACACGTTCATCAGATCGCCCAAGTGCTCCAGATGTCCCGTACGCAGAGCCTCCACACCGCGCAAGGCAAGCTGGTCTATCTGTTGAAAGATGCCTTCATACAAGCCCGGGCTGCGTTGCCAAGCACTGCGCACTTCACCGACGGTGCGAGCGGTCAGGCTCTCACGCCCGCTGATGCCAATCACCAGCGGAATCGGCCGTGCCAAGCTGAGCTCTTGCACCAGCGGCGCATCGCCGGCCTGCATCCCACGTTGGTAAAGAATAGGCTTACCAAAGGTCGCTACGGTGTTGTCCACACCGGAAGGCGAGCCGTGCGCAACCTGTTCACAGGCGAAAGCCAAGGCATTGATTTCCTCATCGCCCAAGCCGAGCCGAAAGTGTCGATCCAATGCCCGGATGACCGCCACGGCTAAAGCCGCCGACCCGCCCAAACCCATAGCACGCGGCACGCTGGGGAAAACGTCGATACGCAAGGAATGCTCGATCAAACCGAGTCGATCAAAGATCAGACCGAGCGAGCGCTGGAAGGAATCGCGATGCGCGGGATCACGACTCAAGCGACACTTCACGCCCCAGCGCGGAATCTGCATATCGACACCACCGGAGCTCGTCTCCTGGACCGTCGCACGCACCGCCAAGGGCACCGGCGCGGCGATAGCATGACTGCCATACACCACCGCGTGCTCGCCCAACAGGATTACCTTACCGTGACCACAGGCCGCGCCTTCCACCAAGTCAGCCTCGACACTGCCAGCTGCTGGTAGCCCAGAAGCCTCGTGGCGTACCTGCTCAATGATCTCGCGTGCACGGTGAATCTTGACTTCACCGCCTTCGACCAAGCGCTCAACCACGGTATCGAAGATGTCAGCACCGGCACCGGCGCTGATCGCAACGCTACGCGCATGCAACGTCATGTGGCCTTGCTGAATCCCCTCGGTCACCAAAGCGCGCAACGCAGAGAAATTCTGCGCTAGCCCGACCGCACCCATGAGCTCGGCCAGTTCGTTGGCGGTTTTCACACCCAGCAGGCGTAGATTAAGCGCCACGGTGGCATTGGAGAGCAGCGAGCCGCCCACAATCCCGACCTTCATCGGCATATCCAGCTCGCCGATAAGCTCACCGTCCTTGCCTTTGTACCAGCGCGTCAGCGCGGTGTAGCGACCGCCTCGCGCGGCGTAGGCATGGGCCGCCGCTTCAATCGAACGCCAGTCGTTGCCGGTTGCCAAAGCCACGGCGTCGACGCCATTCATCACGCCCTTGTTGTGGGTGGCGGCGCGGTAGGGATCAAGGCTTGCAAACTCGTTCGCCAAAATGATCCCGTCACGTACTTCCTCGCCAGAAAAACCTTTGCCCGCGAGCGAATCGACGTCGATCCGGCAACGCGCTCTGACCAGCGCACGATCGGCAAGGTTGGACAGAATCCGCAAGAACACGCGCCCGCCCGTGATCTGCTCGACCAGCGATGCAACACCTTCGCACATGGTGTTGACCAGGTTCGCACCCATCGCATCGCGGGTATCGACCAGCAGATGCATGACCAACATGTCACCGCCTTCAGCGCGGGCGTGCAGGTGTACTTCGAGATCTCTCGCACCACCACCGCGCGCTACCATCTGCGGGTGCAAACTATTGGCAAGATTGAGGATTTCCTCCTTGCGCTGCAATAAGCTTGCTTTCGCGTGCGAGGGATTTGGGGCATCGACCACCTGAACCTGCCCGATCAAGATCGGCTCGGTACTGCTTACCTCAAAACCCTCATTGCCGCGCACCAGTTTGGCGGCCGATGACAACGCGGCCACGATCGACGGTTCCTCGACCACCAGAGGCACGACGTAGTCACGACCGTTGACCAGAAAGTTGAGACCCAAACCAACCGGCAGGCCCATTACCCCGACCACGTTTTCGATCATCTTGTCGGCTTTGCTCACCTTGAGGGTGTGCTCGCCCGAGGACAGCGCGTGGTAGTCATCGGGCGACAACCAGCCACGCTCGTTGATCATGCGTATCCGCTCAGACACCGACAGCTTGTAGAAACCCGGGAAGCGGGATCGGGCCATATCACCCGTCTCAACACTCATTGCATGTCACTCCATTCAAACAGTGCACAGCATCTTTAGCGGTCTGCACCTGAACGCGCAGCCTATTGTTTCCAGCCTCGCCCAGCGTCGACAACGGGCGCGACCAACTGCAATCCCTCGGTCGCCATGTCCAGTGAAATGGGATGCAAACCGGCCGCTATGATACTGCGGCGCAGCAAATCAAGCCTCTCCACACAATCGCTGACGACCATGCCGATGTCACCGCCCGCGCCACAGGGCTTGAAGGCGGCCCCGTGTTCACTAGCCAATTGCGCTAGGCGCAACTGATCAGCCGAAAAAATCTCCAGCCCACTGGCTTTGGCAAACACTTTCAATGCCGCCGAAAAATCGGCCACAGTGGCAACAAAGCTGGCAGCATCGCCGCCTAGGGCAGCGATAGCGTGGGTCGATGCGTCGGCTAGTCTCGCCATATGCGTCGCGTAGGCGTCAGGCTGAACCTTGCGCCACTGCGCGAGATGTTCGAGCGAGCTGGCGGTCGATACTGACTGCCCTGACCAGACAAACAGACAATGCACGCCAGTCGGCAAGCCAGCGATTGCTTCGAGCCGCAATGAGGTTTTGACTCCGCCCCGCTGATAGATCTGCATTCCACCGAGCAAACTGGTCGCAATATCGATGCCACTGCCGCGCCCATGCTGCCAATCGCTATGCCAACGCAACAGCTGCTCCAGCCAGCGCGCGCGGTCATCCAGCAAAGCCTTCTGCCCAGACGCAGCTACCCACGCCGAGGCCAATGCAACGGTCAGTGCTGCACTGGAACCCAGCCCAAGCTTACTGCGCCGGCTGACGGCTTCCAGCACAAAACCGTCGGTATCGATGTCCACATCGAAGCCCGTATACAAATTTGTTACCAAACGCTCAGCCGACAAGGCCTGCCAGAGATGAGTAATCAGTTGCAGACGCTGAGCTGACGCGGTCTCACAGTCCCAGCTCAAATCGCCATCGGCATTGACTTTGCCTTCCACGTGGGCGTGATCAACCTGCGGCGCACGGACGATGACCCGCCCATCCTCGCGCCCGCGTAGACTCACTCGCGCACGCCGGTCGATGGCAACGGCCAAGGCCGGCGCGCCCTCCAATACTGCGTATTCACCGAGCAACACCAGCTTGCCGGGCGCGCTAGCGCTTGTTTGGATCATGTGCCCGCGTCCGCGGCCGAATCTGAAAGCACGTGCGCACCCTCGCCCAGCCCGCACTCGATTACATCAAGTACACCGGCAATTGCACCCAACGCAGCCGCAACCGCTTCTACAGCCTCCGGCAGGCAGACAGCCTTCACCTGTGGCCCAGCATCAACCGTGAAGAACACCGGCACACCCTGCTCACGCAAACTGCGTATTGCCTGCATCGCTTCCAGTGTCGCGCCGTTCCAATACAGAAGACCGGGCGTTGCGGCCATCGCGAGCGCGTGCATTTTCAGACAACTGTGCTCGGATACGACGGCCAAGGCCTCAAAATCACGCCTCATAATTGCAGTGCGTGCCGCGTCCAGATCGACCTCTTGGGTATCGATCCAAGCGCGATGGTACGGCGAGGTGGCTGCGGTTCGGCGCATGCCCTGAGTCGATCCGATCGCCTTGGTGGCGGTCGATGTCACGGCCACGACCACACCTAATGGCCATTCATCGCAACCCAGCAAAGGCCGAGCGACGGAATCCTCGCCATCAGCCCGCTGTCCATGCGCCCACTCCACAAATCCGCCGAAGATCGAGCGCGCCGCCGATCCAGAACCGCGCCGCGCCAAGGCCGACAACTCGGTCGGTGTCAGATCCAGACCCAGCGAACGTGCCGCGGCCAAGGCCAAAGCGGCAAAACCCGAAGCCGAAGAAGCCAGCCCAGCCGCGGTAGGGAAGTTATTGTGGCTATCAACGTCAGCGCCCCAATCCACGCCGGCACGCTGGCGCAGCAGGTCAAGAAACGCACTGACACGCGCTGTCGTCACATCATCGCTGCGGCCATTGAGACTTACCTGATCACCCGACTGCCCAGACAGGAAGCGCACGCTCGTGCGTGTCCACAACCGATCCAAGGTGATCGACAAGGAGCCGACCGCCGGTAAGTTCAACGCTTCGTCACGTTTGCCCCAGTATTTGACCAGAGCAATATTAGGCTGTGCCTGCACCACGACACACCGCGGATCGGCGTCAGGAATGAGTATTCGGGAGTTCATCGCATTACGCAGCGCACGTGCGCACAAACCAAGGTCATCAGTATAGGGCCGAGCGTCTGGCTACCAGTGCTGGATCTCGAATCAACGGCAACGCTCCATGACTGACAAAGCGCTATCAGACAACAATACGGGCGCGGCCACGTCGGGATGGGTCACGCACGTGATCAAGCTGACGGGCGTGGATGGCGCACCTGACCGGTGCCTTCCACTACGAAACGTTCAATGGTGAGCGACTCGGCACCCATCGGGCCGTACGCGTGTAGGCGCGTGGTCGAGATGCCGATCTCCGCGCCCAAGCCCAGTTCACCACCATCTGAAAAGCGTGACGAGGCATTGACCATCACCACCGCCGAATGCAAGGCCGTCACGAATCGCTGTGCGGCTGTGGTGTCGCTAGTCGCGATGACTTCGGTGTGATCGGAACCAAAACGCCTGATATGGGCGATGGCTTGCTCCAAATCATCTACGACGCGCACGGCCAGAATCAGATCAAGGAACTCGGCGTCGTAATCCGCATCGGTGGCTGGCTCTGCATCAGTGATGTACTCGCGCGCACCGGCATCGCCGCGCAAGGCCACGCCACGTTCACGCAAGGCCGCCGCCGCACGCGGTAGAAACTCGGCTGCAACGCTGCGATGCACCAACAGGGTCTCCAGTGCATTACAGACGCCAGGACGACTGGTTTTTCCATCGATCAGCAAGTCCAAGGCTAGATCGAGATCGGCCGCGGCATCCACATACAGATGACACACACCTTTGTAATGCTTGATCACCGGCACCCGAGCGTGTTCGGAAACAAAACGAATTAAGCCTTCGCCACCCCGCGGAATGGCGAGATCGACGATATCGATGAGTTGCAGCAAGCTCACCATGGTGTCGCGCGAAAGCTCGGTCACCAAGGTCAACGCAGCCGCCGGCAAGCCCGCCTCCGCCAACGCAGCTTGCAAAGCACCGGCAATGGCGGTGTTGGAATGGATGGCTTCCGAACTACCACGCAAGATCACGCCATTTCCCGCATAAAGACACAAGGCAGCCGCATCAGCGGTCACGTTCGGGCGCGCCTCGTAAATCATTGCGATGACACCCAACGGCACCCGCACCCGACGCACTCGAATCCCGTTCGGGCGGGTTTGCTCGCGCGTCACCTGCCCAACGGGATCGGGTAACGAGGCGACATAACGCACCGCATCAGCAATCCCGATCAGACGCGATGAGTCCAAGCGCAAGCGATCCAGCATCGCGCCACTGGTTCCTCGCCTGGCTGCCGCCTCCATATCGCGCATGTTGGCCGCCAAAATCAGCTCAGCCTGCTTCTCCAGCTGCGTTGCCATCGCGCTCAGCAGTTCACGCTTTTCTTGTGTCGACAGCTGTGCGACTGCTCGTGCCGCGTCGCGACAGGCCAGTGCTTGTTGCCTGATATCCGCTGTATTCATGATGATCCTTCGCCCATGTTGCACCGCAACGCGACGCTAACCGGTTGCAGCGGGTTTTGCCAGCGCCTCGCTTTGCTGAGATTGAAACAAAGCGGGTATCGCACCACTGAGCAAACCCAGCAGGCACGTCTTGATCAGCGGAACAGTTGGAGTACAACGACTCCTAACAGGCGGCTGGCAATGGCCGCTTCGAAGCCATGCTCGGCGAACAGATTGCCGTAGCCATCACCAATCGCAATCGCTGCGAATACTGTCTCGCCGCTCATATTGACCAACACCATCAACGTCGCCTTGGATGTCGACGTCGATTTTCCAAGAATCGCGCTGAAGTGAGATAGATCAAGCCTCATCCGGCAACGGATGAGGCTTGATCCCACATGAGCCGCGCAAATCAGGCGCGCAGCGCGACGAACGTCGCGTTACCCGCCGACGATCGCAGTTCCGCGCGCTGCTGAGTTCCTCCCGCACGCCCCAGTGCCAGTAGAATGGTTGATTGCCTGTCACTCTGCATTCGGCTTTCCATGACCAAGCTCTTCCAGCCCAGCCCTGACAACTTTGAGCAGATCCCGCTGCACGAATACGCCGAGCGGGCGTATCTGGACTATTCGATGTATGTGGTGCTCGATCGCGCCCTGCCTTTTGTGGGCGATGGCCTCAAGCCGGTGCAGCGGCGCATCGTGTATGCGATGAGCGAACTGGGGTTGTTGGCCAGCGCCAAGCCGAAGAAGTCAGCGCGGACCGTGGGTGATGTGATCGGCAAGTTCCACCCACATGGCGACTCGGCGTGTTACGAGGCGCTGGTGTTGATGGCCCAGCCATTTTCTTATCGCTATCCGCTGATCACTGGTCAAGGCAACTTCGGTTCCGCCGACGATCCGAAGTCATTTGCGGCAATGCGCTACACCGAAAGCAAACTCACACCGCTGGCGGAAATGCTGCTTGCCGAACTGGGTCAGGGCACAGTCGACTGGAATCCAAACTTCGATGGCACGCTGGAAGAACCGGCCTGGCTGCCAGCGCGTCTGCCGCACTTGCTGCTCAACGGCACCACCGGCATTGCCGTCGGCATGGCGACAGATGTGCCGCCACACAATCTGACCGAGGTGGCACACGCCTGTGTGCGGCTATTGGATGATCCGGATGCCAGTACGCTTGAGTTGATGGAGCATCTGCGCGGCCCCGACTTCCCTACTGAAGCCGAAATCATCACGCCGGTCGCGGATCTGCAAAAGCTCTATGAGACAGGCAACGGCAGCGTGCGGGCACGTGCGGTGTATGTGCGCGAAAACAGCAATATCGTGATCACCGCGCTGCCATACCAAGTCAGCCCGGGCAAGATTCTGGAACAGATCGCGGCCCAGATGCGCGCCAAAAAGTTGCCGTGGTTGGAAGACCTGCGCGACGAATCCGATCACGCTAACCCAGTACGACTGGTGCTGGTGCCTCGCTCCAATCGAGTTGATGTTGAACAGCTCATGGGGCATCTGTTTGCAACGACTGATCTGGAAAAAAGCTTCCGCGGCAATTTCAATGTGATCGGTCTCAATGGCAAGCCGCAGGTGATGGGCTTGCGACAAATCTTGAGCGAATGGCTGCAGTTCCGCATCGATACCGTGCGTAAGCGCCTGAGCTATCGACTCGACAAGGTCAACCGTCGTTTGCATCTGCTCGATGGCTTGTTGGTCGCTTTTCTGAATTTGGATGAAGTCATTCGCATCATCCGCAGCGAAGATGAGCCCAAGCCGGTCCTGATGGAGCGCTTCGCTTTAAGTGACGATCAGGCCGACTACGTCCTCGAAACCAAGCTCAAGCAGCTGGCGCGACTGGAGGAAATGAAGATTCGTGGTGAGCAGGATGCGCTCGCCAAGGAACGCGAAAGCCTGATGTCCACGCTCGGCTCTGCCGCCAAGCTCAAGAAGCTGGTCAAAGATGAAATCCTCGCCGATGTAAAAAAACATGGCGATGCGCGTCGCTCACCCTTGATCGAGCGCGACACCGCTCAAGCGCTGGACGAGACGGAGCTTGTTGCCAGTGAACCGGTCACCATTGTGTTGTCGGCCATGGGTTGGGTGCGTGCGGCCAAGGGCCACGATATCGACCCATCCACGCTGTCCTATCGCGATGGCGACTCGCTTTTGGGTGCCGTCCGCGGACGCAGCAACCTGCAAGTCGCGTTCTTGGATTCGAGCGGACGTGCCTATTCAACCTTGGCGCATACCCTGCCCTCGGCGCGCAGCAATGGTGAGCCGCTGACAGGGCGGTTCTCGCCACCTCCGGGCGCCTCCTTCGTGGCCCTGACAACTGGCGAGGAAAAGCAACGTCTGTTAGTGGCTTCAACCCACGGCTACGGCTTCATTACCACCTTCGGCAACTTCCTCGGGCGCAACAAGGCCGGAAAGCAGCTGATTAACCCATCTGCCAAAGCCAGTGTGATGTCGCCGACGGCGCTCAATGATCCCGCCAGCGATCTGGTAGTGGCGATTACCAGCGCCGGCTATCTGCTCGCATTCGCCGCAGCCGAACTTCCGGAGCTGGACAAGGGCAAAGGCAACAAGCTGATTCAGATCCCGCCCGCAAAACTAAAATCTGGCGAGGAACAACTGGTGGCGGTGGTCTGTGTGCGTGCCGGCGGCGAGCTGACGCTTTACTGCGGCCAGCGCAAACTCATCCTGACGTGGCGCGACCTGCAGGCCTATGGCGGCTCCCGCGCACAACGTGGGCATCAGCTGCCACGAGGCTTCCAACGCGTGGACAAGGTCGAGGCCAACTGAGAAAAGCGCGTTAGTCGCGGCGAAATGTGTTGAAGCACCACCCCAAAACAACGAACTGACGCAGCGCGTCACAAACAAGCGTGAACCGTCGCACGTTTCGAGGATTACCCTCTGCCAGTGGCTGGCGAAGCGGCTTAACTTACGGCATGATGAAATTGCACGTCACTAAGTGACAAAACGTGACCAATCAGTCAAAGTTATCCGCCTACATCGTTTTCAGCATCCGGGGTCAGGTTCACCATGAAGCTTTTGATTCGCGCATTGGTTTTCTGTCGATTCATCACGCTCTCGCGCCAAATGCGTGAGATCAAGCGTACCGTCCAGGCGATGCCGGTGACTGCACAACGTGCCATCGGGCAGATCGCGATGAGTGAGATTGGAGCCGCCGCACACACACCGGTTCCGCATCTGTACGGCAGCAGCAGCACCGACATCTATCAGCCGTGGGGTGACGGCGCATCACTTGCATTTCAACGTGCCCGTGCGCGCGTGCCGCAACTCCAATTGCGCGGCGTCGCACTCTGGCTGGCGGTGGTTTATCAGGAAACGCGCGAATCGCCGCATGCGAGTATGCAGGGCCTGCATCGTGAGATCCTCGGTCTACTTGGCCTGCTCAAGGGCACTTACGACAACCCCGCGACAATGACTGCTGGCCAGACGGCCTGAATCTCACGCCCTTCGGAAAAGCCGGCATGTTGCCGGCTTTTTTATGCCCGGTTGTCAGGATCGCCTGACACGTGAAATATAACTAAACCGGCGACGCGCGATAGTGCGAACATTCTAAGGAATCCGCGTAGCATCAGCGTTATATTTCGCAATTCAACCCGGTTTCTGGAGAGCCCAATGGCCAAGTTCAAGTCTTCCACAAAGTCCGCCGCCCCGGCCGCTGCACCCAAACGCAGCCCGGCAAAGAAGGCTGCCAAGTCAAGCACGACGGCACCCAAGAAACCCGCAGCACCGAGCACCGCTCGCAACCAGAGCGCGCAAACCATCATGGATTCGGCACAGCAGATCTGGCAGACCGGAGTGAATGCGTTGGGACGAGCGCAGCAGGAAAGCTCACGACTTTTTGAGTCGCTCGTCAAAGAAGGTGTGAACGTGGAACAGAAAACCCGCACCATGGCCGCCAACAAGGTCAGCTCGGTGCGCAAGTCGGTCCGTGGTTCAGTCGAGAACAGCGTCGACCAGGTCAAGGACCGCGCAACAGACACGTGGGACCGATTGGAAAAACTCTTCGAAGAGCGCGTTCAGCGCGCCTTGACGCGACTCGGAGTGCCTGGCCGTGACGAGTTGCAAGGCTTGATTGACCGCGTAGATGAACTCAATGCGCGCCTTCGGGACCTGTCGGTCTCGCCGGCTGCCAAGGCCACTACGAAGGAAACGGCGAAGTCCAAACCAAGCAGCAGCAAAGCGGCAACTAGCAAGAAGACCGCAGCCAAAAAAGCCGTGACCAAAGCAGCCACGGCTCAGACCACAGCTGCAAAGAAGCCGCTGGCCAAGACGACAACCAGCAAATCGGTCAAAGCCTCTGCCAAGGATGCGGCCAACACCAAATCAAGCAGCAACAAAACGGCCAGCGCTAAGAAAGCGACTTCTAAGACCACCGCTAGTAAGAAGACCGTGAAGAAGGCGTCGCCGAAGCCAGCAGCCGCCAAGGCGGCTGGCTCGACCGCCGCGCCCAAGCCCGTCGCAGCGGCATCGAGCACTGAGCAAAAAGCCAAGGCCACGGCGCCTGGAGCAGCGAAGACCGACAGCACGGCCTCTGAGTAAGCGACGACAGGAGAAACGGCCGTATCCCGGTCGTTTCTTTCTGAAGGCAGCGCGTGATCGCAGGCCGTTCGGCCTGTGATCCAGCCTACTTAGGCTAGGCATCCTAAGCTCTCACAAGCGTGCAACCAGGGCGAAGCATCTCGCACGCGGATCGGCCCGCAGCCGATCGGAGCACGTTGGACACGCAGGGCAAGCCCACACCTAGGGAAGGCTTCCGATATATGATCGTGCCTTGATACACAGCCGTTCCGGTCACCATGGGCATACTCCTCCTCTTCACCCATCCAATCATCTTTGCGCTGATGACGCTCGTGCTCGCGTTTTTCGCAGCAGCTTGGGCGTTGGGCGTCTTTCGTAGCGATCGTGAGGAAGCCAAAGCCGGGATCACCTTGCTGTGTGCAATGCGGTGGAACGAATACGCGCACCTCATCTCTGAGGTCTTGAAAGACCGAGGCTTACAAGCGTCAAAAACTGAACGACGTCCTGGTGAAGATGGTTTCGATCTGCTTTTCACTCGCGGCAACAGCCGCTATCTCGTTCAGTGCACGAATGCCGCGACCCAGCGCATCAGCGCAACGTCGGTCGGCCAGCTGTATACGCTGACGCAAATGCAAGGCGCTGACGGCGCCATCATCGCGTCCTGCGCGCCGGCAGAACCCGCTGCAACGACACTGGCGCGCGATCGCAGAATCGAGATTCTTGCCGACCGCGACTTGTGGGCTCACGTGAAGCCGTGGGTCGCGCACGACCAGCGCACGGATGCCGAAGCTGCCGCACATACGGCCAAACGCCAGCGTCTGCTGATGGCCACCGTCGTGGCGCTGATCGTCGCTATCGGCGGCTATATGCTGGCGAACGCCGTGCTTCCGCAACAGCAAAGCGCGCCGGTGCCAGCGCCAACAGTTATCACGCCACCTGCACCGGCTACCCCTAAGCACACCTCGACCGCCGATGCTCCTGCGGCACTGCCGGACACGAACTTAAGTGAGGAAAAACTCGCGTCTCGGCGTGCTTCAGCCGTGATGGAGGTTCGCAGCCTGAGCCGCGTCGCAAGCGCCAGTTGGTCGAGCCGATCAACCCTACAGGTCGATTTGCACGACAGTATCAACGACATCGACCTCGGCGATTTGGTCAAGAACGTCTGTGCTTCGTTACTTCAATACGAAGAGTTGCGCTTCACGCGCCTGCAAATAGGAGTTCCGACCGACAATAAGGAACAGCCGATCCAAGTGCGCTGGCGCCAGTGTCGCTGAGGCCCGAGCACAACCGCGCGCATTCTGAGTCAACCTGAGTCAGCCACGCACCGCGTCGGTCATAGCCGACGCGGTGCCGGATCATTATTTACCAGTGCACCCCACGCATCACCGCAGCGAATGCGATCTGCTCGCTGGTTGCTTTCTGCTCGCCCTCAGCGCGAATCCCTTTGATACCTTTGGCAGCTGCCGAGTCGGGGAATAACTCAAACGCCGTGTTCATCACCAACTCGTAAGCCTTGGGTGCCACCGCATTGACCACACTGGCGAAAACCCCCAAGCGCGTGGCAATGCGGCTGGGGCGCTGAATAATGGCCTGCACAATCAGGTCGCCGGCCTCTTCAGGCGTCAAGGTCGGCACACTGTCGTACATCTTGGTGGGCGCAATCATCGGCGTCTTTACCAGTGGCATATTGATCGTGGTGAACACAATGCCTTTGCCCGACAGCTCGCCTTGAGCACAGCGACTGAAGGCGTCCAGCGCCGCCTTCGATGCCACATAGGCGGAAAAGCGCGGTGAATTAGCCAGTACGCCAATGGAACTGATGTTGATGATGTGCCCGCGCCGGCGCTCAGTCATTTTCGGCAGAACGCCCATGATCAGGCGCAGTGAACCGAAGTAATTGAGCTGCATGGTGCGTTCAAAATCGTGGAAACGATCATAGGACAGCTCGATCGAACGACGGATCGAGCGACCGGCGTTGTTGACCAAGACATGCACCCCGCCATGCTCAGCAACAACCTTTTCGATCAGGGCATCACACGAAGCCATGTCGGCCAGATCGCAGGTATAGGCGTGACAGTTCCCGCCGGACGCAATAATTTCATCGCGTGTGGCAAACAATTCCTCTTCGCCACGCGCCACGATGATCGTGATGGCTCCTGCGGCCGCAACCTTCAAGGCAGCGGCCTTGCCGATACCGGACGAGCCGCCCGTAATCATCACCACCTTGCCTTTGACCTTGCCCTTAAGGCTGTGGTCAACGAATAGAGCCGGATCAAGGTGGCGCTCCCAGTAATCCCACAGTCGCCACGCGTAGTTGTCCAGCGCCGGCACCTTGATGCCACTGCCCTTGAGCGCACGCTCGGTTTCACGATTGTCAAAACGGGTTGGGTAAGTGAGAAGCCCCAAGACCTCTTTGGGGATACCGAGATCGCGCAGCAACATGCTGGTGAAACGCTTAATCGGCGGCATGTTTGTCAGTGTGGCGCGCACGGCGAATGGCACGAAGGAAAACATGCGTGCATCCAGACGCATGGTCATTTCGGGCGCATGGCCGACACGGGCAAACAGATTTAACACCTCGCCGATGCGACGCGGGTCGGGATCCGTCAAGTGGAAACAACCACCGTTGAGGCCCGCCTTGTGGGCGATGTGATCCATGGCATCGGCCACGTAATCTACGGGCACCAGGTTCACGCGCCCGCCTTCGACACCAATCATCGGCATCCACGGCGGCAGGATCTCACGCAGCTTCTTGAGCGCACTGAAGAAATAATACGGGCCGTCGATCTTGTCGATTTCCCCGGTTTGGGAGTGCCCCACCACCATGCCAGGCCGGTAGATTCGGTATGGGCGATTGCACTCCTCGCGCACTACCTTTTCAGCGTCGTGTTTGGTGCGAAAGTACGGGTGAATGAGGTCTTCGGCCTCATCGAACATGTCCTCACGGAACGTACCCGGATACAGACCCGCCACCGCGATCGAACTGGCGTAGTGGAAGCAGCCCGCATTGATTGCGTCCGCCAGCTCTACCGCATTGCGCGTGCCCTCGACATTCGCCGTCACCTGCGATGCGGCATCTGCTGCGAGATCGTAGATCGCGGCAAGATGGAAAAAGTGTTTGATCTTGCCTTTGAGCCCAGCCACCTTGTCCGCACTCAAGCCCATGCGCGGTTTAGCCAGATCACCGACGACCGGAACGATACGCTTCTTGTCCCAGCCCATGCGCTCGACCAATGCATCAAGCTTCTTCTGCGAACTCTTGCGCACTAAGACATGCACGGTGCCCTTGCGTTTGAGCAAGTTGGAAACCAGGTGGCGACCGATGAATCCGGTTGCGCCTGTGACAAAATAGCTCATGCTCTTCCCCTCTCCGGTTTTGTAACAGCGTGCTTGTGTATTAAGGATTGCGCGCGATCAAGGCGCGAGGTCAACGATAGCCTGACGCAGCGCCGCTTCCTATACATTTCACCATACTTTGACGTACGGCCATGCGCATGCTATCAAACGTATCTGTCTTCCGTTCGCGAACAGGGTTTCAACCATGTCAGATTTGATGGCCGAATTCGAGCAAGCCGCACAGGATGTGAAATCCCTAGCCGAGCGCCCGAACAACGACATGTTGCTCAAGCTCTACGCGCACTATAAACAGGGTTCGGAAGGCGATGTAAACGGTCCCAAGCCGGGCTTTTTCGACTTCGTTGGCACAGCTAAATACGAGGCATGGGCCAAACTTGCCGGCACGAGCCAACGCGAAGCACGGGAGCGGTATATCGCGCTAGTGCAGAGCCTGTTGAGCTGACGACGTGGCACGCGACACGCCCGGAAGAATTCTTGACACCAGCTTGGCGATGTTCAACGCCCAAGGTGAATCCAACGTCACCACCAACCACATCGCTGACGAGCTGGAGATCAGTCCAGGAAACCTCTACTACCACTTCCGTAACAAAGACGACATCATCGAGCAGCTGTTCTCGCGCTACGAAACGCGCATCGATCAGGTAATGGTGATACCGGTCGATCACATCCCGGGACTTGAGGATCTATGGCTCCATTTGCACGCCATTTACGAGTGCACTTGGGACTACCGCTTTTTGTTCCGCGACCTAGTCGATATCCTCGCGCGCAACCGCAAGCTGCGCATGCATTTTTCACGCATTCTGAAGCGCGCCGCCGATAACGCCACTGAAGTTATGCGAGCTCTGGTACGGGCCGAAGTGATGCGGGCATCACCCAATGAGATCCGCGCCACCGCGGACAACATTTTGGTGCTTGCCACCTTCTGGCTGAACTTCAGCGCGGCGCGTGGCGAGCGCGATGAGCAAGAAGCTATCCGCCTCGGTATTCATCAGGTGATGATGTTGCTGGCACCGTTCTTGCGCGACGCTGAGCGTTTGCACTTAAATCATCTGGCTGAGGTCTACCTTCCTGGGCGCCAACTCGGAATGTGACACGCCCCGGCAGAACCGGGGCGTGTGGGGCACTCGATCGTTTCGCGACCTTAGGTCGACTCAGGCGGCTTTCTTCGCGCTGCTGCGCGGTGCGGCCTTCTTCGCTGTCTTGGCGGCGGTGGTTTTTACCTTCGCCTTCGTCTTAGTCACGCTCACATTCTTGGTGGCAGGACGCGTGCGCTCGACTGGCTTGGTCTTCTTGACGGCCTTCTTGTCCGCACCGAAGAGATCCACCACCGGTGCCAGACGCACCTCAACTTCGTGCTTGACCGAGCCGTAAGCATCATTGGCGCGCGTCAACACCGGCTCGACCTTGGCCTCGACCTTGGCTTTGACTTCCCCGAAGCTGCTGCGCGCTTGATTGGTCAGCGTGTCGATACGCTTATTAGCATCCGTGCGGAACTGGGCGCCTTCCTTGATCAACACGGCATACGCCTTGACCGCCTGCTTACGCGTCAGCGACAGCACTCCCAGACTGGCAAGCCACAGATCGTGCGGTTCAACGTTTTGATTCTTAGTCTTGTTGACCATTTCCCATTTCCTCTAAAAAGCGGCCAGTGGGCCGAAACATACTTCTTCAATGAAGAGCTTATGCAGTCGTGGTCGAGCAAACACACTACGACACATGCAGAAAGGCCTCGACAGGCTTGCGTGCGTCAGCAAACTCCGGTTTGATGGATGTATCGCAAACTGGAAGATGCACAATGGCCAAGAAGGCACGCTGGACCGCGTTCCCCTATTCCGATTCAAAGTTCGACTATGCCGGCGTCAAGCTAAAAAAGGCTTGGTCCAAACTCCACGCCGGAGACTGCGAACCGTACCCGGATGAGAAACGCGTGATCGCATTGCTTGAGAGCAACCCAACATTGGGTAAAGTCTCGCAAGCCGCGGACATTGCAGACACGCTGGCCGATGCGTGGCGCGCATTCCACCGAGGTGATTTCCAAGACGCCTACGACGCCGGAATCGCACTCGGCCCAATCGGTAGTTCGGTAGCGATCAAAGCCGCCGGCATCCACACCGCGCACCTTGTCGACGACGACAAGGCGCGTGAGAAAAGTTACGCCGAACTGGTCAAGCTGGCCGACGCCGCCATTGCAGCGTTGCCGGGTGAAGCCAACAGTTATTTCCGCCACGCCTTCGCCCTCGGCCGATACAGCCAAAGCATCTCCGTCGCCAAAGCCTTGACACAAGGCCTGGCCGGAAAAGTGAAGGTGTCACTGGAGCGAACGATCGAGTTGGAGCCCGATCACGCGGAAGCACACACCGCACTAGGCTTGTACCACGCAGAAGTGGTGTCCAAGGTTGGCGGCCTGATTGCCGGCTTGACCTATGGTGCCAAGGCCGCAACCGGCGAGGCTCTGCTCAAGCGCGCCATCGCATTGACGCCCGATTCTCCCATCGCCCATATCGAATATGGCAACGGGCTCATGCTGTTTTATGGCAGCAAAAAAGAAGACCAAGCCGCTGGCGAATATGAGAAGGCGACTCAACTCAAACCACTTGATGCCATGGAGAAGCTTGATATCGAATTTGCTGCCTCACAACTCGAAGAATAAGCACCCAACCCATCCAACACAGACCGCGACTCAAGGACTGGGCGAATCCGCCCCTAAGGTTTTTCGAGCCCATTCTGGACAGGTCGCTTTCTCACCTGTACAGCGGGTGCGCTCGCGCAAAATTAGCATGGCATCGGGAATATCCTGCGGCGGGATATCATCACGCATACTTGAAAGCACTTGCGTCAAGCCACTACGTGCGGCGGGATTCCACGGATCAATTCGCAGCGCATCAACAAAGCGCACGGCTGCGTCCTCCCAATATTGTCGCTCAAGGTTGCCTTGGCCCTCAGACAAGGCGTCCGCAACTAGGGCTTTGTCAGCCGCACTCAATTGCATCGCACTCCAGCGACTTTGCAACCTATCATGTGACCACCAGCCAGCAACGCCAAGTACAAGTGCAGCCAGGGCCAGATTCCGTGTCAGCCGTCGCCAATCATAGGCATCAAATGCTCGGCCCAAGGCTGCGGCATCGACAAACCGCTCGGCCCGCGAAAATGCGATCGCCTTCTTTACCGCACGTGCCTGCACCGGCGACATGTTCGAGGGGAACACCGCGCGTCGACCGTCACGCTGGGCCAGGTCCGCCGGCTGGCGCTGATATGGATGTTGGCCAGCGTAGAGTCGAAACAATAGACAACCTAGAGCGTAGACGTCATCGGATGGCAGGGGCCGCTCCCCGGCCAGCATCTCTACGCTGGCGTAATCGACGGTCAAGGCTCCGATATCATCGGCATCGAACACCGCATCACGCTCAGCCGCACGTGCGATACCAAAATCCAAGATTTTTGCTTCACCGTCATCGCACAAAAACACGTTGGACGGTTTGATATCGGCATGCACAATCTTGCGCCCGTGGGCGTAGGCCAACCCAGCGATCAAACCGCGTGCAATTCGTAATCGATCCGAAGCGGTAAGCGGGCGAGTACGGTCATCGCGCAAACGCGACTGCAATGACTCACCTTTGAGCAACTCCATGGTCAGAAAGACCAGTTTGCCGTCACGATCGAAGTCGAAGACTTTGACCAAGTTCGGATGATTCAACGACTGGGAGTGCTTGCCTTCGCGCTGCAATGCGACAAAGCCCATGTCGAAACTGGCCATATCGCCCAGCAACACCTTGATCGCGACGAACGGATCTGGATCGTGCGCTTCAACCTTGCGCAGATCACGCGCTTTGTACACCACTCCCATGCCACCGCGGCCGAGTTCACCCACGATTTCAAAACGGCTTTTGACGACGCTTCCGATCGACAGCTCCGCCGCGGGGGTTGCCATCTGGCCCAGCACGACGCGGGTCGATCGCGCTTCGGACTGGGCGTTAAGATCCGTTGGCACCACGTCACGTTTGAGTGTCGTGCGAGCCACCAAGCCCTCGCCCTGAGCTTCGCTTGACGCACTGTCACGATGCGGCTGAGATTCTTCTGACGACGGCCTGATGAGCGTGGTCTTGGTGTCGAGTCGATCCGTCGACGCCGCCGCAGGCTCCGCCGGCAACGGTCGGATCCTGGTTGAGTCAGGTCGCAGAGTAGTTCGAGTATCTGGCTTGTCCGTCATATCAGAACGGTATGCGCATATCGAACCGCACCGCCCAACTGTTCAAGGCCTCGAACTGCAACACCTTCATCACACCCACGTTGAAGTCCACGGTTCGCGTGCCGATGGGGCGACGGAAACCGAGACCCGCCTCCGCCGTGCCGTAGCTCCGATCAGGCTCGGCCATGATGACCGAGTTGATCGAACTGCTCGAACCACCTTCCACAAAATGCGCTAGGACGTTGTACGCGCCCGTACCACTGTCGGCGTACCACAGCGCTCGCACATATGGCCGGAACGTGCCTACGTCAGTCGCCAGACTTACATCGCCAAAGAAACCTGCTGAGACCGAGCGCGTGTGCATCGACTGGCGATCGTAGGCAAGACGGAAGAGCGAGGAACCACTTTCTTCGAAGGCATCGATCCTCGATTTCAGATACTCGTACTGCACCGTCGGCGCGAAGGTCCAGATGTCACGCTGGACATACCAGGAGACACCAAACGCTGCGGAGTACTGCGTCGCATCCGGTGTTCCACGCGTTAGGTGATCAAGACGAGAAAAGTCGATGCTGCCGGGTGCTGGTAGATAACGCACCATGTCATAACGGGTACGCATCCAGCTCAGTGAACCATCCAAGCTCAGTCCGTTGGGCACGGTATAACCCGCGTAGAGATGAGCCGCATAGCCATCGGCCTCTAGGGTGTCGCGCACGCCATCAAAGTCTGAAGACAGATGAGAGAAACCCGCGGCCCCTCCCATGAAAAACTGGTCGCTCAGGCGATAGTCAACCCCACCCGTCAGCGACCAGTTGTCGATATCGAACCCGGCGTTACCACGATGCCGCTTTTGCTCACCGCCGCCAATGGTGCCATTGAGCCAAACACCCCAGCGCGTGCCGCCCAGCAAGCTGCGTTTTTCTTCGTTATCGTCAGTCGCAGCGGCATTCAGCGCATCCCCGACCATCCCCAAGGAAAATGGCATCTCGCCACCTGCCAAGGTCAAACCACTGGTGTTGAAACCACCTCCGGTCCCACTCATTAACGCAGCTACACGCAAGGCGACGTTGTTCACTTGCCCCATTGCGATCTGCGCACTGGTCGCTGCCATCGCTGTCGACTTCTCCGGCGAAACCGCGCGTAGAGCCTGCACCAACTCGTCAAGCGCCTGAGGATCGAGATCAGCCTCGTTTGCCATGCGCGCCAAGGTCACGCATTCGGGTCGGCTGCGCATCGCGTCCTGACTGCAAAAGCGCTGCAGGTCGCGATAGATGTTCATCGCATACGGATCGTCGGCCAAGCCGCCAAGCCCGCTCGGCGGGTCCACCGGCATTCCACCTGGGCTGATGTTGATACGGAACAGCTCTGCAGCACCGGGCTCGATCTGCCCCATGACCGATGAGCCTTCAAACTCACCGCCAAAACTGCCCCCGCGGCGAGAAATTGCGAAGGATTCTGCCGTAGGACGATATTCGTCGTTGATATCGACTGAAAACACCGCCACGGCCACAGCCCCTTCGATTGCAGGCAACTGGATAGATACAACGGGCGTGACGTGATAGCCCGCACCGGCAGGCGACGGGCTGCTTGCGTAGTCCAGCACAAGCTGACCATCAAGACGTGAACACGCCATCGTCACCTCAACCGCTACCGCCCCACCGCCATCGCGGCGATCGATGTCCTGATTCGACGACGCGGACATTTCGGTAAAGGCGAACAATACGGCCTCATCGCCCTGACAAACGTCAGCGGCTTTGGCCTGCGCGCCTTGCCGATTTGCAGTCAGAACCGAACTAACGCTGCGACCACCCTGATAAACAACGGTCAGTCGTGCCGGAGGCACTGCCGCCGCGGCCTCCGCGACTGAGGCCACGATCAGAAGCGAGGCCGTCCAGACGGACAATTTCATGATGTTCATTTGGACTCTCCCCTGCGGTCAGTCATGGTGTCAACGGCTGTTGTCCGGCAACGGTCCCATTAACCAGTATGGTCAATGGAATCGTCGGTACCCTTGGATCAGCGGGTCGCACAAAGAAGGTGCGAGAGGCGCCCGCTGACAGTCTGGCGATGCTGCATTCTCGTTCGCCCATTGCAACCGTATCGCACTGGATTCCCAGCTCAGAAGGTCGCTCGCAGCGCACAGACACTACGCCATTGGCGCTATTCGTGGTGCAGACCGGTAGGAACGCCATGCGGCCAACCGTGTCCGCATCCGTCACGATGACGATGTCATCCGCATCGCTTGGTGCACGGTTCACCAGATCAAAACGCCATCCGGATTCACCAGCGATACTTGTCCGGCTCAGGTTTTCGACTTGCAGATCAGAAAACCCTACGAAGGCCAAGCGCGTACTTTCGATCAAGCCGCCATTGGAACGACCCATGCTGGTCCGGGCGTGGGTGCGTAACCAGAAGTTCTGGTTCAGGGGCGGCACCCAATCGTTGTAACGCCACGCGTTGCCCTGACGTTGCATGAGGCCCTCGACATCAAACTGCACACCATCGAGCGAGAACAACAGCGTCGGCGGCGATGACAGTTCAGGTGACGTGCCCGCACGCGACCAAGTCACGTTACCCGGCTCAGCGCCGTTGGCCGTCAAATGCAGTGATTGCAAGGCCGCATCGGGAAATGCAGCGCGTGCCAGATTGTTGCGCACTTGCCCAGAGACCTCATTGAATGCCCCAGCGACCAGCAATTTGCCATCGGTTTGAACGGCCACGGTGGTGACAAACCCATTCGTGTCTGCCCTCCACATGGTATCCACGCTGCCGTCCTGATTCAGGATTGCCAAATCATTACGCGCGACACCCGCGACCGTTTCATAGCCGCCCCCAACCACCAACTTGCCGTCGGTGCGCGCAGCCAGGGTCAGAACTGTTCGAGAACTTTGACCGATAGCAGGGTGAAAGGCGGTATCCAGACTGCCATTGGCATCTAGGCGCGCCAAGCCACTGCGAGTTTGCCCGGCAATGGTCTCGAACCGCCCGCCCACCACGACCTTTCCGTCCGGCTGCAACAGCATCGCCCAGACAGCAAAGTACTGCTGCGCAGCAATCCTCGCGTCAAAGGTGGGATCCAGACTGCCGTCCGCATTAAGCCGTGCAAGGTAGTTCCGGGTTATGCCACCGACTTGGGTGAAACTACCGCCAATCAACAGCTTGCCATTGGCAATCGGAATGATGGAATGGATAATCGGTTGGGTGGCGGGCACGAACGTCGTGTCCAAACTGCCATCGGTATTGAGGCGCGCGAGTCCGGGACGTGGCGTGTCATTCACGTGCTCGAAATTACCGGCAATCAGCACCTTGCCATCCACCTGCACGGTCAAGGTCTTGATCCAGGAATCCGCGCTGGCGGTAAACGTGGTATCGACACTACCGTCTGCATTCAGGCGCGCCACATTGTTGGCTAGCTGGTCGCCTGCCATCTCGAAACTTCCGGCGACAATCACCCTGCCATCAGGCAACGCCGCGGTCGCATTGGCGCTGATGGCTCCGCCCAACACTGGGCTGAAGCTGTGATCCACGCGTCCATCCGGCCATATTCGTGCCAGTCGGTGCTCGGTTTGACCAGCTACTTGCTCGAACACCCCGGCCAGCAAGAGTCGCCCATCGGGCTGCACACCTGCGTATTCAACTTGTGCCGACACCGCGACATCCAAGGTGGTATCCAAGCTGCCATCTGGATAAACCCGAGCCAGCCTGTCTCGGGGCTCGCTCGCAACCTCATCAAAACCACCACCCAAAAGCACGCTACCATCTGCCTGCTGCGCCAGCGCGCGCACCGTCCCGCGTGAGCCCGGGTTGAAGCCGTGATCAAGGCTGCCATCGAGATTTATGCGAGCGAAGTGGGCACGCGGCTGACCGCCGACGCCTGTCAGATCGCCACCAACAACCAATTTGCCATCAGCCTGGTGCAGCACCGCAAACACAGGTGATTCGACCCGTGGCGCGAAACTGCTATCCACGCGACCATTGCCACGGACACGCGCCAGATTCGGAAACGCCTTGCCACCCATCACGCTGAATGAGCCGCCCGCAACGATGCTTCCATCTGGCTGCAAAACCACACTGGAGACTGCGCCATCTGGCTCCGGCGAAAAGCGCCAGTCGAGCGTTCCGTCAGACCTCACTCGAGCCAAGTTGCGCCGAGCGTTACCGTTGACCTGAGCGAACGCACCACCGACCACCAGACTGCCATCCGGCTGTAAAGCCAAGGCCGATACGCTGCCGTCGATCGCCGCCTGAAAAGTTGCATCCACACTGCCATCTGTATTCAATCGCGCAATGCTAGGCGTGGCCGCGCCATTGACCTGCGTAAAGCTTCCGCCCACAACGATTCGCCCATCTGGCTGCAGCACAAGCGCGTACACGTCACCGCCAACATTGGGCGAATAGCTTGAATCGACACTCCCGTTACTGTTCAAGCGCGCGACATGCATCCGTGCCTGACCACCCACAGTCATGAAGCGCCCTCCGACAACAACTTTGCCGTCCTGCTGAACTACGATCGCTTCGACTGCATCCCCCACGTTTGTCTGGGCAAAATTCGGATCTATGCGGCCATCCGACAGCAGACGTGCGAGCCGCTGGCGAGACTCGCCGGCAATCATGGTGAACTGGCCACCGACTAGGATCCTTCCATCTGCCTGAATCGCAAGTGCGCGAACCTCGTCGTCAGCGCCGGGATCAAAACCGTCATCAACCGTGTTGGTGATCTGCGGCTGTGGGTCGGGGATCGGATTCGGATTCGGATTCGGATTCGGATTCGGATCGGGATCGGGGTTGGGGTTGGGGTTGGGGTTGGGATTCGGATCTGGATCTGGATCTGGATTCGGGTTCGGATCAGGGTCCGGATCTGGAACACCCGTCACGCATGCGGAATGCCACGGGTATACGCCAGTCGCCACATCCCAAGAAGTGCTGGTCGTATTGCTCAACTGATTCGGACACAAGGATGACTGCCCTTGGCTCAGATTCATGGGTGCCGCTGGCACGGTTCCCGTCAACTGATTAAACCCAGCGGAAAAAACCTGCAGGCTTGTAAGACTATCGAGAGAGGGAATCGAGCCGGTGAGCTGGTTGTGGTCGACATAAAACGCCATAAGGGGTGGCGCGAGTTGAGGGGTAACGACCCCGCTTGGCGTATCTTCACCAGCCTTATGAGTTATTGCGCCGGGCCTACCGGCCCACCCCGCTTCTTCGAACTTTGGAAACCCGCCGCGAATGCTGTTGTAAGACACATCAAACACTTGCAAAAATTCAAACTTATAAAGAAGAACGTCTTCAATTTTCCCGTCAAGATTATTATTGCTTAGCTCGATTTTTGTAATGTACTGACCCTGACCATCGCATGTTATGCCGTACCAATTTTCACTACACGGATTCGGAGCTGCCGTAAACAGACCGAACCGCCAATTGGATTTATCTACCCAATTATTTCCGCCGGCATTGTTGTAGAGAACCTCCAACTGCTCTAATTCGTTAAGACTGACAGCTTGGGCCACTTGTGGCAGTGAAACCAACGCGCAAAAAGCAAGAAGAAGGGAAGCGAGAAGAGACAGAGTCCTGTCAGTCTGCTGCAAGTGCATGATTTTTGGCGTCACGCGCGCAGGCAAACGCCCGTCGTGGGTGCTGGTGCTACCAATCGAAGTCTTCGCAGCCTCACGATTGAGAGTTGAGCGGGACGAACCTTGTGTTATTTGACCTCGCGACCACGCCTTCATGCTCCCCTCCTCAGTCCCTTGTTCACAATAGTCGCCAATGCCGCTCTTCCGGTTTAGAAGATGTTTGCGAAGTTGGCGAAAACTTAGTTGTGGTTTATCACGACCCCACCATGCTGATCCGGCTAACATCCTGCGCCACCGGAACCAGATAGAACTTGCCACCCTCATAACCTCGGCCGTCTCGCATCGGTGCCACTTGTGGGCGCTGCTCGTTACCAAGACGCTTTGAGTTCTGTTCAACTGCGGTACGAATCGCTTCGGTCAATCCACGCTGGGTTAGGACCTGATCGTTACTCTCCAGCACCCGCAGCAATTCCGCACTGAAGACCGAGTGACCGCTGCCATCGTCGTCGAGAACCGGTGTTTCACCACCGGCGGAAAGGACATAACGACCCTTGCTGGTGAGAAAGCTGGCCGAGTCCTGCGGAAAATATTCGAGAGGGCCGCTGATCTCACGTGGCGCTGCCAGCGCCGCGCCAAAGCACGAATCGGCAATCACCAACAGGCTGCGGCCAATAAATTGATTCACGCTGGACACTAGCAAGCCATTGGACAGCGTTGATTCCCGATCGCGAGTGGCGTCGCGTGGCAACCAAAAGCCCTCTTTGCCATCCAGTTCGCCGTGTCCGGCAAAGTAGATCAGGACGTTATCGTCGGCCTTACGATTGGCCAAGATGCGAACCAATTCACCAGTCAATGTGTAGTAATCGGGGTTGCGCAACAGCGTGGTTTGAAAGCCATAGCGACGTTGCAGCACGTCGGCGACAGCCTCGGCATCGGCAATCGGGGTGGTCAAGGGAGCGATATGCTCATAGTTCTGCACCCCAACCACGAGGGCGTAGTAACGCCCGAACTTTGTACCGTCCACCGCGAGCAAGGGCGCGGCATCGGCCACTGTAGAGTTCACCCGACTCACGCTGCGAGTTTGGGCTACCGGCAGCGCGTCCAGACGCTCCAAGGTTTGTTGGCGCTGACTGCGAACGGCCGCCAACTCGGCTTCCTTGGCCTTGCGGCCACTGGCCTCTTGGTCACGCGCATCTTTGAGAGCGCCAACTTCAGCCTGCAGACGTGCGATTCTGGCATCGGCATCGGCTTTGGACGACTCGAGTTGCAGGCGCGCCTCGCTGATCTGCTGCCGCGCCTGGCTGGCCTTGACCAACTCTTCATCCAGCCCCATTGCCTCGCGATAAAGCTTGAGCGCGCCCTCGGCATCGGCCGGAACACCATTACCCGCTTCCATCAGCGCAGCCAAGGAGAGCTTGGCTTCGCGCGAACCGCTTTTTGCGGCCTTGGCATACCATTCGGCCGCTTGGACTGGATCAGCCGGCTGATCGATACCGCGCTCATAGGCCTGGGCCACGAATAACTGCGCATCAGCATCGCCGCCGTCGGCCTTCTCACGCCAGACGCGCAGCGTGCTCGCCAGCGAGGCACGATCGTATTCGACATATTCGCCGCCACGTTTTTCGCACAATTCCGCTGTCGCCTTAACCGGCAGAGCCGGCCCGATATAGCTCATGCGGCCAGAGCGTCGAACCTGTCCGGGCAACAGACAGTCCACCACCATCAACGACTTGATGGGGTCGGCCCCTGCCACGCGCGACCAGTCTTCTCCAGCCGGGACGGTGGATGACACCCCGAGCAGCAGTGTGGCCAAGCACACAGGAGCCCACAATCTGTTGCAGACGATCTTCAGAAGCACGATGAATCCTCCCTGTTCGTCGTCCCTCGCGAGCATGCGCTCGGGGCGAATTGACGCGAATTCACGATAGATTGCTTACTTAAACGCAGCTAGGGCCACAATGATCCCGCATTGTCAAGGAACCTACTCCTCATTTCTAACATTGGCAAACGCATCCAGTGTCTAAACCGTGAGCGCAGTCGTCATCTCAGAGTCGCGCGTTGTCGCGATACACTGAGACAATGAACACCTCAAAACTTTACGATCACACGCGCTTTTCTCGTTGCGCAGCAGAACTGGCCACGCATGCGGCTGAACTGGCGCAGCAAGGCTTGACGCCCGCGACCAGCAGCAACTTTTCGATGCGGTTGAATTCGAATCACGCCGTCATAACCGCCTCTGGCCGTGACAAGGGAAAGCTAGACGCAGGTGACTTTCTGGTGGTGGATCTGGATGGCCAGCCGGTCGGCACGGAACAGCGTCCATCGGCGGAAACGGGACTTCACACTCAGATTTATCGCCACTTCCCAGATATCGGCTGCGTGCTGCACACCCATTCCCACACCCAGACCGTGGCCTCACGTTTGTTTGCTCCGGCTGGTCACGTTCGATTGGAAGGCTACGAGCTACTCAAAGCTTTTCGTGGCAACGCCACCCATGAAGCCGCCGTTGAGGTGCCCGTCTTGACTAACAGTCAGGATATTCCAGCGCTTGTCGCACAAGTCGACTCCTTGCTGCACACCAATCAGATCTGGGGCTACCTGATTGAGGGGCACGGGCTATATGCCTGGGGTCAGGACATCGCTGAAGCCCGTCGTCATCTGGATGCCTTCGAGTTTCTTCTGGCCTGCGAACTTGACCTACGGAGACTGCGCACATGAGTCGCCTTCGCATTTTTTCCGACTCTGATCCGCAACAAACTGTGTTTGCCAGCACCGATCACGATGTCATCGCCGACAAGCTCCGTCAGATAGGGGTCCGCTTCGAACAGTGGGAAACCGAGCACACGCTGCGACCCGGGGCCGAACAAGAGGAAGTGCTCGCCGCATATCGTGCCGACATCGAACTGCTGGTGGCCCAAAACGGATTCCAGAGCGTGGATGTGGTCAGCATTGCGCCTGATCATCCTCAGCGTGATGTGATGCGTGCAAAGTTCCTCGACGAACACACCCACGACGAAGACGAGGTACGTTTCTTCGTGGCCGGTTCGGGGCTTTTTTCCCTGCACGTGGGCGATCAGGTCTACGAGATATTGTGCGAGCAAGGTGATCTTGTCGGCGTACCGAATGGCACACCGCACTGGTTCGACATGGGGCCAAGCCCGTATTTCACTGCCATCCGCTTCTTCACTCGTCCCGATGGCTGGATTGGGCGTTTTACTGACAGCGATATTGCACAGCGCTTCCCACGTTACGAACCCGGTCAGGCCGCATCATGAAGCACGCCATCGTCACCGATATCGAAGGCACGACCAGTTCGATCGCCTTTGTCAAAGAAGTGCTCTTTCCCTATGCACGCGCCGCGCTCCCTGATTTTGTGCGCGATCACGGGCACGAGCCTGACGTGCGTCAATGGCTCGATGCGGCGGCGATAGATGCCGGTAACGTATGTATGGACTCGGTACTGGTGGAAGTGTTGCAAGGCTGGATCGATCAGGACCGCAAGCACACCGCGCTCAAGGCACTTCAAGGCATGATCTGGCAGGCTGGATACCGCAATGGTGATTACCACGCACATATGTATCCCGATGTTGCACCGATGTTGCGTGCCTGGCATGCAGCCGGGCATCCCTTATATGTCTATTCGTCTGGTTCGGTAGCCGCACAAAAGCTCTTTTTTGGTCACAGTGAAGCCGGCGACCTGAGCGGGTTTTTCTCCGGCTGGTTCGACACCGAGATCGGCGGTAAGCGTGAAGCAGCCAGTTATCGTCGGATTGCCGAAGCCATCGGCCACGCGCCACCCGACATCGTATTTCTGTCTGATGTGGTGGAAGAGCTCGACGCCGCGCGCGAAACGGGCTTCAACACCGTGCTGCTGGATCGACGCGAGGATTATCCGACCGCACGCACGGGCGAAGCCGCACATGGACACCACCGAGTCGAGCGCTTCGATCAGATCGCTCTCTGACCGTGGCACCATCGACCCTCCAGTTGTTGCGTGACGGTCTGCGGCTCGCATTATTGCTGCCTCCCAAAACCATTGCGCCCACCTCGCGCTTTGGGCCGATTATAGCGCTGGCGCTGCTCGGCTTGATGATGAGCCTGCCTGGAACGTGGCTCAGTGTTGAGTCTCCCCGCCAATTCAACCCGGATGGCATTTCGACTTGGCTGGCCAACTTGTCCCTCACCGTGCTGGCAGCAGCGGCACTGACTCGCTGGGTTAAACGTCAAGATCTGACCCTGACGATCACCGGGTGGTTGCTGGCCGCCATGTTGGTGCTGGACGTCGCGCACGCGGTGATGTTGCAGCTCATGCCGGAAGACGCGTTCTGGCCAGCCTACCTCATGATCGGATGCTGGCTTCTGGCGCTTTGCCTGCGCTTGGCTCTGGCCCTGAATCCGCACCTCATTCGCGTACTGGTTGGGGGCGTTGCCGCCGCCTTGATCATGCTGCTGCCTTGGTGGGTGATGGATGCCCCGGAAATCATCGAAACCGACTGGATGAGCTACTACGACGAGCTCGGTAACGACGATACTTCCAGGGCCAGGCCCGATGCTGAGTTGGCGGTTCCAGAGCTTACGATGTATGCCCAGAAGGAACTGCTCGATGCCGCACTGGCAGATCTCGCGCCAGAGCGGCCGGGGGAAATTGATCTGTATGCCATCGGTTTTGCTGGCGACGCGGAGGAAGGCGCGTTCCGCAACGAGGTCGAGTTCTTGCCTGAACTGCTCGCTCATCGTTTTGACAATCCGGATCGGACCATTCGCTTGATCAACCATGTCGGCAGCGCTGCGCGGGTGCCCTTGGCTACCGTCACCAATCTGGAGCGGGCGCTAGCCGGGATCGCTGCGCGTATGGATGTCGAGCAAGACATTTTGTTGCTCTATCTGACCAGTCACGGCAGCGAAGATCATCTTCTATACGTCAACCAGCCGCCACTGCCATTGCGTCAACTCAGCCCATCGCGTTTGCGGGTGGCTCTGGACGAAGCAGGTATCCGCTGGCGCGTGATCGTAGTCTCGGCCTGTTATTCGGGCGGCTTCATCGAACCACTGACCGATTCGCATACCGTAATAATCACCGCCGCACGCGAGGATCGTACCTCGTTCGGTTGCGGCAACACGGCCAACGCCACGTGGTTCGGGCAGGCCTTTCTGATTGACGGACTCAATCACAGCCTCAATTTCCGCCGTGCCTTCCTGCGCGCGCGCCATCAGATCTCCGAACGCGAGCAGAGCGGCGATCACGAACCGTCAGAGCCCCAATGGCAAGCCGGCGCAGATATCGCAGACCACTTGGCACGCTGGAGCAACACCCTGCCCGAGCGTGATCCAGTCGTTTTCGTACCCATCGTGCCCGTGGTAGATGTCGACGGAGCTGCCGCGGCGCCCGCCCACGTGCCGGAAGTTCTCGAGCAGGAAGCTGAACCAGCACGCTGAAAGCCGCTTCAAGCCTGCCGTCAAAGTGCCGCATCGCGTATCATGACCAGCTCGCCACACGTACCGGTAAACCGGACTATCCGGCTAATCGGACGTGTGTGCGGATTCTCTGGAGAGACCGGCTGAACGCCGGCGCCGAAGGTGCAAAGGCTGTGGTATCCGGCAGCCCAGACTCTCAGGCAAAAGGACAGAGCACGGGCACGGATGCCATCCGTGGTGCCGTCTGCCCGTGAGCCGCCACGCGTTCGCAACGTCGTGGTGGACCCCGTGGTATCCCGTCAATGTCTTCGGAGTAATCCATGTCCAAGTCCTCCCCGCACCACCCGAGCCTGTCCGAACTGGAACACGCCGAGGCTTTCGTCGCCCGTCATATCGGCCCGGACGACGCTGAAATTGCCAGCATGCTGAAAGTGCTCGGCTTCGACTCGCTCGATGCCATGACCGATGCGATCGTCCCGACCAGCATCGCCGCCACCGGCACCTTAAATCTTCCTGACAGCCTTACCGAGGTCGACGCACTCGCGAAAATCCGCGCTATCGCCGACAAGAACCAGGTACTCAAAAGCTTCATCGGCCAAGGTTATTACGGGACTCACACCCCCAATGTCATCTTGCGCAACATTCTCGAAAATCCAGCGTGGTACACCGCCTATACGCCGTATCAGGCTGAAATCTCCCAAGGTCGGATGGAAGCGCTGATCAACTTCCAAACCGTGGTCACTGATCTCACCGCCATGGACATCGCCAACGCCTCATTGTTGGACGAAGCCACTGCTGCGGCCGAAGCCATGACCTTGGCCAAGCGTTCAACTCGGTGTAAATCGGACAACTTCCTAGTTGCCGGCGACACCCACCCCCAAACCATCGAAGTACTCCAGACGCGCGCCGAACCACTCGGACTCACGGTCGAAGTAGTGGCCGATACCGAGACCTTTCGCGCCAAGCTTGCCGGCGGCGACTATTTCGGCGTACTAGTCCAATATCCCGCCTCTAGCGGCTGGATCACCGACTGGAGTGAGGATGCCGAACTCGTGCACGAGCACAAAGCCCTGCTCGTCGTCGCTACCGATCTTCTTGCCCTCACCCTGCTCAAAGCACCGGGTGAAATGGGCGCCGACATCGTGGTCGGCAACAGCCAGCGCTTTGGTGTCCCATTCGGATTCGGTGGCCCACACGCCGGTTTCATGGCCTGCCGTGATGCGTACAAGCGCAGTATGCCTGGCCGCCTGATCGGGGTTTCGGTCGACGTGCACGGCAATCCAGCCTATCGCCTCACCTTGCAGACTCGCGAACAGCACATCCGCCGCGAGAAGGCGACGTCCAACATCTGCACAGCGCAGGTGTTGTTGGCTGTGATGGCGGCCATGTATGCGGTGTATCACGGCCCTGATGGCCTGCGCCGCATCGCCGCGCGTGTGGCGCGCTACACCGCGATTCTGGCTGCCGGCTTGCGTCAACTCGGACATAGTCCGGTGCATACGAGCGCCTTCGATACCTTGCGTATTAATACTGGCGACAAGACTGCAAGCCTGCTTGAACGCGCCCGCCAGCACGGCGCCAACTTGCGCCAACTGGGTGAAGCTTCGATCGGCATTTCACTGGACGAAACCACGTCCCGCGCCGACCTACAATTGCTCTGGCGCATTTTCTCCGGCGATGAAGCCACTTTGCCGTCAATCGAAGCACTCGATGCGAGCGCACCCAGCCTGATTCCGTCCGAGTTGGCTCGTACCAGCGCCTTCCTCACTCACCCGGTTTTCAACAGCCACCACAGTGAGCATGAGATGTTGCGCTACATGCGCCAGCTGTCCGACAAGGATCTGGCGATGGACCGCACCATGATCCCGCTTGGGTCGTGCACGATGAAGCTAAACGCGACCGCTGAGATGATCCCAGTTACTTGGCCGCAGTTCGCCAACATGCATCCGCTGGTTCCGGCCGATCAGGCGGCCGGTTACACCGTGCTGATCGACTCACTCGAGTCCATGCTGGCCGACATTACCGGCTACGACGCGGTGAGTTTTCAGCCCAATTCCGGCGCGCAGGGCGAATACGCGGGCCTGCTGGCGATTCGCGCTTATCACAGCTCACGAGGTGAAGGTGACCGCGATATCTGCTTGATCCCTGAATCGGCACACGGAACCAATCCAGCCTCGGCCCAGATGGCCGGCATGAAGGTCGTCGTGACCAAGTGCGATGCCAACGGCAACGTGGATGTTGAGGACATTCGCGTCCAAGCCGAAAAACATGCCGCCAAGCTCGCTGCCATCATGCTGACCTACCCGTCCACCCATGGCGTGTTCGAGGAAGACGTGGTGGAGATTTGCGATGTCGTGCACCAGCACGGCGGACAGGTTTACACCGATGGCGCCAACATGAATGCCTTGGTCGGTGTCGCCAAGCCCGGCAAGTGGGGTTCGGACGTTTCGCATCTCAACCTGCACAAAACCTTCTGCATTCCGCACGGCGGTGGTGGTCCAGGTGTCGGCCCCTGCGCTGTGAAGGCGCACTTGGCTCCCTTTTTACCTCGCAGCCATGCCGCTCTGCACGACGATCGCTCATCCGGCAGCGGGATGGTCAGCGCCGCTACCCACGGCAGCGCCAGCATCCTTCCAATCTCCTGGATGTATATCGCGATGATGGGCAAAGCCGGCCTGCGCAAGGCGACGCAGGTGGCGCTACTCACTGCCAACTACGTTTCGAAGCGTTTGGCCCCGCATTACGGCACGCTCTACACCGGACGCAACGATCTGGTTGCGCACGAGTGCATTCTGGATTTGCGGCCGTTGGAAAAGGCCACTGGCATCAGTGCGGAAGACGTGGCCAAGCGTCTGATCGACTTCGGCTTCCACGCCCCGACGCTGAGCTTTCCGGTGGCCGGCACCTTGATGGTCGAGCCCACCGAGAGCGAGTCACAAGCCGAATTGGATCGCTTCATCGATGCCATGATCCAAATCCGCGCGGAAATCCGCGCGATTGAAGAAGGTCGCATGGATCAAATCGACAACCCGCTCAAAAATGCCCCTCACACCGCTGCGGCTATTGCCAACGCAGATTGGGCACATGCTTACAGCCGTGAGGTTGCCGTGTTCCCACTCGAAAGCCTCAAGCAGCAGAAATATTGGCCGCCGGTTGGGCGCGTGGACAACGTCCATGGTGACAAGAACGTGTTCTGCGCGTGCATTCCAGTCGACGCCTACAAGGATGAATCGCTGTCAGATTGATACCCAGAAAAGTGCTCTGGCGCAGCCGGTTTCGCGCCGGAGCACTGTCGGGCTAAGGCTTACGTAGCGCTTGATGCGTCCGCAGGTGCAACCACGAGATAGTCGCCACTGCGACGTCGAGGTCGCAGCGGTGCGCAGGTATAAGCTCGGGCTTCACTGCCGTGACTGCTGTCCCAGCGATCTCCCTGCCAGACCACCTCCACCTGCGGTGTATCCAGATCGGTAAGTCCATCAACCAGGAACACACGCCCACCATCCGTATCCGGTGCATCCTGCACGCCGACCAATGCCAGCGCACGCATGGGCGCGTGCGACCCGCCAGCCTCGTCCATTCCTCGCAGGGCCACAGCGTGACTGCGGCGCGCCACTAGATCGATGCCCGCTTCAATCGCCCCATCGTCGTCGTAGCGCAACCAACGCACTGTGCCCACGGCCCAGTCGCGTGCAGCGGCTGCGACTGGCAAGGCCACACCCACGACCTCACCGATTCGAATCCGGATCCCGTGCTCAGCGTCCCAGCGCAGGCGATAGCCGCCGAGGCTTTGATCCTGCACTTTTACTTCTACAGTTCGGCTATGCGCCCCATCGGCGGAACTCCCAGCCCAGCTGGCACGGTCAGTCATGCTGGCCACAACGCCGCGCACGTCAGTCAAAAAATGATCAAAATCCCGCTCGCCGGCCAGTTGGTAATGCAGTGCCGTCAAACCCACCACGCTGTCGAGCACGTAAGCCCCGTCCAGTCGCGCGAAACCGCGTGACGAATCTTGGCTCCAACCTTCAAGCGCGCGGGTGAGCAAATCAACGGGCATCGACAATCGTTGATCGCGCGATAGTCGCAATTGGGCTTCGCGGGTGCCGCCAGCATGCGACACCGTGGCACGGATCAAGTCGGTGAGCTTGCGCAAGTCAGCCCAAAGCACATCGCCCTCATCCGGCTCCGGCGCACGTGAGACAAATGCTGGTGGCGCATCACGATCAATCCAAACCAGTGCCCCGGCGGCCGCGAAGCGCTGTGGAGTCAACTCAATCAGGCCCGCAACATCCCGAGTCAGTACCCACAAGCCGTCCAGCTCACGCTGGCTGAAGCGGTAAGGGTTTGCTAGCGATAACAAGACAGCCTGATTCTGCAGTAAGGCGACGGTGAGCGAGCGCTTCTCGGCCAGATCCTCGATCGATTTGGTGTCCAGCTTGTGCGACTCAGCGAACGCTGTCAGCGCATACAACTGTGCCCAAGCATCAGGCTCTGGCGTCCGGTAGAGGAAGTAACTGGTCGCGAGCCAACGCGTATGGTGATAAACCGACCGCACCAGACCAAGGGCAACCTGTCCGCCCTTTAGAAAAGGCACCTTGCCCGCTGGCGCACATGCCTCCGCCACAGCCATGCGATAGCCTAAGGCCATCGCGTGTTGCAATGCCATCAACTGTTTGGCGGAATCGGCTTTTGCGTCAGTCAAAGGAAACGTGCTGCCCTGCAGGCGGCCAGTCAACAGCGTCACTGCCTCTAACCATGCAGGACGCAGCACTTCGAGCAATTCCAAGCGGGCGAAGCCGTTGAAGCGCTGAGTACGGAAGCCGTCCAGCGCATGCGACAACTTCTGCAAATAGACCTGTTGATTGGCGCGTGGCAGAGCATCAATCCATGCGCGCAACTGTTTGGAATCCGCAGGCAAGTCATCACGCTTCGCCGGCAGTCGGTCCGGCAGGTTTGCGTTGAGGGTACGGTAGGGATTGATCATGCGATGGTCCCGAGTCCAATGGCAGCGCGAACTCGCTTGATGCGATGTTCTGAGTGATATTGCGTTTTGCGTCCTTCAGGGATTCTACTCACATCCGCGCTCGTTCCGTCAGAGCACTCGCAAGTTAGCCTTTGGATTGCTCCGCTTGAGCCTTCGCTGGCACACGCATAGGCGCGGAGATCGCGCAAAACCGACACCCACGACTTGTTAAAAATCAATTCACTGAAGAAACTATCCAGAATCCATGTGAAAATGTGACTTTCACCTTTTCGATGCACTGTTGAATACGTCCTCCGCTGAAACCCCTCGCCAAGTCCTCGCCCCGTCGCAACTCAACACGCTCGCCCGTGAGATGTTGGAGAGCGCGTTTGGCACGGTGTGGATTGAAGGCGAATTGGGTGGTGTCTCACGTCCTGCGTCCGGACATCTGTATTTCGCCCTGAAAGACGCGCGTGCTCAAGTACGCTGCGCGTTGTTCAAGCCGAAAAGCCAATGGCTGAAGTTCCGGCCGGTGGATGGCATGCAGGTGTTGGCACGTGGCCGGGTCACGCTGTATGAGCCGCGTGGTGAGTACCAACTCATCGTTGATCACCTAGAAGAGGCCGGTGAGGGTGCGCTTCGTCGTGCATTCGAGGAGTTGAAAGCGCGCTTGCAAGCCGAAGGCCTCTTCGACTCCGCGCGAAAACGTCCACTACCAGACCACATCGCGCGAATCGGCCTACTTAGCTCTCCCAGTGGCGCAGCGGTACACGATGTACTGACGGTGTTGCGCCGGCGCTTTCCCTTGCTTGAAGTGGATCTGCTCCCGGTGTCGGTGCAAGGCCCGCTCGCGGCTGCTGAGATCGTGCGCATGTTGGTGCGTGCTGATCAGTCGAATCGATACGACTTGCTGTTGGTCACCCGCGGTGGTGGCTCGCTGGAGGATCTGGCGGCATTCAACGATGAAGCCTTGGCACGCTCGATTGTGGCGTGCCGCACGCCGGTCGTCTCAGCGATCGGGCATGAAGTGGATACCAGCATTGCCGACTTGGTGGCCGACTTGCGCGCAGCGACACCGTCCGCCGCGGCCGAACTCATTAGTCCGGATGGAGCATCTTTGCGCCGCAACCTGCGTAGCTTGCGCACACAACTGGACAGCACCATGCAGCGCCTGCGCGAGCGCGCGTGGCTGCGACTGGACCCTTTGCAACATCGGCTCGTGGCACAAAGACCAGCGGCGCGTTTGCAGCGCGGCACCGAACGTCTTGGCGTCCTCAATCGGCGCTTGCAGCAGAGCCTTCAAAACGTACTGACGCCGCGCAAGACGCGACTGGATCGGATGGCGTTGCGCTTGTCAGCTCAACGCCCCGGCTTGCGTTTAACGGCATTGACGCAAGCCAGTTATAACGCGCTGCGACGGATTGAAGCCGCCGCGCGTCAGCATCTCAGCCAAGCTCAGGCCCGAACCACAGCCACCGGCCGTGCACTGCACGCGGTGAGCCCCTTGGCCACGCTTCAGCGCGGCTACGCCATCCTGCTCAATGAGGACGGCCAAACCATCCGTCAGGCAGTCGAGCTACAGGATGGTGATGCGGTAGTTGCACGTCTGGTTGATGGCAGTCGCACCCTGCGCGTAGAGCCAGATCCGCCAGGTCAAACATCGTGAGTCGTTGGCGTCCACCTCAACCGGTATCCACGGCCGTCATCACCCGTGCCGGATTCGAGCGGCTTCGGACTGAGCTCAATGAGCTTTGGTGCGAGCGCCGACCGGAGGTAGTTAAAGCCTTGTCCGACGCCGCAGCGGAAGGCGACCGCTCAGAAAATGCGGAATATATCTACCGCAAGAAACAACTCGGCGAAATAGACCGCCGGGTTCGCTATTTGAGCAAGCGCTTGGAGGTGCTCAAGGTGGTAGACACCCACCCGACCGATGCCTCGGCAGTCCGCTTCGGCGCATGGGTTGAGGTCGAGAGTGCGGATTCGGGCGAACTGGCTCGGTATCGCTTGGTCGGCCCCGATGAGACCGATGCGAGCACTGGCTGGATCAGTATCGATTCGCCGCTAGCTCGCGCCATGCTCGGCAAGCGCGTGGATGACGAATTCAATGCGCAACTTCCGGGCGGTGCTGGCCAGTTCGTAATCGTAACGGTGGACTACGAATCTGACTGATCGCTCGCACCCGTGCGGGGCGCAGCCGGCGACACGCTAGGAGTAGCACGTAAGCCTTCATTGATGGCCCCTAGCACCTGCCAGGAACGTAATTCACGTCCACCCAAGTGGTACAACAACACGCGTCTGGCTCGTACAGATAGCGTGCGCTTGGATCGATTATCTGATCGTCGCTGTCGTCAACATTTAGTTCCAGGCCATAGCCGATGGCAATCAGCATGTCGCGCTCGAAACGACGCAAGGTCCAGCCCGTCGATGCAGCGCCTGTAGCCAGTTGCCCAAGACACGCGGCGTAGCGCCAGAACAGCTCGTCCTGCGGCTCGCCACGCGGCAAAAGCCGAATCAGCAATTCATTAATATAAAAAGCCGACAAGAGCGCGTCACCTTGTAAGGACAGCGCCGCACCGGCCGGTTCAGCGGCGGACATCGTCAGCAATTCACCCTTGCCGCGCCAAGACAGCAGCAAAGGCTGCAAGGGTTGCAGGACGGCTCGTTGCGCCTGCCCACGCGCTCCGCGTACGCCGCGCGCTACTAGGCCGAGCCGACCATGGTCGCGGCTAAATATTTCCAGCAAGAGACTGGTTTCGCGATAGGCACGCGCGTGCAGAATGTAGCCGGGTTGGTGGTGAGTCTGAAGCACGTCAACAGGATACAGGCAGCCTTACGGTCGTTCGGCACAGCAACAAACACTGCAGCCATTGCCCATGCCTCAGGTCTGACTGCCAGCCCTACTCCACATAACCAAATCCGCGTAATGCCTGTTCGTCATCCGACCAAGCCGCGCGTACTTTGCACCACAACTCCATGTAGACCTTGCGCTCGAACTGCTCCTCAATCGCGAGGCGCGCTCCTTGGCCGATGGATCGGATACGGGTGCCGCCAGCACCGATGACGATAGCCTTTTGACCTTCGCGTTCGACATGAATCGTGGCGGCAATGCGCAACAGGCGACCTTCTTCGGCGAAGGCATCGATAGTTACGGTCGTCTCATAGGGCAGCTCTGCACCGAGTTGGCGCAGCAACTGTTCGCGGATCAGCTCCGCGACCAGAAAACGCTCACTTCGATCGGTTATTTCATCCTCGCCAAACAGCGGCTCTGACTCGGGTAGTAGCTTCAAAAGACCACGCCTCAAGTCCTCCAAACCCACGCTCTTCTCCGCCGAGATCGGAAAGACCTCAGCAAATCCTCGATCGCGGGTTACCTCCGCTATGAAAGGCAGCAAGACAGCTTTGTCGCGGATACGATCAACCTTGTTGATCACCAGCACCCGTGGCAATTCAGAGTCGACCAGAACCTTGAACGCCGCCTCATCTTCGTCATCCCAGCGGCCCGCTTCGATCACCAACACGCCCAGGGAGACGTCGCCCAGAGCACCACGTGCGGCCCGATTCATATAACGATTAATCGCACGCTTGCCGCCCACATGCAGGCCGGGGGTATCCACAAATACGATTTGGCCGGATTCACGCGTATCCACGCCCAAAATTCGGTGTCGGGTGGTCTGGGCTTTGGTCGAAACGATGCTGACCTTGTAACCCACCATGGCATTGACCAGAGTGGATTTGCCAACGTTGGGTCGACCGATCACGGCCACCATGCCCGCGCGTGTTTGGGGATTAGTCATCTTGTATGGTTCGCCGTGTCATTGCGGGGGTAACTGTTCGAGTACGCTTCGTGCAGCGTGTTGTTCGGCCTGACGGCGCGAAAGACCTTCAGCCCGAGCCTGCAGCGACGGCTCTTCCAGTCGACACGAGACATCAAAAACCTTGTCATGGTCGTCACCCCGGGTCGCGACCAAAACATACTCAGGCAATGGTAGGCCTCGCGCTTGCAACCATTCCTGCAAATGCGTTTTGGCGTCTTTCGCAATACCGACGCGAGCCAAATCCAACAAAGCAGACTCGAACCAGCCAAGCACCACGGCACGACAGATTTTGAAATCAGCATCCAAATGGATAGCACCGATCATGGCTTCGAGCGCATCAGCCAGGATCGAGTCGCGATCCATGCCTCCGGCTTTCACCTCTCCGGCGCCCAAATGCAGATGCGACCCCAAACCGAGCTGGCGCGCGATCGCGGCCAACGAGGATTCGCATACAAGCTGTGAGCGCGCGCGCGTCAACCAACCTTCATCTGCCTTTGGAAAGCGCTGATACAAAACTTCAGCGATCACCAAGTTGACCAAGCCATCACCGAGAAACTCGAGACGCTCGTTGTGGTCGGGGGCGGCACTGCGATGAGTCAGTGCCTGCTCTCTCAGCGCCAGATCGGCGAAGCGATGGCCAAGGCTATCAATCAATGTCCTTGGCACCCAGTTCCACGGTCTTATCGAACACGGCAACGAAATCGAGGTTGTACATCAGGTTACGACGCACCTCGTAAGCGACCGTCAATTGGTAGCCGTTGTTGCGCGTGACTTTGACATTTTGCGGCTTGACCGAATCCACGTAGCTGATGTCAAAACGACGGAATAAGCGGTCGCGCACTTGCTCGGGCGACAACTGCTTGACCCCAGATTCGCTGGCCAGGCCCTTCATGTCGGTCACAACCGAGAAGTACTCGTTGTAGACCGGAAATAGCTTCATGCCCAAGAAGATAAAAAAACCAGCCACACACAGGACAATGAGAAAACTCATCAGGGTGAGGCCGGACTGAGTCGATATGCGCTTCATGAAATCCCCCGCAACGTGTGAGAACAACGAATCGATCAACAATGGCGACGGCTGCGATTGCAGCTGTCCCGGTTAGTGTATGACGGTTCCGAGGCGGGAAAAGTCGATCCCTCCATTTTTCCCGTCCCAGTTCATCCAGATCAAAAAGGCCTTCCCAACCAGATTCTCTTCCGGAACAAAGCCCCAGAACCGACTGTCTAGGCTGTTGTCGCGATTATCACCCATCGCGAAGTAATGTCCTTCCGGCACCGTCCAGCGACCCTCGCCGATTCGGCCATTGCGGGCACGCGGATCGACCAAAATCGAATGTTCGACCTCGCCAAGCTGCTCATGACGAAGCTCCGCACCCGTCATTTCGCGCCCAGACCCGACCCCAACATAGGCCGCAACGGGCTGGTCAACGATGCGCTCACCATTCACTGTCAGCACCTTGTTTTGGTATTCAACCACATCACCTGGCAAGCCGACGACGCGCTTGATGTAATCCTCGCGCGGGTTCTCGGGGTAGCGGAACACCACCACATCACCGCGCTTGGGCTCGCCGATTCCGACCACCTTAGTGTTCACTGCGGGCAAGCGAAGGCCATAACTGAACTTGTTGACCAAAATGAAATCGCCGGTCAACAGCGTGGGCATCATCGAGTTCGACGGTATGCGAAATGGCTCGGCAATGAAGGAACGCAGCACCAATACGATCAACAGGACCGGAAAGAAGGAGCGCGCGTATTCGACCAGCATTGGCTCCTTGCGGCCCGTTTGCTTGCGCTTCTTCGCAAAGCTCAGATGATCGATCAGCCACACCACGCCGGTAAGGGCAGTAGCAAGCACCAGGAATGCGGCAAAATTGAGATGCACGGGGAATCCTCGGGTTACCTAATTCTTATTTGGAGTCGGACTGCAGTACGGCGAGGAAGGCTTCCTGCGGAATGTCGACTCGACCGACCGACTTCATCCGCTTCTTGCCTTCCTTCTGCTTTTCCAACAGCTTTTTCTTGCGCGAGGCGTCACCGCCATAGCACTTAGCCAATACGTTCTTGCGTAGGGCCTTGACCGTGGTACGAGCGATGATTTGAGCGCCCACCGTCGCTTGGATCGCGACGTCAAACATCTGGCGCGGAATCAGCTCTTTCATCTTGTCGCAAATTTCCCGCCCACGGCGATCTGCATGGCTGCGGTGACAGATAGTCGATAGGGCATCGACACGGTCACCGTTGATGAGAATATCCAAGCGCACGAACGGGCCAACTTGGAAGCGCACGAAGTTGTAATCGAGCGAGGCGTAGCCCCGACTCACCGACTTAAGCTTGTCGAAGAAGTCCAGCACCACCTCGGCCATGGGCAATTCATAGCTCACTTGTACCTGGCTACCCATGTACTGGATGCCGGTCTGCATGCCGCGTTTTTCCTCACACAACTTGATCACACTGCCGACATAGTCGGGAGGGGTCAGGATATTCGCGAGGATAATCGGCTCGCGCACTTCCGCGATCTTGGTGGTCGGCGGCAGCTGCGCAGGGTTGTCGAGTGTGGAGATTTCACCGTCGACACTCAGCAACTCATAGATCACCGTGGGTGCGGTAGTGATCAGATTGAGATCGTACTCGCGCTCCAGACGTTCCTGCACAATTTCCATGTGCAACATACCGAGGAAGCCACAGCGGAACCCGAAGCCCATCGCCTCGGAGCTCTCGGGCTCAAAGCGCAGGGCCGCATCGTTCAGGCGCAGCTTATCCAAGGCCTCGCGCAACGCCGGGTAGTCATCCGCGTCAACCGGGAACAAGCCAGCAAACACGCGCGGCTGCATTTCCTCAAAACCTGGTAACTGCTCGGCAGCCGGAGCAGCGGCGAGCGTGAGCGTGTCACCCACCGGCGCGCCGTGAACATCCTTGATGCTGGCCGTGATGTAACCCACCTCACCCGGGCCAAGACGGGTTTTTGGGGTGCGTTTGGGGGTGTACACACCAACCTGATCGACCTGATGGATGCGTCCGGTACTCATCACCAGAATCTTGTCGCCGGGGCGCAATTCGCCCTGCATCAATCGCACCAGTGACACCACGCCAAGATAATTATCGAACCAAGAGTCGATGATCAGGGCTTGCAGGCGATCGGTATCGCGTGGCTTGGGAGGGGGAATCAATTTCACGATGGCTTCAAGCACATCACGCACGTTGAGACCGGTTTTCGCGCTCACCTCGATGGCGTGACTTGCGTCGATGCCAATCACCGCTTCGATTTCTTCGCGCACCCGATCCGGATCGGCCGTGGGCAGGTCGATCTTGTTCAGAACAGGAATAACCTCCAGCCCCATTTCCACCGCGGTGTAGCAATTGGCAACCGACTGTGCTTCCACACCCTGCGCCGCATCCACCACCAACAAGGCGCCTTCACAGGCTGCCAGCGAACGACTGACCTCGTAGGAAAAGTCTACGTGGCCGGGCGTATCAATGAAATTGAGCTGGTACACCGTGCCGTCAAGCGCTGTGTAAGGCAAAGAGACCGATTTGGCTTTGATGGTGATGCCACGCTCGCGCTCAATCGGGTTGGAGTCGAGTACCTGCGCCTCCATCTCTCGTTCGGTCAAGCCGTCGCATAGCTGGATGATGCGATCAGCCAAGGTTGATTTGCCGTGGTCGACGTGCGCGATGATGGAAAAGTTACGAATATGCTGCATGAACGGCCCGTCAGGGCGCGACGAAAAGTCGCGCTAGAAACCACTAATTATGACATGTCCTGAGCTCGACAAGGGTCTCATCGGCGGCCTGCATCGGCCGTGGCCACCGCATTACGCCGTCACTTCACGACATTACGCTGTTAATAAGCTACTCGTTGGACGAAACGGCACTGAACGACATGCCCCGCGTCGAGTGGACCGGGGCATGTCAGCGGAGCGCTTAACCCTTTTTGCGGCGTTCGGGCGGTGTCACCGTAATGAACTGGGTCGACTCCCCACGGCGCACTAGCAACATCACCGGCTCGCCCGGCTTGATGTTTTTGGCGAGCTTATCAAACTGCGCCACGCTGCCGACACGGGCCTTGCCTACCATTAAGATCACGTCACCACCGCGCAAACGCTGGGCGGCTGAACCGGTAATCCGCGTTACCACCACGCCTTCCCCCTCGTTTAAGCCCAAGGCTTCGCGCTGGGTGGCGGTCAGGTCATCGACAACAAAGCCGAGAGGATTGGGTGGCGTTGAGTCCTTCCCTGCACTACCTGCGTTCGCATCGGAATCGCGCGGCGCGGCGGCAATCGTGACGGTCAACGCCTGCTCCTTGCCATCCCGGAAAATCTTGACCCTGATTTTGCTGCCGGGATCACTGGCACCAACCAGCGGCGGTAATTGTGACCAACTGGTCACGTCCTGACCATCGTAGGACAGGATCACATCCTGCACTTTGATGCCCGCTTTTTCGGCCGCGCTACCTGGTTCAACTTGAAACACGAGCGCGCCGCTCGACCGCGACAGTCCAAGGCTACGCGCCACATCCCGATCTACTTCCTGAATACGAACGCCGAGCATTCCGCGTGACACATAGCCCTGCTGCTTGAGCTGCTCGACCGAACGCATCGCAGTCTCGATCGGGATGGCGAATGAAACGCCCATGAAGCCACCGGTATTCGAAAATATCTGGGAATTGATGCCGACAACGCGCCCATCAATATCCAACAGCGGGCCGCCGGAATTGCCACGATTGATCGCGACATCGGTCTGGATGAAAGGAACGTACTGCTGCCCCGCCATTTGCGAACTGCGTCCGACCGCACTCACGATCCCTGCCGTAACGGAGTGATCGAAGCCGAAGGGCGAGCCAATCGCGACCACCCATTGGCCCGGCTTCAGCGCACTCGATTGACCAACCCTCAATGCCGGCAAGCGGCTTGCGTCGACTTTGAGCAGGGCCACATCGGTCTCCGCATCGGAACCGATCAACTTGGCCGACAACTCACGCCGATCGGATAACTGCACATGAATCTCATCGGCACCATTAATCACGTGATGGTTAGTCAGAATGTAGCCATCGGTGGAAATAATGAAGCCGCTACCCATCGCACTACGATCTTGTGGCATCCGCGGCGTACTTGGTGCACCAGGCATGCCGGGCGTGCCGAAGAAGCGCCGGAAAAACTCATGCATTTGCGCATCTTCACCGTCCATATCGCTAGGTCCAGCTACCTGAGCGTCCGCGGTGCGAGTAGCCATCACACTCACCACACCCGGTGCGACGTCAGAGACGAGTCCCGTGAAATCCGGCAACTGCGCGTGTGCCGAGCCGGCAACAAACAGCAGCAATGACATCCACAGCATCTGAAAACGAATACGATTCATTAAGGTGACTCCGCAATGATGTTTTGAACAGCTGACAGCACGTTCACGGTAAAAACTGGCGTACGTCTGCACTCATCGGCGCGACTTATCGCGCCATGCAAAGCAGGCGAATTTCTGCGGCAGCGAGCCGCACTAAAATATGTCAGGGCGTAGCGGCGGCCTGAGCGACGTCTGGATGCAAGGGCGCCAGCCACGGCATGGTCACGCCGTCGGCGCGATCGTTCACTGCTTGCTGGTGGCGCAACCAGTACGCCTCGTAATCCGGATCAAAACGCGTTTGGGTGCCGTAGCGGTCAGCTTCACGCGCCGCAACGACCTGAGCATCGAGACGATACGGTGGACGCAGATCCTGCACCCGATATGGTGAGGGCGCTACGACTGAGGGTGATGCCGGATCCGTGCTCACCGGCAATGTGGTGCTGACCAATCCGTTGCCAGCGGTGACATCTGCCATCTGAGCTTCGGGGCGCACCAGCAACAATGCGACCAAGGCGACGGAAGCGGCGACAGCGAAGCCACTACCCCAACGCAACATCCCGACATGTCTCGGTCTTGTGGCCACATCTACCATCTCTTCGCCATCGAGTCTTTCGTGGATGCCGCGCAGGAAATCCTTTCCGAGCGGCAAAGCCGTGCCCCGCATGGCTTCGCCGGCAAAGTGCCAGCGCTGCCACAAGGCAACCAAATCGGTGTCATGTTCTGCACGTTTGAGCAAAAAGCGAGCGCGATCACGATCGAGTTCGTTATCGATCAACGCGGACAGTTGTTCACGAAGTTCCTGATTCATCACGACGCTCTCTCACTTCTATCTTTTCGACCGGTGGCATCGTCCATCAAAGGACGCAGTTTCTGATCAACCGCCTCACGCGCCCGGAAAATGCGCGAACGCACTGTGCCAATTGGGCAATCCATCGCGGCGGCGATTTCCTCGTAACTCAGCCCTTCAACTTCACGCAGGGTGATCGCCATGCGCAGGTCATCTGGCAATGCTTCGACCGTGCGCGCCACGATTTGTTCAATCTCTTGTCTCATCGCTTCGTTTTCCGGTGTCCCGGACTCACGCAAGCGGGTGCCGCTTTCAAACTGCACCGCATCCTGAGCATCAATGTCTTCAGTCGGTGGGCGTCGACCCAGCGCCACGAGATGATTTTTTGCCGTGTTAGTCGCGATCTTGTAGAGCCAGGTATAGAACTGGCTATCCCCTCGAAAGTTGCCGATTGCTCGGTAGGCGCGGATAAAGGTCTCCTGCGCCACGTCCTGACACTCAGCCCAGTCATAGATGTAACGCGACACGATGCCCACGACCTTGTGCTGATATTTCAGCACCAACAAGTCGAAGGCGCGCTTGTCACCATCCTGTACACGTTTGATCAGTGCTTGGTCCACATCGTTCTCACTCATCCAGGCCTGCCTCCGCAAAAAGGCGGCTCGTCTCCGACCCGCATTGACCCTGTCCACGTCAAGAAAGTTCCGCGCTTAACACACGGCTTTCATCACGCCCTCGCCGCTTCCATACTGTGGCGCATTGACCGGGCGTGGCTCATGCTTGGATCATAGCGACTTTAATGCGGCACCCGCGAGCCGCCCTGGAGAGTTCCCATGTTCGATGGATTGCGTTTTCGCCACTGGCAAACTGAAGTCCGTTCCGGTGAGGTGTTGGTGCTCACTCTGGATCGGGCTGAGAGTCCGGTCAATGCACTGAGTCAGGCCGTACTCGGGGAGCTTGAGGCGATCCTAGAGCGGATCGAAATCAGCAAACCCAAGGCCGTGGTTATTCGTTCCGGCAAGTCTGCCGGCTTTGTTGCCGGCGCTGATATCAAAGAGTTTCAGGAATTTGATGCCAAGGGCACAGTGATGGATGCGATCCGTCGCGGCCAACTGGTGTTCGAGCGCCTGCATCGCTTGCCCTGCCCAACGGTCGCCGCCATTCACGGTCATTGCATGGGCGGTGGTACTGAATTGGCATTGGCGTGCACCTACCGTGTCGCCACCTCAGATGACTCCACGCGCATCGGTCTACCCGAAGTCAAACTCGGCATCTTCCCCGGCTGGGGCGGCTCGGTTCGTTTGCCACGCCTAGTGGGCGCGCCGGCCGCGATGGATATGATGTTGACCGGACGCGCACTGCGCGCTTCAAACGCCCGCGCGATTGGATTGGTAGACAAGGTCGTCGAACCGGCCGTCCTGCTCGACACTGCTATTGCTTTGGCGCAGCGTGGCACTTCACGTCCGCTGAAACAGCGCGCCCTGGCGCGAGTGACGAACTGGTGGCCCAGTCGCCAGGTTCTCGCGCCCATGCTGGCCAAACAAGTCGCGCGTAAGGCGAAGAAGGCTCACTATCCCGCACCCTATGCGCTGATCGACACGTGGAAGCGCGGTGGCAGCAACACCGATGCTCAGCTGAAGTCGGAAGCACGCGCCGTCGTCAAACTAGCCAGCGGCCCCACCGCACGCAACCTGATCCGGGTGTTCTTCCTGATGGAGCGGCTCAAGGGTCTAGGTGGCAAGGAACACGGCATCGCGCACGTTCATGTCATCGGCGCCGGGGTCATGGGTGGCGATATTGCCGCTTGGTGCGCGCTGCGTGGCTTCAATGTCACCTTGCAAGATCGGGAGATGAAGTACATCCAGCCTGCTCTGGATCGAGCAGCCGAGCTATTTGAGAAAAAGTTCAAACGCGAGGACCAGCGCACTGCCGCCACCAGCCGATTGATAGCCGATGTTGAAGGCGCCGGCGTCGCCAAGGCGGATTTAGTGATTGAGGCAATTTACGAAAACCTTGAAGCCAAGAAAGCGCTTTACGCAAGCCTCGAGCCGGAGCTGAAACCGGATGCGTTGCTGGTCTCCAACACCAGTTCGCTCGCCTTTACTGAATTGCGCGCCGACCTCAAGCACCCAGGACGCTTCGCTGGTTTGCACTATTTCAATCCGGTCGCCTTGATGCCGTTGGTTGAGATCGTCAAACACGATGAAATGGACCTGGAAACCGAGCGCCGCTTGGCAGCCTTCTGCCGCGCCATCGACAAGTTCCCAGTACCAGTCGCTGGCACGCCGGGCTTTCTCGTCAATCGTATCTTGGCGCCCTACATGGAGGAGGCCATCCTGGCCTTCCACGAGGGCATTCCCGGACGCGCCATCGACAAGGCCGCGGTCGACTTTGGTATGCCGATCGGCCCTATCGAACTGGTGGATACCGTTGGCCTGGACGTGGCTGCCAGCGTCGGAAAAATCATGGCTGAATTCCACGGCCAACCGGCACCGGATTTCAACTTCGACGCCAACGCTCGTGGCAAAAAAGACGGGAAAGGTCTTTACGAATGGCAAGAAGGGAAAGCCGTCAAGCCCGAACTGCCGAAGGACTATCGCGCACCAGATGACCTCGGTGACCGCCTCATCCTGCGGCTTTTGAACGAGGCTGTGGCGTGTCTGCATGACGGCGTGGTGGTGGATGCTGAGCTGCTCGATGCCGGCGTGATCTTTGGCACCGGCTTTGCACCGTTTCGCGGAGGTCCCATTCAATACATCCGCAGCGAAGGCGCCGCCAAGCTCAAACAGCGGCTGGAACAACTGGCGACGCGTTACGGCGAGCGTTTCGCGCCACGACCGGGTTGGGATGCGCTCGACTGAGAAAAAGCTGGAATTCCTGATTGCTCCTGTGGCACGCATGGCGCTGTCGCAGGAGTTCGGCATCGTGACAATTCAAACTAACGAACTCGCACGTAGACAGCGAGCGGGTATGAATCACGCCTTTCAAACGTGCTCCGCGTGAGGTCATTTTTTGCTCGTATCAGACGAGGTCTGCGCCTGATCCGATGGCGCGAATTGGGACTGAGTCGGGAATCCTGTGCGGTATGCGGGTTCCCCCTATTGGTGCGTCTGCGCGCCGATGAAATGGGCGTACGCTGCCTGCGGTGTGGCGCGAGTTCAGTGACCCAATCACTGGTCGACGTGCTGCAACAGCTCAAGCTTGATCTGGCCCAAAACGATGCCTACGAACTTTCCGCTCAAGGCCCGCTCGTTCCACTCCTTGCTGAGCGCTGCCGCACGCTGACTGTGAGCGAGTATTTCCCCGGCATCAGTCCCGGCCAATGGCACGGATCGATCCAATGCCAAGACGTGCAAGCATTGACCTATGCCGACGCGCGCTTTGACCTGTGCACGTCGACCGAAGTCTTCGAACACGTGGAGGACGATGCGCGCGGCTTTCGCGAAGTTGCGCGCGTGCTGCGTCCCGGCGGCTGGTTCGTGTTCAGCGTGCCGCTGGACCTATCGAAAGCGACAGTGGAACGCACCGCACTGGAAAATGGTGTGCGCAGAAATATTTTGCCGCCCGAATACCACGGCGACCGGTATCGCGGTGATCGCGTGTTCTGTTACCGCAATTACGGCGCAGATATCCTCGATCGCCTGCGAGGAAATGGCTTCGCGTACGCCGAGATTCATCAACCTAAGCAAGGCATGTTGGGCTACGCGAGGCCGATTGTCTGCGCGCGCACGGCCGATTGACCGACTCCTCGCGCGCTCGAGAATTTGCGCCGCATCGGGATGATGGTCTTAAGGCTCCTCGACCTTATAGCCACGCGCTACCAACTGCGCCAAGTAGCCATCCATAGCCACCAACTGACCCATTGGCAGCGCCGCAAAACTGGTTTCATGTTCTGCGAGAATTTTCTCCGCTGCCTCCAGCCAAAGCGCGTCCAAACGCGCTGGCAGATCGGTGATGCCTTGCTCTTTGGCGAAGCTGGATTCGAGAAACGCATCCATGCAGGCCCGGCTCTGATCCTCGTAACTGATCTCTCGTAAAGTCAGCATGTCACCCGTGGCCCACGCATTGGCCCGGACGCGCATTTTCTCCAGATCCGTTTCCAGATGGTCGAGGGTTTTGCGGAAACATTCGGCATCATCCATAGCGCTCTCACGAAAATCGCGAATAGCTCCTTTGGCATCATCGATGGCTAATTCGATCTTCGGACGCTCAACAGGGATTTTGTGCTTTTTCGCGACCTTAGCCACTACGGGTGATACCAAACCCTTGAATTGCAGGCCACTGGCATCCAGAGCCGCGCGGTACAAGGCATCAGCAGCAAACAAAGGTCGACGCTTTTCCACGCCGCGATCTCGCCCCAAGTATTTCTTCTTAAACACCAGCCAGCGTGCGTAATCCTCGGCACTCACATGCTCGACGAGCTTGTCGCCCTCAGGGTTTTTGCGCGCACCCATCAGTGCCGGCAACAACAGCAGACTGCGCAGCTTGCCCATACCAAGATCAAACTTCACTGTCGGCGGATACAGAATGACGTCGGCTGAGGCGATGATTCGCTCTACCCCGGAGGTCTCCCATTGCATCCGTTTTGCAACCGGCTGCAAGGTGCCGAGTATCCACATCGTGTGGTCACCGTGGCGAACCTTCCAAAGGCCCGGTCCCGGCGCTATGCCGCTGACCACCACCGTTTCCAGCACGGTGACATCTTCACGTTCCGGAAGCTCTTGCACCTGAGCTTCCTCGGCAGGCTCCTGCATCGCAAATGCCCATGGAATGACTCCGACCAGCAGCAACACGGCCAAGACATGACGAACCCGCGCAATAATTCCTGCCTGCATTTTTCACCCCAATAAAGACATGACGACACGATACGGCTAGGGCCGTCCACGAGCGTACCGAACGACAACGACCACCGGCCAAAACCGTGCGGCAAGTTTGCTCGCGCCACGGCAAGGCGGTGTTTTAACAGGGTGAAGCTGAACCGCCTCGCGCAACCGTATGATTTCGCGCCGAGCCTCCGAGCTATGCAATAGCGCTCGGTGCTTTTAGACTGCAGCTTGTGCTTCTTCGACGATATCCGCCGTGTCCAGAACTTCTATCTTTGTTTCCTGCCTGATTGCATCCGTGTTTGCGCTGAATGTCGCCGCACCCGCGTCGGCGCAATCTTTCTCCACCTTGGAAGAGCGCATGAGCGCCGCGCAGTTTCAAGCCGCCGGACTCGACAAACTCAGCGCGGAAGAGCTAACCGCTCTGAATGCGTGGTTACGCGAACACATCACGGCGGCACCGTCCGCAAGCGCGACGACCGCGTCGAGCCAAGCTTACGCTGGCAGCCCACTCGATACGGGTGACAGCGAGTTTTCCACTCGTATCATCGGTGAGTTCCGCGGCTGGGAGGGTAAAACCACCTTCCATCTCGAAAACGGACAGATCTGGCAACAAGCCGGACAAGACAAGTGGGCCGGCGTAAAGCTGAGTAACCCCGCCGTCAATATCAAGCCAGGATTTATGGGCAGCTGGGTGCTCAAGGTCGACGGTTACAACACCACAACGCGGGTTAAGCGTATCCGTTGATCACCGCATTGGTTGACGGGCGTCGCTCCCATGCGGCCGGCAAAATGGACGGCAAGTTGCCGTCCATTTGCGCTGTGTCAGGAACAATGGCTCGTCAGTAGTGACTGATGAAGGTCTCAATAACTTTTGACATTCCTTTGCGCCAACGCTCAAGCAGTGCATCGTCCACCTGGGGATCGGTTTCAGCTACCGCCTGAACCAGACTATCAACCCAATAACGATACAGTGAGGGCGCGACCGGCACTCGACCATGGCGCGAGTGCACGTCAGCCATCTGTTTGACGGTGCGCTCGGTCAGTCGACTGCCGCTGGCATGCTCAATGGCGGCACTGATGCCGCGGCGCAAAGCCAGCCGTTGAGTATTGAAGTCGGTCTTGTCGAACATCGGCTTGATGTCTGGATGTGCGACCATGAAAATCTCATAGAAGCGCTCAATAAAATTCTTCTCACGCAGACAGCGCCCATAGCTCTGTTGCAGGTCATCATAGTTTTCCAAGATAAAGCACACTCTTATATTAGCGGATGCTAAATTATAAGTCCTTCGACAAAACATGACCAGTCATGAAACCTGATTCGAGCCATCAACCGTTGATTTGCATGCCCTGAAACAGCCACACCGGCTTGACGCGAACAGCCCGTACCAACCACCTTCCTGCATCCTATTCCTGCATCAGAACCCATGACCAGCCGCTACGACGCCGCCGATATTGAAGTCCTCTCTGGCCTTGATCCAGTCAAGCGCCGGCCAGGCATGTACACCGACACCAGTCGCCCCAATCATCTGGCGCAGGAGGTTGTGGATAATTCGGTCGACGAGGCGATAGCCGGCCACGCCAAGAGCATCGCCGTCACGCTGTATAGCGATGGTAGTTGTGAGGTCGTGGACGATGGACGCGGCATGCCGGTGGATATCCATCCGGAAGAAGGCGTGCCGGGGATAGAGCTTATCCTCACGCGGCTGCACGCTGGCGGCAAATTCAGCGGCAAAAACTACACGTTCTCTGGTGGTCTGCACGGTGTTGGCGTATCGGTTGTCAATGCGCTTTCGACGCGTCTGGAGGTGTTCATCCGCCGCGATGGTGTCGAACACCATATGGCCTTCCGCGACGGCATCACGGACTCCACCTTGGTCGAAGTGGGCACCGTGGGTCGTCGTAACACAGGGACACGCTTGCGCTTCTGGCCTGACCCGAAGTATTTCGATAGCGCAAAATTCAATGCGCGCCAACTGCGTCATGTGCTGCGGGCCAAGGCCGTGTTGTGTCCGGGTTTGCGCGTCATCCTCTATGACGAAGTCAGCGGCGAACGTAACGAGTGGCACTACGAGGACGGCTTGCGCGATTACCTACGCGGCATGCTGGCTGACTGTGACTATTTGCCACCTGACCTGTTCCTCGCCTCTCAGAGTCGCGATCAGGAAGCTTGCGACTTTGCTCTGTGCTGGGTACCACCGTTGGAATCGGGCAACGTCGACCTGATTCAGGAAAGCTACGTCAACCTGATTCCGACCATTCAAGGCGGCACGCACGTCAACGGCCTGCGCTCGGGTCTGACCAATGCCTTGCGCGAGTTTTGTGATTTCCACTCACTTCTGCCGCGCGGGGTGAAATTGGCACCCGAAGATGTCTGGGATCGCATCAGTTATGTACTTTCGGCAAAGCTCGCTGACCCGCAGTTTTCCGGCCAGACCAAAGAACGATTATCCTCACGACACGCGGCCGGCCTAGTTGAAGGTATCGCGCACGATGCGTTCTCGCTATGGCTGAATCAGAACGTCGAGCTGGGCGAGAAAATCGCACAACTGGCAATTGAGCGCGCTTCGGCTCGGCTCAAAACTGAAAAGAAAATTGTCCGTAAGAAGATCGTCCAAGGCCCTGCCCTGCCGGGAAAACTGGCGGATTGCGCCTCACAGGACCTTAGTCGCACCGAACTATTCTTGGTGGAAGGTGACTCCGCCGGTGGCAGTGCACGGCAAGCACGTGACAAGGATTTTCAGGCCATCCTGCCCTTGCGCGGCAAGATATTAAACACCTGGGAAGTGGCTAGCAGCGGAGTGTTGGCTTCGCAGGAAGTGCACGATCTCGCTGTGGCGATCGGTTGCGATCCGGGTTCTGACAATCTCGACAGCCTGCGCTATGGCAAGATCATCATTCTGGCCGACGCCGACTCTGATGGCCTGCATATCGCCACCTTGCTCGCGGCCCTGTTCCTCAAGCACTTCCCCGCGCTGGTCCGCGAAGGCCATGTGTTCGTTGCGATGCCGCCTTTGTTCCGTATCGACGTGGGCAAGCAGGTGTTCTACGCGCTCGACGATGAAGAACGCCGCATTCTGCTCGACAAGATCGAACGCGAGAAGATACGCGGCGCAATCAACGTCACCCGCTTCAAGGGTTTGGGCGAAATGAATCCGCCGCAGCTACGCGAATCCACCATCCATCCGGATACTCGCCGATTGGTTCAATTAATCGTCGAAGATACTGAGATAACCTCGGCGCTGATGGATATGCTGCTGGCAAAAAAGCGTGCGTCCGACCGAAAGAACTGGCTGCAAACCAAGGGTGATCTCGCGACGCTCGAGGTCTGAGTGGTTCAGGAATTGAGGTGTTCGAGTGCCGCTTTCAACAGCGGACTCAGCACCGTGTCCCGCAACTGCGTGGCATGTTCGGGCAGGTACTCCTTGCTTGCCTCGTCCATGTAGGTTGACTGCGCCAACTCCAACTGCACGGCCTCGACGCCTTGGTCTGGTTGGCCATAACGGCGGGTAATAAATCCGCCCTTGAAGCGCCCATTGACGACGTGGCTGTAATGGGTTTGCGCGCCCAACACATTTTCCAAGCGTGCTTGCAAGGTCGCCGAGCAACTGTTTCCCGATGCGGTGCCAAGACTGAGATCCGGCAGACGCCCCTCGAACAAGAAGGGCAATTCGCCACGGATCGAGTGGCCATCCCAGAGCACCACGCGATCGAAACGTTTGCGCAAGCGCGCCAGCTCAGCTTCCAAAGCGGCGTGGTAGGGCTGCCAGTAGCTGTAGCGGCGCTCGCTGACTTCCTCAGTCGTCGGCTCCTGCCCCGCCAGATATATCGGCCCGCCGGAAAACCGCACCTGTGGGCAGAGGCCTGTGGTGTTTTTGCCAGGGTAGAGCGAGGCATCATCTGGCGGGCGATTGAGATCAACCACGTAGCGCGAATAATGGGGCCGCAGGATCGAGGCACCCAACTCACGCGCGAAGTCATACAGGCGAGATACCCACCAATCCGTATCCGGCGCAGCCTGCGCGGCTGGCGTCATACGCGCCCGAATAAGGTTGGGAATGTCAGTGCCGTCGTGCGGCAAACTCAGCAACAAGGGCGCATCGCCCATTTCCAGCGTAAACATAGCCATGCCGGAATTGTAAGCCACCCGCCTCAGAGCCGTTCGGCATCATCGAGTAGATGCGGTTTGCGACGCAGCACTAGGTCGCGTCGCATGCCGACCCGATAGCGCCACCACAAGACAATCGCCAATCCGCACATGACAAACGACACCACCGCCAAACCGATGCGCTGGTGCGCCAGCAGTGGCGCCGCGATTCCGGCTAGAAAGGCATTGAAACTCAAGCCGATAAACGCTTGCATCGAGGCTGCCGCACCACGTCGGCGTGGATACATGTCAAGCATGACGATGGTCAAAAGCGGGATGATGAGCCCGACGCTGCAAGCGATCAGACTCAAGGGCAGTACCGCCCAGGGAAGTTGCGCCTCATCGACCGCAAGGTTGTAGATCAGGTTCACCACCACCGCCACGGCCGACATCGCAAAACCCAAGCCGACCGTCTTGGACTCGCTCACTTTGCCTGCCATGCGACTGGACAGAAAAGAACCCAGCATCAGCCCGCCCACAATCGGCACAAACAACCAGCCGAACTGCTGTTGGTTCAGACGTAGAAACTCCAACACCACGATCGGAGCCGACACGATATAAAGAAACAGGGCGCCAAAATTGAGGCTGGCCGCCATGGCCAACAGCAGAAATCGGCGATTACGCAGTACCGACCAGTTACTGCGAAGCAGTCGGCTCAGACGCAAGCTCAACCGTGCCTCAGGCGGATGGCTCTCTGGCAGCCAGAGCGCACAACTGATGAGGATCACGGCGGAGAACAAGGCCATCACCCAGAAGATGGCGGGCCACGTCGACCAGCCGAGTATCCAACCACCCACGATCGGCGCAATCGCCGGCGCGATTGAAAAAATCATCGCGGCCTGTGCCATCAGCCGTTGCGCTTCTTCGCCGTCCAGACAATCACGAATCAAGGCACGACCAACAATCAGGCCAGCGCCCGCGGACATGCCCTGAATTGCACGAAAAAACAGCAACCAGAACAAGCTCGGTGACAAAGCGGCACCGATTGAGGCCAGCACAAACACACCGACGCCAGCCAGAATCACCGGTCGACGCCCGAGCGCGTCGGATACGGGGCCATGCAAAATGCTCATCAACGCATACGCCACCAGATACACGCTGATTGTTTGCTGCACCGCTGTATGCGACGCACCAAACTGTGCACGCAGCTCAGGGAACGCCGGAAAAATCGTGTCAATCGCGAACGGGCCGAACATCGACAACCCGGCGAGCAACAACATGAGACGCCAAAGGAAGGCGCGTGAATGGGACGTCATGGCGATTCCAAAGGGACGACCAATGCCTGATGTCGTGATAGTCAGCGGATCTACTGCTGAGAGATGAACACCCGTATCAGGCCTTGTGCCCTAACGCGGCAAGCCTCAGCGGACCCAAGCGATCCCGGACATACCCCGGGATCGCCCTCGGCCTCGTTACAGGCTCTCGCTCTCGCTCTTTTCACTCGGCTGCGACTGCGCCAGCACCCATTCGACCGATGCCGTGGTGATCGGATGATAACCAGGCCGCGCACGATCTAGGATCATCTGCGCCAAAGCACGCCCATCAGCGGTGGCCACCAGCGCCGTGTAGGTCGGCATAATCAGCTTGCGCCGGCCAACGCCTTCAAGAAAAACCTGCATCTCGGCGTAGGCCTTCTGGTAGCCGCTGCGAACTGCCAAGGGATACCAGCGCTGAGCCAGCTCGCCATTGGCCGTGCCGGTGAACCCATACGCGGTATCCAATTGCTCCAGCTTTTCGGTCGGCAAGGTATCCGGCAAGCCTTCTAGAAAGTGAATCCACTCTTGACTGCTCCAGTCACCGGTTAACTCGCGTGCCGGCAGGCTGCCGCTGTTGTCCCAGCTCTTGCGCGCGGTATCAACCAGAATCAGCCGCCGTGATCGAACCTCCGGGGCCGACTTAGGAATCCCCGGCTCGTACAACCACTCTTCCAGTTCCTCCATGCTGACCTCATCCGGATACTTGGACATCATGTTGGTGCGGAAGTATTCGACAAAGGTGCCGGTGTCGATGCTGCGAAAGGCAAAGTAGTCAAAGTAGTCGCGCAGGAAGGGATCGAACACCTCACGCCCGTAACGCTCCTCAAGAAACTGTACGAACCACGACCCCTTGTCGTAAGCGACCCGAGTTGTTTCTCCTTCTGCGCCCACCTCAACACCCGGACGCACACCCAGCACCTGCTGACCGGCAGGCATCTCGCTGATCGACTTGCGCAGTGCCTGTCGACTGATGACCCGCTCCATGACCGAGAACTCAGCGCCATACAAGGCTTCGAGGATGCGATTTTGAACGTAGGTAGTCATGCCTTCATTGAGCCAACCGTGCTTGGCACTGGACATGGTCACCAGATTGCCGGACCAGCTGTGCGCCAGTTCATGCGCGATCAATGCCACCAAGGACTGATCACCGACGATTACCGTTGGAGTAATGAAGGAAAGGCGCGGGTTT
>CAJDUW010000003.1_pt1 | contig 84246 bp, 79 predicted proteins | sample 7390931 | NCBI WGS metagenome assembly CAJDUW01 (sample SAMEA7055687, study PRJEB34461) | soil metagenome | biome: terrestrial ecosystem; feature: Peninsula; material: soil | place: Antarctica | collected 2016
ATCGGCGTACTCAGTGGTGGCTACTCGGCGTGCGGTGCCTCAGCCTCAGACATGTATGACCTATACGGCAAACTCAATCATGCGTGGGACGGCCTAGGAACTGCCGCAACGCGTGCAAAGGACTGGCTCGATCCGCTCGGCATCGCCCCCCAAACCATCGACGGCATCGGTACCTGCGAGCCGCCACCGGTTGCGACGGGATTGACCGCCGTCGCCAATGGTGACAACCGCATTGATCTGACTTGGAATGCAGTGACCGGTGCCAGCGGCTATCACATTTATCGCGGCCTCGGAACCTGTCCTGGTACCGGCTTCGTGCAGATTGGCGAAAGCAGCACGCCCTACTACAGCGACACGACCGTGTCCGGTGGCCAAGCCTATGTTTACCGGGTCTCGTCTTACGATTCGGCAGACGGTTGCGAATCGGCACAAGGCACTTGCACATCGGCAATAGCGACCGGGGCCTGTGCCTTGCCACCCAGCTTTGCCGGGCTGGACAGCGCCAGTTCTGCTGGCACTGCCTCGTGTGGCGTTAACTTGGCTTGGAGTGCGGGCACGGCACATTGCGGCGGGCCCGTGGTGTTCAACCTCTACCGCTCGCAGACGTCCGGATTCACACCGAGTCCTGCCTCGCTCATCGACAGCTGCCTGAGCGCCGGCAACCTCGTCGATGTCGATGTCAGCAATGGCGTCGAGTATCACTATATCGTGCGCGCCGAAGACATCGCGGGAGTCGGCACCGGCCAATGTGGTGGCTTGGAAGAAACCAACCTGATTCAGCGCAGTGCAACGCCAGTTGGGCCGGACCTAGTCTTCTTCACGGACGACGTAGAAAGCGGCGCTGGCGACTTCAGCGTCGGCGGCAGCGGCGCCGGTGCCGATTTCTCCATCGTCACCACAGCCGCTCAGTCACCTACGCACGCGTGGTTCGCACCGAATGTCAGCGGCATCAGCGACCGTTATCTGATCCTGCCGCTGGATATGACCGCCGCTGGCGTCGGTACGCAACTGAACTTCATGCATCGCTATCAGACCGAGAAGAACTACGACGGCGCGGTGCTTGAGTACTCGCTTGATGGCAGCCAGTGGTTCGACATTCTGGCCGGCGATGGCGCCGCCATCCCAGCCAATGCATCACGTTTTGTCGAAGGCGCTTACGTGTCCACCATCAGCAGCAGCTTCAGCAGCCCCATCGCTGGGCGCGCGGCGTGGAACGGCAATGGCGGCACCGCGTTTCTTCCGGTACGTGTCGATATGTCGGACTTTGCTGGAACGGCTTTGCAACTGCGCTGGCGCATGGCCAGCGACACATCGGTAGGCAGTACCGGTTGGTGGATCGATGACATTTCGCTGCGTGTACCGCAGGCCTGTGGTGGTGCACCCATCGACCCGCAGATTTTCAGCGACGGATTCGAACCCTGACCTGTTAGAATCATGCATCCGCGCTGCACACTGTTCGTGCAGCGCAGCGATTCTGCGGAGCCATCCTCGTGACCACCTCGAGTCAGTCCCATTCGGCCGCCGAGCCAGGCGTGGCCGCGCCTACCGCATTGCGTGATGTCGTCGCGCAGGCCGTTCGTCGTTACCTGCACGATCTGCAGGACCACCCTGCTGGTGATCTTTACGAAGTCGTGCTGAGTGAAGTCGAGCGACCATTGTTACGCGAAGTCTTGCGTCATCACGATGGCAATCAAAGCCGCGCGGCCGCCACGCTCGGGATGAACCGTGCCACCTTGCGCAAGAAATTGCGTGCCCACGGGATCGCCTGACGCCCTAGGTCACACCCTTCAAACGTTCTCGCTATCGAGGCACTCCTGATGACGTCCATCAATGGCCCAGCCGTGCGCGTACAGCGCGCCTTGCTCTCCGTTTCCGATAAAGCGGGCTTGGTAGAACTGGCCCGCGCACTCTCACTGCGTGGTATCGAATTGCTGTCCACCGGCGGCAGCGCCCACACATTGCGTGAAGCCGGCTTGGCAGTGCGTGACGTGTCAGAGCTGACGGCATTTCCGGAGATCATGGATGGTCGGGTCAAAACCCTGCACCCGAAGATCCACGGTGGACTGCTGGGCCGACGCGGACAGGATGATGCGGTGATGGCCGAGCACGGGATTGAGCCCATTGATCTGTTGGTGCTCAACCTTTATCCCTTCGAAAAAGTCAGCGCGGCAGCCAATGCACAGTTTGCTGATGTGGTGGAAAACATCGACATCGGCGGACCGGCCATGTTGCGCGCGGCGGCTAAGAACTTTGCCCACGTGGCGGTGATAACCGACCCATCCCAATACGCCGGCTTGTTGGCCGAACTGGAAACTCAGTCCGGCTCGGTTTCAGCAACCTTCCGCCTTCGGCTTGCGACGGCGGCATTCAACCGCATCGCGCGCTACAACGCATGCATCAGCGATTATCTCTCATCGATCAAAACGGTACGCGACGACGGCACGGTGGAGCAGGAATCCTATCCGGCGCAGCTCAACCTTGGCTTTGCCAAGGAAATGGATTTGCGCTACGGCGAAAACCCGCATCAAGGCGCGGCCTTTTATCGCGACCTGCAACCGGCGGCCGGTGCGCTGGCCAGTTTTACCCAGCTGCAAGGTAAAGCCCTGAGCTACAACAATATTGCTGATGCCGATGCAGCCTGGGAGTGCGTGCGCCAGTTCGATACGACCGCCTGCGTCATCGTCAAGCACGCCAATCCCTGTGGCGTGGCGGTCGCAGCCACCGCGGCGATGGCCTATGAGCAGGCCTATCGCACCGATCCGACCAGCGCGTTTGGCGGCATCATCGCCTTCAATCGCACGCTGGATGCCGACACCACGCGCACGATTCTTGAGCGCCAGTTCGTCGAAGTGTTGCTCGCGCCTGACTATGCGCCAGAGGCCTTAGAAGCCGCCGCCCGTAAGCCCAACGTGCGCGTGCTACGCATTCCATCTGGCGCAGCCACGGCCGGCTACGACATCAAGCGTGTCGGGGGAGGTCTGTTGCTGCAGAGCGCCGATGCCCGTGTTGTCAGTCGCGATGAACTGAAGGTTGTGAGCGTCACCACGCCCACGCCGGCACAACTCGACGACCTGTTGTTTGCCTGGAAGGTCGCCAAATACGTCAAATCCAATGCCATCGTCTACGCCCACAATCAAGCCACCGTCGGCGTGGGTGCCGGCCAGATGAGCCGGGTCTATTCGGCCCGCATCGCCGGCATCAAGGCACACGACGCTGGGATCGAGGTACAGGGCGCGGTGATGGCCTCAGATGCGTTCTTCCCATTTCGCGACGGTATCGACGCCGCCGCCGAAGCCGGCATCGTGGCAGTGATTCAGCCCGGCGGTTCGATGCGCGATGCGGAAGTGATCGCCGCAGCCGACGAGCACGGTATTGCGATGGTCTTCACCGGCGTGCGCCACTTCCGCCACTGAATCGAGTGGATCTGCACAGCGCGGCTTAATCGACGTCGGCCGTTTGCAACAGCTGACGGTACTGGCGTGGAGTAAAACCCGTCACGTGGCGAAACTGGCGGGAAAAGGCACTCTGGTCGGAAAAGCCGCACTGTTGGGCAATCTCGACAATCGGCAAATCGCCACCACTCAACAGACGGGTGGCGTGATCGATGCGAGCTTTCGTCAGGTACTGACCGGCGGACAACTGAAAGATCTTCTTCATCCGCCGATCGAACTGAGCCTGCGACAGGCCAGCCCGCTGCGCCAGTGCATCCATCCGCAAGGGCTCATCGATGTGCTCAAGCAGAAAGTCCACCGTGCCCGCAAAAGCACTGTCGATAAAACCGGCGCGGCTGGGTTCGGTCAAGTCTTTAGAAACACACGCCAGACCGATGATGTTTCCATTTTGATCACACAAGGGCTCCTTGGTCGTCAGACACCAGCCCACGCTACCGTCGCGGTAAACGGTGAGATCAAGGCTGTCCACGATCGGCTTACCGGTGCGAAACAAATGCTCATCCTGACGCGTATAGCGTTCCGCCATCGGCTTCGGGAACAGGTCAAAGGCGGTCTTGCCAATTGCATCTTGACGGTGCTTCAAGCCGCAGCGCGTCGCCGCCGTCGCACCGATCGAGACATAACGCCCTTGCCGATCCTTGAGCGAAAACACGATGTCCGGCAAGCGATCAAACAGACGCTCCACATACCAGGGTGAGGCGACGCTCGCCATGAACGTATCTCGCCAGCGCATTGTGTCTTCGGTTGCCATGGCTGAGCCCTCTACAGCGGCGATGCAAGATGTCGTGGCCAAGATCAAATGTTCCGGGCCGCAGCATATGAGTGTAATGACGACAGTGGTTGGTTGCTGTGCCGATCCAAGTACGATCACAAGGATTTTAAGCGAATCAGCAACGCTGATCGTTGGCTGCCTGAGCGTGGTTATCGTCTAGAACGTTTGCCGCAAGCGGCCTGTTCAGTTACCGTGCGCGACGCATGCCCCGCTGCTTGGCGGCCGGTCGATCGCGAGCTTTCGCGCGCTTTTTTTCTTATCTGGAAATCCGTCATGAAAATCCTCGTTATCGGTTCCGGCGGCCGCGAACACGCACTCGCGTGGAAGCTGGCCCAATCGGCGCGCGTCAGCGAAGTTTTGGTCGCACCCGGCAATGCCGGCACAGCAAATGAGCCACGCTGCCGCAACGTGGCGATTTCGGCCAGCGACTGCGACGGTCTGCTGGCACTGGCGCAGAACGAGGCCGTGGCGCTGACCGTGGTCGGCCCCGAAGTGCCGCTGGTAGCTGGCGTGGTGGATCATTTTCGGGAAGCGGGCTTGCGGATTTTTGGACCGAATGCAGCCGCCGCACAACTGGAAGGCAGCAAGGCGTTTGCCAAGGATTTTCTGCGTCGCCACCGCATCCCCACCGCGTTCTACGAAGTGCATTCCGATCTTCAAGTGGCTTTGGCACATGTGCGCGAGCGCGGCGCACCGATTGTGATCAAGGCCGATGGCTTAGCCGCAGGTAAAGGCGTGGTCGTGGCAATGACTCTGGAAGAGGCCGAAGTAGCCCTGCGCGATATGCTCTCGGGCAACGCCTTCGGCGACGCCGGTTCCTGTGTGGTGATCGAGGAATACCTCGATGGCGAGGAAGCGAGTTTTATTTCCATGGTTGACGGTCGCACCGCGCTGCCGCTTGCGACCAGCCAAGATCACAAGCGCCTCAGCGATGCCGATACGGGACCGAATACCGGCGGCATGGGTGCTTATTCGCCGGCGCCGGTCATCACACCCGACATACACGCACGCATCATGGACGAAATCGTCAATCCCACGGTGCGCGGAATGATCGACGATGGTCTGCCGTTCACTGGGTTTCTTTACGCCGGATTGATGATCGACGCGCAGGGTGCACCGAAAGTTATCGAGTTCAATGTACGTTTTGGCGATCCTGAAACCCAGCCGATACTGATGCGTCTACAAACCGATCTGGTCGATCTGCTCGAAGCCGGCATCGATGGTCGACTCGATGAGGCAGAAATCATGTGGGATCCGCGCCCGGCCTTGGGTGTGGTGATGGCCTCTCATCCCTATCCCGACACACCTGTCACCGGCGAATTGATCACTGGCTTAGACCATGTCCCTACCACTGCAAAGGTCTTCCATGCGGGAACGATACTCGACGCAGGCGGCGCGGTTATCAGTGCCGGTGGTCGCGTCCTCTGTGTCACAGCCTTGGGCGATTCCATCGCCGATGCGCAGCATCATGCGTACGCAGGCGTAGACGCGATCCACTGGGCCAGCGCCTTCTATCGCAGCGATATTGGCTGGCGTGCACTGGAGCGTAAAGCCTACGCCAACTGAGACTGTGCCAGCCCAGCCGTCTTCATGCCACCTTGAATGGCCCCGGTTTCTGTAAACACCCCAGAAGCCCAACTCACCGGAAATGATGGCCAAAGCGGGCCGCATCGCGGCAGATATCGACCGGCATAGCCATTATGTCAACGCGAGAGATCGGTCAAAAAGAACCACGTACCACATCGTCGAAACCGAAACGCTTGATCGCACTACGCGAGCGCAGAAGCCCCAACCGCGCACAGACGGCCGAGCTGCACGAGCTGACGCCGAACTCGCCGTGGCATTACGAGGGAAGCACGAGATCGCCTGTACTATCCGCGATCAAAGCAATGTGTCACGCGCTCAATTGCACCGTGACCGAGTTGTTCGGGGCCTGACAATACATATGGCCGCGATGAATATCGCCACTAACGCCGCGATTACCCATGCTGGGTTCAGCGTGAATCCCTCAGGCGGGCACAGCAACCAAGCGCACGCCCAGCGCCGCGCACACGCGTTGAACCGTGTCAAAGCGCGGTTGCGCGCCCAATCTCAACGCCTTATACAGCGCTTCACGGCTAATGTCGGCCTGCTTGGCCACGCTTGTCATGCCCCGCGCGCGCGCGATCGTACCCAACGCACCGGCAAGCGCAGATGGGTCGTTTTCTTCCAGAACAATAGTCAGGTATTCGGCAACGGCTTGCTCACTGTCGAGCATTTCCGCCATGTCAAAAGTCTTAAGTTCAGAAATCTTGGTCATTGTTCAATCCTCCAAAGTCATAGCCAACTTCTTCGCGTTGGTAATATCGCGATCTTGAGTGGACTTATCGCTGCCACCCAGCATTACGATCAGCACCTCGTTGCGTTGGATGTAGTACATGCGCCACCCCGGCCCGAAGTGCTCACGCATTTCGCTCACACCCTCGCCAACAGCTTTCACGTCACCAGGGTTGCCGGCCTGCGCCTTCTCCAATCTTCGACCGAGGCGGCGACGGGTCATGCCGTCCTTGATGTTATCGAGCCACTCAGTGAACTCGTCGGTTTGCTTGATCGTGATCACACCTTAATTGTATTCGTTCGATTACACCACTCGCAAGTGTCTGAAGCGCGTTCTACCTCGCTAATGCGGAGCCTTCCAAGAAGGCCGATGATGGCCAAGAGAGGGAGTCCCGTGCCCATGCACGCTCGGAAGTCCGCTTGTCTTGACCCACTGGCGACAACTTGATCAGCGCACGATGAATATGAAACGGGCCCGCTGTCAGCGGGCCCGTCTCGTTTCGATCAAAAGCAATGCCCCACTGCGAAGCTCGCTTACTCGGCCGGTACCACTCGCAACGACATGGGTTCAGCGGCGATGATGCGTACTGCTGTATCGATCGGCAGGTCCGGTCCTTCGACAGTCCAGTAGGCATCATCGATACGAACTTGGCCGCGCCCGTTCACGATGGCTTGAGTCAGTGTCAGGGTGCGGCCGACGAACTGTGCCGAACGTCGATTCAGATGTGGACTGGTGCTCTGTGGCGTGTAGCGGCGCCGGCGCAATTTCCAGCCGATGCCAACCGAGGCCATCGCAAACACCGCAAACACGATGGCCTGCCCAATGCCGCCCAGACCCGGGATGACGAACATCACTGGCACCATCGTGACTGCTGCAAAGCCCAGCCATAACAGGAAGGCACCGGGCACCACTGCCTCGGCGGCGAGCAATGCGAGCGCCAAGCTTGCCCAGAACCAGGGAGTACCGATCCAATGCATATATCTACCCTCAGCTCAACTTGGGTGGTGGCGCGTCAGTGGTGACACGCGCAACACGTGTGGCCGGTGCTGGCGGCGGCGTCGGCTTAGTCGTGCCATCACGCAGCAGTTCTGCAATACCGGCGAGTGAACCCAGCACCCCGGTGGTTTCCATCGGCAGCAGCAAGGTTTTCTGATTGGGCGATGTGGCGAACTGTTTGAGCGCTTCCACGTATTTTTGAGCAACAAAATAATTGATCGCTTTCACATCGCCCTTGGCGATGGCCTCGGACACCATCGTGGTGGCCTTGGCCTCGGCTTCGGCCAGACGCTCGCGTGCCTCAGCGTCACGGAAGGCGGCTTCCTTTCGTCCTTCCGCATCCAGCACAACCGATTGCTTTTCGCCTTCGGCTTTGAGGATCGCAGCGGCTCGGTAGCCTTCGGCATCCAGAATATTGGCGCGCTTTTCACGCTCGGCTTTCATCTGCCGCGCCATGGCGTCGATCAAGTCACGCGGCGGCTGGATGTCTTTTATTTCTATGCGATTGGCCTTCAGACCCCATGGGTGGGAAGCTTGATCCACCACCAGCAGCAGTCGCGTGTTGATCTCGTCACGCTTGGACAAGGATTCATCTAGATCCATCGAACCCAGCACGGTACGGATATTGGTCATCACCAGATTGAGAATGGCCACTTCCAACTCTGCCACTTCATAGGCCGCCTTAGCCGCATCCAGCACCTGATAAAACACCACGCCATCGACGCGCACCACGGCGTTGTCGCGGGTGATGACATCCTGTGAGGGCACATCCAGCACCTGCTCCATCATGTTCATCTTGCGCCCGATGGTATCGACCCACGGCACGATGAAACCCAATCCCGGGGTCAAGGTGTGGGTGTAGCGGCCAAAGCGCTGCACCGTGTACTCGTAACCCTGCGGAACCGACTTCACGCCACGGAAGATGGTGATGACAACAAAAGCGAGCAATATCCAGACAAATATCATGGGGGTGAGACTCCTGAGCGAATAACGCCATCATAGACGAGCGCACATGGCGGCATGTGACATATGCCGTGCGTCGACATAACGTTGGGGTTTTTACGGGCGAAAATAACGACGGCCCCTGATTCGGGGCCGTCGCGTGTTGCAGTCAGAGGGTGTTACCAGCAGCCGTCAGGCCACCAGCATCGCCTTCATCTTCTTCATCGCGTTGGCTTCAACCTGGCGAATACGCTCGGCCGAAACGCCATACTTGTCGGCCAACTCCTGCAAGGTGACCTTGTTGTCATCGTCCAGCCAGCGCTGGCTGATGATGTCGCGTGAGCGTTCATCCAGACTCGCCAAGCCTTCGCGCAACAGGCTCAACTGATGATCCTCTTCATCATCACTGGCGTGAAGATCAGCCGGATTGGCATCATCGGCGATCAAATAGGCCGTCGGTGCCGGAGGTGCACGGTCGTCGTCGCTACTGTTGGCCGGCGCATCAAAACCGATGTCACGTCCTGACAAACGCGCTTCCATCTCCAGCACCTCAGTCACAGGCACGTTGAGATCACTCGCAATGGTCTGGACTTCCTTGTAGTTCATCCAGCCCAAGCGCTGACGGCTCTTGCGTAGATTAAAAAACAGTTTGCGCTGCGCCTTGGTCGTGGCGACTTTGACGATGCGCCAGTTCTTAAGGATGAATTCGTGCATTTCGGCGCGAATCCAATGCACCGCGAAGCTCACCAGTCGCACACCGTGCTCCGGATCGAAACGCTTGACCGCCTTCATCAGACCGATATTGCCTTCTTGGATGAGGTCAGCCAGTTGCAAGCCGTAACCGTTGTAACCACGCGCGACATGCACCACAAACCGCAGGTGTGAGAGCACCAGCGCGCGTGCAGCGGTGAGATCTTCATCGTCTATAAAGCGATGCGCCAGCGCCTGTTCCTCTTCCACGCTGAGCACAGGAATCCGATTGACCGAGCCGATATAGGCGTCAAGTGAGCCCAGCGCGCTGGGAATCGGGAGATTGTTAGCCACCAAGGCCTGATTCATACGATTGCTCCTGATAGGTGGTTTGATAGACGTAGTTTAGCACTCGATACATTGGAGTGCTAAACGAGGTTTAAGTTCCGTTGTCGATCTCGCCGGCACCACTTGCGCTAGCCGCCAGCATCCCTTCCACCTCGTGGCACGAAGGTAGACTCCAATCGATCACCTTGGTTCCGTGGCGAGCCAAGTACTGGTTGGCCGCGGAGAAGTGGCCGCAGCCGTTGAAACCGCGATGCGCCGACAAGGGCGAGGGATGCACGGCCTTGAGCACGCGGTGGCGGCGCGCATCGATGACTCTGCCCTTCTTTTGCGCATAGCTACCCCAAAGCAGGAACACCAAGTTCTCGCGCTCCTGCGCCAAGCGCTCGATCGCCTGGTCGGTAAACCACTCCCATCCCTGATGCTGGTGTGACCCGGCTTGGCCATGGCGCACGGTCAGCACCGCATTGAGCAGTAGCACACCGCGCTGCGCCCACGGCAATAGACAGCCGTGGTCGGGTCGGGGAATGTGAAGATCGCGCTCGATCTCGGCAAAGATGTTGCGCAGGGACGGTGGAATTGCCACCCCCGGCGGTACGGAGAAACTCAGACCATGCGCCTGACCCGCGCCGTGATAGGGGTCTTGCCCGATCACGACCACCTTCACCTGCTCGAATGCGGTCGCATCCAAGGCGGCAAAAATATGTCGTGCTGGCGGGTAGACGATCGTGCCGTCATCGCGTTCCTTCTGCAGGAAGCCACGCAGCTGTTGCATTTGGGGATCATCAAAGACATCCAACAACCGCGCCTTCCAGCCTGCTTCAAGCCGGATACGGGAGTGCGCCTCGGGGTTCACGTGGGATCGGAAGCTGCCAGCTTGCGCTCGCGCATCAAGCGACCAACACGCAACTGGAAGATCAGCTTGGTGATCAACAGCCGCTCTTCAATCGGCTTTTGCACCAGATCGTTGGCGCCCGCACGCAGCAAATTGCTCTGGTTGGTCGGATTGTCATCGCCGGTCATCACCAAAATGGGCAACAGACCTTTGCTATACCCGTAATCGGGCCCACGCAGACGCTCAAGCAGGTCTTGCCCGGTCAAGCCACTCTTCAAGTAGACGTCGGTGAGAATCAGGTCAGGCCCGGGAATCCGACCCTGCTCGCGTGCCGTGTCCAGATGCGCCAATGCATCCTCAACACTCACCACGTGAGTCACTTTGAGGCTGTGTTTTTCCATCATGCGACGCGTGGCAACCGCCACGACTCGACTGTCTTCGACGTAAAGCACCTCGCCACCGGGCGCAGGCTCGGGACGCACATAGCCTTGGATGAAGGCAGACAGCGCGGAAAAACCCAGCCCCTTGTCAAAATAATCGGTGACATCGTCGCCGAAGCTACGGTTGACCAGACGCTCTTGTGCATCGCCTGACACCACGATGATCGGGATATAGGCCTGAGGTGCGTGCTCGCGGATGTAACTCGCCAACTCAAGGCCATCCATGTCCGGTAGACGCAGAGCCGTGGTGACCAAGTCAATGACGCCTTCATTCAGCGCAGCCTTGGCCTCTTCGCCGGTTTCACAGGGAATCACGGTGACGCCGGGTACGTCCTTCACCAGCACTTGCTCGATCAACTTACGCGCCACACGCGAGCCGTCCACCACCATGATGCGGGGTGAGTCGCTACTGATATGACGGGTAATGCTGTGTCCACTCATGACAGAGTCTCTGTATCGGGCACGCTGTGGCGCAAGTGGTGACCGGCGGCCAACCAAGCCCCGAGCCATCCCAGCGAGATCGACCCCACAAGTGTGATCAACATCATCGACATGTCCAATCCGCGCATCTGAAACTGACTGCCATAGCTGTCAACCAACGCTGCCACGGGTGCCGTCAGCAACCGCGATGCCAACGCCGCTACTACCAGCGCAAAAACGCCAGCGAACAAGCCGTACCACGTTCCAAGATACAGGAACGGTCGTCGTACAAAGCCATCGGTCGCCCCCAGCAATTGCACCGTTTGTATCTCCTCGGCCCGACTCTGGATATCCAAGCGTACAGTATTGCCCACTACCAGAAGAACGCCAACGCCCAGCAGCGCGACAGCAACCCAGGCCAAGCGCCGGCCAAAGTCCAGCCACGCTGAAAGCCGTGCTCGCCATTGTGCATCATGCTGGACAAAGTCCACGCCGGGCAAGCCGCGTAGACGCTGCGCCAAGGCCAATGGCTCCACCTCCCGTTTGGGTGTCACCACCAGCACCGCTGGGAGCGGATTGTCCCCGAGGACAGCCAGCGCGTCGGCAAAATCCGCCATCTCGCGGAACTCGGCCAAGCCTTCTTCTGGTGTTCGTAGCACGACTTTCTCAATCTCGGAATCGGCGCTGAGTTCGTCTGCTAACTGCTGTGCCGTATCCAGTGAGGCGCTAGTAGATAGAAAAGCGCTGACTTCGCGCGACTCGCGAAACTCGCCGGACAGCCGCTCAATATTCCCCAACAACAAGGCAAGACACAGTGGCAACACCAAGGCCATCGCCATCACGCCCACGGTCAAGGCCGTAGCCCATGGGCGCTGCATCATCCGTCCGATGCTGGAGAACAAGCTGAACAGGTGTTGCTCTCGCCACGCACGCACGCGCTCGCCGAAGCTTGAACCGCGCACGCGGCTGGCATGACCCGACTTCTTTCCTGATTTACGGCTCATACCGCCCCTTCCGGGCGATAGTCGTCAATCAACTTGCCGTGATCGAACACCAGCACTCGTTTACGCAGGCGCCGCACCAGATGCAAGTCATGGCTGGCCACCAGCACACTCGTGCCCTGCGCGGGCAACTGGGTAAACAACTTCATGATTTCAGCGGCCAGTTCTGGATCGAGATTGCCAGTCGGCTCATCGGCGACCAGCACCGCGGGGCGCGCGACGACAGCGCGCGCTATCCCGACGCGTTGCTGCTCGCCACTAGACAGTGCGACCGGCAACGCACGCTCGCGCTCGGCTAGGCCGACGCGCTCCAAAGCGGCCCGCACTCGTTTTCCAATTTCGGCTCGCGGCGTTCCGGCGATAACCAGCGGCAGGGCGACGTTGTCGAACAGGCTGCGATCCATCAACAGGCGGTGATCCTGAAACACCACACCCACCTGACGTCGATGCGACGGCAAACCGCGCCGTCTAATCGTGGCGAGATTGCGTCCTGCGAAAAAAACCGCCCCACGCGTGGCGCGCTCACTCAAGTGGACCAAGCGCAACAGTGTGCTCTTGCCTGCGCCGGAATGGCCGGTGACAAACAGCATCTCGCCTTCCTCAACGCTGAAGCTGACATCGGAAAGCGCATCGCGGCCACCGTGATAGCGCTTGCTGACGTGTTCAAATCGAAGTTGGGGCATGGATAGGCACGGATTCCCTTGCAAATTGAACGTTAGCACTGCGCCCTGAACTTGACCACGCCGCATCGGCGTGCAGACTCAACGCACCAGAGTATTGAGCGAAAAAATCGGCAGCAAGATCGCCAACACAATAAACAAAACCAGACCACCCACCAGCAAAATGACGCCCGGCCCCAACACGGTGGTGGCCACGCCTAGCGCGGTATCCAACTCGCGTTCTTGCTGCGTGGCGGCGTCAAATAGCATGGTATCCAGACGCCCACTTTTTTCACCACTGGCCACCAAGCGCACAGCCACCGGCGGAAACTCGCCACTCTCGCGCAGCGCCGCTGCCAGCCCACCGCCCTCGCGCACTCGGATCGCGACCTTGGCCAGCGCCTCGCGCAAGGCACCATTGACGACAACTTGAGATGCGATGTCCAAGGCTTCCAGCAGGGGCACAGCGCTTGCAACCAAGAGCGCCAAGGTGCGGGAAAAACGTGCGGTATCCGCGGCGCGAATCAACCGACCCAGCACCGGCACGCGCAATAGACCGCGCTGCCATCTGTGACGCAAGACCGGTGCCCGTGCAACCGCCACACCCACCATCACAAGCAGCATCGGCGGCAACAACAACCAGACACCGTACTGCTGGATCGTCGTCGATATGCTCATCAGCACGCGGGTTGCCCACGGCAGGCTGTGATGCGCCTGTTCAAACACCTCGATCACCTGTGGCACCACCCAGATCATCAGACCGCTAACCACCAGCAAGGCCACGCACGACAACAACAGCGGATAGGTCAGCGCCAAAATAATCTTGCCGCGCAAAGCCTCGCGGCTTTCGGTGTAATCGGCCAAGCGTTCCAGCACCGTATCCAGTCGACCCGAGGCTTCACCGGCGGCGATCGTGGCGCGATACAAAACGGGAAAGGTGCCGGGTGCTTCGGCCATGGCCGCCGCCAATGTTTCTCCCTCCATCACCCGTGCGCGCAATTGCACCAAGCGCGAACGCAGACTGCCCTCGCTGCCTTCGGCCAGTGCGCCCAATGCCTCATCAATCGGCAGACCTGATCCGATCAAGGCCGATAACTGCCGCGTCAATAGCGCCAACTGTGCGGCCGACAAGCGCCGCCCGGCGCCGTAGGTGCTCGACTCGGACACCTGCGCCACATCCAGTGCATTGAGCCCACGCTCACGCAAACTGGCGCGCGCAGCACGCGCGGTGTCAGCCTGCAGCACCCCTTTACGGGTGCGGCCATCGGCATCAAGAGCGTGGTAGGAATAAGCAGGCATGGGTGAAAGTGTAACGCTCAGCGCGCGTCGCGCACCGATCCTGACTGACGCGCCATCACCGCCCGTGCCATCACGTCGGGAAGGTGCTTGAACACGAAGTACATCAACTTGTAGCCAAGGCCTGGAATCACCACCACGCGCCCAGCTTCGACTCCGTCCACTCCAGAGCGCGCAACTTCATCGGTCTTGAGCCACATCCACTTGGGCAGTTTCGATACCAGCGCACGCGTGCCCGTTACATCATGAAATTCCGAGTAAGTGAAACCAGGACACAAGGCGCACACCTTCACCCCGTGGGAGGCATTCTCCAGCGCCAGCGATTCGCTGAACTTGATCAGGAAGCTCTTGGCGCCGGCGTATAGGGTTTGCCCATTGGAACCCGGCGAAAGCCCGGCAAAGGACGCCACATTCAGAATGCGGCCTTGCCCACTGGCGCGAATCTGCGGCAGGAATCGCCACGTCAATTCACTCACGGCCGTCACCATCACCTGCAGAAAAGCGGCCTGATCGGCCCACGGCGAAGACAGATAATTGCCCGCCACACCAAATCCCGCGTTGTTGACCAAGGACCCGACGCTGATTCCGCGCTCGGCCAATGTTTCAAACAGAAGCTTGGGTGCGGCAGGATCAGCCAGATCCGCTGCGATCACCTCACACGGAACCTGTGCGCGTAGCTCGGTAGCAAGCGCTTCCAGACGATCAATACGGCGTGCGGTGAGAACCAGAGGAACCCCGCGACGCGCATACTCACGAGCAATCGCGGCGCCGATGCCGCTGGACGCACCGGTAACAAGGGCAAACGCTGCGCTGGACATGTCTTAAAGGACTCGTGGGCGAGCCGTGAGCGTAGCCAACCTGCGCCCGAAAAGGGAACCGGCTGTCATATATCCATCCTTGTCAAGGTGACCGACTGCCAAGAGACGGCTATTCTTCGCCCTTTGTCCAAGCATTTCGGAGAACACCATGCGTCGCAGAATCGTGGCCGGCAACTGGAAGCTCAACGGTGACCGCGCGTTTGCCGTGAAACTGGTCGATGACCTGATTGCCGCACCGGCCATCAAAGACGTGGACCTTATCGTCCTGCCGCCACTGCCCTATCTGGCTGAACTGATCGCCAAGCACGATGATGACCGGCTGACCTTCGGCGCGCAGAATCTTGATATCCACCAAGAAGGCGCTTACACCGGCGAGGTCGCCGGATTGATGTTGGCTGATATCGGCGCCACGCACGTTTTGGTCGGCCACTCCGAACGGCGCGAACTGCATGCGGAATCGAACGAGCTCATTGCGGAAAAATTTCGCCTTGCGCACGAATCCAGCCTGATACCCATTTTTTGCTTTGGCGAAAGTCTGGAGCAGCGTCAGTCTGGCAACACCCACGCAGTACTGGCAGCTCAACTGGAACCCGTCCTTGCGCTGGGCCCCAAACACCTCAAAGAATGCGTGTTTGCCTACGAACCCATCTGGGCTATCGGCAGCGGCTTGACCGCCTCGCCCGAGCAGGCGCAGGAGATTCATGCGTGGGTACGTAGCGAAGTCGCAAAAATTGATGCTAAAATAGCCAGCTCGCTTCCAATCCTGTATGGCGGGAGCGTTAAGCCCGCCAACGCGGTCGAGCTGTTCTCACAGCTAGACATCGATGGCGGCCTGATTGGAGGGGCTTCCCTCATCGCCAAGGATTTCCTTGCCATCGCCGCGGCTGCGGCGCGGTAGATCGAACCCAAACCATGCTCTACACCATCTTCAATATCATTTATGTGCTGGTCGCCATCGCGATGACCGCTCTCATTCTGTTGCAGCAGGGAAGCGGCGCCTCGGCCGGTGCCAGCTTCGGCTCAGGCGCATCGGGCACGGTTTTTGGTGCGCGCGGATCGGCCAACTTCATGTCAAAAAGCACCGCAGTCTTGGCCGCGGTGTTCTTCATGATGTCGCTCGGCATGGCTATTTACCTGCACAAAACAGCGGGTTCAGGCGCGCAACTGGATGAAGCCGGGCTGATGGGAAGCGCCATGCAGACCACTAGCACGCAGCAGGAAAACACCAGCAACAGCGAAATTCCGCAGGCGGATCCAGCGCCAGCAGCAGAAGAGGTTCCTGTGCAGGCACCGGTAGAAGCGACACCGGTGGAAGCGCCAGATCCAGAACCGACGGAAGAGTGACACCGCAACAATTTTGATATGATGCGCGCCCGGTCGTGGCCGCAACACAACATTAGCCCAGGTGGCGGAATTGGTAGACGCACTACCTTGAGGTGGTAGCGACGCAAGTCGTGGGGGTTCGAGTCCCCCCTTGGGCACCACTACAGTTTTCAGGAAAGGCCAAGCAGCCCTGAAAACACGACAGAAGCCCGCCTCTCAGGCGGGTTTTTTGTTTTTGCGCTGCAAGGTGACCCCAGCATGGGACGTCGGTCTGAACACCGTGATCCAACAACCCGGTGACCTCGACCGGTGCCGACTGTGTCAGCACTCTGGCTTGCGAACACGTGCGCCCCCTTACGCAGCAGACGTAGCAGCGGCATATTGCACACGTTATCGTTTAACTCGCGGATGGCAAGTAGGCCTCCCTGAAACCCTTGGGCCCCAGGAATCACAAGCGGATCTATGGCGTTGGCCAATCGTCGCCAATGAACCCAGCTTCTTGGGATTCATTTCCCCAGGCTGCTAAGCCATCGATTAATTCCACCCTGACGCTCATGTCTTGAACGCAGACACAGTGATTATGCTTAATTTACTTCTCGCACCGAACTAAATTGTCACTTCTTGCCGCCAGCAGACGTCGCAATCAATCACATTGTGTTCTAGTTCACCGCACGTAGGGGATAGTGTGGTAGACGGAAAACTCAAGTGCCACACCGCGAGCCACGCGGTTTGCTGGTGCAGCACAGTTATTCCGTAAGGGAGAACAAAATGATAAGAATATCTTTATTGGTGCTTCTGGCAGCAATTTGGAGCACGACTGCAGTCGCAGCGAACCAAGAAGATGCCCGCGTGGCCATCGCCCGAGCTCAGGCAGCTGTCCAATCGGCCCAAAGCGCCGATGCGACAACCGTGGCTACCACTGAAATGCGTGCAGCGCAGGATAACCTTACCGCGGCCGTTGGTGCGATGGAGCGCCGCAGCTGGGATGCCAGCGTACTCAATGCAGAGAAGTCCGTCGCAGATGCCAATTTGGCCACTGCTCGAGCACGCCAACATCGGGCGACCCGTGCGACCCGCGAGATCGAAGCAAGCCTCCAAACGCTTCGCCAAGAAACTGCGCAGCCGAGGAGATAGACCATGAAATCAATAACCATTAGATTGACGCCTGTTCTGGCGCTGCTTTTTCTCGCTGCCTGCGCAACTATGCCGAAGGGACCGCCTCCGGAAGTGGTGCGGTTGAACAACCAGCTCACGCAGTTTCAAGGTGACCAAAGGATTGCCGCCAACGCAGCTGATGAACTCAGCAACGCGCGGGCTGCAGTCAACGCCCTGACCAGCGAGGCACGCAGTCTTGACGAAGAGCACTACCAGCAGCGTGTCTATGTTGCGGATCGCTTGGTACATACGGCCGAAGCGATAGGTTTGGCCCGCTACGAGGAACAACGCGGCGAAGAACTCGGCCGGACGCGTGATCAACTGCTGCTTCAAGTCAGAACACAACAGGCTGGGCAAGCCCGTCAAGCGGCGACCGCGGCAGAGGCTTCGGCGATAGCCGAGCGTCGTCGCGCGCAAATGGCTCGCGAAGAAACTGTCGCGGCGCAGGCGCAGTTAGAGATCATGCGCAACAAGCTCCTTGACCTAGAGACCAAGCAGACGGCACGCGGGCTCGTGATCACGCTGGGAGATGTGTTGTTCGCAGTGGATAAGGCCGATCTCAGGTCTGGTGCTACACGTTCACTCGATCAGTTGGCTCAAGCATTGCGAGATGATCCAAATGCCAGCATCCAGATTGAGGGCCATACCGACTCCACGGGTAATCGCGACCACAACATGGACCTGTCGCGCCGTCGTGCCGAGACGGTGCAGCGCTACCTGATCTCGCACGGAATCAACTCTACGCGAATCACCAGTCAAGGCTTGGGCCCTGATTATCCGGTGACCAGCAACCAGACGGCCTCCGGGCGCCAGCAGAACAGGCGCGTCGAGGTGATTGTCAAGAATCCCTAAAGCAGCAACTGCAGCAGGTCATTGTCATTCCGGACGCCGCACAGCGGCGTCCGGAATCCACTGGAAGCACGACGACCTCTAAAACAAGTTGCCGAGCGTTTTTGCAAGCCTTACGTTTCAGACTCTCGCTTTCGTCAATAGCGCCATGAATCAACCGGTTTTTGACGACACTAAGTATGTCGGCAAGCGAACGTGCTGTTTTATGCATGACATGGGGTAATGCAGCACCTTTGCGATGCGTTGCGACGCAACTATTCCATGACTAGCGCGTGCGATTGTCTCGACTCATCCTGCCGTTGATGCTGTTGGTCAGCCTCGGCCCCCCATCCAGTCGCGCTCGCTCGCTGAAGAAATCAGATCAGATTGATCTCTCGCAAGCGTTCTTCTAGATAACCTTGCGCGGTGATGGGCTCGGGATAACGATTTGGGTTGTCCGGGGTGACACACGACGGCAGCACGTCTATCAGAAAGTCTGGATTCGGATGCAGGAAGAACGGTACCGAATAGCGCGGCTGACGCGCTTTTTCACCGGGCGGATTGATCACGCGATGGGTTGTCGACGGATACACGTGGTTGGTCAGGCGTTGCAGCATGTCGCCTATATTGACCACGATGGTGTCGGCATCGGCCGTGAACGATACCCAGTCGCCCTTGCGTGATAGCACCTGCAGGCCTTCCGCGCTGGCGCCGACCAGAAGCGTAATCAGATTGATGTCCTCATGCGCACCGGCGCGCTCGTTCGGCACATCGTCCGTGGTTATTGGCGGATAGTGGATCGGGCGCAGAATCGAATTGCCGTGATCGGTCTTGTCGGCAAAGTAGGCCTCGGGCAAACCTATATGTAGCGCCAAGGCGGATAGCACGCGCGAACCCAAATCATCCAAGGCGCGATACAGGGCCAGGGCATGCTGTTTGAACTCAGCCACTTCCTCCGGCCAGAGATTGTCGGCCATCACGTCGCGGTAGCGACTGCCAGCCGGAAGCTCACGCCCCACATGCCAGAACTCTTTCAAGTCAAAGTGCTTGGAGCCTTTGGCAGTTTCCACGCCAAACGGCGTGTAGCCTCGCGCTCCGCCACCTCCGGGCACGTGATACTTCTTCTTGATGCCTGCCGGCAGCGCGAAATAACGTTGAAACGCGGCGTAAGCATCATCAATCAGACTTTGCGCAATGCCGTGGTTACGGATGCCGGCAAAACCCCACTCCCGGTAAGCAGCGCCCAACTCATCAACGAAGCGATCACGGTCGGACTCGAATCGACGAATATCAAGGGTGGGGATCGAAGCACTCATGGCCAATTACCTGACAGTTCAGTAGATAAAGAAAGCATAGCCTTTCCCGTGACATTTTCGTGCAACACGCGCCGAGTCAGGCGGCGGCGCTCACGGCCGCGGACAAACGATCCAGCACCGATTGCATCAGGGCGGCGTCTTCGGCCTCAACCGTGACGCGGATCACCGGCTCGGTACCAGACGCGCGCAGCACCAGCCGACCTTTGCCCTTGAGATCGTGTTCAGCGTGTTCGCGTGCTGCGATCACCGCGGGATCTGACAAAGCGCCGCGACCGCGCACCGGCACATTAACCGTGCGCTGTGGAAATGGGCGGTAGTCGCTCAAGGCGTGCTCCAAGGCCAGGCCCTGCTCAACCAGTGCTTCTAGTACCTGCAACGCGCTGACGATAGCATCGCCAGTGCTAGCCCGATCCAGACACAGAATATGGCCCGATGCTTCGCCTCCCAGAACACCGTCGTGTTGCTTAAGCGCTTGATGGACGTATCGATCGCCGACGCGTGAGCGAATGAAGGCGATGCCGCTCTGCGCAAAGGATTGCTCCAACGCGTAGTTGGTCATCAAGGTACCAACGACAGGGCCACGTAGACGTCCACTGGCGTGCCATCGGCGCGCCAGCAGGTAGATCAGGCCATCGCCATCAATCACCTGCCCGAATCGATCTACAAACAGCAGTCGGTCACCATCACCATCGAAGGCGATACCCAGATCAGCGCCACGCTCACGCACAAAGGCTGCCAACGCTTCGGGATGGGTGGAACCCACGCCACGATTAATGTTCAGCCCATCCGGTGCGGTCCCAATGGCTGACACCGTGGCACCCAATTCACGAAATACGCGCGGGCCGATCAGGTAGTTGGCGCCATGCGCACAGTCCAGCGCGATATGCCGGCCCGCAAGCGAAAAATCCGGTGATATGGTGGATTTGCAAAACTCGGCATAACGCACATCGGCGTCGTCGACTCGCATCGCCTTGCCCAGCAAGTCCGAGGCAACCGTAGAGAATGGCTGCTCCAACATGGCCTCAATCGCCAGTTCGGTGGCGTCATCCAGCTTTTCGCCTTTGCCCGAGAAGAACTTGATGCCGTTGTCCTGATGCGGGTTGTGCGAGGCACTGATGACAATGCCGGCATCGGCGCGCAGGGATCGGGTCAGGTAGGCCACGCCCGGTGTGGGCATCGGCCCTAATAAACGCACATCGGCACCGGCAGCGACCAGCCCCGCCTCTAGCGCTGACTCAAACATATAACCGGAAATGCGAGTGTCTTTGCCGATTACGACGACAGGCCGATGACCACTGCCGATCAAGGCGCGGCCCACTGCCCAGCCCAGCTTCAACACGAAGTCCGCTGAAATTACACCCTCACCGACGCGTCCACGAATACCGTCGGTACCGAAATGGCGTCGTTCTGTTACGGGCATGGATCAATCAGCCACGACATCAGCGTCGGCCGGCTTTGGCGCACGCATTAATAGGGCGAGCACCGAGGCCAGCTTGTCACGCATCTGGCGTCGATCCACGATCGCATCAATCGCCCCGTGCTCCAAGAGAAATTCGCTGCGCTGAAAGCCTTGTGGCAAGGTTTCGCGCACGGTTTGCTCAATCACGCGCGGGCCGGCAAAACCGATCAAGGCCTTGGGTTCGGCCAGGTTGAGATCACCCAACATACCCAAACTGGCAGACACGCCACCCGTGGTTGGGTGCGTCAATACCGAAATATAAGGAAGACCTGCTTCGCGTAAACGCGCTAGCGCCGCTGAGGTTTTCGCCATCTGCATCAGCGAAAATAAACCCTCCTGCATGCGCGCTCCACCGGTCGCTGCGAAGCAGACAAAGGGCATGCGGTGTTCCAGCGCATATTCCGCCGCGCGGGTAAATTTCTCACCCACTACCGAACCCATGGAACCGCCCATATAGCGAAACTCGAAGGCACAGGCCACCAGAGCCTGTCCCTTCAATCGACCATGCATCGAAATCAACGCGTCTTTTTCATCCGTCTGCCGTTGTGCGGCACGAATGCGGTCGGCGTAACGCTTAGTGTCACGGAATTTCAGCGGATCAACCGGGGACAAATGGGCGTCAAGCTCATGCGTACTGTCCGGATCGAACAACACACCAAGCCGATAACGCGCAGCCACCACCATGTGATGATCACACTTGGGGCAAACGAAAAGATTGCGTTCCAGTTCGGGCTGATACAGGACGGTCGCACAAATGTCGCACCGCTCCCATAAGCCCTTGCGTACCGTGTCGGCCTTCTTGGCACCATCGGTACGAATGCGCGTAGGCATCAATTTGCTCAACCAGCTCATCTGTACTCGTGCATCGGCAAAAGCGACCGATAGTGTAGCCCCGACCGTGCACCGCTCGCACGACACCGAGCAAATCGGTATATCTGCCTACTGCAAGCGCCAACCTAATGCGCAGCCGGCATGAGCGTGTGCGCTTAGTTTTTGGAGGCGCTCGCCACGGCCATGCGTTCGGGACTAGCCGGCGGCAGACTGGCCTCTGCCAGCGTCAATGCGGCGTCACGTTGTTGACGGGTCGCAGCGCTCGGCTCCTGACGATAACGCGCCTCAGCCTCTAAAAATCGGGCGCTAATCAGACGCGGACTGGCATCGGCCTGAGTGAACAGCCAAGCCTCGATGCACGTCTGAGCACTGTCCAACGCCAATGTCAGCTGCTCGCGCTCCAGCGCCAGCCGACTTCGATGACACGCCAGCTCAGCACGCTGACGCGAAGTGGCCGGCGTATCCAGCGTGGTCAACAAGCGATCGAACTCGGGATCGGCAGGCTTGACGGAGCCACGCCAAGCGCGCATGCCCAATTCGGCCGCACGTACGTGATCGAGCAACGAATGCGATGGCGGCAGTGCGCTGGCCAGTTGCTGCTCGGCCAAGGCAAAGACGTCGGCCGCCTTGTCATGTTGACCCTTGAACCCGGCAACGATTGCCTCAGTCACGCGCACCAGTTGCACGTCTACACTTTCCTCGCCGGCGTACTCGCGCATCATGGCTACCGCACTCACGGCCTGTTCGACTGCAGCATCCATATGACCGCGCGCCAATTCAAAACGCGCGTAATTACTCAACAAGGCCGCCAACGCCGCGGACGGGCCGAAACGCTCACTTTGCAACATCAGTGCTCGTTCAAACTGCGGACCGGCTTCGTCGTACAAACCCGCCACAAAGGCAGTAGCGGCATAATTATTATGAATATTGGCCGCGTCCAAACTGTACTCACGATGGCTTGAATTCAGCGCCAAAACCAAAGCGCGAAACTCAAGCAGAGCATCGTTGTAGGCACCGGCACGCATCAGTGCCACGGCAAGCCCATTGCGAACCACCACAGATTGGATCGCATCGGGCGGAGAAATTTCGAGTCGTAGCTGCAAGGCTTCGCGCAAGGTGCGCACGGCGGCAGCCTGATCACCGGCTCGACTTTCGATCTGCGCTCTCGATGTCAGCAATTCCGATAACTGACCCTGCTGGGCACTGGGTTGATCACGCAGCAAGGCAATCGCCTTTTTCTCGAGGCGCGCTGCGGTTTCCAAGTCGCCTTTATTGAGTGCGATGAGCGCCCGAGCATCAAGCACGCGCAGCTTCACCAGCGCATCGTCGCCTGAGTCATCCAGCTCACCGATCTCATCAAGCAAGATATCGGCGGTGGCGTAGTCCTGCATCCTGACGTGCAAGTCGGCCAATCGAGCCAACAGGTACTGACGCGCGGATGGATCGCCCGCAAAGTCACGGGTGATCGTGGCGATATTGGATGTCAACGCAATGTCCCGGGATCGGGCGCGTCCGCTCCCTTCTTGACTGGCTGCTCCTACCGCGCCAACCAGGTAGTCCAACACGGTATCGGCCCGCGCTTCGGCCATGCGTGCCTGATCGCGCTCGCCGCGTATGACACGGTTCTGCCAAAGCAAGAGACTGCTAGCGGCCAGCAGCGTCAGGAATACGAGCACACCGGCCGCCACCGCCACACCATGCCGACCCATGAAGCGCTGCATGGCGTAAGCCCGCCCGCCGCCGCGTGCCTGTACCGGTCGGCTGGCGCGCCAGTTGCGCACATCGCGAGCCAGAGCACCGACATCCGGATAGCGTGCCTGCGGCAACTCAGCGTTGGCACGCGCCAAGATTGAGTCGACATCCTTGCGCCGCGGCAACTCGGTCAGAGTTTTGGCAGACGAGCCATCTGTCAGTAAAAACCGCAACAGCACACCCATGCCGTAAATGTCCGTCGCCACGCTCACTGGCGCGCCCGCTAAGCGCTCTGGTGCCGCATATCCTGGCGTCATCGCACCAGCAGCAACGCCGCTGTGATCCGCTGTCACATCGGTCAATTGAGCAATACCGAAATCTAGCAAACGCACCCGCCCCATGGCATCGATAAGCACATTGCCCGGGCTAATGTCGCCATGAACGACGCGATGCCGATGAGCATGAGCCACGGCCGCAGCCAACTCCAGAAACAAGCCAATCCGTCGTTCGAGTGAGGGACTACTGTTGAGCAGCCATTCCGACAAGGTTTGGCCTGCGGCGTATTCCATGACGAGATAGACATGGCCGTCGTCACTGACGCCCCCATCAAGCAGACGCGTTAGCGCTGGGTGTTCCAAACGCGCCAACAAGTCGCGCTCGTGCTTGAGCACTTCTGCGGGCAGCGCCAACTCGCCGCGCAGCACCTTGATCGCCACCTGCATCTGGAATGCATCGTCGGCGCGCTCGCCCAGATACACCCGACCCATGCCGCCAGAGCCCAAAAGGCTTTTAACCCGCCACGGACCAAGCCGCGTACCCGGTACCAGGCCGGTCTGGTCTTCAATCAAGTCGTCAGCCAGTCGTCCTAGCGCCTGTTCCAAGCGCGGTGAATCTTCAGCGGCCAAAATCCGCGCGGCACGTTGCGCCAACAACGGCTCCTGGCGGGCCAGCAACCCAAGACGATGAGCGCGCGCGTGAGGATCCAACTCCAGCAATTCGTCGAGCACGGCATCGAGCCGGTCGTCATCAATAGGAGTATTCGGTGCCATCAAGTTCCTCGATCAGCCACGCCTTGGCCTTCAGCCACTCACGTCGCACAGTGCGTTCGCTGATGCCAATCAACCCGGCAATTTCCGGGTCGGTATAGCCGGCAAAGCAGCGACACAAAATGATTTCGACAAGCCGCGGTTGAGTCGGCTCGAGACGATCGAGTGCGGCGTCGAGATCAATCAGATCATTGGCGTGGCGACGCAGCGCAATCGACTGCGCATCTTCGGCCACGCTTTCGTCTCGCCGCCGTGCGGCAAGGCGAGAGCGCGCGTAATCGACCAGGATCTGCCGCATCGCACGCGCTGCGATATTGAGAAAGTGTTGCTGGCTGACCGCCTTGAAATGCCCACTTCGGCGCAACTTCAAATAGGTTTCGTGAATCAAGGCTGTGGTGCGCAGCGTCTCCCCACCACTGATTCGCATGCGCTGGGCTCGGGCGATACGGCGCAAGTGCTCAAAAACGAGCGGCAACAACTCATCCAGCGCGGTGGCATCACCATCGCGCCAGACTTGTAGCAGCATTTCAACTTCATCACGCGTATCCGGCATGGCCGCAACTTAGCCGCATTTGTGATGGGTTTCAATGCAGCGGCCAAACGCTTGGCGACAGGGACGAACATTTGCCTGAGAGCGCCACGCTCCGGCACAAAACACTTAGGCTGACGCCGCGCTCGTATCCAGTGCCGCCCGGATAGGCGCGAGAAAGTTTCGTGCACGCGCGGCCGCATCGTCGGAATTGAGCGCCTCCTTCATCGCCTCTACCAAGGCGCTGCCGATCACCACAGCATCGGCCGCTTGCGCTATCGCCGTGGCCGATGCCGCATCGCGTACGCCGAAACCAACGGCCACGGGCAGATCGCCATAGGTCTTAATGGCACTAACGGCTTCACGCACCGCATCGGTTTGCAGGTGTGCAGCGCCCGTCACGCCGGTGAATGAGACGTAATAGAGATAGCCCTGTCCTATCTGCATCAGGCTCTGCAGGCGCTCTGGACTGCTGGTCGGTGCTGCCAGAAGAATGGGATGCACGTTATTCGCTCGCAACACGGCATGGACATCACCAGACTCTTCCGGCGGGCAATCGACCAGCAACAGGCCATCAATCCCCGCTGCTGCTGCCTCGTGCGCATAGCGCTCGGGACCGTGAATCTCAAACGGGTTGAGATAACCCATCAACACCACGGGCGTGGTTTGATCGCGTTGACGAAACTCACGCACAAACCCAAACACGGTGTCGGTCGTCACCCCGCGGGCCAGAGCGCGTTCGCTGGCCAGCTGGATCACGGGCCCATCGGCCATCGGATCAGAAAACGGGACACCCAACTCCAGCACGTCGGCACCGGCTTCGACCAGCGCATGCATCACGGCGACCATCGCCTCGACCGATGGATCGCCCGCGGTGATGAAAGGAATCAGGCCCGCACGTCCGGCGGCCTTGAGCTCGGCGAAACGCGTGTCAATACGATTTTTCATGGCGGGACTCACAGCTCGATGCCTTCACGTTGGGCGATGGTATGGACATCTTTGTCGCCGCGACCGGAGAGATTACATAGGACTAAGCCATCCTTGGGCAGTTCGCGTGCGAGCTTGATGGCTTGAGCGACGGCATGACTGGATTCAAGCGCGGGCAAGATGCCTTCGGTACGGCACAAGAGATGAAACGCCTCCAAGGCCTCGTCATCCGTGACGCCGACGTAAGCAGCGCGCCCGGTATCTTTCAAAAAAGAGTGCTCCGGACCGACGCCGGGATAGTCGAGGCCAGCGGAAATCGAATGGGTTTCAGTAATTTGACCATCGTCATCGCACAACAAATAGGTGCGATTGCCATGCAGTACACCCGGACGACCCGCCGCTAGTGATGCCGCGTGGCGCCCTGTGGCGATGCCCTCGCCTGCCGCTTCTGCGCCGACGATGCGTACTTCATGATCATTAAGAAAGGCATGAAACAGGCCAATCGCATTACTGCCACCACCCACGCAGGCGGTGATGGCATCGGGCAGGCGGCCATATTGCTTCAGCATTTGTACCCGCGCCTCACGCCCTACGACTGCGTTGAAATCGCGCACCATCATCGGATACGGATGCGGCCCAGCCACGGTGCCGATGATGTAGAAGGTGTCGCGCACATTGGTGACCCAATCGCGCATGGCCTCGTTCAACGCGTCCTTGAGAGTCTTGGAGCCAGAGGTAACCGGCACCACTTTGGCACCGAGCAAGGCCATCCGATAGACGTTGATCTTCTGGCGCTCAATGTCGGTGGCGCCCATGTAGACCACGCACTCCAGGCCAAGCCGGGCCGCGACCGTGGCGGAGGCTACGCCGTGTTGGCCGGCACCGGTTTCGGCAATGATGCGAGTTTTCCCCATGCGCTTGGCCAGCATCGCCTGACCCACGGTGTTGTTGATCTTGTGCGCGCCGGTGTGATTGAGATCTTCACGTTTTAGCAGGATGCGCGCACCGCCCACTTTCTCGGTCAGGCGCTGGGCAAAGTAGATCGGACTGGGCCGACCGACATAGTCGCGCAGATCCGCATCCAGCTCGGCCAGAAACTCGGGGTCTTCGCGATAGCGCAGCCAAGCAGCGGTCAATTCCTGAAGTGGATGCAGCAAGGTCTCCGCCACGAAGCTGCCGCCAAATTGGCCAAAATGGCCGCGCGCATCGGGGTAGGTGGTGTAATCGGGGAAATCAGCCACGGCAGGGGGCTCTAATATGCAGGAAACGCAAGCTTACTGGCTAATTTCACCCCTGATAAGCGATATTATTGTCACGACATGATAGAAAAACTCACATGACAACGCCTTTTCCATCGCTCAATGCCTTACGCGCCTTCGAGGCCGTGGTGCGGCTGACTGGGGTCAGTCGCGCCGCTGAGGCATTGCATGTCACCCACGGCGCGGTCAGTCGACAATTGCGTGCGCTAGAGGACGAACTCGGGCTGAGTTTGTTTCATCGCGAAGGTCGCTCCTTGGTGCCGACGGCGGCGGCGGCGCAACTGGCGGAGGCTACGGGCATAGCGTTTTCTGGCATCAGCGATGCCATTGCGCGAATCCGTCGCGCTGAGGCTCAAGCACCGCTGGTATTGGGTTGCCCGGCGAGCGTGCTAGCGCGCTGGATCATCCCGCGACTGCCACAACTCGAGCACGACCTGCCGGCACTGCGGCTGCATCTTTCTCCGCAGGAATCCATGCCGGACGAAGGTCTGTCTGGTTTGGATGCTGCCTTTGTTCTGCACGCACCGCCGTGGCCGGACGCGTGGCAGGTTTATGACTTGGCACCGGAGCGTATCGGTCCAGTATTGGCCAGTAACCACGTCGCCGCAGACCTTCTGCGATCAAATCCGCCCCACTCTCTTTTGCAACAACCGCTGCTGCATACCGCATCGCGCCCGCAAGCGTGGCCGGATTGGGCGCAACGCATGGGGCTGGATCCGAATCTGCTGCAATTGGGCACTGGCTTCGACCATCTTTATTACTTACTAGAAGCCGCGAGCGCGGGCCTTGGCATCGCCATCGCACCCGAGCCACTGGTGCGCGAAGACATTGCCAACGGACGCTTGATCGCACCGTTTGGATTCATCGAAACCCGCGCGCGCTGGCTGCTGTGTTGCAGACGTGATTGGGCTGACTCGCGTTTGCCCGATTTGGCCGACTGGCTGCGACATGCTTTGCAAGACCCGTCCTTGCAGGCATCAATGCCAAACACTGAGCGCACAGCATACGCCGGAGAAACCAACTCGCGCGCCTGACACCGGTCAGGTGATTGTTAGTATCGCTACCGACTTACTTCGGCTTAGCGACAGGCGCTTGGGCCTTATCGCGGAAGACCGCCAATCCTTTGAGTAGATTAAGCGCCTCGCGCACGCCGTGATCCTCAAGTTCCTGCGCACGCGGCACGATGGTGGGCTTAACCACGTCCGCTCCCGTGGTCTCGCTGTCGCCACGCAGATGTCCGGGTAAGTCGCGCTCACGCAGTGTGGGCGGCTGATAGTTGGAGTCGGACCAGCCTTCTTCGTGGTTATCTAGCATCACGTCGGGCACGATGCCGGTGGCTTGGATAGAGGAACCACTCGGGGTGTAGTAACGCGCTGTGGTCAGCTTGATCGAATCGCCATTGTCCAAGGGCAGCACCGTCTGCACGGAGCCCTTACCGAAGGTAGGCCGTCCCAGCACGATGGCTCGGCGCTGGTCACGCAGCGCACCGGCTAATACTTCAGCGGCGCTAGCGGTGCCACCATCAACCAGAATCACGATTGGCGCACCGGCCAACACATCACCTTTATGCGCCATCGATTCATTGCGAGAATGGCTCAATCGACCACGCGTACTGACGATGACGCCCTCGTCAAGAAAGGCATCGGCCGATTCCACTGCGGCATTGAGTAAACCGCCTGGATTGTTACGCAGATCCATCACCAGCCCTGACAGTGCCGAGCTGTCTGGCGTAGTGAGTTCCTTGAGCTTGCGCTCCAAATCCAGGCCGGTGTTGTTCTGAAAGCTGGAAATGCGCAAATAGGCATAACCCGGTTCTAGCAAGCGCACGCGCACGCTTGAAACGCGAATGGTCTCGCGTTTGAGATTGAAGACAATCGGTTCGCGCGAGCCATCGCGCGACACCGTTAGGCCGATTTCCGTGCCCGCCGCCCCACGCATAGACTCGATCGCAGCATCGACGCTATCGGCGGTGATGGCCTTACCATCAATCGCGGTAATGACATCACCTGCGCGAATACCGGCACGCGCGGCCGGTGTGTCGTCGATAGGGGCAACCACCAGAAGACTGCGATCCGGCTGCTGCACCACTTCTAGTCCAAGCCCGTTGTACGCGCCGCTGGCAGCTTCGCTCAGCGCGCGCGATTGCTCAGCATCGAGATAGGCACTGTGCGGATCAAGATCCATCAACAAACCGCGAATCGCTGCGCGCATCAGGGTTTCATCGTCAATCGGATCGACGTAGCCTTCTTTGACCGCACGAAAGACGGAAACAAAGCGCCGTATTTCATCGAGGCTGACGCTGTTTTTGTCCACCGCTGCGCCAGCTTCGTCCTGACTGACTGCAGGATTGGACTCCACGTCCTGCGCGGATGCGGTCGTGGGCAATATGGCCACTAGCGCAATGCTAGCAGCGAACAAAAGATGAAAAGGCTGATTCATGCGCAGATTATCGCATGAGCTCGGCCTCACGCGCGGCCTCTGGCTGCTTCAGGGCTTCACAAACCAGCCGCGAGGATCGATGGGCCGGCCGTTACGGCGCAGCTCGAAGTAAAGCGCGTTGCGCGATTGGCCGCCTGAGCTGCCAACGCTGGCTAAAACGTCACCGGCACTCACCCATTCCCCCACATCGCGTTGTAGGCTGTCATTTTGTGCGTACAGGCTCATATAGCCATCGCCATGATCCAAGATCACAATCAGGCCATAGCCTTTAAGCCAGTCGGAAAAGGCCACCCGACCATGCGCCACAGCATGCACCGGTGCACCAGCATCAGCCGCCAGCAGCCAACCATGACTGGTCCGTCCGTCCGGCAAGTTGGCGCCGAAGCCGACCAAGGTTCGGCCGACCGTCGGCACCGATAAACGCCCGCGCTTCTGGGCAAAGGGTTGGGCCACATCCAACTGATCTGGGATATCGGCAAAAATGTCACGCAAATCTTCCAACAGTTTCGCCAACGCCTGCTCGTCACGCCCGAGTGCTTTGATCCGACTGTCGGCATCCTTGAATCGAGTCTCCAGTTCGGTCACCAGCGTGCGACGCTGCTCGCGCTGCGCTTCAAGCTCTGCGATGCGCGTTTCTTGTACGGCCCGGCTCTGGTCCAGCGCCTGGCGCTGATCCTGCACCTGCTGAACGACGCGAGCCAGCTCCTCGAGTTCATCGAGCAAGATCGCAATTCGACTGACTCGATCGCGTTGAAAGTAGCGGTGATAGGCCAATACCCGCGCCAAGGCCTCGATGCGATCTTGCGCGAGCAGCAGTTTGAGTTGTTCGTGCTGGCCCAATGCATAGGCCGAGCGCAGCAGGGTCGCGAGTGCTTCGCGCTGCGTACCCAAACGCGTTTCCAGCACCAGCCGCTCGGCCTCAAGTCGTTTCAACTCGAGCTCCTGCGCGGCGATCAGGGCGTCGATCTCGGCCAATGCACGCGCTTCCTGATCGACGGTCTGATCGGCCTCGCGCAGCGCACGTGTGGCATCGCCGCGTTCGGCATCGAGCGCATTGCGCGCGGTGGTGAGTTCGGCGATCTGGATGCGTACTCGATCCAGCTTGCGCACCGTTTCGGCTTCGCGTTCGGCGCGCTCAACCGCGGTTTGTGCCGCATTACTGCTCGTCATCGCACCGCCCGTCAGCAGCAGCGCGCACGCGATCAAGCCCCGCTGAAAGGCTCGCTGCAAGCGTCCACGACTGGCGCGTCCGGCGATCACGGAGTGGGCAGAAACTCGACCAGATTGCGACCACTCATCTCGACCGGTTGCGCGATACCCAGCAGGTGCAACAGGGTCGGCGCCACGTCCTTGAGCGCGCCATCGCCGGCCAAGGTCGCAGGGCGCCCCATATAAACCAGCGGTACCGGGCCGGTGGTGTGCGCGGTGTGGGGCTGACCGGTGTGTGGGTCGCGCATCATTTCCAGATTGCCGTGATCGGCGGTCAAGATCATTTCACCACCTACCGCGCGCAAAGCCGTTACCAGTTCGCCAATGGCCACGTCGATCGCCTCGGCTGCTTGAATCGCCGCGGCCAGATCGCCGGTATGACCGACCATGTCGGGATTGGCAAGGTTGCAGATGATGACGTCGTAGCGCTGCTGCTCGATCACCTCGACCAAGCGCCGGGTGACTTCAGGTGCGCTCATCTCGGGCTGCAGATCGTAAGTGGCAACCTTGGGGCTGGGCACCAAGATGCGCTCCTCGCCCGGCCATAAGTCTTCGCGCCCGCCACTGAAGAAGAAGGTGACATGTGCATACTTTTCGGTTTCAGCGATACGCAGTTGCGTCATGCCGCGTGCAGCTAGCACCTCGGGCAAGGTGTTGTGCAGGGATTCTGCCGCGTAGGCGACAGGCGCAGGCAGCGTCGCGTCGTATTCGCTAAGACAGACAAACCGCGACAGGGCGATCGGTCGCGGCCTGACAAAGCCATCGAAATCCGGCGCGACGAAACAAGCCGTTATCTCGCGCGCACGATCGGCGCGAAAGTTCATGAACACCACCGCATCGCCGTCATGCATCGGTGCCGCGCCCTGAATCACGGTCGGCAAGACAAACTCGTCGTTCTCTCCGCGTGCGTAAGCGGCCTCCAGCGCCGCGACCGAGTCACTGGCGACAAAGGGCGAGGTGGCCTCGGCAATGGCCTGATACGCCTTTTCCACGCGATCCCAGCGATTGTCACGATCCATCGCGTAATAGCGGCCCGTTACGCTGGCAACGCGCGCACCGGCAATCCCTGCGCACACCTCGTTCAGCGCGTCCAAGCTTGCCTTGGCCGATCGCGGTGGCGTGTCGCGGCCGTCGAGGAAGGCGTGGACCGCAATTTTTGCCACGCCACGTCGCCGTGCCAATTCGAGCATCGCGAAAATATGCGTTTGGTGACTGTGAACGCCGCCGGGCGAAAGCAGGCCAAACAGGTGCAGCGTGCTGTTGGCCGCATTGACGGCGTCACAGGCGGCAACCAGTTCGGTATTGTGGAAAAAGCTCTCATCGGCAATCGCCGCATCGATGCGGGTGAGGTCCTGGTACACCACCCGCCCCGCGCCCAAGTTCATGTGCCCCACTTCCGAATTACCCATCTGTCCTTCCGGCAAGCCGACCCGTAAACCAGAGGTATGCACCAAGGTATGCGGGCAGTCACGCAACAGTGCGTGCCAATGCGGCAATTGCGCTTGGGCCACGGCGTTGTCGGTGGGGTCCTCGCGATGGCCCCAGCCATCGAGGATCAGCAGCAATAGGGGCTTGGGTCGAGACACGGTATGACTTCCGGCAGTGAAGAACTGCACGATAATAGAGGATGCTGAGCTGATGGCTGCCAAACTGGCCATTCATCGTCACACAGCGACTCGGAAATATATCCGGCTCGCTCTGGCAAGGAGTATCACCATGCAAAGACTTATCCTCGCAATGTGTCTGGTCGCCAGCCCACTCGCGCTGGCGCAGACTGACATCAGCCATATCAACGAGAGCATCAAAACCGAGGTCGGCACCGCCTACGGCACACTGAAAACCATCAACGGCTCAATTAGACTGGAATCAGGCGCCAGCGCGCGCTTGATAGAAACCGTCAACGGCAGCGTCCATATCGCCGACAACGCGACCGTCGGGCAGGCCAAAACCGTCAATGGCAGCCTTTCCATTGGTGAAAGTGCCGTGATTGAAGACAGCCTCGGAACGGTCAACGGGCGTATCACCCTCGGTGCGGGGACAAAGGTGGGCGGTGACATCCAAGCGCGCAATGGCGACATTAACGCAACCCATGCCACGATCGCTGGCGCCGTCAAAAGCGTCAACGGCAACATCAGCCTCAAGGCCACCACACTCGATGCCGGCCTGGAAACAACCAGCGGCAATATCCTGATTGGTCGCGACAGCGTCGTGCGCGGTGATGTGGTGGTGCAAAAGCCCAGCGGCTTTTCTTTCGGCAAATCCACCCCACCGACGGTGCGTATCGAGGCCGGCGCCACGGTCGAAGGTCGTCTGATTTTTGAGCGCGACGTAAAACTTGAAGTCGATCCTGCCGCCAACGTGCAGCAACCCTGAATCGTCAGTCCATCGCTTTGGCCAAATGGCGGCTTACGCCACGGCACCGAACAAAAACCTGCGGGGTTAGACTGTCCCGTTATACCCACATCAAGGAGATTCCCATGCGATATACGCTGTTGCTGGCCGTTGCCACCTGCGGCCTGCTTGCCGGCTGCAATCAAGGCACCACCGAGACCAGCGCGCCCGCCGCCGCACCCGACGCGACGACTAAGGCCGTAGCCGTTGATGAAATAGGCGCGCGTTCGGATAAGGCCATTACCGCCGCCGACTTTCTTGTCCAAATCAGCACATTGGCATCGGACGAATTTGCCGGCCGTGCACCCGGCACCAAGGGTGAAACGCTGACCACAGAGTACATCCGTGATTATTTCCAATCCATCGGCCTGAAGCCGGGCAATGGCGACAGCTGGTTCCAGAGCGTGCCCATGCTGGAAACCGAAGCGGAGCCGGCCGACGCACAGCTCTCCATCAAGGGTGAAGACACCCAATGGGCGTTTGGAACGCAATGGGTAGGCACGGTCCAGCCGGGCGAATCCAAGATTAGCCTTGACGGCAGTGAGCTGGTTTACGTCGGCTATGGCGTGAACGCACCGGAAGAGAACTGGAACGATTACGCCGGTCTCGACGTCAAGGGCAAGACCGTCGTGATGCTCGTCAACGACCCCGGTTTTCACGTCGATGACCCGGACTTGTTTGGCGGCAAACGCATGACCTATTACGGCCGCTGGACCTACAAGTACGAGGAAGCGGCGCGTCAAGGCGCGGCCGCGGCAATCATCATTCACGACGATGCAGGCGCGGGTTACGGCTGGGGCGTCGTCGAGAAGGGTTGGAGCGGGCCGCAGTTTGATCTACCCGCCTCGGAAGATCCGGAACCGCGCCTGCCGCTGCAGGGTTGGATCACCGGCGACACGGCACAGGACCTGTTCGCTCGTTCTGGTCTTTCACTGGAAGCACTACGCATGGCGGCCAATAAACGCGGATTCCAAGCCGTAGCCATGCCAGCGACCATGTCGGTTTCGATGAATGCGACCTCCAAGCACTCCACGTCCAACAACGTCTTGGGTTTGCTGCCCGGTAGCGAGCGGCCGGACGAAGCCATTATCTACATGGGCCACTGGGATCACTTCGGTACTGAAACCGACGATCAGGGCAACAGCAAAATCTTTAACGGTGCCATCGACAACGCCTCCGGTGTGGCCGGAATTATGGAAATCGCTAAGGCTTTCGCGCGCAGTGGTCAGCCACCCAAGCGTTCAGTGCTGTTCGCCGCGGTCACACTGGAAGAATCTGGCCTGCTCGGCTCGAAGTATTACGTCGCCCATCCCACCTTCCCGATGCGCGACATTGTGGGTGTCATCAATATCGATGCCATGACCATCATCGGTAAGACTCGCGACATCGCCGTAACCGGCTATGGAGCGTCCGAGCTGGAAGACATTCTGCGTCCTATCGCGGAGCGTCAGGGCCGTGTGCTGCACGCCGAATCTGCTACGGAAAAAGGCTTTTATTTCCGTTCCGATCACTTCAACTTCGCCAAGGCCGGTGTGCCAGCGCTGTATGCCGCATCGGGCCTAGATCATGCCGAAAAAGGTGAGGATTACGGCATCGAAATCGCCCAAGACTACCTGCTCAACCGCTACCACCAGCCCACCGATGTGGTCGATCCGAACTGGGATCTATCTGGTGTAGTGCAGGATCTGGAAGCGTTGTATGCGGTGGGCCGTGAATTGGCCAACGGCGACACATGGCCAAACTGGTATCCCGGCAGCCCGTTCCGCGCCGTACGCGACGCGCAACGCGCGGAGCAAAACAGCAAGTAATCAAAGTAAGGACTCCACCACGCCCCTGCGTCCAATCGATGGATGAGGGGCGTGGTGCGATTCGTCAGCCGCTATAGCACGGTCGTCACTTAACCCCGTGCATCAGTTTCTGGATCAAGGGTGCGATCAGGAACAGCAGCACGCCAGCGCCGATCAATGACCAGAATCCAAAGGTGTAACCACTCAAGGCGGACTCAACCGTCAGACCGGTATTACCGCTGACCTCAGCGGCAAAGATCCCCGCCAGATTGTTACCAATCGCGGTTGAAAGAAACCAACCACCCATCGCCAAGCCGACTACTTTGACTGGCACCAATTTGGTGGTCATCGACAAGCCGATTGGTGACAGGCAGAGCTCGCCCACGGTCTGGATTAAGTAGACCATGATCAAGGTCCAGAACGGCAGCTTGCCGGCCTCATCCACCAGCGATGACAAGGTGTACATCAACAGCAGGAAAGCCAAGCCATTGAAGATCAGGCCTAAGCCGAACTTGCGTGGAATCGAAGGATTACGCGCACCCAATTTCACCCATAACCAGACGAATATCGGCCCAAATACCAGTATCCCAATCGAGTTAACCAATTGGAACCAGCCGACGGGGAACACCCAGGTACCCAAGTCGCGGTCGACGATGTTCTGAGCAAGAAAGTTGAATGAGCTACCGGCCTGTTCAAAGAACATAAAGAACAGCACATTGAAGGCGAAGATCACGAACATGGCGATGGATCGATCGCGCGCAACCTTGCCGTCTCGCACGCCCTCAACAAGGATCATCACACACAACACGGCAAACAGCGCACCAAGTATCCAGCCCAGCACACCCGCATCGATCGTCAACAAGGCATAGGCGATGGGCACCGCAACCAAGGTGCCGGCAAACACCGCCAACACCCGGCCCATGCCTTCGCCGCCCGGTGGCGGCAAACCAATCGCGCCGAATTGGCGCTTGCCGATCCAGAACCACCCCAGACTGATCAGCATGCCAATGCCGGCGGCAATGAACACGAATTTATAGGCCGGCATCACCGCGGTACCGAAGACTTGATCGGCCAAGATGCCGGTCAGGATTGGGGCGATAAACGCACCGGCTTGATGCCCATGTAGAAGATCGTAAAGCCAGCATCCCGACGCCGATCGTTGAGCCCATACAGTTGTCCCACCATGGTCGAGATATTGGGCTTGAACAGGCCATTGCCGGCGATGATGGTGGCCAGACCGAGACGGAAAACCTGTTCATTGGGAATCGCAATCAAAAACAGGCCCAAGGCCATCACCGCCGCGCCGATCAGGATCGAGCGCTGGTAACCGATCACACGGTCAGCGACGAGCCCACCAAGAGCGCTGCGGCGTAAACCAAGGCCAGGTATGCACAATAGAGGCGATTGGCCGGTGCCTCACCGCCACCCTCGCCGCCAAAGAACTGCGACACGATGTAGAGCACCAGCGCCCAGCGTATGCCGTAGAACGCAAATCGCTCCCAAAACTCGGTCATAAACAACATCCACAAGGGACGTGGATGACCTAGGGTTTGTGGCAATTGTGGGTCTGCGCGCGTGGTGGGGGTTGTGCTTACGCTCATGCGGTGCCCCTCATTTTTTGTTGTATGACTGAGTGTGGTCAACCATGCCCAGCCGTGGACATGGGACAGACGAGAGTCATCCGACTGAGGCTCGCGCATCAAGTCCGGTCATCGTCGTCTTTCAGAATCATACGCCCCTACACGCTGAGCGCGAGGCAGGTACACATGTGCGGTGCCGAGTCAGACGATCACGAGCCGAATCGCGGCCCTTATTTTTCGGCTGGCGGCGCCAACTCGAGCCACCCGGCCAGCACCGCGCGTGCTTCATCCACGCCCAAATGAGAGCTGGCGGAAAACAGCTGCACGCCAACGTCTTTACCGAGCGCACGGCGCGTTTCAAGCAGCGCCCGACTTTGTTGACCGCGTGGCAACTTGTCGGCCTTGGTCAAAAGACAATGACACGCCAGACCGCGTGCGGCGCCGTAAGCCAACATCTGAAGATCGTACTCGCGCAGTGGATGACGCACGTCCATTACCACCATCAGCCCGCGCAGTGCATGCCGGGTGCGCAGGAAGCTGTCGATCAAAGTTTGCCAATGTTCGCGCAAGGACTGCGGAACCTTGGCGTAACCGTATCCGGGCAAATCGACCAAATAACGCTGCGGCGCCACCTCAAAATACACCAACTGTTGAGTTCGCCCGGGCGTACGACTGGTACGCGCCAACGCAGTCTGATCCGCCACTGCATTGATTGCACTCGACTTTCCGGCGTTGGACCGGCCTGCAATCACGACTTCGAGACCACCATCTGGCGGCAGATGCACTAATTCGTGCACGCTTTTGAGGTAAGTCATGCCGCGTAATGGATGATGTTCAGTCACGGATACCGCCCTCTGGTTTGACCGGCTTCCGGCCGGCTGGAATAATTCATCTGTTTCTGCAAAACCGAACCATCGATCGGTCAGTCCATTGTGGATCGACCGACGAAGATGATCTCGAACTGGAACCACTCGGTGCGGGCCTTCATGGCAACGTAGCTGATTACAGTCGTGATGATGAACGTTCGGGAGTGCAGCCGGAAAAGTTTTTTCGCGGAGCATGAATATGAGTTTGCGGCGCTATTGTGGCATGGCCATCGTCCTGGGCTTCGGCCTGACCTTCAACGCGGTTGCTCAGGATGTGCCTCCGGCAGCCGAAGTTACGGCAGCGCCGGAGACCGAAGCGGCACCGGTGATGGCCTTGAGTGACGCCAACGAGCCGGCAATGCCCGGTGACGCGTCTGCTGGCGAGTCCAAGTCCGCAGTATGTGGTGCCTGCCACGGCTCCGACGGCAACTCACCCGTTCCGATGTATCCAAAACTGGCAGGGCAAAGCGAGGCCTACATCGCCCGCCAACTGTCCCTGTACAAGGATGGCAGCCGGGTTGATCCCATCATGGTCGGCTTTGCCAGCACCCTGTCGACTCAGGACATGAATGACATCGGCGCCTTCTTCGCGACCAAAACGATGGGCTCTGGCATCGCCGACGATAGCGCGATCACCGACGGACCCAACGCCGGCATGAAATTCTATGAGGTCGGTCAGAAGCTTTATCGCGGTGGAGACACGGCACGCGGCATTCCCGCCTGCATGTCCTGCCATGGTCCTAGCGGGCGTGGCAATCCAGGCAGCGCCTATCCGGCCATCGGCGGGCAGCATGCGACGTATACGGCCCTGCATCTGGAACGCTTCCGCGCCGGCACGGCTTGGGGACGCGATGAGCAGATGAACACCATCATGGTCGATGTCGCCAAGTCCTTAACCGACCAAGAAATCCAGTCTCTTGCAAGCTATATCGAAGGCCTGCATTCGACAGCCGAAGTAGCCGCACAATGAGGGCCTTCGCCATCCTCACGCCCGCACTGGGTTTAGCGGCGCTGCTCGCCCTGACTGCCTGCGGCTCACCAGAGCCGGTCGCACCGGTAGCCAGCACGCCTGCCCCTGCAGTAGCGGAGACGACAGATCACGCCAAGGCCGCACCGGCGGACGCCACGAGCACCGCCGAGATTACGCCAGCGGCGCCAGTCGAGGCCAATAACGACGCGGCGCCAGAAGCTGCGGTGAATGTCGACAACGAGTCCGGCTCCGAGGAAGGCACCGGTGCCGGGTCACCTGCCGCCGACGAGCCGGCAACCGCTGAGCCGGCAGCTGAACCCGACGCGCCGAAGATGGCAAGCGTTGTGCCGGAAGGACCAGAGCCGCGCTTGAATGTGGACTATCAGATCATCGATCCCCCACAGCCGATGACGAGCGAGCCCGGCAAGGTCGAAATTGCGGTGGTGTTCTCCTATACGTGCATTCACTGCGCCAAGCTGGATCCCTTGCTTCCGGCTTGGGAAAAAACCCTGCCCGAACAGGTCAACTTTATCCAAGTGCCGATGGCGAACGGCGCCTTCGAACCGATCGCACGGGGTTTCTACGCGGCGCAAGCGATGGGCGTGTTCGACCAAACCCACGCTGAGATGTTCAAGGCATTGGCCGAGCAGCAACGGCTGGGCGGCGGCAAGCTCGACGATATCGCCAAGATCTATGGCGGGCTTGGCGTCGATGCCACAGCACTGAAGGCTACTGCCACATCGTTTGCCGTGAATGCCAAGATAAAACGCAATCAAACCACTGTGGTGCGCTGGGGCATTGAGGGCACCCCGTCCATCGTGGTGGCCGGCAAATATCGGGTTATCGCAACCGCTAATGGCGGTCATCAAGGCATGCTGCAAGCGGCGCGTTGGTTGGCGCAGAAAGAAATCGCCGACCATCAGGCTCAATAAAATCACCGCTACGGCATGACCTGAGGTCCGCCACGCATGACCTACACCCTGTATCACAACCCATCCTGCGGCACCTCGCGCACGGTGCTGGCGACGCTTCGCGCCGCCGGCATCGAACCGGAGCTTGTGCTGTACATGAAGAACCCGCCGAGCCTCGACACCCTGCGCACTCTGCGCGACGCACTTGGCCAACCCGCACGCGCCCTGCTTCGCAGCAAGGAACCATTGTGTGCAGAACTCGGGTTGACAGCGGACTCGATCGACGACGAACACATTCTTGCCGCCATCGCAGAGCATCCGTCCCTGCTTAACCGTCCCGTGGTCGTCTCTCCGCGCGGCGCGCGCGTGTGTCGCCCAGCCGAAGAAGTTAAAGCGCTTCTACCCTGATTGGCGAACGATCAGACCTGCGCCAGCCAGGTCTGCAATGTCAGCGCAATACCTTGCGCGCCAGAGCGTCTAACGCTGGTCACGTCGCCCATGCCCAGCTCAGCGCTGGCCACATAGATTGGCAAGACGATCTGTTCACGCCAATCAGCGAATCGGACCGAATCGAACGCTAAGGTGTCGACCGGCAAGCCGGATGAACTTGGCCGCACCACGTTGAGTACCGCAAAGTCTAGTCCGAGTCGTTCTGCCTGCTGCAAGTCGGCCAGATCGCGGCAATGCGCTGCGCAGGGACGATCCGCTGGTAAAGGCCGGCGGGATAAATGCTTCAAGACGCTGGCATCAAGCATGACGCCTGACCCGTGGTGTCTGGCCCATTCACACTGCGCCTCCCAAGCGGACGGTTCCGCTTCTAGCAGCAGTTGGGCACCTTGCCGCGCTGCCATTGCGCTGGCGTCGACGTACAGCGTCTTGTTACTGCTGTCCAGATCCGACACGCGCAGTCGCAGGCGCGCAGCGCCACCCTGCATGGCACGCGCCATGCGGGACAGCAACTCGTCACGCTCACCGTCCTGCGTGTCAGCCAACACCAGAGCAGGCGCTTGAACAAGCGCGGCGACCACCGGAAGATCCGCGCCAGGCATCGAATACTGTGTCAAAAACGCCGGCTCGACCCATGCGACAGCTTGGGATTCCATCCCACGCGCCAGCCCGTCGTAATGACCGACACGATATACCTCAAGAAGGATGCGTTTACCGGTGGCCGTGCGATGCGGGACCACGATCAAAGGATCGAGTGTCGCGGCATCCACCTCGATGCCGAGTTCTTCACGCAACTCGCGCACGAGTGCCTGCGCGGCGGTTTCACCCACTTCGACCTTGCCACCGGGAAACTCCCAGAGGCCGGCAAGTTCGCGATTGCCTGCGCGCTGTGCCAACAAAACCTGTCCCTGAGCATTGCTCAGCACCGCGGCCACTACGTGCAGCGGCGGCTCGTTCGTAGGATCAGCGTCGGCGTCTGCGGCCTTCAACATGCCGGAGACGCCCGCTTCGCCTCAGCGCTTAGGCTAGCTTGCCGTGGCAGTGCTTATACTTCTTGCCCGAACCACACGGACAGGGCTCGTTGCGACCGACCTTGGGCTCTTCGCGCACCATCGTGTGCACACGCGGCGGCTGTGCGCCGGCCTCGACTTGTGCAGCTTCTTCGTCGGCACCCAAGCCACCCGCGTCTTGATGCTCAAACTGCATCTGCTGACTGCGGGCGACGTTGCGTTCACGCTCGGCCTCTTCCATCTGCGCGACTTCTTCTTCTGACCGGATGCGTACGCGAGCCAACAGCTTGATGACCTCGTAGCGGATCTTATCCAGCATCTGGCCAAACATTTCGAAGGCTTCGCGCTTGTATTCCTGTTTCGGTTGCTTCTGTGCGTAGCCGCGCAAGTGGATGCCCTGACGCAAGAAATCCATGCGCGCCAGGTGCTCCTTCCACGTCTGGTCCAGCACGGTCAGCATCACGTGTTTTTCCAGGGTGCGCATCAACTCCGAGCCAATCATGGCTTCCTTCTCACGCAGCAAGCGTTCCAAGGCTTCACGGACCTGATTGTGGATATCTTCCGCGGTTAACGCCTCGTTCTCCTGCGCCAAGCGCTGCGCGTCCAAGATCAGACCAAACTCGTCGTTCAGTTCTTTTTCCAGCGCGGGGAGGTCCCACTGTGCGTCGATCGACTCGGGTGGCACGAACCGTGCGGTCACATCGGTCACCACGTCATCACGGATTTCCGCGACAACATCATGGACTGAGTCGCTCGTCAGCAATGAATTGCGCTGTGAGTAAATCACCTTGCGCTGATCGTTGGCGACGTCGTCGTATTCGAGCAACTGCTTACGAATGTCGAAGTTATGCGCTTCAACCTTACGCTGTGCCTTCTCGATCTGGCGGCTGACCATGCTGTCTTCGATCCGATCATCCTCTTTCATTCCGAGGAAGCGCATCGCTTTTTGCACCATGTCAGACGCGAAGATGCGCATCAAGCTGTCTTCCAAAGACAGATAGAAACGCGATGAACCTGGATCGCCCTGACGACCGGAACGACCACGAAGCTGGTTGTCGATACGACGGCTCTCATGGCGCTCAGTACCGATGATGTGCAGACCCCCGGCGGCGAGTGCCTCGTCGTGACGCACTTGCCAGTCGGCACGGGTCTTGGCGATATCGGCCTCGGATGCATCCGGCCCAAGCGCTTCCAAATCAACGTCGAGCGAGCCACCCAGCACGATATCTGTACCACGGCCGGCCATGTTGGTGGCGATGGTGACCGAACCACAACGCCCGGCTTGGGCCACAATCGGCGCCTCACGCTCATGCTGCTTGGCGTTGAGCACCTCATGAGGAATATTTGATCGACTCAGCTCGGTTGAGAGCAGCTCGGAAATCTCGATCGACGTGGTACCCACCAAAATTGGCTGATTCGCTGCGTGGCGCTCTTTGATGTCCTCCACGATGGCCTTGAACTTGGCCGCTCGCTTCATGAAGATCAGATCCGGCTCATCCTTTCGCACCATCGGACGATGGGTCGGAATGACGACCACTTCTAGGCCGTAGATTTGCTGGAACTCGAACGCTTCAGTGTCGGCGGTGCCGGTCATGCCCGACAACTTGGTGTACATGCGGAAATAGTTCTGGAACGTGATCGAAGCCAACGTCTGATTCTCGCGCTGAACCTTGACCCCTTCCTTGGCCTCAACTGCCTGATGCAAGCCATCCGACCAGCGCCGTCCGGCTAAGGTTCGTCCGGTGAATTCATCCACGATCAGGACCTCACCATCACGCACCAAATAGTCAACATCCCGCTGATACAGGGCGTGCGCGCGCAGCGCAGCGTTGAGGTGATGCACAACAGCCAAGTTATTGCCCGAGTACAAGCCATCCCCTTCGGCGAGGATGCCGGCCTCGTGCAGTAACTCCTCGGCACGTTCCATGCCGGCTTCAGAGAGATAGACCTGTTTGGTTTTCTCGTCAGCCCAATAGTCGCCGGGCGACTCTTCATCCGCCTGTCGGACGAATTTCGGCACAATCTGATCGACCTTCAGATACAGGTCTGGAGAATCGTCGGACGGGCCGGAGATGATCAGCGGCGTGCGCGCCTCGTCGATTAGGATCGAGTCAACCTCGTCCACGATCGCGTAGTTCAGCTCACGCTGGAAACGCTCCTCGTGCGACAACGCCATGTTGTCGCGCAAGTAGTCGAAGCCAAACTCGTTGTTGGTGCCGTACGTGATGTCGCAGGCATAGGCGGCCTTCTTGTCTTCATGCGGCATGCCAGGAAAGACCACACCGACCGACATACCCAGCCAGCTGTATACGCGTCCCATCCAGGCCGCGTCACGCCGCGCCAGATAATCGTTGACCGTGACCACGTGCACGCCCTTGCCAGGCAGCGCGTTGAGGTACACAGCCAAGGTCCCGACCAAGGTCTTGCCTTCGCCGGTGCGCATTTCGGCGATTTTGCCCATGTGCAGCACCATGCCGCCAACCAACTGGACGTCATAGGGGCGCATACCGAGCACGCGACGAGCCGCCTCGCGCATGGTGGCGAAGGCCGCAGGCAGAAGATCATCAAGGGTTTCACCCTGCTCAAGACGACTTCTCAGTTCGGCGGTCTTTCCGCGCAAACTTTCATCATCGAGCGCTTGGTACTGTGCTTCAAGCGCATTGATGCGCTCGACTTTCTTACGTAGTTGGTTCACTAACCGTTCGTTGCGGCTACCAAAAACGCCAGTCAGAAGTTTGTTGAGCATCGAAAATTCCGGAACAAGGGGCCGCCGAATGCAGCACACGAGAAAGGCCGCGTGCAGCGGCCTTGCAAGAAGGAGATTTTAACGTGGGGATGATTCTAGTGCGAATCAAGCTATCGCACACACGCCGGTGCGGTTCAGCCGCGGGCGTTACGCAGGTACTGAGCGGGACTAATCACACGTCCGTCTAGCCATACCTCAAAGTGCACGTGGCTACCGGTGGAGCGCCCAGTCGAACCCATTTTCGCAATCACTTGGCCCGCTTTGATGCGATCACCGACGGCAACTGCGTTTTTATCGTTGTGCGCATAACGGGTCATGTAACCGTTGCCATGGTCAATCTCAACCGCATTGCCATAGCCATTGATGCGACCAGCGAACTGCACCACGCCATCAGCCACGCTCAATATGTCTGAGCCTCTTGGTCCGGCAAAGTCCACGCCACGATGAAATGCGGTGAAGCCGGAAAACGGATCGGTTCGTCGGCCAAAGCTGGAAGACGCATAACCAGTGCGCACCGGCCAACCGGCTGGCAGCAGACTGGCATCGAGTTCGCGGTCGGCTAGCACACTTTCCAGCAGAGCCAACTGCTGCGACTGGATAGAAATTTGTTGCGACAGCGCATCGATTGACGAGCCCAGTTGATGCCCCGTGGGTGCAATCTCGAACTCTTGATCTCCACCGCGAACCCGCGCTCCGCCCATAGCGGGAGCCTGCTCGAAGTTGAACTCACCATCTTCGAGCTTTGCAATCTGAGTCAGACGGATCCCCAGTGCATTGATCCGAGTTGACTCGGCTTGCAGTTCAGCCAGCTTGACCGACATGGCATTGAGCTCACGCTGCGCTGCCTTTTGGGCATCGGCGAACTCACGTTGCTGGTACTCGACTTCACCCTGCAGGCTCTCGAAGCGAGCCGTCTCTTGAATCCCCATGGCTGCGCGCAACGCGTAACCAGACACACTACCCACGCCCATCAAGAAGGCCACCACAACAGCCATTACCATGACGACACGCGGATCGCGCAAGGAAAGTTTCCTCGGTGTCCTCAGAAACTTCGATACGATGATTACATTCATCCGCACAACCTGTTCTCGTTTGCCTATGCAATCACCACCGAAACCACCGTATCGCACTGCCCTTTCAGCAGTACTAGCCAGTGATTCCAGTCACTTGATCGAGCGCGCCCTGCAACTGCAAGCACTCGACCGGCAACTGCGCCAGTCTCTGCCGGAGCCCTTGGCTTCCCACGTAAAGCTGGGAAACCTGCGCAACGGCAGACTTGTCTTTCTTGTCGACTCCGCTAACTGGACCCGACGATTGCTCGAACAATCAAGCGTCCTGCTGGACGCCGCTCGAGCAGCCGGCATTCCTGCTAGCGAAATCACCGTGAAAGTGGCAACGATGCGGCCCCTCTCCCCGGACCCAACACCGCTTGCCCGCCTTTCTCCAGCTGCCCGCGAAACTCTGCTGGCGGCTGCGGCGGCAACTCAGGACGAAGAATTAAAGTCCCGTTTGCTGCATTTGGCCTCCATGGCCTGATGTAGTGCTTACCTCATGTACTTCTTACTTCAAACGCTGCCAGCCCCAACGGCGTGGGTCAATCATGACCTCGCGCTATTGTGGCCGGTGTCTCAAATCGTGGCGTGTGCCGGATGCGCGTAGGAAATCGGCGCCGCATCGTTGTCCTTGTAGGTGACTTCTTCCCACGCCGTCTGATCTGCCAATAGCGCGCGCACCAACAGGTTGTTCATCTGATGCCCTGATTTGTAGCCATAGAACGCGCCCACAAGGCTGTGTCCCAGCAAATACAAATCACCAATCGCATCAAGAATCTTGTGTTTAACGAACTCGTCTTCGTAACGCAGGCCATCCTGGTTAAGCACACGGTAGTCGTCCAACACGATGGCGTTGTCCATCGACCCGCCCAGGGCAAGGTTACGCTCGCGCAGCATCTCGATATCTTTCATGAAGCCGAAGGTTCGCGCGCGACTGACTTCCTTGACGAAGGATGTCGTGGAGAAGTCGATCTCAGCCTTGGACAGACTGGCGGGGAATGCGGGGTGCTTGAAGTCGATCGAAAAACCAACCTTGAACCCGTCAAACGGTTCAAATCGCGCCCACTTATCACCATCTTTAACCGTCACAGTGCGCTTGACCCGCACGAAACGCTTGGCGGCCGACTGCTCTTCAATCCCGGCGGACTGGAGCAAGAATACGAATGGCCCGGCCGAACCGTCCATGATCGGCACTTCGGGTGCGGACAGGTCGATATACGCGTTGTCGATACCCAAACCCGCCAGCGCCGAGAGCAAGTGCTCAACCGTCGCAACCCGAATGCCATCTTGGATCAAGGTGGATGAAAGCAAGGTGTCACCCACGTTGTGGGCGGTGGCACGGACTTCATTGGGAGCCGGCAAGTCAGTGCGGCAAAACACGATACCGGTATCGACCGCAGCCGGACGCAGGGTCATGAAGACCTTATTGCCCGAGTGCAGACCCACGCCGGTGGCACGGATCGCATTCTTCAGGGTGCGTTGCTTAATCATGGATGAGGCGTACTCCGGGTGGAGTGCGGGAAGACGCCGCGGACAATAGCACAGACGTGGGGTCCACAACATGCAAATTGGCACGCAACCCACACTTTTGTTGGGTTTTTACGACAAATTTACACTTTTTGCCGTTTAGTTTCCTGCCGCGTGCGCGGATCGCCGGCAAAAGACCGATGCGACGCACGTGACGAGAATAACTCTTATTAGACCCCAAACCGCCTCTATCCGGAGCAAGCCCAGCTTGCTCCGGATCAATGCCGTTCAGTCTGCCTGACGCCGCAAGAAGGTCGGAATGTCGAGATAATCCATACTCTTTTCAACTTTCTTCACCTCGGTCCGCGCGGGTGTCAGGACGGGTCCCGGACTCAACGCGCTTGCAACGACCGGATACTCCACCTGACCGGTGGTGGCATTACGCACCAATTGCACCGGACGTGGCATAGCGGCTGCCTCGCGTTCCTCACCACGCGGCTGGCGTGCGGCTGAACGGTTGAGGCCAGTGGCGACCACCGTTACGCGCACTTCGTCTTTCATATCCGGATCGAGCACGGTGCCGATCACGATGGTGGCATCTTCGGAGGCATAACCCTCGATGGTGCTGCCGACTTCGTCGAACTCTCGCATGGTGAAGTCCGGACCAGCGGTGATGTTCACAAGAATGCCGTTGGCACCAGCAAGATTGACGTCGTCCAGCAAGGGGTTGCTGATCGCCTTCTCGGCGGCCTTCATGGCCCGGTCTTCGCCACGTTCGGCGCCGCTGCCCATCATGGCCATGCCCATTTCGCTCATCACGGTACGCACGTCGGCAAAGTCGACGTTGATCAGACCGGGGCGGACGATCAGGTCCGCAATCCCGCGCACCGCACCTTGCAACACTTCGTTGGCAGCGCGGAAGGCCTGCACCATGGTGGCATCACGTCCGAGAACCGAGATCAGCTTCTCATTCGGAATGGTGATCAGCGAGTCGCAGTGATGGCTCAGCTCTTCAATCCCTTTGAGCGCCACCTGCATACGACGGCGGCCCTCAAACGGGAACGGCTTGGTTACGACCGCGACAGTCAGGATGCCCATTTCCTTGGCGAGCTGCGCCACCACGGGAGCCGCACCAGTACCGGTACCACCGCCCATGCCAGCCGTGATGAACACCATGTCAGCCCCTTGCAGAGCCTCTACGATGCGTTCGCGGTCTTCCAGTGCCGCCTGTCGGCCAACCTCCGGGTTGGCACCTGCGCCCAAGCCCTTGGTGACGTTGTCCCCGAGCTGAAGGACGTGTCGTGCTCCGACGTTGTGAATCGCCTGTGCGTCGGTATTGGCGCAAATGAATTCCACTCCCTCCAATTGTGAGTTCACCATGTGCGCGACCGCATTGCCGCCGCCACCGCCGATGCCAATCACCTTGATAACCGCGTTGGGCGTCATGCTCTCCACCAATTCAAATGCCATCGCTACTTCCTCCTAGACCCTAAAAAAATTCGAACCAACAAACCCTGTTTTCAAGCCGTCACCGCAAGCTCCGCTTCAACGTCAGAACTCACCGCGATACCAATTACGTATTCGTTCCAAAAACCCATAGGCGCGCGAGCCCACCAGCGGCGGACGACGCTGCTCAATTCGACTTCCCCACAACAACAGACCGGTACCCACCGCGTACTCGGGATCGCCTACGACTTCACCCATACCCGCCACGTGCTGAGGAACCCCGATGCGTACGGGCATATGCAACATTTCCTCGGCCAATTCGGTGACACCTTCCATCTTGGCCGCGCCACCGGTGAGCACTAATCCGGCGCGAATCATGGGCATGTAGCCCGCACGCTCGAGTTCAGCCTGAACCATCTCGAGGATTTCCTCGTAACGGCTTTGTACGGCCTCGGCCAAGGATTGCCGCGCCAGTCGGCGTGGCGGACGATCGCCGATGCTCACCACTTGAATGCTTTCTTCGGCCGTTGCCAATTGCGCCAGCGCGCAGGCGTAACGAACCTTGATCTCCTCGGCGTGCGGGGTCGGCGTGCGCAGCATGTGAGCGATATCGCCCGTGACCTGATCGCCGGCAATCGGCAAAGAGGCGGTATGACGGATCGCACCTTGAGTAAAGACAGCGATATCGGTCGTGCCTGCGCCGATATCGACCAGCGCCACACCGAGGTCTTTTTCATCGTCGGTCAAGACCGACTGACTGGACGCGAGCGAGCCCAGCACCAACTCATCCACCTGCAAGCTGCAGCGGTTGATGCACTTGGTTATGTTCTGTGCAGCCGAGAGCGCGCCCAGAACGAGGTGCGCGCGCACTTCAAGCCGGACGCCCGACATACCCACCGGATGGCGAATACCGTCCTGCGAGTTGTCGACGCTGTACTCCTGTGCGATTGCATGCAGGATGCGTTGATCGGCGGGGACTGCAACCGCCTTGGCGGCCTCCAATACGCGTTCCATGTCGGCATAAGTCACCTCACCGTCACGGATCGGCACGATGCCTGGCGAGTTGCGGCAATGCGTATGGCTACCGGAGATTGAGGCATGAACGCTGCGGATTTCGCAGGCAGCAATAGATTCAGCCTCCTCAATCGCCCGCTGAATGGCGTTGATTGTGGACTCGATATCGACCACGACGCCGCGCCGCAGCCCATTGCAGCTGTGGCTGCCCATGCCGATGACCTCAACCGGGCTGCCGGGTGAATACTCGCCGACCAGAACCTTGACTCTGGAGGTTCCGATATCCAGCCCGACGATCAGTGATTTGTCACCTTTGCGATTCATACCTCAACCTGCCGTTCCGTCCGCAGCCGCTTCGGCGGCAGGAGCCGCCCAGAGCACCGCGAAACCCGTGGTGTAACGAAGATCAATACGCGTCAATGCGCGCTGCTCACCAGCCAGCACCTGCGGCAGCGCACGTACTAGACGCGCCAACCGCTCCTGCGGATTCGCGTTGCGGCCAATTTCGATGCTGGCTCCGCCGAGTAACTGCAGACTCCAACTGCCGCGCTGCGACAAACGCGCACCGACCGGTTCAAGCCCGCTGTCATGCAACTGCTGTTTCGCGCCCTCATAGAAAGCGAGCACTTCGGCGGTGCGATCATCTGGTCCGGCCAGCTGCGGCAGCGCCTGCAGATCGGGCGTAACCGGGGCACTAAACAACGCCCCCTGCTCTGACAACAATTGGTTCTGCCCCCAACGTGCACGGGCGTGGTGTTCGACCAGCAGCACCTCGACCCGGTCGGGCCAGCGCTTGCGCACCTCCACGTGCTGCACCCACGGCAACGCTGCCACCGCGGCACGCAACGCAATCGGACTGGTATCGAAATAACCAAGGCCGACGTGATCAGCAATGGCGCTTGCGATTTGATCTTCACTGACCCGTTGGTATTCCGCAGTGACATCCAGATGGCGCAAAGGCCAACGCTCAGGCGTCATCCAGCCATTCAACAAGGCCGCCAAGGGCAGCGACACAACCGCCAGCGCCAAGAGCCACGCGAGGAGGCGAACCACGGTGCTCATGTGCCGGTCCTCGTTGTCAGGCTGGTTTCCAAAATGCGCCAACACAAGCTCTGGAAATCGATGCCCAGTTGCGCGGCTGCCTTGGGTACCAGCGAATGACTGGTCATGCCGGGGGCTGTGTTGACCTCCAGCAGGAAGTTGCGCCCGTCGCCATCGCGCATGACGTCGACCCGACCCCATCCGCGGCAGTCCAACGCATCAAAGGCCGCCAGCGCCAACGCGCCCAACTCGACCTCTGCGTCACCCGACAGGCCCGGACACTCGTAGCGGGTGTCCTCTGCCACGTACTTGGCGTGGTAGTCGTAGTATTCGCCGGCTGGCACGATCCGGATGCTCGGCAAAGCCTGACCATCCAAGATCGCAACGGTGTACTCGCCGCCGCCATTGGACTGACCCTGGATTAGAGTCTCCATCAGCAATTCGCCCGGATAACGCGATGCCAGTTCAACGGCTGCATCCAAGCCCGCCTCGTCAAACACGCGGGTGATGCCCACGCTGGATCCTTCACAGCTCGGCTTGACGATCACCGGCAAGCCCAATTCACGCGCGGCGGCATGGACATCGCCACCTGCGCTGATCCGCGCATGTCGCGGTGTCGGAAGGCCCAACGACAGCCAGACCTGCTTACTGCGCAGCTTGTCCATCGACAAGGCCGAGCCGAGCACGCCGGCGCCGGTATACGGCACACCGTGTGCGTCAAGCAGGCCCTGCAACACGCCATCCTCACCGCCACCGACACTGCCGTGCAGGATGTTGAAAACCCGGTCGACGCGGCCTTGTGCGAGCGCCTCCATCAAGGCCGGAATGCCGTCTACCGCAAACGCATCGATACCGCAGGCAAGCAGTGCCTCAAGCACATTGCGGCCAGAGTTCAAAGACACCTCGCGCTCCGACGATGTACCTCCGAGCAAGACCGCAACGCGTCCAAACACGGATGGATCCTGCTGGCGATGGGTCATCGTGTTCATGTGTGCAACTCCCGCGACAGGCCTTGGTCCCGAATTCGGGTAACGATGTCCTGCGCCAAGTGACCGATGTCACCGGCACCGGCGAGTATCACCAGATCCCCATCGCGACCCAGATCTTCAAGCGCCTCGATCACATCGGCAGGTTGCGCGACCAGCACCGGATCTATCCGGCCACGGGCGCGAATAGCGCGTGCCAGATCGCGGGAATCCGAACCCGGAATGGGTGCTTCGCCAGCGGGATAAACCTCGGTCAGCAACAAGGCATCCACCTCGGACAGCTCCGCCGCGAAGTCATCCAGCAAGTCCCGCGTGCGGCTGTAGCGATGCGGCTGGAACGCCAACACCAGTCGACGCTCTGGCCAGCCGGCGCGGGCAGCAGCGATCGTCGCCGCTAGCTCTCGTGGGTGATGGCCGTAGTCATCCACCACACCAACCCGAACTCCACTCTTGAGTTGCCATTCGCCGAGCAGATTGAAACGCCGCCCGATCCCTTCAAAGGTTTCCAGCGCGCGCACGATGGCGTCGCCGCCGACGCCCAACTGCCAACCGATCGCCGCTGCGGCGAGCGCGTTTTGTACGTTGTGCTTGCCGGGCAGATTCAGCACCACGCGCCGCGGCGCGCTGTCAGGTAAATGCAAGTCGAAGTGAGTGCGGGCGCCGTGTTGCTCGATCGCGGCCGCACGCACCTCGGCATCTTCGCTCAGGCCATAGGTGACTCGATGACGCGGCACGCTCTCGGCCAGCGTGCGCACATGGGCATCATCGATGCACAGCACCGCCAAGCCATAGAACGGCAAGCGGTATAGAAACTCCGCAAAGGCTGCCTGCACGCGCGAGAAATCGCCGCCATAGTTCTCCAGATGATCGACATCGATATTGGTGATGATGGCGATCAGGGGCGTCAGACGTAGGAAGGAACCATCACTTTCATCGGCTTCGGCTACCAGCCAATCACCGCTACCCAATCGGGCGTTGGCGCCGGCCGACAGCAACTGCCCACCAATGACAAAGGTAGGATCCAGCCCGTCTTCACTCAGCACACTCGCAATCAGGCTCGTGGTGGTGGTCTTGCCGTGCGTGCCGGCCACGGCAATGCCACGGCGGAAACGCATCAACTCAGCCAGCATCTCAGCACGAGGAACGATCGGGATACGACGGGCACGGGCCGCTTCAACTTCTGGATTACCGGTGTGGATGGCGCTTGAAACCACCACCACATCCGCATCTTGGACATGCGAGGCCGCGTGACCGAAATAGACCTTGGCGCCGGCTCCCACCAAGCGTGCGGTGGCAGCAGATGGCTTGAGGTCTGAGCCGCTGACGCTGTAGCCCAGAGTGCACAAGACCTCGGCAATGCCACTCATGCCGACCCCGCCAATCCCGACGAAGTGAACCCGACGGAAGGCACTGGCAAAGTCTGCGTCCTGATAGAGCCGATTCATGACTGCAGCTCCGTCATGATCGCTTCAACCACGTCTCTGGCTGCATCGGGGCGCGCCGCATCGCGCGCGGCTTCGGCTCGCTGCAGACGCAGGTTCGGTGCGCCAGCCAATTCCGCAATCGCGCTGCCAAGGCGTTCAACAAAGCCCTCGCCTTCAGCCACTCGAACGGCGGCACCTTGGCCAACTAGATATTCGGCATTAAAGGTCTGGTGATCGTCGGCCGCGCTGGGCAAAGGCACCAGCACGCTGGCGATACCAGCGGCACAGACCTCGGCCAGTGTTAGTGCGCCAGCGCGACACACCACCATGTCGGCCCACGCATAAACCTCGGCCATGTTCTCAATAAACGGTTGAATCCGGGCCTGCACACCGGCCTGATCGTAGGCGGATTGGGTTGCGGATTCCTGCGACTTGCCACATTGGTGCAGGACATCCAGCGCCACTGTTTGCGCCGCCAAAGCGACTGGAACACCTTGATTGAGTGCACGCGCACCTTGGCTTCCTCCCAGCACCAACACGCGCACGCTCTGGTGCGGTTCGCTCGCACGCGCACTCGCACGCGCCTGGGGCGGTGGTAGCGCTGCGATATCGGCGCGCACGGGATTGCCCACGTGATGGCTGCGGCGATGACCGGCAAACGCCTCGGGGAAGCCCAGAAGCAACACGCGTGCGAGCCGCGCCAATACCCGATTGGTCACACCCGGCCGGCTGTTCTGCTCGTGCACCAGCAAGGGCAGTCGCATCAACCACGCTGCGAGCCCACCGGGGCCCGCCGCAAAGCCGCCAAAACTGATTACCGCACGCGGACGATGCCGGCGCAAAATGGCGATCGATTGCCACAGCGCACGGACCAGTCGCATCGGTGCGGCCAGCAGCGTCGTAAGACCTTTACCACGAACAGCCGAGATATCAATCAATTCGATCGGGAAACCATGCGCTGGAACCAACTGCGCTTCCATGCGTCCCCGTGCGCCGACCCAAAGCACCGGCACGCCGCGCTCGCGCAAGGCCTGCGCCACAGCAAGACCGGGGAAAATATGGCCGCCGGTGCCGCCAGCAAGTATCGCAACCGGGGCGTTCATACCGCACCTCCCAGAGTGGGCTCGATGCGACCTCGCGGTGCCGGCGCCAGCGCCGCGACCTCAGGCGAACGCACAGCCACCACCTCCGACACCCTGATGATTTCGTCCTTCGCGCGGGTAACGCCTGGCAATGGCACCGCATCGTCATCGTCCTGCGTTTCGATGTCGCTCATGCCTTCGCGATTGCGTGCGATCTGGCGCTGCGTCCGGTCGACTTCGTAGCTCACCCGCAACAACAAGCCGAGCGCAGCACAGGTCATCAGCACACTGGAGCCGCCGGAAGACACCAAGGGCAAGGTCAGGCCCTTGGTCGGCAGCAAGCCGAGGTTGACCCCAATGGACACAATGGACTGAAGACCAATCCACAGCGCGACACCGAACGCGCAATAGCCAGCAAAAGGACGATTGAGCTGCATCGCAGCCAGTCCAAGCCAGAACGCGCGCCCCACCAGCAGCGCAAACAGCGAGATGATGACCATCACGCCCAAAAAACCGGTCTCTTCGGCAATCACCGAAAAAATGAAGTCGGTATGGGCCTCAGGCAGAAAGGAGAGCTTTTGAATGCTCGATCCCAGTCCCACCCCGAGCCATTCACCGCGACCAATCGCAATCAACGCTTGGGTCAACTGGAAGCCCTTGTCGAAGGGGTCTGACCAAGGATCCATGAAGGACGTCAGACGACGCACGCGATAGGGCTCTGACATGGCAATAAGGCCCATCAGCGGCAGCACGATCAGGATCGGTGCAACGAGGTTGGTGATACGCACCCCGCCCAAGAAAACCATGCCACCGACGATGGCGCAGATGAGCACGGCCGATCCAAAGTCGGGCTGCAGCAGCAACAGCATCACCATCGTACCGGTGATGACCATTGGCTTGATCAAGCCCCACCAAGTGTTTTGGGCTTTCTCGCGATGCCGAACCAAGTAGCTGGCAAGCCAGATGATCAGGAACAGTTTGACTGCCTCCACCACTTGGAAGCGGGACACGCCAAGATTCAACCAACGCCGCGCGCCATTGACCTCCCAGCCGACGCCTGGCAACAGCACCGCCAGCAACAAAACGACAGACAAAATGAGCAGGAGATGCCCTTTGCGCTCAACCCAACGCAACTCCATGCGACTGAATACCAGTGTCAGCACGAGCCCTGCACCGAGGAACATGACGTGGCGCACGAGAAAGTAGAACGGCCCGACTTCCAGACGCTGAGCCACGCCAATCGAACTGGACATGACCATCACCAGACCAATGGCCGCAAGTGCCAGCAAGCTCCCCAAGATCAAGGGATCGAAGCGGCCCTCGATGTCATCGAGTCGAAGTGCCTGTTTGACACGATCAGGAATCATCAGCGCACCTTCAAGCTGGCAAGACCGACCAACACCAACACGAAGCTGATGATCCAAAAACGCACGATGACGCGAGGCTCCGGCCACCCTTTGAGTTCAAAGTGGTGATGAATGGGCGCCATGCGGAAGATCCGCCGCCCGGTGAGCTTGAAGCTGGCCACCTGCGCCATTACCGATAAGGTTTCAATGACGAAGATGCCGCCCATAACCACCAGCACCAGCTCCTGCCGCACGATGACAGCAATCGTGCCGAGCGCCGCGCCCAGCGCGAGCGCGCCGATATCACCCATGAATACTTGGGCTGGGTAGGTGTTGAACCACAGAAAGCCGAGCCCGGCACCACACATGGCGGCACACAAAACGGCCAGCTCACCCGCACCCGGCACCGCTGGAATTTGTAGATAGGACGCGAACTGGGCGTGTCCGGACACATACGCGAACACGCCAAGACCACCGGCCACGAGCACGCACGGCATGATTGCCAGTCCGTCGAGTCCGTCGGTCAAGTTCACCGCATTGGAAAAGCCCACGATCCAAAAGTAGGCGATCACCACCAAGCCGGCACCCAGCGGCAGAGCAACACCTTTCAGCAGAGGCAGATAGAGCGTGGTATTGGATGCGGCGTCGGCGGTTAAAAATAGAAACACACCCGCCGCCAAACCGAGGATCGACTGCATCAAGTATTTGGTGCGCGAGCGCAGGCCCTTGGGATCGCGCTTGCCGACCTTGATCCAGTCATCGAGCCAGCCGATCAGGCCGAAGCCCAGCATGACCGCCAGCACCAGCCATACATAGCGGTTGCGCAAGTCAGCCCAAAGCAAGGTCGCGACGGACACCGAGAGCAGAATCAGCGCGCCGCCCATCGTCGGTGTACCGGCCTTGGCCAGATGCGACTGCGGGCCATCATTTCGGATTGGCTGGCCCTTGAGCCGAGCCAAACGACGGATCACCGTCGGCCCGAGCAACAAGGCCAGCCCGAGTGAAGTCAGCGTCGCCAGAATCGCGCGCAAGGTGAGGTAGCTAAACAGCGTGAAGAAGCCGTCGAGACTTTGCAGCCAGCGAGCCAGTTCAAGCAGCATCGTCGCTCTCCTGCATCGCGCCGTTCAACAAGGTCGCCACTACCTTGTCCATCCGACTACCACGCGAACCCTTGACCAACATCGCGACCGACTCAGCCTCACGCGTCTGCAAGCGCTCGATCAGGGCGTCCTGAGTGGCGAAGTGCTCGCCGCCTGGGCCGAATGCTTGTACGGCGTGCCAGCTCATTTCACCGACAGCGAACACGCTCGTCACACCGCTCTCGCGTGCTTGGCGGCCAACGTCAGCGTGCAGCACCGCGGCCCCTGGCCCCAGTTCAAGCATGTCGCCCAAAACTAGCCATGCTTTACGCCCGCCTCGTTGCGCCTGTGCCACGAGCGTGGCGATAGCGGCGGCCATCGATCCCGGGTTAGCGTTATAGCTGTCATCAAGGACCTGCGTACCATCGGGCAAAACCAGCAACTGCTGTCGCCCTGCAACACCTTCGGCGCGCGCAAGACCGCGTGTGATGACGTCCAGCGACGCACCCGCAGCCAGCGCAATACTGGCGGCTGCGAGGGCATTGGAAATCTGATGCCGGCCAGGCAAGGGCAGCGTGATGGACGCCGTACCGGACGGGCTGTGCAGGAGAAAGCGGCTACCGGCATCGTCTTCAACAATGTCGGTGGCGCGCACATCGGCCGTCGCGTCAATTCCGTAGCGCAAAATCTGCCGACCCTGAGCACGTTTGACGAAATATGGCGCGAAGGCGTCATCCGCGTTGATCACGGCTGTGCCTTCCGGCGGCAACGCGTCGTAGATCGCCGCCTTCGTGTCCGCGATACCGCTCAAGCTGCCCATGCGCGCCAGATGCGCTGAGGCGATATTGGTGACCACACTGATGCGAGGGCGAGCGATCTGCGTGAGATAGGCGATATCTCCCGGAGCACCGGCACCCATCTCATAAATGCCAAAACGAGCAACTTCTGCTTGCTCGATTACGGCCAGAGGCAGGCCGATTTCATTGTTATGGTTGCCGGGGCTCGAATAGGTGTCCGCGTCGAGCTCGCGCAGAATGCCTTGCACCAGCGTACGGGTGGTGGTTTTGCCATTACTGCCGGTGATGCCAATGACGCAGGTGGATCGGGTTGCCGCCAACTCTGCGGCAATGCGGCCCAGCGCCAATCGAGTGTCGCTGCATACGAGTTGCGGCAGTTCGCTCTCGATCCGGCGTTCGACCAACAAGGCGCGCGCGCCGCGCGCTTCCGCGTCAGCGCAAAAGTCGTGCCCGTCGAAGGTGTCTCCACGCAAAGCCACATAAATACTGCCGGGCGTCAGGCTGCGGGTATCAAGGCCGACACTCGACACGACCTGATCGTCGCCCAGCAGTTTGGCCTGAGTCCAGAGCGCTAGCTGCGAGAGCGACAGCAGCCTCATGCCGCGTCCTCCATGATCCGCAGGGCCACGGCCTGATCGTCGAACGGACGCTGGACTCCGGCCACTTCCTGATACGACTCGTGACCCTTGCCGGCGATCAGCACGGTGTCGCCCGATTGGGCTCCACCGATGGCCACGGCTATCGCCCGTGCGCGGTCGCGCTCGATCCGAACGACGCTTTGATCGGTGAACCCGGCAAGAATATCGGCCACGATGGCATCGCCACTTTCATTGCGCGGGTTGTCGTCGGTGACAACGATCCGATCCGCCAGTGCCTGTGCGATCGCAGCCATCTGCGGACGCTTGCCTGTATCGCGCTCACCACCGCAACCAAACACGCACACGAGCTGCCCGGTGGTATGCGAACGCAAGCTGCGCAGCGCTTGCTCCAACGCATCTGGCGTGTGCGCATAATCGACGACCACCAGCGGCGCCAAGCCATCGCCGCCGAGGCGATTCATTCGGCCCGGCACTGGCTCCAATTGTTGCAAGCTCGTCGCAATTTCTTGGTGTGACCAGTTGGCTGCCTTCAACACTCCCGCCACGGCCAAGAGGTTGTCGACATTGAAGCGACCCAACAGCCGGCTCTGCACGCGCAAGCGCTCATCACGATCGACCAGATCGAATCCAATTCCCGCCGCATCAAGGGCGATGGCATCAGCACACAGATCAGCACCCGCGGCGGCACGACTGCTCACGCCAATGGCAGTGACATCAGCCGGCAGCTCGGCACGCAACTGCACGCCGAATGGATCATCAAGATTGATCACGGCCGCTTTCAGGCCACTCCACGCAAACAAGCGCGCTTTCGCGGCGCCATAGGCCTGCATGGTCTGGTGATAGTCGAGGTGATCGCGCGTCAAGTTAGTGAACACGGCCACCTGAAACCGCACTGCATCCACGCGCCCCTGATCGAGCGCGTGCGAGGAGACTTCCATCGCTACATCCTGCGCACCTTCATCGCGCAGCGAGGCCAGCGCGGCGTGCACACTAATGACGTCCGGTGTGGTGCGCTCACCGGCACGCACGGCACCGGTCAAACCAATGCCCAAGGTGCCAATACTGCCGGCGCAACGTCCATTCAGCGTCAGGGCTTGACTCAACAACTGAACGGTCGAGGTTTTACCGTTGGTGCCGGTGACGCCGACCACGCGCACGGCGCGCGAGGGAGCATCGTAAAAACGGTCAGCGATCTGTCCGAGCTTGGCGCGCAGCCCCGGCACTGCGATAGCTTCCTTCGGTATCGAGATCTGCGCAGGCACCGGTGCGTCGAACAAAATGCTGTTGGCGCCGCGCCGCAAGGCTTCATCGGCAAACGCCAGACCGTGGGTGGTGTGTCCGGGCAATGCCACAAATGCACCGCCGCGCACCACCTGGCGGCTATCCAAAGTCAGCCCAGCCAAGTCCAGCGCGGGTGCCGCCACAATGCCTTCCAGCAGTTGGTTGAGAGACACGCTCATTGCGCCCCTCCGAACGAACCCGGCACCGCTTCGGCTTCGGCCGGCAATCCGCCAGGCATCAGGCGTGGAGCGGCGACGAACAATGATGGCGTGAGATCGTCCGGCGGCACGTCCATCAGCCGCAGCGCGCCTTCCATGACATTGTGAAATACCGGTGCCGCAACCGCGCCACCGTAATAAACCAGATTCCCGGCGGCATCCCTGCTACGCGGTTCGTCGATCATCACCACCACGGAAAAACGCGGCTGGCTGGCCGGCACAAGACCCGCAAAAAGACTGATGTAGCGACGGTCATAGCCACCACCGACCGCCTTGCGCGAGGTGCCGCTCTTGCCGGCAACCCGATAGCCATCCAGTGCTGCCCGCCGCGCCGTGCCTTCTGGGCCCGTCACGGTTTCAAGCATGGTCAACAAGGAGCGCGCCAGCGCCGGATCGATCACTTCCTCGGCCTGCACAGGCGCACCCTTGAGAAAGGTCGGCTGAAGCAGACGCCCGCCATTACCGATTGCGGCGTACGCGCGCGCCAGCTGCAAAGGCGTTACTGAAACGCCGTAACCAAACGCGATGGTCGCTTTGGCCAACGTGCCCCACTGACGCGGACTCGGCAGCACACCGGACTGCTCACCGGGGAAGCCAATGCCGGTCACTTCGCCAAACCCAAAGCGGCGCAGCAGGTGGTACATGTGCTCGGCCGGCATGTCCAAGGCCAACTTGGCGGCCGCGACATTGCTCGATTTGGTCAACAAACTGGTGGTGGTGAGAGTGCCGAAGTTGCGCACATCTCGCACGGTATGACCCGCGACCTGCATCGTGCCAGGCCAGGTTTCGATCGGTGTGTTAGGGGTTACTTTGCCCAACTCGAGCGCCGCAGCCACCGTGAACGCCTTGAACGTCGATCCCGGCTCAAACACATCGATCACAGAGCGGTTGCGCCGTGAAGCCGCCGTGGACTCGGCCAAGGCATTGGGGTTATACCCGGGCTGGCTCACCATCGCCAGCACTTCACCGGTCGCCACATCCAGCACCACAACCGATCCGGCTTCAGCTTGATTGTCCGCCAATGCCTGCCTGAGTTCGCGGTAGGCCAAATGTTGCAGGCGGCGATCAATGGACAGCGTCAACGGCTTACCCGGCTCCGCCGCGCGCACGAGGTCGACACTGGCAATCTGGCGATCCTCGCCGTCACGGATGACGCGCTTGGCGCCGGGCTTGCCGGTCAACCACTGGTCATACGAGAGCTCCAAGCCCTCTTGGCCTTCGTCGTCGATATTGGTGAAACCCAAAACGTGCGCAGCCGCCTCGGCAAATGGATAGAATCGGCGGAATTCACGCTGTGAGGCGACACCTGGAATACCCAGATCGCGAATGGTCTCGGCCTGATCGGGATCAACATGGCGACGAAGCCAGATGAACTCTCGACTGGCGCGTGCTTCTAGACGCTCATGTAATAGCGTCGGGGCGATGTCGACCGCATGAGCCAAATCGGCGATGCAATCCGTATGCTTCCATTTGCGCGGGCGATCCTTATCCAGCACGACTTCGCCGGCCGCTTCCTGTGCCGCCTGCTTCGCCTGCAAGACGCGACCCGCCTCATGCTCGGCCACATGTGCCCAGAGCTTGGCGGGATTAACCCAGATCGAATCCACTGGACTGGAGATCGCCAGCGGCTCGCCATTGCGGTCCGTGATCATGCCGCGTGAGGCCGGGATTTCAACCGTGCGGATAAAGCGCGCATTACCTTCACGCTGGTAGAAATCGTTGTGCAACACCTGCAAGTCAACGGCGCGACCAACCAGCACAACCCCCGCTAATCCGAGGCAGCCGACGACAAACATCAGGCGGCTGCGGATATCCACCGCCCGTGTGGGCCGGCGTCGCGCCGTAAGCGGGGCGGATGGGCCTGATCGCGGCGAGCGCATCATGGCTGCACCAGCACAATCTCGGCTGCTTCAGGCGATCGCATGCCGAGTTGTTGGATCGCCTGCTGCTCGACCCGGCCCATATCGGCCAAGGTGGCCACTTCGATCTGCAAGCGGTCAAAATCGATGTTCAGCTCGTCCCGCTCGCGCTCCAGTTTTGACAAGTCCGCAAACGCAACGCGGTGCTGATGCCGGCTGTAAGCCACGGCAATGGCGCTGACGACCAGTGCCAAGGTCAACAAGGACAGGATCAACCAGCGCAGGTTCATGCCAGTTTCTCCGCCACGCGCATCACCGCACTGCGGGCGCGCGGATTGTCAGCTAGCTCCTGCTCCGATGCCGTAATCGCCCGCCCAACGCTGCGTAGCTTGGGCACAAACCCGACTAACTCGGGCAGACGGCGATTGGCCGCAGGTGCCTGTGCATGGCCGGCAATGAATTGTTTGACGATGCGATCTTCAAGCGAATGAAAGCTGATGACGACCAGCCGACCGCCAACCCGCAGGGACTGCAGCGCCGCATCAAGGCCATCGCGCAAGTCGTCCAATTCGCGATTTACATGAATTCGCAGGCCTTGAAAACTGCGCGTGGCCGGGTGCTTGCCTTTCTCGCGCCGACCAATCGTGGCGGCGATCAGGTCAGCCAGCTCTGCTGTTGTGGTCAAAGGTCGCTCGATACGACGGGCGACGATGGCGCGTGCGATGCGACGGCTCATGCGCTCTTCGCCGTATTGCCACAACACGTCAGCAATGTCCTTATCGTCAGCACGCGCCAGAAACTCAGCGACACTTTCGCCGGTGGCGGGATCCATGCGCATGTCCAGAGGACCGTCATGCTGAAAACTGAAACCGCGATCGGCTTGATCCAGTTGCGGTGAAGACACACCCAAGTCTAGGAAAACGCCATCCAGACCCTCGCTCACCGCATCCCACTGGGACATGCGGGCGAAACTGTCTTGACGTATGGCTACGCGCGTATCGGCGCTGAGTTCACGCTCGGCAACGGCTATGGCTTCGGGATCCTTGTCCATCACCAGCAAACGCCCCTCCGGACCCAAACGATCCAACACACCGCGCGCATGCCCACCTCGCCCAAAGGTGCCGTCGAGGTAGCGTCCGTCCGGTCGTACTGCCAGCGCATCCAACACCTGCGCATAAAGCACGGGGACGTGGGCGGGCAGCGCGGCGTCCATTTCCGCGCGCATCTGCTACAACACCATTGCCAGCATCGCCTCGCTGACGTCAGCCTCGGCGATGGTTTTTTGGATCAGGTCCAGATGCGCACTTTCACTCCACAACTCAAACTTGTTGCCCATACCCATCAGCACCGCCTTGCGGTCGATGCCGGTGGCATTGCGATGAGTGGCGGGCAACAGCATTCGTCCGTTGGAATCTGGCTCAACAAACGTTGCCGCACCCACCAACTTCATTTGCAGAAGGCGATGACCGGCGACGGCGACAGGCAGGCGGTTGACCTGGTCCCGCACTTTTTCCCACTCGGCTTGCGGATACAGCCACAGGCTGCCGCGCTCATACGGGTGATAGGTCACCACCAGGCGATTGCCACACTCGCGCACGACAAGGTCGCGGTAGGCAGTCGGAATCGCCAGCCGTCCTTTGTCGTCGATCGTGATGGAGGTCTCGCCCTGAAACATCGTATTCCTCGCGAATTTCCACAGAAACCCACAAAAATCCAGATTTCACTACTTGACACCACATTAGCACCCCACCAAGCCATGTCAACAGAAACCGTGCATCGTCGGCTTCGCGCAAGCGATTGGTGGGATTAGGTTTTTTAGGGGGCGGGGGAGGAAGGCAGAGGAAAAACCGCAAATACATGCAGTTACAGGACAGTCCTCGTAATTGCATTAAGTCCAACCCATTGCGGATCAGACAGGAAGAAGGCCTCGGTCACACTTCGCCCACGCGGCCGCTGCGCGTGGCGCAGCGGCGGGGGTCCCGTGTGGATCACGAAAATGAGGTGCGGAGCCGGCCGATAAGCCGGGTTCTGTCGTGGACAGTCATTCCTCTAGGCGCCACGTCACCATGACGCTCAAGCAGCCTACCCGGACGCGACACGGGCCGTGTCAATGCGTCCCTATTTGGCCTTGCTCCGAGTGGGGTTTGCCGTGCCGGTCCGTTACCGGACTCGCGGTGCGCTCTTACCGCACCCTTTCACCCTTACCTGATCCTTCCGCACCTAATCTCGCGCCAACCCTACCGGCGCAAGCGCACGGCACTGTCGGTGATACGAGACAGGCGGTTTTCGGAAGGCCATCGGCGGTTTGCTCTCTGTTGCACTTTCCGTCGGCTCGCGCCGCCCAGGAGTTACCTGGCACCCTGCCCTATGGAGCCCGGACTTTCCTCGATGCACACAAGGTGCAGCGCGACTGTCTGGCCGACTCCGCAATCGGCATTGTACGCGCTGGGGCGGCACTGTGCCGTGGTTTGGGTCGATCACGCATCAGCCGTTCAGACGTCCCTCGGAAACGCCCCTGTCATCAGAGTCACGCCGCGAGCGCCTCAGCGATAGCTCTGTCGTAAACGCTCGAGCGCCGCAGCCACCGCAGCGGCGGGCGTGGCCAGATTCATGCGCGCAAAACCGCTGCCCTCCTCACCAAACACCGTTCCTTCATCGAAAAACACCAGCGCGTCGTGCTGATGGATCGATTTGAGCTCAGCCGCACTCTTGCCGAGCGCACGCAAATCCAGCCACTGAAGGTAGGTGCCTTGCAGGTCTAGCACCGTCACTTCTGGCAAATGAGAAGCCATGAAATCTTTGACCTGCGCATGGTTGTGCGCAATCAACTCCAGCAGGCCATCGAGCCACGCCTCACCACGGGTATAGGCCAACTCGCAGGCCTTGTAGCCCAGCGTGGTCAGAAAAAAGAAGCCTTGTGCTTCCAGTTCGCGGGAAAAACGCGCGCGCAAGTCGGCATCCTCGATCACGATATTGCTGGTGGACATGCCGGCCAGATTGAAGGTCTTGCTGGGCGCGGTGCAGATCACGCTGCGTCGGGCAATCTCCGGGCTAAGGGTAGATATCACGGTGTGGCGGTGGCCGGGCAGGACCAGATCAAAGTGGATGTCATCGCTAACCAAAATCAGCTCGTGCTCCAACACGATCTCGGCCAGTTCCGACAATTCCTCAACAGTCCACACCCGCCCGACCGGATTGTGCGGGCTACACAGCAGCAACATGGTGTTGGCAGGATCAGCGGCGAGCCGACGCAGCGATTCAAAGTCCATGCGGTAGTGGCCGTCATCAAGCCGCAGCCGATTGCGCACCACGCGCCGTTCATTGTTTTCAATGACCGCGTAGAACGGGTAGTACACCGGCGGTTGAACGATCACCCCCTCACCCGGCTGGGAAAACGCGCGGATAGCAGTGGCCAGCGCCGGCACCACACCACTGGTCTGGACGATCCATTCGGGCTCAAGTGCCCAGCCATGTCGGCGCTGCATCCAATCGATCACGGCTTGGGTATAGGCCGGCGTGGGCAAGGTGTAACCCAGCACCGCGTCATCAAGAAAATCCTTCAGTCCTTGCATGATCTCCGGTGCATTGGGCAGATCCAGATCGGCCACGGAAAAGGGAGGGATTCCAGCTGGCAGAGACGGATTGGCGCGATGCATCGCGGCCCACTTGGCCGAACCCAGCGCGGTGCGATCAATCAAGGTTTCAAAATCGTATTTCGACATGGGCGGTCACTTCGGCATCGGGGCCGCTACAGGATGCCACCGCAGCGAAATGCTGTGGTGTGGTCACGTAGCCGTGGTCAGCGTCCAACGCATCCACGATCGTGCTTGACGCAACCTATACCTAACTCGCATCCTTTCATCCGCATGAAGCGATTGACAGACTGGGTATCGAGCTGCACAATGCGGCACAAACCCCATCAAGACCGGCGGAGGGAAAGGCCCTTTGATGCCGGGGCAACCTGCGAAATCTGATTTCGTTCGGTGCCAAATCCTGCGGTAGGCACGTAGCGCCAACCGGAAGATGGGTCGCCTCGCATACCGTTTCGGCATTCGAACAGCGACTTCAACCTCCGGACTGCAGGCCTCGATGAGACTTTCGCAAACCGGAGCAAGACGATGAGTTTTACTTACGCCACGTCACCCGCCCTCGACACCGCAGCCACTGCGGACACCGAGGTCAACTTCCTGCCTACTAACGTGATCGGTGCCGAGCGCGGAGTGCTGGATGTGACGATGGCGATGCGTCACGCGGGTATCCGTCGCGTCCGTATTGCCTGGGAATGGCAAGGCGCGGCGCACGCCCCGGTACTCATCGTGCAAGGTGGCATCTCTGCCAACCGCCACGTCGCTGCCAGTGAGCGTTTTGCCGAACCCGGTTGGTGGCAGGCTCAATGCCGCCCGGATAAAGCCATCAATAACCGGCGTCACCGGGTCCTAGCCATCGATTGGCTGGGCAGCGATGGCTGCCTCGATGTCTGCATCGACCCGGCCGATCAAGCGGATGCCATCGCTGCGGTACTCGATCATCTCAAAATCACCCAGATTGCGGCCTTTGTCGGCGCATCCTACGGAGCCATGGTCGGCCTTCAGTTTGCGGCGCGCCACGGCGATCGCTTAGGTCGATTGATCGCGATCAGCGGCGCACACCGATCGCATCCTCAAGTCACGGCCTTGCGGGTCATTCAGCGTCGCATCGTGGCGTTGGGTCGCAGTGAAGGCGGCATCCGTGAGGCCTTGGCCTTAGCGCGTGCCTTGGCCGTTATCGGCTACCGCAGTGACACCGAGTTCGAGCAGCGTTTCGATGCCAACCCGGCGGTCGATGCCGACCAAGCGCGCTTTGCGGTGGAGGACTACTTCGATGCCATCGGGCCGAAGTTTGTGGCTCGCTTCTGCCCCACCGCCTATGTGCGCCTGTCCGAATCGATCGACTTGCAAACGGTGAACCCCGAGGCCATCAACGTGCCCACGGAGATTGTGGCCGTGATTGAGGATCAGATCGTGCCGGAAGCTGATCTGCTGTCCTTAACCGAACGCTTAAGTGGCCCAGCGCGCTTGCATCGCATCCATTCGCTCTACGGACATGACGCATTCCTCAAGGAAGAAACGCAGATCGGCGCCATTCTCAACCGCGCATTGAACCCGGCCGATCATCCATGAGCGCGGTCGACAGATGTGCTCGACACGCCACCACCGCGGCAGTGCGCGCCGGCATCGACAGCGACCGCGCGCATGGTGCCGTCGTCCCACCGATCGTACTTTCAAGCAATTTCAGCTTTGCCGCCTACGGTGAAAAACGGCCCTACGACTACAGTCGCAGTGGCAACCCGACCCGCGACCTGCTGGCCGAGGCGCTAGCCGAACTGGAAGGCGGCGTCGGTGGCGTGGTGGTATCAAGCGGCATGGCTGCCTTAACTCTGGTACTGCAACTGCTGCAGCCCGGCGACCGACTGGTGATACCGCACGATTGTTACGGTGGCTCGTGGCGACTGTTCAATGCGCTGGCTGCGCGTGGTCACTTCATTCTTGAAACGATCGATCTGACCGATCCGCACGCACTGGCGGCCGCCTTGATCAAAGCGCCACGGATGGTCTGGATAGAAACCCCGTCCAATCCACTTTTGCGCATCACCGACATTCGTTTTGTGGCGGAAGCCGCGCACCGCGTCGGGGCCATCGTGGTGGCCGACAACACGTTCCTGTCGCCGGCGCTGCAAAACCCGCTCGCGCTCGGCGCTAACATCGTGGTGCACTCGACCACCAAATACATCAATGGCCACAGCGATGTGGTTGGCGGTGCGGTGGTCGCAGCTGACGCAGACTTGCACGCCCAACTGGTCTGGTGGGCCAATGCGCTGGGCCTGACCGGTTCGCCCTTCGACAGCTTCCTCACCTTGCGTGGCCTGCGCACGCTGGATGCGCGTTTGCGGGTGCATCAGGAGAACGCGAACGCGATTGCGCAATTGCTAGAAAGCCACGCGGCGGTGGCGACGGTGCACTTCCCCGGCTGCACCACGCACCCCGGCCACGCGCTCGCAGTGCGCCAGCAGCGCGGCTTTGGCGCGATGCTGAGCCTTGAACTTGAGGGCGGCGAGCCGGCCGCACGCGCTTTTCTTGATGGCTTGTCCTACTTCACCTTGGCCGAATCACTGGGCGGGGTGGAAAGTCTCGTCGCCCACCCTGCGTCAATGACCCACGCGGCGATGAGCGCTCAAGCGCGCGCCGCAGCCGGCATTGGTGATGGCCTATTGCGATTGTCGATTGGTATCGAAGCGATCGAAGACCTGTGGGCAGATCTGCGCACCGGATTGGATCGCGCTGCGCGCTGCAGCACGCAGCCAGTTAGCGCGATGGCTTAGCGCTTTTCCAAGCGCGGGATCTGGTGAGGGCAGACCGTCCCCCTGCGCCACCAGATTCCGCGATTTCTTTTGCGCAGTGGGTTCAACAGCGTGAACGCTGGCCGGTGCCCGAGATCAAGTGCTCAACAGACCCGGAAGATGGGTCTCGATCCAGTGCAGTGCATCCTCGGCGTCCTGCTCGAACCAAGCCCGCGTTGAGCCGAGACGAAAGGTATAGCCCCACGCATCCATATCAGACATCAGCCGCGCACTGCCCACCCCACGCAAGCGCTCGGCCAGAGCGATTTGGAGGTAGCAGGTGGCATCTTCTTCGGCGATAGAATCGGTCGCATTGGTGTGCACGTGGGCGCGCCGTTCCGGCGGCAGCACGATCAGATGGCAGGCCTCATGCAGAGCCGAGTGCACTGGCGTATCACTTCGCACATAAACGCGTTCGCCGATGATGCCGGCCTCCGGCTCACCCCAATAGCTGCCCGGGATGGGTGCCCGATCAGGCACCACGCACAATTCCAGCCCAAAGCCGGCCAACAGCACTGCCAAGTGCTCGAAACCGACATCGGCCAGACACAGCACACTGCCGGCATCGGTCTCAGGTGGAATCACACACATCTGCACGCTCCGCGCCACGCGTCCTAAGGGGCGATGGCCTAAGCGTCATCCCCGTCCGGACCAGACAAAGACACCGAGATGTCCAGAACATCCTGGTTATCGTCTTTGGTCAGGTTCACTTGCACCGCGTCCAGATCCACGCTGACATACTTGCGGATGACTTCCAGCAATTCGCGTCGCAACATCGGAAGATAGTCAGGACCACCACGCGTGCTGCGCTCCTGCGCGACGAGGATGCGCAGACGCTCTTTGGCGACGTTAGCGCTGTCCTTCTTCGGTCGGAGAAAATCGAATAAACCCATCATCTGCTTATCCTCCGAACAGTCTGGAGAGAAGGCCTTTCTTCTCCACTTCGGTAAAGCGCATCGGCCGCGATTCACCCAGTAGACGTCCAACCGTATCGTCGTAAGCCTGCCCGGCCGCGGTCTCCATATCCAAAATGACGGGCTCGCCCTTGTTGGAGGCACTGAGCACGTCTGGCGATTCGGGGATCACACCAATCGTCTTCAAGCCCAAGACTTCTTCGACATCGGTGATCGACAGCATCTCGCCATTGGCCACGCGCTGAGGGCTGTAGCGGGTCAGTAGCAGATACGCGGTGACTTCACCGTCATCCTGTTCGGCACGTTGGGTTTTGCTCGCCAAAAGGCCCAAGATGCGATCCGAATCGCGCACCGAGGACACTTCCGGATTGACCACAACGATCGCCTCATGCGCAAAGTACATCGCCAAATGCGCACCCTTTTCGATGCCGGCGGGCGAGTCGCAAATGATGAAGTCGAACCCCTCTTCACTCAGGCCCTTAAGCACACGCTCAACCCCGTCCTGCGTCAGCGCATCCTTGTCGCGGGTCTGCGAGGCGGCCAACACAAAGAGGTTGTCGAAACGCTTGTCCTTGATCAGAGCCTGCTTCAGGGTGCAATCGCCGGTGATGACATTGACGAAGTCATACACCACGCGCCGCTCGCAGCCCATGATGAGATCGAGGTTGCGCAGGCCGACGTCGAAATCGATGACGACAGTTTTTTTGCCGCGCCGTGCAAGGCCGCAGGCCAAGCTGGCACTGGTGGTGGTCTTGCCCACACCGCCCTTGCCGGACGTGACGACGATGATTTGAGTCAAAGTGTTGCTCTCCGTGATATGTCGGACTGAAGAAAACGCGATGGCGCTGCCGCCGTGACGCGCATCAGGTAATTTCTGCTAGGTGCAGGCTGTCATCTTCCAGCCAGACTTGCACCGCTTTGCCGCGCAATTCCGGCGGGATCTCCTCCATCACTTTATAGCGTCCGGCGATCGCCACCAGCTCGGCATTGAACTCACGACAGAATATACGGGCTTTGCCATCACCTTGCGCGCCGGCCAAGGCCCGTCCTCGCAAGGGACCGTATACATGGATGCTGCCATCAGCAATGACTTCAGCGCCCGCTCCGACACTGGCCGCCACCACCAAGTCACGGCCTTGGGCATAGACCTGTTGGCCAGAACGTACCGGCTGGGTGTGCATTAGCGAGACCGCTGCGACTGGTGCGGCCGCGCTCTCCGGCTCAGGTGTGGCCGGCACCGGCTCCGTCGGCGCGTTTGTGGCCGGCTCGGACGCGTCAGCCGGCATGGTCACCGAGCCACCCTCGTATTGCGCACGGAAGCGCGCCAACAAGGGCACGCCCAGCTCCACCGACAAGGCGTCAATGTCGCGCGTGCCATAGGCCAAGGCCACTGGTCGCACACCCGCCGCGCGCAAGGCATCTAACAATGCCCGTGCTGTCATCGCGTCCGGCGCCTGCGACAAACCACCAAAATCCACTACCACCGCAGCGCGATGAAACAGGTTTGGCGCGCGCTCCACCCGTTCGCGCATTTCTTCGGCCAGACGCGCCACATCAAGGGTGCGAATCCGCAGATTGGCAATGCCAACCTGACCGATCTTCAATTCACCCGCCTGTTCGTAATCGGGAATCGCCGTGTTCAATGCTCGGCCTCCGCTGAATCGGTGCGGCGCTCACGCCCAGCCAACCAAGGCACATCGGGCAAACCCGGCCCGTCGAGCCAATGTTCTTTCACCCACGGATAACTGGCCAGTTCCTTGATCAACATGGAAACACGCAGTCCGGTCTCGTCCATCACCCGCTGTCCGGCTTCCTGAAACCCATAGGTGCCGTGAAACAACAGCACGGCATCATTGCGCGGCTCAAGGAAGACCTCACAGGCCAGCAACGGTCGCCGCACCTCGGCAAAACTGGTCACATCAGCGTAGAACACGCGCCCCAAACCGCCGCGGCGCTGGGCGCGAGCGACAACCACGCGGTCGATGTACAGAAAAGCCGGGTAGCGCTGCTTGAACCACAAATAGTTGCTGCTGACGTAGTGGTTAGTCTCGTCATAAGCGATCAGGAAGCCCACCAGTGCGCCTCCCATTTCAGCCACGCGAAAATAGGCGGCCTCGCGGTAGGCAAGGCGCAGCTGTTCCATGTCCAGTTCAAGAATGCCGGGACCGGCGCTGTTGTTTAGGGCAAGGATGGATTCCAGCTCGTGCTCGCGCACTTCGCGGATCAGGGTCGGCATTCCACTCTCCGAAAACCGTGACGATGGGCTAGCAAACTCGCCATGCCCACACATAATCCTTAATTATCGCACGGTGCTGCCGGATTACGATGCACGGCGCGTTCTGGCACGATAGGCACTGGGCCGCATGCGACTGACCCCAAGATGAGCCAAAACACCGTATTCGATCTAGCCACACTGCGCCGCAGTTGTGCGCAGTGTTCACTGCAGGCGCTATGCCTGCCCGCCGGCATTGGCCCGGAGGACATGGCGCGGCTGGACGAAATTGTGCGCCGTCGTCGGCCACTCACCCGCGGCGAGCGTTTGTTCCGCATTGGCGCGGCCACCGAGGCCCTGTATGTGGTCCACGATGGTGCCTTCAAAACCGTCGCACTGAGCGATGATGGCGACGATCAAATCATCGGCTTCCACCTGTCAGGCGAGTTGATGGGCATGGATGCCCTGGCCGATGGTCACCATCGCTGTGAGGCCGAAGCGCTGGGGCCGTCCTTGGTGTGCCAAATCCCACTCGATGCGCTGGACGATATTTGTCGTGTGGTGCCGGGATTGCAGACGCAGCTCCTGCGGGTTATCGGTCGCAGCGTCGGGCGTGATCAAGACCATCTGGCCATGCTGGCGCGGCGTCAGGCGCAAGAGCGTATCGCGATGTTCCTTCACGGTCTGTCCGAGCGCTACCAACAGCTGGGCCACTCCGGCACCGAATTTTCCCTGCCGATGAGTCGTGAAGACATCGCACGCTATCTCGGCCTAGTGATAGAAACGGTCAGTCGCGGATTTACACGCTTGCAGGAGGATGGGCTGATCAAGGTCCGTGGCCGTCAGCTCCGCATTCTTGACCTAGCTGCTTTGGAGGCCATCGCGCATGGCCCATCGCCAACGCCCACCCAAGCCCGCTTCGGCGCTGCCTGAAAACCTGCAACCCATATGTCGCTGACTCTTCGCGTGACACTTATCTCCGTGCTGGTACTGATTCTCGGCACGCTGCCCGCGCACGCCGATGTTGGGCCCACAACGCCCGAACACTGTGCCGGCATCAGTTCGGACATTGAGCGACTGGCCTGTTATGACGCGGTGTTCAAGCGCGATGCGGCCAGCACACGCGCGGCTGATGCAGCCGCCAAAGCAGCGGCTGAGGCACTGGCGCGAGAGAACGCCGAGCAAAAATTGGACAACACACCGCCTGCGCCTGAAGCCACCGACGACCTTCCCTTTGTGACCGAGCGCACCCGCATCAAACAATGGCTTGCCAGCTTGCGTGGCAGCGACACGAACCCCAATCGTCTTGCCGACAGCAGTGAAATCGTCCCGCTCGACGATCCCGTTTCGGCCCTCGCCAACGCAGGACGAGGCTCATTGCTCGACAGCCGCTGGGAATTGGCACGTGATTCCAAGTTTGGCGTGTTCAATTTGCGCACCTACAAGCCGATCTATGCACTGCCGCTGTTCGCCGCTGCAAGCAGCAATCCGCTGCCGCAGTCACCCAACCCGAACAACGTCGTCACCGCTTGGCACGATGTGCAACAAGTTGAGAGCAAACTGCAGCTGAGTTTCAAGACCAAGATCGCCGAAAGCCTGTTTGGCGATAACGGGGATCTGTGGGGCGCCTATACCCAGACCTCCCGCTGGCAACTGTTCAACGGGGATGAATCGCGTCCGTTCCGCGAAACCAATTACGAACCCGAGCTGATGCTGGTGTTCCGTAATCGCTATCACCTCGCCGGCTGGAATGGCCGCATGGCCACGATTGGCATCAACCATCAATCCAATGGTCAAGGCGATCCGCAATCGCGCAGCTGGAATCGCATCGTCGCTGCGGTCGGCCTAGATCGTGAGAACTGGGCGCTCGTCGTTCGCCCGTGGTGGCGCATCCCAGAAGGCAACCATGAAGATAACAACCCCGACATCGAGGACTACATGGGGCGCGCCGATGCCCTGCTGGTCTGGCGTAAAGGGGCGCACGAAGTTTCAACCATCGCCCGTCACTCGCTGCGCAGCGGCGAGCGCTCGCACGGCTCCCTACAACTGGACTGGGGGTTCCCACTGGATGGCCCACTGCGCGGCCATGTCCAAGTGTTCAGTGGCTACGGTGAAAGCCTGATCGACTACAACCACGCTTCGACCTATATCGGCATCGGGATTTCGCTCACTGAGTGGTTCTGAATCTGGATGATGACCGATTTCCGCACGTTCCTCCGTACCTTATAAAACCCTACCGAACTGGAATCCCATGCACCCACGACTGCCCGTTCTGACCCTCTTGGCGACTCTGTTGTCGGCCGTCGCGTTTGCACCGGCTCACGCACAGGACACGCCCTCGCAACAAACCATGCTGGTGTTGGACGCCTCCGGCTCGATGTGGGGCCAGATTGATGGCCGTAGCAAAGTCGAGATCGCACGCGAGGCCGTCGGTGACATCGTCACCCACTGGAATCGCGAGCATCACCTTGGGCTCATCGCCTACGGCCACCGTCGCAAAGGCGACTGCGCCGATATTGAAACGCTGATACCCGCAGGCCCGCTGGATCGTGCCGCTTTCATGAATGTCGTCAATGGGCTCAACGCCAAGGGTATGACGCCGCTCTCGCAGGCGGTGATTGATGCGGCTGCGGCGCTGCGTTCGTCCGAACAAAAGGCCACCGTGATTCTGGTTTCTGATGGCGAAGAAACCTGCAATCTGGACCCCTGCGCCGTTGGCGCTGAGCTGGAAGCCTCCGGGGTCGACTTCACTGCTCACGTGATCGGCTTTGACATCCAAAATCCAGTGCACCAAGCGCAACTGCGCTGCTTGGCAGAAAACACCGGCGGGCGTTATTTCAATGCACGAAACGCGAGCGAACTGGGTAGCGCACTGCAAGGTGCGGTGAGCGCCAGCACCAAGGCAGCACCGCCTCCTGCCAGCGCCACGCTCACGCCGCGCGGGGACGCACGCATCGTGCAGCCACTGCCCGTGGATTGGACCGGCCCGGGCGATGATGGTGACTACATATCTGTGTCCGTGACTGACTCAAAATCGGCTGAATACCTCACTTACGCTTACGTCAAACCCGCCGATACCGCTGGTCAGGGCTCGGTATCGCTGGCGATGCCAGCCACGGCCGGCACTTACGAACTGCGCTATGTCAGCCTGAGTCGTGAACAGCCAGTGCTGGCACGTCAGGCGCTTGTGGTCGCCGATTCGGAAGCACGCATCGAAGCGCCAGAAACCGCGTATGCGGGCGACGAGATCAGCGTGATTGCCGAAGGCCCGGTGTCAAGCAGCCACTGGATCGGATTTGCGCCCAAGGGCAGCACACAAAACACCTATTCGAGCGGGCACTACAAGCGACCCACCGGCCCGCGCAGCGAGCTCCAGCTGACGGTGCCCGCCACCCCGGGCGAGTACGAATTGCGTTATGTTCTCAATGAAAATGAGCGGATCGCTGCCACGCGCCCGATCACCGTACTGCCAGCAAAGAATCGGATTGAGGCGCCTGATAGCGCCGAAGCCGGAACCACCATCACGGTCATTGCAGAAGGCCCCGTTTCGTCAAGCCACTGGATCGGTTTTGCACCCAAAGGTGGTGCACCCGGTGATTACATCAACGGACACTATGCCCGGCCCACCGGCGCGCGCAGTGAGCTCCAGCTTGCCGTACCGGCTGAACCCGGTGATTACGAACTGCGCTATGTGTTGTATGAAAGTGAGTCCGTTGCGGCTTCACGGCCCATCACCGTTATCGACCCGTCCGCCACGATCAGCGGCCCGGCGCAAGTCAAAGCTGGCAGCAGCGTCACGATCGATGCCAGTGGTCCGTTTGCAACTGGTCATTGGATTGGCTTTGCACCCGCTGGCAGCGGTACGTCAGCCTATGTGTCCGGTTCCTGGGGTCGCCTGAAGGGAGCCACCTCACAGATCACGGTCAATGCACCGGACGAACCTGGCGAATACGAATACCGCTATGTGCTTTACGAGGGCACGCGTGTTATCGCCACGCAAGCGGTCACCGTGTTACCCAGCGAGTAAGTAAACGATGCTCTGTCGAGCGGGCCGGTCAGCGCCCGCTCGGCAGGCATCCCAAGGCACCCAAAATGTCATGCAGCGCAGGCAGTTGCATCAGCCAGGGCGCAGCAATAGTCAGCAAGCCAGCGATAAGCACCAAGATGCCAGCAACGCGACGATGACCCGGTTTGGCTCGCCAACGCGAGCCACTCCACGACAGCGGCAGCATCGCCGGGAACGTACCCAGCCCGAACGCGGCCATCAGCGCGGCTCCACCAACCGCATTGGCTTGAAGCCACGCGGCGGCCAGCATCGTTCCCGACAGCCCACAGGGCAACCAGCCCCAGACCATGCCGAGTGCGAAGCGTCGGGGCGTTGTTGATGCGGGCAACAGGCGCGAACGAATCGGGCTCAGACTCGCCCAGATTTTTTCTCCCCACCGTCCAAAGGCACCAAACTTTGGGTTCAAACCCAGCATCCGCAGCGCGACCAGAATTAGCACCACACCCGCCAGCGCACGCAGGCCATACATCAGGTGTCCGGCCCGGAACAACGCCACCAAGCCATGTCCGAAACCGCCCACGATGGCACCGGCCAGCGCGTAACCACTGGCGCGGCCGAGATTGATGGTGAGCGCGGCCCGCAGCGCTGCACCCGCATCAACACCACGCGGCGCAAAGCCCGTCGCGATCCCTCCGCACATCGCCACGCAATGCACGCTGCCCACCAGACCGGCCAGAAAAGCAGCCGCAAGCGTGAGCAGATCAATGGGCATATCAGGCGTCCGGACGGTCCGGATCGGGAACCGTATCTTCGGCTACGACGTTCGACTTTGGCGGCTGTGTCTTGTAGGGCTTGGGCATATCGTCATCGACGAGAATATCCAGCGCCGGCGTATCCAAATCATCGTACTGACCCCCGCGCACCGCCCAGACAAACGCCCAGATCGCCGCGCCCAGCATCACCAAACTGAGTGGGATGAGTAGCAACAGGATGTTCATGGCGTTTGCTCCGCAATCCGTGCAGGGATGATCAATTCAGTCACCGGCGTGACCGGTTTACGCGTCAGGCGCAAGGCGTTAAGCGTGACCGCCAACGAGGACAAGGCCATGCCGAGCGCGGCCAGCCACGGGGTTACCAGTCCAGAAGCGGCTAAGGGCAAGGCCAACACATTGTAGCCAATCGCCCACGCTAGGTTCTGCCGGATGATGCGTTGGGTCTTGCGCGCCAATTCAAAACTCGCCGGTATACGCGACAGCGACCCACCGGTGGTGACTAGATCGGCTGCGCGATGAGCCAGCGCGGCGCCATCACCCAGTGCAATCGAGACATCGGCCCCGGCCAATACCGGCGCGTCGTTGAGGCCATCACCCACCATCGCCACCACGCGCCCCTGCTGTTGCAGCGCGCGGGCATAGGCGAGTTTGTCTTCTGGCGTTTGTCGGGCCAGCGCGTGTTTGATCCCCAGACGACCGGCAAACGCTTGCACCCGCTCACCCGCATCGCCGCTGGACAGATGCAGCACCAGCCCGAGCTCCTGAAGCTGCGCCAAGGCGGGCTGCGCATCCTCGCGCTGGTTTTCCAGCACCTCAAAGCGGGCACGCGAGCCATCCTCACCGGCCAACCACAGCGCGCCGTCATCACTGCCGCCGCAGGCAAAGCCGGCCTGTCCCAAGCGATAGTGCACGCCCTCAACCTGGCCCTCGATACCGCGTCCAGCGACGGCACGCACCTGCTGCGCCATCGGCGCGTCGGGCACGGCGGCAAAAGCGGCGGCAAGTGGATGGCGATTATCGCGTTCCAAGGCCGCAGCAATACGCAAGGCTGACTCCGTGGTGAGCAGGCCGTGCGCGTCCACCGCACCCAGACGGGGCCGCCCGTCGCTGAGCGTGCCGGTCTTGTCGAACACGATGTCGGTCACCCGCACCAGTTGTTCCAGTGCGCCAGCGCGCACCGCCAGCACCCCCAGCCGAGCGAGCGCGCCGTGGGCGGCAGCCAAGGCCGTCGGAATCGCCAGTGACAGCGCGCACGGACAACTGATCACCAGCAGGGCCAGCACCACTTCGAACGCGCGCGATGGATCGTACACACGCCACCAGGCATAGACCGCCACAGCCACCAGAAACAAAGCTGCAACAAACCAGCTCGCGATTTTCTCTGCACTTTGCGCCAATGCCGGACGTTGCTCTTGTGCCTGCTCAACCAAGCGCGCCAGCTCAGCCAGACGGGTGTCATCCCCCACCCGCTGCACCCGGATGCGCGCCGGATGTTCGTGGCAGGCGGTGCCCGTGTAGACAGTATCGCCAGCGCGTTTTTTTACTGCGCTGGATTCACCTGTGAGCAACGCTTCCTCGAAATAGCCATCGTCATCCAACAAGTCGCCGTCGGCCGGCACCGTGTCACCTACCGCGACCCAGACCACATCACCCGGTGCGAGCAAGCTCAGCGGTATCGGCTCGCGCCCGCCGTCCTCGGTTTCGCGAATGGCAAACGCCGGCCGCGCCCGCGCCAAGGCATCAACTTGGGCACTGGCGATACCCCGCGCACGCTGCTCCAGCTGGCGTGCGACCAACAACAAGAAGACAAACATCACCGCCGCGTCATACCAAACGTGTTCGGCGCTCGTCACCGTGCCCCAGACGCTCGCGCCCCAGGCCAGCAAGGTCGAGCCAGCAATCAGCGTGTCCATCCCCAATCGGCGGTGGCGGATTTCGCGCAGCATGCCCACGATGAATGGCCAGCCCGCCCAGAACACGACCGGGGTCGAAATCAGAAAGGTGATCCAACGCAGAAAATCACGCGTGGGAATGGTCATGGTGTTGTTGAAGTCCAGATACAGGGCTTCAGCAAACATCATCGCCTGCATCGCACCGATCCCCGCCACACCAATTCGGATCAGGGAACGATTACGCTCCTGTCGCCGCGCCTTCTCGCGCGCCTCGCCGGTGGCTAAAAACGGGCGATAACCCAGTGCTGCAAGCCGTGCGAGCAATTGCGAAAGTTTGACTTGTGTCGGGTCCCAGATTAGCCGGATACGTCCGGTGATGGCGTTCGCATTGACCTCCACCACGCCCGGCTCGCGTCGGGTCGCACGATCAATCAACCACGCGCAGGCGGCGCAGTGCATGCCATCGGCCAGCACGGTAATCTCGCGCCCGCCCTCCACCTCGCGCGTATGACCCGCCAGCAGATCATCGCGGTCCCACAAACCCATCTCGGGCAACTCGGTGCCCACGCGCGCGCCCGGCTCACTGCGCAAGCGGTAGTAATCCTGCAGATTGGCCGAGCTGATCCAGCGCGCTGCGCCGGCGCAACCGGTGCAGCAGAAGGCGTATTCGGCGCCGTCGATTTCAGCCAGAATCGGCTGCGACGGCAGCGCTTCCGCGCAATGGTGGCAGAGCCCACTCATGCCCGCTCAGGGCCGGGACGAGCCGGTTTCCGGATCGTCGTTGGGCGTAACAGCAGGCGCGAGATGGGTGGCGTGTTGATCGTTAGACAAACGCCCACGCAAACGCCAACTACCGTCGGCGGGCACCAGCTGAATCCGCCAGTCGTGGTCAGTCGCTAAGACCACGCTGACGCGCCAGCCGGACTCATACGGCAGCAACGTCAAGACCTGATCCTCACTCGCATGCACCGGATGCTGCAAGCGCAGCTCCAGCGGCGCGGTGTGATCAAAATCGCCACTGACCGGCAACACTTCCAAAAACTCACCGTTCAAATCGACCCGCACGATGGCCGACAGCGCCAAGGCGGCCGCGCGCATGTCTGGGCTGAGGTCAGTCTGTTGCGCCCGTCCGGTGCGTTGCACCTGATCGGCCACGGAATCGACCGGGCCATCGCGGTAGGCGATGCGCAATAACTGCACGCTGCCCGCCATCGATGTCCCCACCAGCAAGATCACCAACCAAACGATGGGTTCACGCCAGGGCGAACTGCCCGTTTTTGGCACCTTGTCAGCACTCATCGTCGGCGTCTCACAGCGGGCCGAAGAAGGTGGTGTCGACTTGGGTGCGAACGCTGCCGTCGGTGGCTTCAATCACAAAGCGCACCTCGTGTTTGCCTTGGACATCGGCCGGCGCCGCCACGGTCACGCCTTCCGCCTGCACCGTCCCTGCGGCGACCGGCACGGTGTGCGGCCCACCACGCAGAACCATGCCCGACACTAGTGACTCCACGGTGATCACATAGGTGTGGTCAGTCTCAGTTTTGTTGGCCACTTTCACGGTGTAACCGTTTTCCACGCCGTCCTGAACCACGCGATACAGCGCGTTGCGATCACGCAGCACGTCCGCGATCAATGGGCTGCGATGGCTCACGCCCCAGATCCAGCCGGTGGCCAAGATCGCCAGCAAGGCCGCGTATACGAAGATACGCGGCCGCAGCACACGGGTCTTTTCGCCGTCGATGGCGTTTTGGGTGGTGTAGCGGATCAGGCCGCGCGGATAATCGACCTTGTCCATGACATCGTCACAGGCATCAATACACAGGCCGCAGGCAATGCATTCGTATTGCAGACCATTGCGGATATCGATACCGACTGGGCAGACCTGCACGCACAAGGTGCAGTCGATGCAATCGCCCAATTCCTCGGGGCTGAATTTTGGCAGCGGTGCGGCCTCGGCATGGGTATCACCCAAGGCGATCGTGGCGCGCGCGGCGGCACGATTGGCGGCGGCGCTGGGGTGACGACTGGCACGGAAAACATAGTCATAGGCGGCTTCAACACCAAGCAAACCGCGAGCACGCTCAAGCACACTGGTCAGGCCGCGTTTGCGGGCGCCACGCGGCTCACCGCGCATCGGGTCGTAGGCGATAATCAGGGTGTCGCGATCGAACATCGCACTCTGGAAGCGCGCGTACGGGCACATGTACTTACAAACTTGCTGACGCAAAATCCCGGCAAAGGCGTAGGTCGCCCCGCCATAGAACAGCACCCAGAACGTTTCCCAGCCATTCCAGTCGAATGGAACGATGCGCGTGGCCAGACCGGTGATGGGCGTGAAGTAGCCAACAAACGTAAAGCCAGTCCATAAGGCGAAGCTGATCCAGAGCACCTGCTTGATGGTCTTGCGCAGAACCTTGTGGCGCGTCCAGCCGCCCTCGTCGAGCTTCATGCGCTTCATGCGGTCGCCTTCGACCCAGCGCTCAATCCACAGGAACACCTCGGTCCAGACCGTCTGCGGGCAGGCATAGCCGCACCAGAGTCGTCCCGCCAATGCGGTGGTGAAGAACAGCGTCAGCGCGAGGATCGCCAGCAGCATCGACAGCAGGATGAAATCCTGCGGCCAGAAGGTCAGGCCGAAGATGTAGAACTTGCGCGCCGGCAGATCAAACAACACCGCCTGCCGACCGTTCCAGACCAGCCACGGGAACAGGTAATACATGCCCAGCAGCCAGTACACCGCGAGCTTGCGCAGACGGTCAAAACGTCCTTTGACATCCTTGGGATAGACCTTGCGTTCCTTGACGTAGTAACTGCCGAGGTCTTCATCTACCAGGTCGATGTCGATGGATTTATTCACAATGCTCGCTCAAGCTCAGCGTAAAGGTCCGTTGAAGCGACTGGACGGCCGCAACAGGTACCAAGTGAACAGACTGGACGACGCGGTGGCAGCCCAGAAGGCGAAAAAGCCGATGGTGTAACCCATGCTGCGACCCACATCGAAGTGCGGAAAGGTGATCTGTCCCAGCTCGACCGGATCAACGAAGCTGAAGAACGCCGCATTGGCCACACCCGCTGCGAAGAAGCTCGGCCACAAGATCGCCCCGAGGCGCTGCGCCAAGGGGCGCACTGGATGATCGATCTCAGGCGTATTCATCACGGTGTCTGCGCCGAGGAAGATTTACTATTGGAGAGCGACCACACATAGGCCGCGGCCAGACGCGAGCGCGTTTCTCCTAACAGATCGCGATGTGCCGGCATGACGCCGTGACGGCCATCAATGATGGTGGCGCGCAGGCTGTCGTTGCTGTTGCCATACATCCAATAATCGTCGGTCAAATCAGGCGCGCCGAGCATTTCGTTGCCCTTGCCTTCTGCGCCGTGACACGCCACGCAAACGCCTTCATACAAGGGTTTGCCCTTGGCCGCGAGCGGGTTGTTTTCTAGTGACTTGGGATTGGACAGGGTGTGCACATAGGCGACCACCTGCTCAACGGCGCTGGGCCCACCCATGCCGGTGAGTACCGTCTGCGCGGTGGCACCGTGGCACGCCGCGCAGACGTTGGCATAGATGGATCGCCCCAATCGCATCGCATCGGCATCGCTCGCCAGCTCCGGCAAGGAGCGCCCACTGAACGGAGCAAAGGTCTGCTCCAAACGCGCATCGGCGACGGCCTTGGCCTCATCGTGCTCAACAGCGGAGCTCCAGCCACCGATGCCGGCATACCCGCCGAGACCGCCATACCAGGCGAAATAGGCCACACCAAACACCAGTGAGAGGTAGAAACCAATGATCCACCAGCGCGGCATCGGCTGGTTGTACTCGGTGATGTCGCCATCCCAGTGATGACTGGTGTCATCCGGCTTGGGATCGCCGGGACGACGCTTGGCCGTCGCCCACAACAACCACGTCGCGCCACCTAAATTGAGGACCACCAGCGCAATGACGTACCACGACCAAGCTGCACTCATGGCAGATCCTCCGTTTTGGTGTCTTCTTCATCCAGCACCAGACGCGCAGCCCGGTCGAACTCGGCACGCCGCGACGGCATCCAAGCCCACGCCCAGACCGCCACGAACACCAGCAGCAAAAGCAAAGTCACGATTCCGGAAATCATGGTCAATTACCCTTGGGTGCGTGCAGGCCAAGCCCTTGCAGGTAGGCCACCATCGCATCGAGTTCAGTTTTTCCGGCGACGGCTTGCGCAGCGCCGGCAACTTCCTCATCGGAGTACGGGTCACCCAGACGTTGAAGGGCTTTCATCCGGCGCGTGACCGACTGGCCGTCCAGCTTATTGGTGGCCATCCAGGGGAAGCCGGGCATGTTCGATTCCGGCACCACTGCACGCGGATCCACCATGTGGACGCGATGCCAGTCATCCGAATAGCGTCCGCCTACGCGAGCCAGATCCGGCCCGGTGCGTTTGGAGCCCCATTGGAAGGGACGGTCGTACACCGACTCACCCGCCAGGGAGTAATGCCCGTAACGCTCGGTTTCAAAGCGCAGCGTACGCACCATCTGCGAATGGCAGTTGTAGCAGCCCTCGCGCACATACACATCGCGCCCCGCCAAGGCCAGCGCCGGATAGGGTTTGACCCCTGGTGTCGGCTCGATGGCCTCGGCCTGGAACATCAGCGGCACAATTTCCGCCAATCCGCCAAGCGACACTGCCACGGCCACCAACACCGCCAGCAGGCCGATATTTCTTTCAATTTTCCCGTGTCCGCTTTCCATCTAATCGTCCTCAGACTCGTGCATCTGCAGCGGCCGGTATCAGCACCGGCTGCGCGACCAGACCCTGCGCCTGTTTCCAGGTACGCCACATGTGCCAGCCCATCATCAGCATGCCGACCAAGACCATCACGCCACCGAGCAGACGACCGAGGTAGTACGGATAGGTGGCGATCAGCGACTCGACAAAGCTGTAGGTCAAGGTGCCATCAGCATTGGTCGCGCGCCACATCAGGCCCTGGGTCACGCCGGCGATCCACATTGAGACGGCGTAAAACACCACCCCGATCGTGTGCAGCCAGAAGTGCGCATCAATCAGACGGGTTGAGTACATGCCAGACAATCCGAGCAAACGCGGATACAGCGCATACAAGGAACCAATCGAGATCATCGCCACCCAGCCGAGCGTACCGGCGTGCACGTGACCCACCGTCCAGTCGGTGTAATGCGAGAGCGAGTTCACCGTCTTGATCGACAGCAGTGGGCCCTCGAAGGTCGCGATCATATAGAAGCTCAACGACACGATCAGGAACTTGAGGATCGGATCGGTGCGCAGCTTATGCCAGACGCCAGACAGCGTCATGATGCCGTTGATCGCACCACCCCAACTGGGCGCCAGCAGAATCACCGAGAACACCATGCCCAAGGACTGTGCCCAGTCGGGCAAGGCGGTGTAGTGCAGATGATGCGGACCCGCCCACATATAGATCGAAATCAGGGCCCAGAAGTGAACGATCGAGAGCCGGTAGGAATAGATCGGGCGACCGGCCTGCTTAGGCACGGCTTAGGCACGAAGTAATACATCATCGCCAGATAACCGACCGTCAGCAGGAAGGCCACACCGTTATGGCCGTACCACCACTGCGCCATCGCATCGACCGCACCGGAATAGACCGAATAGGACTTCCACATCTCGGCCGGCATCACGATGTTATTGACGATGTGCAACAAGGCCACCGCGATCACATACGCGCCGAAGAACCAGTTGGCGACATAGATGTGTTTCACCCGACGCTTGACGATAGTGCCGAAGAACAGCCAACCGTAAGACACCCAGACGATCGCGATCAGGATATCCAGTGGCCATTCCAGTTCGGCGTATTCCTTGCTCTGGGTGATACCCAGCGGCAAGGTGATGACCGCGCCCAGCATCGCAGCCTGCCATCCCCAGAACACAAAGCTGGCGAGCTTGTCGGAGATTAGCCGGACGTGACAGGTACGCTGCACCACATACAGCGAGGTCGCAAACAGCACCGAGCCACCGAAGGCGAAAATCATGCCGTTAGTGTGCAAGGGCCGCAGCCGGCTGTAGGTCAGCCAAGGGATATCAAAGTTGAGTGCCGGCCAATACAGCTGGGCGGAAAGAAAAACCCCAACCGCCATGCCGACGATGCCCCAAATTACGGTCGCAACCGCAAACTGATGCACCACCTTGGTGTTGTAGGTTTCTTGAAGGGTTGCCGAAGACATGACGCACCTCGATACGGAATCAGGGTAATGATGCAATGCGGCACAAATCCGCGTTTGACTGGGGTCAAATCACGCGCAGCGACTCGGGCAAGTCATTGATCTTAAAGCACGCTGAGGATCGAGGCGGAGTCGTACATAAGCTAAGGTTCGTCACCCTCGGGCGCATTGGCGGGAGCGTTTGCCTCCGCTTGATCAGACGGTGCCGTGGCGGCAGTGTGGCTCGCTCCAGACTCAGCGTCGGGTAGGTCATCGCTGACCGGCAACAGCGCGGGGCTGTCCATGTCATCGAACTGATCGTGATTGACCGCCCAAAAAAACGCGACGCCCGCGCCGAAAACAAACAGCAGCGACAGCGGGATCATGATCACAAGGATGCTCATGCGCGTGCCTCCACCAGAGCGCCGGTCGCCTCGGCATCAACATCGGCCGCCGCAGTCGGTGCGCTCGGCCAATGCCGGCCAATACGCAGCGCGTTGAGCACCACAAACAAGGAGCTGGCCGACATCCCGATCGCTGCCAGCCACGGCGGTACAAAACCAAAGGCCGCCAGCGGCATCGCCGCCAAGTTATAAGCCAGCGCCCAGCGTTGGTTCTGACGCAAAATTGTGCGGGTTTGCTGGGCAATCGCACGCGCTTGCACCAGCGCCATCAGACGACCGGAGCACAAGACTAGATCGGCATTGGCCTGCGCCAATTCTGTGCCGGACGACAGTGCCACCGACACATCGGCACCCGCCAACACCGGCGCATCATTGCTGCCATCGCCGATCGCCATCACGCAATGACCGCGGGCCTGCCATTCACCGATGCGGGCGAGCTTATCGGCCGGCAACTGACGCGCGTGCCACTGTTCTGCACCCAGCGCCTGCGCCACGCTTTCGACCCGCGACGCAGCATCACCACTGATGATGATGCTCTGGACATCATCGGCGGCGAGCGCCTGCACCGTCGCGACCGCATCTGGCCGCAAACGCTCATCCAGCCGGAAACCGGCGAGCACGCGGTCGTCTTCAGCCAGCCAAGTGACATCGTCTGCCAAATTCGCCGCGGCTGGCCCTGAAACGGCATAGCCAGCCCGACCTAAACGGATACGTCGACCCTCGACCACGCCCTCCAAACCTGAGCCCGGTATCGACTGGATCGCACTGGCCATCGCGGAGGCAATACCCGCACGCTGCGCGGCAGCCGTCAGCGCCAGTGACACCGGGTGGCGGCTTTCACGCGCCAGCGCCAATGCAAGGCGCATGGCTTCTGCGGGTTTGATTGCTGCGCCTGAGATGCCGGTTTGGGTGTCGAGCATCGGTTCGGTCAAGGTGCCGGTTTTGTCGAACACGGCAATATCGACTTGGGTCAGTGTTTCCAGCGCATCGGGTTTGACCACCAGCACGCCGTGCCGAGCCAACACACCCAAGGCGCGGGTGATCGCGGCTGGCACCGCCAAGGCAAAGGCGCATGGGCATGACACCACCAAAACAGCCA
>CAJDUW010000010.1_pt1 | contig 70215 bp, 65 predicted proteins | sample 7390931 | NCBI WGS metagenome assembly CAJDUW01 (sample SAMEA7055687, study PRJEB34461) | soil metagenome | biome: terrestrial ecosystem; feature: Peninsula; material: soil | place: Antarctica | collected 2016
ATCCAGTAAGTGATCCGGCGGGCATGTGCCCGGCTGACCTTGATCGCTACCCAGCACGACGAGCTTCATGCGGGTCTCGAAAAATCGTCGCAGCCAGCGGCCGTAGTGGCCCTCGCTGCCGACTAGGCCGATGACTGGATTGGATGTCGCGTGCGTCATATTTCCTTGCATAAGTGTGGCTCAATCCAGCGTCAGATGATGACAGCAATCCAAGCTTTGGGCGTGATCTGCGGCCTGTGCGCCAAGTCACGAAATCAGGAATCCATTGCGCAGCGGATGGGGCAATCAGCGGGCCGGCACATGCAAGTGGCAGATACCCGTGGTAGTTTCCCTGCCCAGTTCGACCTATTTATCGCTGTGAAGCAGGTCACGATCCGCTTTATTTATAGAGGTATGTTGATCACGAAACGACTCGAGCGTGAATGCAAGGGGCCCGCGAGGGATGCCTTCATGACCCGAGTTGTGAATGGTCAGTCGAACTTGAGCTTGTTGCGGAACTTCTTCCCGCAACCCAATTTACTCCGGGGATTTTCCATGCAAAAACTGCTTCCTTTAGCCATTGCGCTGGCGCTGCCGACGATGGCCTTCGCGCAAGATGATGCCTGCTTGATTTCTTTTGCCGGCGCCCAGCAGAACATCTGCGAAGGCACGAGTTCTGCGCGCGCATCAAACATGAGCCAGTTGCTGTCGCTGGCAGAGCTTGCGATTGGTCAAGTTCGACGGGCCCATCAACGCCAAACAACGTGAGGCACTGGAAGCCACCGGCGCCCAGATCATCAGCTACGCGCCGCATTACGCCTATATCGTGCGTATGGATGCCAGCCAAGATGCTCAGGCGCGGAAAGTCTCGGGTGTCGCGTGGGCCGGGCCATTCATGCCGGCTCTCAAAGTTGACCCGAATATCTACACCGAAATTGATCAGGGCGGCATCATCGACGGTCTCGGCATTGATGCACTGGACGTGACGCTGGATACAACGGCCAGTCGCGCCAATATTCAAAGCAGCTTCAACACCATCGCCGGGCTCCAAGTCAGCCGGGTTATGGACGTTGCCGGTGAAATGCGCCTGCAAGCCAGCTTCGACCGCGCCAGCCTTGCCAGCACCGTCGAACAACTGGCGATGCGCGACGACGTCCTCTCGGTCGGCTTTCTCGAACCAGCACGACTGTACAACTCCCAAGGTCACTGGATGCACCAGAGCAACCAGAACACTCCGCAACCGCAGATGCCAATCTGGGCGCAGGGCGTGTATGGCTGCGGGCAGATCGTCGGTGAACTGGATACCGGCCTGTGGATGGACAACGTGGCATTCAAGGATGCCAGTCAGCCGCTGGCCTTCGACAAATGTAGTAGCGGCAGCAACTGTCCAGTGATCGCGCTACCCAATTACAACGCACGCAAGGTGGTGGCCTACTACAAATGGTCGGGCTTAACCGGCGACACGTGGGACGACAATAACGGCCACGGCACGCACGTCGCCGGTTCGATTATCGGTAACGACAACGTTTCCAACGCCGGCACCGACTGCGAAAACTTCACCACACCTGGCGGAGACACCGATCTCGACGGTATGGCACCGGGAGCCAAATTGGTGATGCAGGAGTCAGGCGGCAACCTCGCCTACCTGAATAGCCATGGTGGTGGCCCATATCACGCCGGCGATACGGCTTACCAGAACGGTGCGCGCATCCACAACAACTCCTGGGGTGGCGGCTGCGTGGACAGGAACACTGGACAGTGCATCTCTGGCTGCACCGTTACCTACTCCGCACGCTCCTACGATACCGACAAGGTGATGCACGATCGCGAAGATCTCTTGATGGTATTTGCCGCAGGCAACGCGGGCAGCGTTTGCCCGAACGGCAACAACATCGGCGCCCCGAGCAACTCTAAAAATGTGCTTTCCATCGGCGCAAGCGGTCGTGGCACCGCTGGCAATAGCATGGCAAGTTTCTCGTCTCGCGGCCCGACCTTGGATTCACGCACCAAACCTGACGTCATCGCTCAAGGGTCCGGCATCAGATCAGCCAGTCGAACCGCTACTGGCACACGCTCGGAGAGCGGCACATCGATGGCCTCGCCAACGGCGGCGGGCTTGGCCGCCTTGGTGCGTGACTATCTGGCGCGTGGCTTCTATCCCAGCGGCGTGAAAACCCCGGAAGATGCCATCACTTCGCCATCCGGCGCGCTGGTGAAGGCCATCATGGTTGCTGGCGCAGCGAAGATGACGGGCACTGGTGCGGGCGCGAACCCGAGTCAGTCTCAGGGATACGGACGCATCTTGTTGGATAACTCGCTGTTCTTCGACGGCGATGGCACGGGTTTATTCATCCATGACGAGCCGGACGGCCTCGCAACCGGCGGCCAGCACAGCTACAGCTTGGCTGTCGACGCCGGTCAGCCCTTTACGGTTGCATTGACCTGGACCGACGTTCCCGGAGCCGTCAGCTCCAGCCCGGCGACAGTCAACATGCTGCGACTGGAAGTGAAGGCGCCCAACGGCGATGTTTGGACGCAGAAGCTGCCAGCCGGCTACAACGTCAACAATGCCGCGCCGACGCAGGGTACTGACTCAGCCAACTACGACATCCTCAACAACCTGCACCGCATCCGATTCGACACGCCGGCTGCTGGAACCTATGAGTTCACTGTCCGCGGCATCAACGTGCCTGACGGCCCGCAGAAGTACGCCTTGGCGGCCACCGGCGGCTTTGAAGTCAGCACCGATCCGGATTATGTGATGTCGGTCGAACCAGATACCGTCGCGGTGTGCGCTGGTTCCACAGCTGAGCTTGATGTCATGGCACGCAGCCGTTATGACTTTGCCGACCCGGTGAATTTGGCGGTGACGGGGTTGCCCGCTACGGTCAGCGGGCTGTTTGACACCAACCCGCTCACTCCAACCGATCCGGCTGCGGTCAGCGCGTTGACACTCACTGCCACCGCGAGTGCTGTTGGCGGTAGTTATCCGTTTGCGATCACCGGCAACTCATCAGGTGCGACCCCGATCAGCCATGCGGTGAATGCCACGCTGAATGTGAGTGGCGATATTCCCACCGTGGCGAATCTGCTAAGCCCTGCCGACAATGCGACCGAAGTGCCGGCACGACCGAATTTTTCTTGGTCAGCCGCGACTGAGGCGAGCAGCTATGTCATCGAAGTGGCCACCGATGCGGGCTTCTCCGACATCGTGGTCACGGGCTACTCGAACACAAACACTTGGACACCGCTCGCACCACTGGAATTGAGTACGCAGCATTACTGGCGCGTGCGTGCCAGCAACGTCTGCGGTGACAGTGACAACTCCGCGATCTTCAGCTTCACAACGCCACAAGCCTACTATGTCAGTGGCAGCGTGACCGGCTATGACAGCACTACTGATTTGATGCTCAGGCTCAACGGCGGCAACAACACCAACATCAGCAATGACGGGCCGTTCGGCTTCACGGAAGGCCTGATCACAGGCACGACGTATACCGTCACGATCGGCACTCAACCGTCCGGTCAGGAGTGTTCGGTGGCCAATGGAACGGGCAGCATTGCTGGGGCTGATGTGACCAACATCGAAGTCACTTGCGAAGATCTGCCGCCTGAGCTCTTCAAGGTCGGTGGTCAGGTCAGTGGCCTTGCCGGCCAAGTCGTCCTGCAGCTCAATGGCAGCCAGACGCTGACGCGCAAATTCAACGGCACCTACAACTTCACCCCTGGCGTTGAGAGCGGTGAGGCGTATGAGGTAACTGTTCTGACGCAGCCAGCCACACAAATCTGCACCGTCACCAACGGCAGCGGCACCATGGGTTGGGAAGCGGTCACCAATGTGGATGTGAGTTGCGCGGCACTGACGCCAGAAATCTTCGAGGACGGCTTTGAAGCGACGCCCTAATAAGACGCACTGATCCATAAGAAAATGGCCGGACCCGTTAAAACGGTCCGGCCATTTTTTTAGTTCAATCGTGCCGCCCCATTGGTGCGGCTCACCGGCTCAACGAGCCGGCAAGAAACCCATCGGATCGAGCGGCTTGCCGTTCTTGCGAACCTCGAAATGCAGCATGTCGCGACTGGTACCCGTGCGGCCCATTTCGGCAACCTGCTGCCCCGCCTTCACTCTCTGGCCCTCGTTCACTAGGCGCTTGCGATTGTGACCATAGGCGGATAGAAACTCATCCGAGTGGCGAACAATGATGAGTTCGCCATAGCCAATCAGGCCAGCCCCGGAATACACCACCTCGCCATCAGCCGCAGCGACGACTGCCTGCCCAGAGCTACCGCCAATCCCAACTCCTTGGCGCGTCTGGTCACCGGCGACATAGCGGCTGATGATCTGCCCTGTCGCTGGCCAACGCCAGTTGATTCCTTGCACCAGACGGGTCGAACCGGTGGAGACCATGGGTGTATTCGCCGGCGGAGCAGGTGTGACGTTCGGCGCACTGGTTACGCTTGGCGTGACTGGAGCAGGCGTGCTTACCACCGCAACGGGTGCACTGGTTGGCTGCGGATTCGTTGACGGACTGGAATTGCTAACCGGCGTACGCGTGGGTGTGGGCACACCGGATGTGGCAGCAACTGGCGTCGTCGTGCGACCAGGATTTCGAGTCGGCGCCGCTGCCGTGGCAGACGTGGACTGTCCGGATAAGCGCAAACGCTGTCCTGGATAAATCGTGTAAGGCGCGTTGATGGCATTCCAGCGCGCCAGATCGCGATAATCCACGCCGTGACGAAAAGCAATGCCGTACAAGGTGTCGCCTCTCGCCACGAGGTGCTCGCGTGCGCCGCGAACCGCTTGCGAAGACGATCCCTGTCGACTGGTTCCTGGTTCTTGCTGCACCACCGTGCGCGGCCGCACACCGCAAGCGGGCAAAACGGAAGCCGCCAAAAGCAGCACAAAAAGTTGATCACGTTTTTTCATGCCGACGCTCCGGACATGAGCAGCCATCCAATCACTCCAGCCAATAAAACTAGAGCAATCCAACCGACCGGCTCAATATTGCGGCGCAGCATCGCTTCCGCTCTGGCACCGCCTGTGCGGATCGCCCAAGCCAGCAGGAATACACGTTTGCCGCGCCCGATCAGCGCGCCGAGAAAGAAAGGTAGAAGCGGCATGCTGACAGCACCAGAAGCCAAGGTAAAAATCTTGAATGGCACGGGCGTGAAACCCGCCAGTAACAGCAGCCAGAAACCATTGTCGGCTGCCTGCTGTTTGATGTCCTCGAACCGAGCGGCATAACCGAAGCGTTCCAGTAGTGGCATCACTAGTTCAATCGCGAAATGCCCGACGGCATAGCCGACGAACATGCCCAACATCGAGGCGACCAGACTGATTGCCGCATAGTGATAAGCGCGCTCTGGTCGCGCCAGCGCCATCGGTGCCAGCATAACTTCAGGCGGAATCGGGAAGAACACGGCTTCGGCGAAGCTGATGCCCCCCAGATAGGCCGGCGCATGTCGATGCGCCGAGAGTTTCAGCATCCGCTCGTACACGGGTGCGAACAGCCTCATGTGATACCGGCCAACAGCGGCACGAACGACACCTCGCACAACACCTCAGGCTGCCAGTCACCGTGACCGGCGCACCAACGCATCAGTTTCTGTGAGCCGGGCTCGCCAACCGGCGCGACTAACACGCCTTTGGGTGAAAGCTGACGCAGCAGTTGCGGATCGAAACCACTACCGGCCGCTGTAACGAGAATGCCATCGTACGGCGCATGCTCTTCCCATCCGCGCTGACCGTCGTCATGGCGGCAATGGATATTTCGATAGCCCAATTTACGGAAACGACTGCGTGCTACACGCTGCAACTCGTCGATGCGCTCCACCGTGTAGACATGATCCACCAACAGTGAAAGAACGGCAGCTTGGTAGCCCGAGCCCGTGCCTATTTCCAGCACCTTGTGGCAGTCGCCAGCTTCCAGCAGCGCCTCGGTCATGCGCGCCACAACCCACGGCTGGGAAATGGTCTGACCGCGGCCGATGGGTAAAGCTGTGTCCTCATAGGCGCGACTGGCCAACGCCTCATCAATAAACAGGTGACGCGGAACCTGACGCAAGGCCTCAAGCACGCGCTCGTCACGAATGCCGTTGCGGCGCAAACCCTCGATCAGGCGTTCACGCGCACGCGGCGAGGTCATGCCGATACCTTCAGCCGCCGCCGACCACGCTCGATTCACGTTCCACTCTCCATTGCACGGGTCAAGCCGTCAACCCAGCCCGACACCTTTTCCAAAGCCTGGTAACGGGTCAAGTCCACATGGATGGGCGTGATCGAAACACAACGCGATCGAACTGCGTGGAAATCCGTCCCCGGACCGCCATCCTGCTCCCCACCTGCTAAACCAATCCACCAAATCTCGCGGCCGCGTGGGTCATTCTGCAGGATGCACGGCTCAGCCCGGTCGCGATGACCAAGTCGCGTGACCTCAAAACCACGCAAGTCCTCCCATGCAACGTTCGGCACGTTCACATTGAGGATGGTGTGGGCCGGCAAGGGATCGACCAAGAGGCGCGCGGTGAGGTGAGTGGCTACACGGGCAGCGGTGTCGTAATGGTGATGGCCGCCGTTTTCGTAGACCAAGGACATGGCAATCGCAGGCAAACCGAGCACGCGGCCTTCCATTGCAGCCGCCACCGTACCGGAATAAATAACGTCATCACCGAGATTGGCGTGGGTATTGATACCTGAAACCACGATATCCGGCTCCAGTTCCAGCAAGCCGCCCAAGGCCAGATGCACGCAATCAGTCGGGGTACCAAATACGCACCAGGTCTTTTCGTCCACCTTGCGAGTGCGCAGCGGCCCGTCTAGGGTCAAAGAATTGGAAGCACCCGAACGATCACGATCCGGCGCCACAGTGACGACCTCGTGCCCAGCATCGCGCAGACCTTGGGCCAGCATCTTGATGCCAGGCGCGTCCACACCGTCGTCATTGCTCACCAATACCCGCATACCTAGACCTTCCTTCCGCCCCGCCACAAACCCGTCATGATAGCTGATGCTATGCCACACGCTGCCGGACGGACTATGACTAACGTACGACCAGCATCATATGTTGCATCGCAGTAGAATCGACCATTCAAGTAATCAGGAACGCCCTCGATGCTCTATGCCCTGCACGAAATGCAACGCGCTCTACTCTCGCCGTATACCTATCTGGCGGAGGCCGGTTCACGCATCTTCTCGGAAGCCGGAAGCCCATACTCGCATCTGCCCGGCGCTTCTTACCTGTCGGCCGACTTCGAGCTGGCCTACCGCATCGGTAAGGACTACGAAAAGCCCGAATTCGAGCTGGCCAAGCTACGCGCCCATGACGCAGAGATCGCGATCTTGCAGCGCACCGTATTGCAAACTCCCTTTTGCCGACTGTTGCGCTTCAAACGTTTCAGCGACGATGCCGATTGTATTCAGGCACTGAAGGATGATCCCACCGTGCTGGTGGTAGCACCCTTGTCCGGCCATCACTCCACCCTCTTGCGCGACACCGTGCGCACTCTGCTGGGTGATCACAAGGTGTTCATCACCGATTGGACCGACGCACGCATGGTGCCGTTGGAAGATGGCACTTTTTCGCTGAACGACTATATCGACACCATCGCCACCTTTATCCGCCACATTGGCGCGCGCAATCTGCATGTGATCGCGGTGTGCCAACCGACGGTGCCCGTGCTGGCCGCTGTGTCACTGATGGCCTCAGCGGGCGAGGACACCCCGCGCTCACTCACTATGATGGGCGGACCAATCGATCCGCGTTGCAATCCGACTCAAGTGAATTCGCTGGCTTCAACCAAGCCCTTGAGTTGGTTTTCTAGCAACGTGATCCATCGCGTGCCGACAAACTATCCCGGCAAAGGTCGACGCGTTTATCCAGGCTTCCTGCAGCACACGGGCTTTGTAGCGATGAATCCCGGCATGCACTTTCAGTCGCATTGGGATTTCTACCAAAACCTCCTGCGCGGGGATATGGAGGACGCCGAATCACACCGCCGCTTCTACGACGAGTACAACGCAGTGCTCGACATGGATGCCGAGTTTTATCTCGACACCATTGAAACGGTGTTCCAGAAGTACCTGCTGCCCAAGGGCGAATGGTATGTGCACGACAAGCGCGTGGCACCAGAGGACATCCGTCACAGCGCACTGCTGACGATCGAGGGCGAGCTAGATGACATCTCCGGTCTGGGCCAAACCGAAGCCGCGCTGACGCTATGCCGCGGCATCCCGGAGGCAAACAAGCGACATACCGTGATTGAGGGCGCGGGTCACTATGGCATCTTCAGCGGCCGGCGCTGGCGCGAAGTTGTGTATCCCCAGATCCGTGATTTCATCCGCGAGCACAACACCGACACGCCTAAAAAGCCCGCCAACACGCCAGCAAAACGGCGAGCACGTAAGACACCTTGACTCTGGACTAGACTCAAGGGTTTATCCTCATGGCAACCCCATGAGGAGTTTCATCGTGCGTATTGGCGTGTTGTCGCAACAAAGCGGCACCTCTATCGACACCATCCGCTATTACGAGCGCCTCGGACTGTTGCCGCCTCCGGCGCGCTCGGCCTCTGGTTATCGCTACTACAGCAGTCCGGATGTCGAACGCTTGAGCTTCATCCGCCGCGCCAAGGCCCTCGGATTCACTCTCGCTGAAATTGCCGAGCTGCTGGCGATATCCTCGGCCCGCAACGGTGACATGGCGCCACTGCGCGAGCACACTGCAGCAACTCTAGCCATGGTCGAGCAGCGCATCGTTGAACTGGAACGCATGCGCGCCGCTTTGCACACGCTACTGCAACAGTGCCCCGGTAGTGGCGCACTGACCCAATGTCCCATCCTGTCCGCCCTCAAGGAGGATGTCGCATGAATTCGTCCGAAAACGAAACGCCCGGCTGCCACCACACCGCCAAGCCCGCACCGGCTGCCCCAGCAGCCTCGTCTTGCTGTCACGGCCACACCAGCAAAGCGCCGACCGGGCCGGTACCGAAAGGCACGTCATGGACGTGCCCCATGCATCCAGAAGTCATTACCGAGGGTCCGGCCAACTGCCCCAAGTGCGGCATGGCCTTGGAACCGATGATGCCGACTGCCGATGACAGCCACGCGCGCGCTGAAATCGCTGCGGTCAGCCGACGTTTCTGGATAAGCGCTGCATTTGCGCTGCCAGTCATGCTGATCGCTATGATTCCGCACTTTTCTGGCCTGCAGGCACCGGCTTGGGGCAAGTGGGTAGAGCTGGCTTTGTCGAGCGTGGTGGTGATCTGGGCCGGTGCACCGCTGTTCGTTCGCTTTGTCGACTCATTGCGCGCTCGCAGCCCGAACATGTACACCCTGATCGGGCTTGGCGTGGGTGTGGCGTGGTCCTACAGCGTGGTTGCCACGCTGATGCCGCAGTGGTTTCCGCCCGCGTTTCGTGATGTTGATGGCCAGGTTGGCCTGTATTTCGAGGCCGCCGCAATGATCGTGGCACTGGTGATGCTGGGCGAATGGCTGGAATTACGCGCCCGCCACCGCACTGGTTCAGCGCTACGTGCTCTGCTTGATCTGGCGCCAAAAACCGCTCGCCGTCTCGACGGCGATAATCAAGAACACGACGTGCCGCTTGACCAAGTAATGGTGGGCGACCGCTTGCGCATCCTGCCCGGCGCTAAGATCCCGGTCGATGGCGTGGTCGTCGATGGCAGCAGCAATTTCGACGAATCCATGCTGACCGGCGAATCCATGCCCGTGGCGCGCACGCCCGGCGATACGCTGCGCGCCGGCACGCTCAACACCACCGGCAGCGTGGTGATGCGCGCCGAGAAGGTCGGCAGCGACACCCAGTTGGCGCAAATCGTGCAGCTGGTAGCCGAGGCACAGCGCTCGCGTGCACCGATGCAAAGAATCGCCGATCAAGTCTCGGCGTGGTTCGTACCGGCGGTTGTGTTGATTTCGATCCTGACCTTTGTCGCCTGGGCCGTCTTCGGGCCTGAACCGCGCTTTGGTTTGGCGCTGGTGAACGCGGTGGCGGTGCTGATCATTGCCTGCCCCTGCGCGCTGGGTTTAGCCACACCGATCTCGATCATGGTCGCAACCGGACGTGGCGCGCAGATGGGCGTGCTGTTCCGCAGCGCCGAGGCGATCGAGACGTTGCGCAAGGTCGACACCTTGGTAATCGACAAAACCGGCACCCTGACTGAAGGCAAGCCTGCCCTGACCGACGTCGTGACACTCGACGCCGTTGACGAAAACGAACTCGTCACGCTGGCAGCCGCACTGGAGGCCAGCAGCGAGCACCCATTGGCCGCCGCAATCGTGGCAGGCGCACGGGAGCGTGGGCTCACGATTGGCACCGCGTCTGACTTCCATTCGCACACCGGCATTGGCATTGAGGGCACGGTCGATAGCCGTCGCCTGCTGCTGGGTAACCGCGCCCTGATGCAGCAGTTCAGGATCGATACCCAGGCCATCGACGCACGCCTGGGCGAACTTCAAAACGAGGGGAAAACCGCTGTAATGCTGGCCGCCAATGGCACACTGCTTGGCGCACTGGCCGTGGCCGACCCTATCAAAGCCAGTGCCGCGGCAGCACTGGACTCGCTGCGCGATGAGCATATCGATATCGTGATGTTAACCGGCGACAACCTCGCCACCGCTCGCGTGGTGGCGACGGCACTGGGCATCTCGCACGTCGAAGCGGAAGTCACCCCACAGGACAAGGCGCGTATCGTCGGCGAATTGCGCGCCAAAGGCCGGATCGTGGCCATGGCCGGTGACGGCATCAACGATGCGCCGGCATTGGCGGCAGCGCACGTGGGCATCGCCATGGGTCACGGCACCGATGTAGCGATGGAAAGCGCGCAAATCACCTTGATTGACGGTGACCTGCGCGCCATCGCACAGGCTCGCGCGCTGTCACACGCCACCGTGCGCAACATCCAACAGAATCTAATCTTTGCTTTCGGGTACAACAGCTTGGGCATCCCGCTTGCAGCCGGCGTGTTGTACCCGTTTTTCGGCTGGCTGCTCAGTCCCGTCATCGCGGCCTTCGCGATGAGCCTGAGTTCGGTGTCCGTAATTTCCAACGCCCTGCGTCTGCGTCGCAGCAAACTTCCGTCGTAGCAATCAAGGTGACGATGGTCGGCTGGGGCGAATCATCGCCCCGACTACCGCGAACCAAGCTTGTCAGTCGATACCCAGCTTTTTGAGCTTGTAACGCAGCGCGCGGAAGGTGATGCCAAGCTTGGCGGCAGCTTTGGTCTTGTTGTAGCGACACTCTTCCAAGGCCTTGACGATGACATCACGCTCCATGCGTTCGATGTAATCGAGCAGGTCCGTCGGCACAGCCGCTTGCTGACCCGTGACATAGGTCGGCCTAGCCACTGCCCCGCTATAGGGATCTGTCGGTGCGCTGGGAGCCGCAGTCATCGAACCGCTCCCGCCAGCGCCCTCGCGCAGCGTCGGCAAGCGCAAATCCACAGGCGTGATGGCCGTGCCGTCAGACAGCGCAAGCGCGCGTTCCAGCACGTTTTCCAATTCCCGCACGTTACCCGGGAACGGGTAGTCGACCAATTGAGCCATCGCTTCGTCGGTGATCGGGGGCGGATCTTCTTCAAGATCGGCTGCCAAGCGCGCGAGTATGGTATTGGCCAACGCTGGAATATCGCCGCGCCGCTCACGCAAGGGCGGCACCACCAATTCGATGACATTAATACGGTAGAACAGGTCGTGTCGGAAGCGGCCTTCTTCGACCAGCTGAGCTAGATTCTTATGCGTTGCCGAGAGAATGCGGACATCGACCGGAACCTCGTTATTAGTGCCAACTGCGCGGATCGATTTTTCCTGGATGGCACGCAACAGTTTGACCTGCATGTGCAAGGGCAACTCCGCGACTTCGTCGAGGAACAAGGTGCCACCGTTGGCGCTTTGGAACAGCCCGTCCTTGTCGCTGCTGGCGCCGGTAAAGCTACCTTTTTTGTGACCAAAAAATTCGCTCTCCATCAACTCAGTCGGAATCGCACCGCAGTTGACCGGTATAAACGGCCCGCCAACACGCGGACCCTGTTCGTGAATCAAGCGCGCAACGAGCTCCTTGCCGACGCCGGATTCGCCGCTGACGTATACCGGTGCCTGACTGCGGGCAACCTTGGCAATCGTGCCTCTAAGCGCCTCCATCACGGCTGAATCACCAAGCAAACGGCTGCTGGAGCTTGAGGGCTGATCCTGTTGCGCGCGCCGCTCATCACCCAAACGCAGCGCGCTCTGTACAAGGCGGCGCAATACCGAAAGATCAACCGGTTTCGACACGAAATCGAAGGCACCCGCTTTAAGCGCATCAACCGCTGCATCGACATTGCCGTGCGCGGTGATCATCGCCACCGGCATGTCGGGGTGGTGTTCGGCAATATGCTCGATAATGGTTTGACCCGAGCCATCGGGCAAACGCATATCGGTGAAACACAAGTCGTACGAATTAGCGGCGAGTTGCTGCAGTGCCTGAGCCACGTCCGCCGCGGTATCGACCCGCAAGCCCATACGCCCCAAGGTCAATACCAGCAGTTCACGGATGTCGCGTTCATCGTCGACGATCAGCGCTGTGCGGGGTGTGGTCATGGGCAGATCGATTGGATCGCATCATAGAGGGGAACATAGAAACCTTAACGGTTTCGCGGGTTTCTGCCAACTGCTGAAGCACACGTAGCAAAACGAGGGCTGACGATGCAGGCGTTTGCCCCACACAGGCCGGTTGCCCGCGCTGAGCCCACCACTACGTGAGTATGACGCACCGGTTTCAAACATCCCACTATGGTAATGACAATGGCTTTGGATTGAATATGATGCATTCCGTCTGCAGGTGGCCCACATGACCCGGTTCGTTTTTCCCCCATCCGAAATACCCTCAGTGCCAGTCGTCGGGCTCAGAGCGCTGTTTCCAGTGCATCGTATTTACTGCGTCGGACGCAACTTCGCCGAACATGCGCGTGAAATGGGCGCAACAGTCAACTCGAGCGCACCCGTCTTCTTCAGCAAGCCCGCGGATGCGGTGCAGGCAGGCGGCGGACGCCAGCCCTACCCGAGCGCGACTGGCGATCTGCATCATGAAGTGGAGCTGGTGGTGGCCATCGGTCGCGATGCCAATGGCCAAATTAGGCCAGCAGAAGCGGCGGAGCACGTATTTGGTCACGCCGTCGGCTTGGATTTGACGCGTCGCGACCTGCAGGCGGCGGCAAAAGCGAAAGGCTTGCCGTGGGATCTCGCTAAAGGCTTCGATCGTTCTGCACCGATCTCGGCGATCGTACCGACGAGCAGCGCAATACCGAGACCGAATGCCACGCTGTGGATGGAAGTAAACGGCGAGCGCCGACAAGCGGCGCCGCTGTCGGACATGATATTTTCTGTCCCCGACATCCTGCACGCGCTGTCGCAACAGTTCGAAATACGCGCAGGTGATCTGATTTTCATGGGCACCCCTGCGGGTGTGGGCGCATTGCTACCGGGGGATCATTGGGAGGCGGGTATCGACGGCTTTGCCCACCTTTCGGGCCACATCATCCCGGTCGATTCGGTGTAGATTACGAATCTCGAATAGCCCTCAATAAATTGCAAGGAGCAGTACCCCGATGAGCATGATCCAAGAGTTCAAGGATTTCGCAATGCGCGGCAGCGTCATTGATCTGGCGGTCGGCGTCGTGATCGGTGGTGCTTTCGGCAAGATCATCAGTTCGCTGGTGGACCAGATCATCATGCCGCCGATCGGCCTGCTGATTGGTGGTGTTGATTTTTCCGCTTGGGTGATCACGCTCAAACAAGCCAGCATGGACGCGGCGGGTGAAGCGGTGCCGGCGGTAACGCTTGGCATTGGCGACTTCATCAACACCCTGATCCAGTTCATTCTCATCGCTTTCTCCATCTTCATTGCGATCAAGGCGATCAACTCCATGCATCGCAAGAAAGCAGAGGTCCCCGCCGATCCGCCGGCACCGACGACCGATCAAGCACTGCTGGCCGAGATCCGCGACCTGCTCAAACAGCAAGCCGGCAAGGAAAACTGAGACTCAACTAAGCTGCTAATTTTTACGGGACTCCTCGATGAAACGCCTGTTGCTCGCCTGTGCTTTAGTATTGCCCTATGTCGCACTGGCCGAAACACCAGCGGCACAACTTTCCGAGGACAGCCTCGCGCTGGCAGTTCAACTGCGGGAAACCGCCTTGGCTGGCAGCGGTGCTTTCGAGATGGTGGAATCACTCACCACTGAAGTTGGCCCGCGACTGGCCGGCAGTGAGGCCGACGCGCGTGCGGTGGCTTGGGCGGTAACGACATTTGGCAAGCTTGGATTTGATGCCGTTTACACCGAACCGGTGAAGTTCCCGACATGGCGTCGTGGCCATGAGCGCGCTGAAGTGATCTCACCGTTTCCGCAGCCGCTACATGTAAGCGCACTCGGTTACAGCGTCGGCACTGGCGACAAACCGATTCAGGCCGAAGTGGTCGAATTTGCCAACGTCAAAGAATTGGAGGCGGCCGCCGAAACGAGTCTCGAAGGCAAAATCGCCTACGTTTCCAATCGTATGCAGCGCACGCGTGGCGCTGAAGGATATGGCGAAGCAGTAGCCGCGCGGGGTGCGGCCTCAATTGCGGCGCAACGCGGCGCCGTGGCGTATCTCCTGCGTTCTATTGGCACTGATAACGACCGTTTTCCGCATACCGGCGTGATGCGCTACAAAGAGGGTGTGCGGCAGATCCCCGCCGCGGCACTGTCCAATCCGGATGCCGATCTGCTCTCCAATATGCTCAGGCGCAAGCAAGCGGTCGTGCTGCGATTGGACATCGATGCGGGCATGGGGCCGGAATACGAATCGGCCAACGTGATTGCAGAACTTCGCGGACGCGAGAAGCCGGATGAAATAGTCATCATCGGCGGCCACCTGGACTCCTGGGATCTGGGAACCGGTGCGATCGACGATGCGGCCGGCATCGCGATCACGGCGCGCGCCGCGGCCTTGATCGCAGCCTTGCCACAACGTCCACGCCGCACCATTCGAGTAGTGGCTTTTGCCAACGAAGAACAAGGTCTGGTCGGCGGCAATGCCTACGCCGCCGCACACGCCAACGAAATTATCCAGCATGTCATCGGTGCAGAAAGCGATCTTGGCGCTGGCCGCATTTATGCTTTTTCGACCAGTAACGTGCCGGATGCGTCAACGCCTGTCGTGCAGCAAATCGCGCAAGCACTGTCACCGCTGGGGATTGAATACCGTCCCGGCGAAGGCGGCGTCGGGCCGGATCTGATACCGATGATGCATCGTGGTATGGCGTGGGCTTGGCTGGCGCAGGATGCGACTGACTATTTCGATTATCACCACACCGCCAACGACACCTTGGACAAGATTGATCCAAAAGCCTTGGACCAAAACGTCGCCGCCTACGCGGTTTTTACGTGGCTGGCGGCTGAGACTGACGTTGACTTTGGCAGTAGCGCAAGCGGGCAGCCCTGAGGCGATACCCGCCGCTGCGCATTCACTCAGACAAACAGGTAATAGGCCACTGCACCCGCAGCCGCCAAGGCCACGACGGTAGCCGCAACCCAAGCTATCGCTGAGCCAGACTTTTTCGCCGCCGGCTCATTGCCTTTGGCCAAACGTGAGACGGTCGGGATTTCCACTCCCGGTGCCACCAGCAGGAAGCGGATGTTGTCCAAGCGCAACTCCTCACCCGGTCGCAGCAAGCCCTCTTGCACGCGCTTGCCGTTGATGAATGTGCCGTTAGACGAGCCCATGTCTTCAACCTGGAGGCCGACCGGCGTCGGACGCACCTTGGCGTGACGACGTGATATTTCCTCACTGGGAATGCTGATATCACAGTCCGATTGACGGCCAATAACCTGCGGCGCCGCAACCGGAAATGTTTTTCCGAACGCCGCCCCGGAAACGCCACGCAAGACAAATTTGGGCACGGCCATGCGCACCCGCGTCGCGCCACTGTCGTCAACCGGATCAGGACGGCGTGGCGTCGGATCAGCGCTGGCTTTTTCCACCGCCACAATGCGTGCTTGCACGCCGGCAAAGTCGATCAGATCGCCCGGCTTCAACACCACGGGCTCAGAATTCGACACGGCTTGACCGTTGATGGCAAGCGCAGCACCGGCATGCAACAGGCGTACGCTGACAGAATCGCCTGTCCGTACCAGCTCGGAATGCCGCTCGGCCATACCCGGCGTTTTCAACTCGATTGCGACGCCGACCCCAGAACCAACTTGCTGGCTACCCTGTCCGATCAAAACTTGCGGGTGTTCGCCATTGGGAAAAAGTAGCTTCATTCGAACCTCGTCACGGAATTATTCGCACGACACGAAAACTGATGGTATTGAATCCGGTGTCCGCTGGAAAGGCACGCTCCGGCTCTTCAGACGGCAATGAGGCCCAACTGGCACCCACAGTGCGTCGCTCTCGACAACCATTACCAACACAATCCTCACTCCACTCGCGCACGTTGCCACTGGCATCCAGCACGCCGTTGCCCGCCGGCTTGAACGCCGTGATCGGCGACGTGGTGGCGTGACCATCGCGGCAATTGGCATTATCCGCGCGCCCGCCAAACTCATCACGGTAGCTTTCATCACGAATATTGCCAGCGCTGCAGTCTCGCGCCACGCCAATGCCAGCCGCGCGCAATTCAGTGCTGCTAGGCAAGCGGTAGACCTTGCCGGTGGCACCCGACAACCAACGCGCGTAATCGTCCGCCATCGCCATACTGACGCAAACCACGGGATAGTTGTCGCCTTGAGCGAAACCTGGTTCGAGAAAGCTGCGCCGACGTGAACTGCGAAACACGGACTCACGGTCGCGACAACTCGGCATGGCGGCACCAAACCGACTCGATCCCTGCGCGTCCCAATACGAACGGAACTGACCAACCGTAATCGGTGCGCGACTTAAGGCCAGGCTATTAATTACAATCATTTCCGGGCTGGCACCACCCTTGACCGTATCGTGAAACAAGAAGCCACTAAGTCCGATGCGCCGTGCACGCACCAAGCCGCTCTTGACTGTTGCGTTATCCGGTGCCGACGCCAAGGCCTGCTCGTAAGCCAAGACGGCGGCGCTCCGATCCCAGCGTGCAACCGCGCTCTCGGCGGTACTCAAAAGCTGTGTCAATCGTGCTTGGCGGCGCTCGGCAGCTTCGGTCGCGACCGACTCCACGTCGAAGCGTTGCGCCAATTCTTCAGCGCGCTGCAAGTAACCCAGCCACATGGATGGATCTTCATCGCCGGCGTGTTCTTCAGCAAGACGCAGATAAACCGCAGCGATCCGCTCGATGCCCGCGCGCGCCTCACGATTGCCGGGCTCGATGCGCTGCACGAGTTGATAGCGCTCGAGCGCATTACGCCCTGGCGGCGCACTGAAGCGACGTTCGGAAATATCCCGATTCGCCAACTCCAGCAAAACTGGCACCGGATCCACAACCGTTTGCAGCCCGCCCGTGGCACTCGTCGCATCAGCCAGATCAAAGCCATCTGAGCCGACTTCACCCGACAAAGGCATATCGATATCCGCCGTGCCACCGGAGGTGGAGCCTGCCTCAACGGATTGCTTAGCTGCAGCGACATCGGACGCTGAGACGGGACCGGCGATATCGCCACGACCGGCCAAGCCCAACCAAGCCGTAAACACAGTGACCACCACCAGCAGGCCAACCAAACCCAACAGCGGGCCCATCCAGCGCCGCGCGGCGACGTCATCGGCCAGCACAGCAGGAATCGCACCATCAGTAGCTGCGACACGTTGCGCCGCTCCGGCGCGGCGCAGCGACGGCACTGTCGGCGTCTGATCATCCGGCAAGCCCGTGGCCGGTGGCTCGGGCACACGCCCGGAAAACGCAATGCGCCGAAGCGAAGCAATAAACGCGACGCAATCCTGAAATCGATCACTGGGGTTCTTGGCCATGCAGCGATCAATCAGTGGCTGCCATTTCGCCAAGGCCGGTGGCAAGGGTGGCACGGGCTCGTACACGTGCGCATAGGCCACCGCAAAGCTATCCTCACCGCGAAACGGCGGATGCCCGGTCAAGGCCTCATAGCACAGCACGCCAAGGCTGTAGATGTCCGAACGCGGATCGACCTCGCCACCGCGTGCCTGCTCGGGACTCATGTAGTGACTTGTTCCCACCGACAGCCCAGACGCGGTTATGCGTGAGGCGGCTGTCATAGCACGCGCAATGCCGAAGTCGGTCAGACGCGGCTTATTTTCCGCATCGAATAACACGTTGGATGGGGTCACATCGCGATGCACATAGCCACGTGCATGCGCATAGGCCAACGCATCGGCAATCGCGGTGAGCACGCGCACCAGCTCGGCTTCACTTACCCCGCGCTGCAGGCGCGAGTTGAAGTCACCATTTTCCAACAATTGCATGGAAAAATAGTGCGCCCCGTCGGGTGTCACGCCGACCTCGAACACCGGCACCACATGCGGATGCTCGAGTGACGCCAACATACGCGCTTCCTGAAGGAAGCGCTGCGCATTGGCCGGGTCTGCCGCCAGATTTGGACTCAATACTTTGAGCGCGACCTCACGATCCAGCAGTACCTGACGCGCACGATAGACCGTCGCCATACCGCCACGGCCGACCTCGCAGATAATGCTGTAGCCTGGAAAGTCCAATCCCCGCCCACCCTGTGGTTGCCTGTCGCACCGGCGCAGTACTACCCGGAGCTCGATCAGAAAACGATTGTAGCCCGAGACTAAGCTAACCGTGCGTGCACCCGTTCACCTTGTCTGGACAAGCCTGATTGCGGGCGGTTGTGCTACAACACAGTCCCCCAAACATCTTTGTTACGCGCCATGCTGCTAGACGAACCTAAACGCAGATCGCTCGAAGTTAAGGAAAGCGACGCGCCCAGCTTCTGTGAACGCTGTGCCTTGGAGCACTCCTGTCAAGGACGTGAGACGGATCGTATGGTGCGGCAAGAACTGCATGGACTGGCGCGGCAGCACGGTCCATTCTTGGCCGGCACCTATCTGTTCCGCGAAGGTGATCCATTCCAATCGGTCTCGACGGTATACCTCGGCAGCGTAAAGACCTTCGTGGTGGATGCCTGTGGGCGTGAGCAGGTGCTTGGCTTCTTTCAGCCTGGAGAAATGATTGGTCTGAGCGCAATCCACAACGGACGTTATCCGTGCAATGCGATGGCCTTGGAAACAGTGACCCTTTGCACTGCATCGTTTCCGGCCGTAGCTCAACTCGCAACCCGCTCACCTGCTCTCCAAACCCAGCTATTCCGTCTACTTAGCCATGGCATCCGAAAAGCATCGTTGATGGCCGGCGACTTCACGGCTGACGAGCGCGTGGCGGCGTTCCTGATCATGCTTCGCAATCACCAGATCAAAGTCGGCGGATCGACACAACAACTGGATCTGGCCATGTCACGGGCTGATATCGCGAGCTACTTGCGGCTCGCCGCCGAAACGGTCTCGCGCGTGATGCGACGTTTTCAGCAGGACGGCTTGATCAACGTCGAACGGCGCCGGGTCGAACTGCTGGATATCGCTCGTCTGGAATCTCTAGCGCGCGTCGTTCTTCCAAGCTGACGATCAAGCACCCAGCGTCAAAAATATCCCCAGTGGATGATGCGCGCGCGCCACGCTGTAAATGAAACCGAAAGTTGCCAGCGCAGCTAAATAATAGAACAGACGTTTACCGCGTCCCTCCGCACGTCGCAGTGCCATCACACCCAAAAAGATATAGACCACCAGCAAAATCAGCTTGGTCGCCAACCAATCGGTGGTGAACGGGTTGAGATGCAGGATCGAGAGCAGCATCAACGCGGTAACCAACAGCAGCGTGTCGATCCCGATACTCAGGTAGCGAATCGACTTTGCCATCACCCAGCTTTGGCCCAACTGCAGTAGCAAGCCGCGCAGTGCAAATGTCGCGCCGCTGGCCAGTACAAATCCGATGTGGGCCATCTTAATTTGAAAATAGAACTCCGCCACGATTAGCCCGGCCGACCATCAATGCGCGGTCGCAGATAAATCCAGGCCGAGCGCAACACCCACGGCAGGAACGCCACCAGCCAACCCACGGCGGCCAGGCGCACCAACTCAAGATATGGGAAGCCGGACAGCTCCGCTGAAATACGAACTAGAACAACGATTTGCATTGCAATAAAGGCAAACAGGGCAGTTCGACCCAGAACCAGCGGCCGGCCCGAATGGCCTTGGGTGACGCGCGTCACCATCGCCACCAGCAAGCTGCCGAACATGCCGATTGCCAGCGTATGCAGAGGCGCCATGCCCAAAATCCATTGGCTAGCCAACAACAGCCACAGGCTCTGAATGACGTACAACGCCAACGCGATTGGCAGCCATGCGTAACCGATGAACAGTACCCGTAGCAGCGCCGGCATCGCAGCGCGCGGCCACCACTTCCACAAGCACATCACGGCCATCACCATCAACGGCAAATCGACCAGCCACAGCCAAGCCTGTAAACCGGCAAGCTCCAACCCCACGTGCAACAACCACAAAGGCCATTGCGCAGCCAGCAACCACATCGGACGCCAAGACTGATAGCCCGGCACAACCCTGCTCGCAAAGAACGGGAACATGCGATGCGCCACCGTCGCATAGATTGGCAACAAAACCCCGAACACGCCCAGTTTCACCGCAAAGCGTCCGACGCCAAGGCCTGCGCCGTGAAGATAGAACGCAAACGCCCACAACGCGATGAAGCCCAAGAACAACCCCGCCCAGCAACTGACCGCATGCCAGTTCTTGAAGCGATCACGCAGCAGAATCCGACCCAGCACGAACAGGCCATAGCCCCAACCGAGAATGGTCACAACCACGCCCATATGCAGCGCCTGAGACAGTCCGGTAAAAGCCGCAATCAGGCACAAGGCCTGCCCCAGAAACATGCCTAGGCCGACCGGAACATAATGCTTGCGTCCGAGCTCTCCCTGCCCCATCCAACGCGGGAACGTGGTCAGCAGAAAACCGAACATGAAGCTTGGCAGCATGTGATATTGCATGATGAAACCATGCAACCAGCCGGCCGGGACATCGCTCACGGGAAGCGGATTGAAGTCGAATACCCAGTGGTAGGTCCACCACAGCATCGCGGCCAGCACGTTGACGGCACCGATGAAAAACAGCAGTCGATGCGGGGCCGACATAAGCACAGCGGGTATAGAAAAAACGGGAGAAGTAGGTGCTTTCGTATCCATAATCAGAATTTTGCTGCGGCGCGCCATAAGGCACAATGATCTGCGTCAACCGAGCACAGACTGGCAAGCTGGTATGCCGGAATGGAGCTCGACGACGCGCTCGCTGCCTGCTCATGCTGCCAGTCGCTCTCGGCCTGCATCACCGTCCAGTGGACGATCTCCGACAGCAACTTTTGCAGGCCCTCACTCAGGCCACTGACCGCCGCGTCTACCGATTGCCCACTGGTCGGCACCACGGCCTCGAATAGTCGTGTATCGACCAGTCGTCCTTCCGGCTGACGCACTAGGTTTACTTTTATCCGAACCACCGCTACCGGGCCATCAGCCAGCTCCAGCTGAAACGCACGCAACTCGGTCGCCAACTCGAAATCTCGACTTAAGCCCGCGTTGGAACGCTGCAAGGCGTGGATGCGACCATCGGTTTCAAACGCGTGCAACAAGCTATTTCCGACCAGAGTTGGGGCGGGCTCGCTCCACTCGGCGTCCGGATAGACTTCAATCTGATTGGGCACCGGATGCACGAGCATCCGCACGCCGGCGAGCGGCCCGCTGGCTGTGGCGCGCGACAAGGCCAAGCTCCAATCAACGGTCACCGGCGCCGTATCGACCTGCAAACTAAAGCGCATCGTCGGCGTATACAACGCAACCTGGGGCGACTTTGGCAAAATGCTGCAACCACCCAGCAACAGCACCACGATCAAAATAAAGAGCCAAGTTCTCATCGCGGCTTAAACTCCTTTGGCTGCGGACTGCCCAGCACGGGACTGCCGGAACGGGTGAGTTGTTCGGTCAAGGTTTGCAAGCTGGCGACAGTGGCGCGCAATTCTTCCAGCGCCGGAGCGACCTCGCGCAAGCCTTGATGACTGAAGCTAGCAACGGCGCTGCGATTATCGGCTACCAAACCATCAAGCTGGACCGCGAGCGTATCGAGTTTTTGCATCGCGGCCTGACTGGTTACCAGAAGCTCATGCGCGTCCCCGTCAATCAATACCTGCACAGAGCGAGCCGCGGTCTCAATACCTTCCAAGGTGCCCTCAACCCGGCTGGAGGCTTGCGCAAGTTGTTGCAGTGCTGTCGCCAGTGACTCCCGCTCAGCCGCCAATGAGGTGGTCAGTGCATCGACATTGCCAAGCACGGTTCTGACGTGGGCAACATTATCCTCAGACAGCAAATCTGTCAGCCGCGCCGCGACTTCATTGAGATTGACCATGATGTCCTGCCCGGAAGCGGCAAGCTTGGCCAAGGGCGACGGACTGCCAAGGATCACCGGCACCGTGTCTGGATCGTACAAAGGCGGGCTGTCCCTTGAGCCACCCAACAAACGGATATCAGCGACACCGGTCACCGCCGCGAAACCAAGCGTGGCCTCGGTATCGGCGCGCACCAAATCACGCCCGGTAATTTGCACCCGCACCAAAACCCGCGTCAGGTCTTGGCGATCCACGGTCAATGACTCCACCTCTCCCACTGGCACGCCGTTGTAGGACACCAAGGAACCCTTGCTCAGGCCAATAACCGATTCGGAAAATAAGATGTCGAAGCGGGCGGCGTTGCGCTCATCGCCGAATTTGCCTAGCCACAGAATGCTGGCCAATGTCAGCAGGACGACGGCGATGACAAAGCTACCGACAAGAATGTGATTGGCACGGGTTTCCATAGGTCATTCCTAAGACGAATGATGTGAAGCTGACGCGGCGCGCCCACGTGGGCCACGAAAATAGTCCTGCACCCACGGATCAGGATGTCTGGCCACTTCCGCCAACGGACCGATCACCAACACCTGCCGCTGCGCCAGAACCGCAACACGGTCGCACACTGCATGCAGGGTATCCAGATCATGAGTGATGAGAAACACGGTCAGCCCGAGGCTGTCTCGCAACGTCACGATCAACTGGTCGAACGCCGCAGCGCCGATCGGATCGAGCCCGGAAGTCGGCTCATCCAAAAACAATAGCTCCGGATCCAGCGCAAGCGCACGGGCCAACGCTGCTCGTTTGATCATGCCACCTGAAAGTTCGGAGGGAAACTTCGGGCCTGCCGTCACCGGCAAACCGACCAACTGAAGTTTCAAGGCAGAAAGCCGCTGCATCAAGGGTTTGGACAAGGTGCCCAACTCGCGCATCGGCACCTCCACGTTTTCGGTCACGGTGAGCGAGGAAAACAGCGCCCCATTCTGAAACAGCACCCCGCAACGTTGATCGATGCGTGCGCGTGCGGATGGCGTTAAACCGTCGACCGCCTCACCAAACAAGCGCACATGACCGGCAGCCGGTCGATTGAGCCCGATGATCGAGCGCATCAATACCGACTTGCCACTACCCGACCCCCCGACCAAGCCGATGATCTCGCCGCGTTGTACGGTCAAATCGAGGCCATCGTGCACCAGCTGCGTGCCGAACTGGTTGCGCAAACCGCGCACCTCGATCACGGCCTCGTCAGCAATCATTGAGGCGGTATCGCTCACCAACCCATCTCCATAAAGAAGATCGCCGCCAGCGCATCGATCAAGATCACGACAAAAATTGATTGCACCACACTGGATGTCGTATGCCGCCCAACCGACTCGGCACTGCCCGAAACCTTGAAGCCTTCCAAGCAGCCAATCAGCGCGATCATCACTGCGAACAGGGGCGCTTTGCCCAAGCCAACCCAAAAATGCCGAAGCTCCAACACCTCGTGGATGCGCGAAAAGTACATCGTCGGGGAAATATCCAAAGCCAGCGCACACACCACTGCACCGCCGACGATGCCGGAGACCATTGCCAACACGGTCAGCAGCGGCAACGCCACTAGCAACGCAAGAACCCGTGGAACCACCAGCACGTCAATTGGACTCATGCCCAGAGCCTGGATCGCGTCGATCTCCTCGTGCGCCCGCATTGATCCCAGTTGCGCGGTAAACGCGCTACCTGAGCGCCCCGCCACCATGATCGCGGCCAACAGCACACCAAACTCACGCAGAAAAGAGAACGCGATCAGGTCGATGGTGAAAAGCGTTGCACCGAAGTCACGCAGGATCGTGGCGCCAAGAAACGCCACCACGGCACCGACCAAGAAGGTCAACAAGGCAATGATCGGCACCGCATCAACACCCGTCTGCTGGATTTGCACCACCAAGGAGGTGACGCGCCATCGCCGCGGATTCACCAATATGGGAGGCAAACTGGACAATAAAAGACCAAGAAAACCGATCAGCTGAACGGTTCCGGCCCAGATACGGCCCGCCGCATCGCCAATTTCGGCGATGTACCCGCTCACCGAAAGAGGTGCAGGCGGCGGCACGGGGTCTGCGTCGGCGCGTCCGACCACTTCCAACAGGCGCTTGTGATGAGGCGGCACATCGACCAGCGCCTCAAGCCCTGCGTTCGGACCGAGCAGATCCAGCAAGACGCTCGCGCCCAAGGTGTCTAAACGACCTAAATCCGCCAGCGACCAGCCATTTACCGCAGCGCGCAGACGAGCAAAGGTTTCGACCTGTCGCACCAACTCAGGCGCATGCGCCAGAACCCAGTCACCCGATAGGCGAACCTGCCCCTCTTCATCCGGCCCGTCAACGCGTGGCGTATTCAGCGGCGTATTCATCGGTGAAAACACCAATGCCAAGGCTCGTAGGCGATGCCATGCGCGTTGTCGCGCGGATAGCTCAAGCGGAAGCCGAACTCGAACGCGTGTGCGCTTAGCCAGCTAAAGGCCGGCGTTGTCTCGAAGCTCTCCTCGGCCGGCGGCTCGCCCGGCGCACCAATATCTAGCGCGTGGCCAGAATGATGTTCGCTGAAGCCCGGCGCGGCGTTCACCGTAAGGATGTCAGCCAGCGGGATGCCGCGCGCCAATTTACGTAGAAAAATGCCGCGCTGATAAGCATGGCTGCGATAACCGGAAATCGCGTCCAGCACGATGCCGGCGCGCGTCGCTTTTACCTGCATCGCTTGCCACGCGAACGCTGCAGCCGCCGTCAGCCAGAGCGGTCGCTGATAGCGATCTCGCCCCGCGTACGCCAGACGTGCCGGTTCTGACACCAGCGGCAGATCGCGCTCGTGCCCGTAGCTAGCAGCAATGCCAAGTGATTCAAGCACCTGTCGCACTGTTGCGAGTGGCAAAACCGCACGCTCGCTCCGTGCGTTCGGCTCGTACAGACGAGCCAGCACATCCGCTGACGACCGCCGCCCCACGTGCCGGCGCCAATCCTGCGGCAACAAGACTTGCATCCGCCCGGATGAAGCCGTCGCAAGGTAACGTCCGTCGCTCTTGCGCCGCAAAATCCAGTCCGCACCCGCCAACGCCCGCGCCGTCGCATTGCCACGCGCTGGCAATACCGAAGCGGGGACAGCCTCGAAGGTGTCGAAGTTGATCAGCGGCAAATCCGTGTCACGCATAGCAAAAGAGTACCTGATTCGGCCAAACCGCGGCGTGGGGCACGCACCCCGGCAAGCATCGCATCTGTGCTGCCAGCAAGACATCACGCACGGCAACGCTAGGTCGTCTATCCAGCAAAAGGACCCGTCTCAGCTGCGCGCCGCGTGCTCTTTCGCGCCTCGCGATAGCGGCACCTAGCAAAGCATCACGCCAACCGTGAGGCGTCGATGTCATCTTTTGCCGCCAAACCGTGTTTAACCAGATAAGACGTGGCGCTTTCCTTCCGACGTCGACGTTCGAAACCTCCGCACACCCCATAAGGCGATCGAACCACACGCTGTTGATCCGATCGTAAAAACGGCACCCTCAAAGGAATCAGACCATGAAAATCAAATCTATCGCTAAGGTCCAACGCAACCGGCGCTCGCAATTAGCCCAGGCTCTGGCCCTCGCACTGGGCATCGGCGCGGCCGCGGTGATGGCGCAACCACAGGCACGCGCATATGTCGATCTGGCCCAAGCTGAAACGATGTACCTGAATCACTTTGGCACGCTCGACGGATTCGACGCGTACATGACCAGACTGCTGCCTCAAAAACGCGCTGATGATGTTCAGGCGGTCACTGCTACGCGTTATGTCAGCAACTGCAACGACAGCGGCAGCGGCAGCTTCCGCAGCATCATGGCGGCGGCCAACAGCGGTGACACGATTGACCTTAGTGGTTGCAGCGGCACTATCAATCTGGTGAGTTCGGTGGTGACAGGGCTCAACGATTTGACCATTCGCGGCGGCGACGATGGCGCCTCCGGCGTGAAGACGATACTTCACGGCGGTGACGCGATCCGGCCTCTTGCGCACACCGGCACCGGAACCCTGACGCTGGAAAACCTTGCGATCAGAAACGGGCGGCTTACCAACGGTGTGGCTCGTGGGGGCTGCATCAGTTCGTTTGGGGATGTCTCACTGACCGACTCCATAGTGAAGTACTGCGAGGTCAGCCAAACCTCTGGCGTAAACGAGGTGCGGGGCGGAGGAATTTACTCAGCCGGCAAGGTGACCCTGTCAAACAGCTCGGTACAGAAGAGCAAGGCTTCGACTAGCATCGCTGGTCGAGCCGTGATGGGCGGGGGTATTTATGCGAATTCGATAGAGGCTTGGAATTCCTCGATCTTCGGCAACAAGGCCATCTCGCTGAGCGGAGTCGTAAAGGGCGGTGGCGTTTATGTGGGCGACGGAGACAGTATTCTTTGGGACAGTGTCGTTACCGAAAACGGTGTGTCGGCCGCCAATGCCGACGTACATACTTATGGGGGCGGAATCTTTGCCAAACGAACGTCGCTCAGCATCGTACATTCCAGCATCACCAAGAACACTGCGACAAAATACGGTGAGGGTGGCGGGGTCTTCGTGTCCGCGATCGGCCCTAGCGACACCCTTGTCAAATATAGCAACGTCAATGAAAACGAGGCGGTGATCGGCGGCGGAATCAACAGCCGCTCGGGCCTCACTCTGACATCTAGCACGGTAGCGAAGAATAAGGCCACAGCACACGGCGGCCTGATAGTAACCGGCGGCAACATCTCCATCTCCAGAAGCACCATCTCGCAAAACACCGCCGAGCAGGTGGCTGGTGCGACATTGAAGGCGCTCGCAGGCGGCACCATCATCGTTCAACAAAGCACGATTTCAAAAAACCGTACGACCTTGGATCCAACAACGGTGACCGAGTGCCCGGGAACCGGGCTCAGAGTGGAATCCAACGCAACGATCAACAACAGCACTATCGTATTCAACGTGAATGACCAGGGCACCACGAGCAGCGAATTTTGTGGGGGCCTGGGACTGCGGCTCGGCGCAGGTGTCACTGCAACCGCATCCAGCTCTGTCATCGCGCACAACTGGGCGGAGTACACCCAGGGAGGCACCCTAAAACGCGCTTCTGGCCAAAATGTATATGGACCATCCCCCGCCAAGCTTATGGGCAACTTCAACGCCATCGGCAATAGCAGCTTTGCGCTGCCGGCCGATACGATCGCAATATTGAGCGACGAGTTGGTCGCCAACTATCAAGTCAGCCCGGTACTCGCAGACAACGGCGGGCCGACTTTGACGCACTGGCCCTACGTCCTCCGGTGGCTGATTGATTCGGGCACGGCAAACGGCTACACCACCGATCAGCGCGGATATGGCTTCGAGCGTGTCAAGGGTAGCCAAGCAGATATCGGCGCGGTAGAAAGTGACCCGGTTGGCCCACCCATCATGCAGATATTCAAAGATGGGTTTGAATAATCACGCAGATCCACAGGTATTCATGAACTAGTAGCTCTTGTGCTGCCACGCCAACCATACGGCGCGTGGCAGCCGACTGTTCCTTTCATCGCGATGAAGCGATACACTCTCGTTCCCGCTCCACGCATGCACCACCCAATGCCAAAGATCAGCTTCGAGTTCTACCCGCCCAAGACCGATGCCCAACGTGCGCAGTTACACCGCACTGCCGCTCGACTGGCTCACTTCTCACCCGAATACGTCTCAGTCACTTTTGGTGCAGGCGGCTCGACTTTGAGCTATACGCCGGAGATCGTTTTGGCCTTGCGCGAACAGCATGGTTTTGATGCGGCCCCGCACGTTTCTTGTGTTGGTGGAACGCGCACCGAGTTGGCCGAACTGCTCGACCTCTATCGCGCTCAAGGGTGCCGTCGCGTCATCGCTTTGCGCGGGGATCTGCCTTCAGGCATGGCCAGCACGGGTGAATTTCACCATGCCAGCGAATTGGTCGCGTTCATCCGCGCGCGTCATGGCGATCACTTCCACCTCGCGGTGGGCTGCTATCCGGAAACCCATCCGCAAGCTGAAGATGCCTTCACTGACCTCAAGCACTTCAAGACTAAAGTCGATGCCGGTGCGGACCTCGCGATTACCCAATACTTCTACAACGCCGATTCCTATTTTCGTTTCGTCGATGACGCTCGTCGGATCGGCATCACGATTCCTATCGTTCCAGGCGTCATGCCGATCTCCAATTTCAGTCAGTTGCGGCGATTCTCGGAGATGTGCGGCGCAGAAATCCCGCGCTGGATGCAGCGCCGTATGAGTGCTTGGGGCGATGATATTGAGTCGATTAGAGGCTTTGCCGCCGAGGTGGTTGCCACTTTGTGTAGGCGACTGCTTGAGGGCGGTGCACCCGGACTGCATTTTTATACGCTGAATTTGGCCAAACCTGCGAGCGCCGTTTTAGAACAACTCGATTAACCTGTGAGTTCGACATCGTGGCAGACTGCAAGCATGCGCGCCGCTTGCTTTCTTGCCCTTGTATTCACCCTGTTGCCTTGGCCGACTGACGCAGCGGCCGCAGTGAGGCGTTGCATCGGTGCGGACGGCAGCACGATCTATACCGACAAGCGCTGCGAGCAACTGGACGCACGCAATGCGGTAATACCGGATCAGGTGCCCGTAACGGGATCAAGCGACTGGGTAACGCCCTCAGGCGAACAGCAAGAACGGCCTTTGTCGAGTTACGGATTGGCCAACCAAGACTGTGCTCGCAACCCGGACATGCTGTTGTTTACGCTGCGGCATGCGCTGGAAAATCGTGACATCAACGGTGTCGCCGGCCTTTACCATTGGCCTGGCATGGGCAAGTGGAGTGCGCGTGCGGTGATGGATCGCCTTGAGGCACTGGTGCTCGGCTCGGACGGCTCGGCCTATCTGACCTTTCCCGATGCCGCCTTTGTGGTTTTGAATCCACAAGCGTGGCCAGACCTGCCCCCAGAAAACCCCTCCGGCATTCGCTTCCCGATGTATCGGGAAAACACAGAGCATTCCAGCCCTATCGCGGACATCGAAATGCAGGTCATTCGGCACAGTGGTTGCTGGTGGCTGCACTTTTGAAGCGTTGCTTGAGCTCGGACTAGGGCTGAAATTCCAGACTCGCTACGCTGCCCTGTCGATCCGTGCGCGGGCGCAAAGAAACGCGCCAGCCATACAGACCACACAAGCGGCTCACGATGGCGAGACCGATCCCGGCCCCCTTGCTACCGCTGGAACTGCTGCCGCGATAACCACGATCAAACAGGTGTTCGGCTTCAGCCGCGTCGATTCCTGGTCCGGTATCCAGCACTTCAATGCGATCGGCTAGCACTGTCACCACGACTTCACCTTGAGCGGTGTATCGGCACGCATTGCCTATGAGGTTGTTCAGCGCTACCGACAGCACGGCTTCGGGCGCCTCAACAAACACGCCATGCTGGCCATCCACGCGAATACTCACCGGCTTGTTAGCCAGATGCACGCGATTAGCCTCGACTTGCGCTTCGGCCAGCTTGCGCACATCAGTCTGGCCGGTGCTCCGCTCGTTGCGTGAGAGCATCAGCAAGGCGGTCGTCAGATCGGTGCTTTGTTGGGTTGCTCGCTCGATCCGGAGCAAGCGCTGACGGGTTTTCTCCGACACATCTGGCGCCGAAAGCAACAGCTCAGTCGCGCCTTGAATTACCGCCAGCGGGGTTCGAAGCTCATGACTCACATCCGCATTAAACTCGCGGTCACGCGTCACACGCTCGGTCAGCTGAGCAGCATAGTCGTCCAATGCTTCAGCCAGCTGCCCGACCTCATCTTGGGCAAAGTGTGGTGCCAATCGCTCGAGCGGCGCCTCACTGCGGAACGCACTGACCCGTGCCGCCAAGTCAGCTACGGGACGCATCACCCGACGTGAAGACCACAGGCCAATCAGCCACGCCAGCAGCGTGAAACCCACCACGCTGCCCGCCAGCAAAATCATCAGTTGCTGCGTCCCCAAGGCCTGTCGTGCATAGCCGTATTTGATGTAGGTGACGATATCTTGGGCGCGCGCTACGGCCAGTTTGAAGTCACCGCCCCTGCCCCGCAGGTCAGGATCTCTCCAGTCATGCACGCCGCTCGGCAGGTCTCGCCACGCCAATGGAATCTGCGGACTACCGGGCCGATACGCGAACATCTCGATTTGCTGTTCCTGCAAACCGTAGGCCGCATCCGGCTCGGGATGCTGTCGTTTGAACTCAAGATATGTCTGTGCTTCGGCATTGAGCCAATCGACCACGAGTTGGCTCTCGATGCGCTCGCGCAACACCAAAGTGGAGGCTGCAAACAGTGTCGTCAGGCCAAAGCCCAACAGTAGAAAGGAAACGATGATGCGCGCGCGCAGGCGCTGGCGCGGCCTCAGCAAAGTCTCGCTTATCGGTCGCGCGTACTCATCCGTTCGCATCTAAATTGACGATCCGATAACCGATGCCATGTCGCGTCTGGATAAGTGGGTTGTCAAAGGGCTTGTCCACTGCCGCGCGCAATCCGTGGATGTGTACGCGCAGGCTGTCCGAATCGGGCAACTCCTCGCCCCAGACTCGGGTTTCCAGTTCTTGCCGGGTCACCACGGCGGGAGACGCTTCCATCAGCACCCGAAGGATTTTGAGTGCGGTCGGATTGAGCGTGATGGCGGTACCAGCGCGATCCACTTCCAAAGTATCTAGGTTGTACTCGAGATCCGCCACGTTCAGTATGCGCGCAAGCTTTCCCTGCCCGCGGCGCAGCAGCACCGACAGCCGCGCTTCCAACTCCTGCAATGCGAACGGCTTCACCAGATAGTCGTCCGCGCCGGACTCGAATCCGGAAAGCTTCTGCTCCAGCGCATCGCGCGCCGTCAGCATCAACACCGGCGTTTGCTTGCGCGCCTCTTGGCGCAGCTTGCGACAGACTTCGAGCCCGTCCATGCCGGGCAGATTGAGATCCAGGATGATGGCGTCGAAGTCGTCCACGATGGCACGGTGCAAGCCGGTGATTCCGTCACCAGCGAAATCGACGGTGTGTCCACGATCCTCGAGAAAGTCTCCGAGGTTGGCGGCGATATCGGTGTTGTCTTCAATGACGAGAATACGCATGACGCGAGGCAAGCTCCTGATGAATTTGCGCAGTCGCGGCGCAATTCTGGGAAGAAACACTGGACAACAGCCGATGGCTGTCCGACTCGATCCAGTATGCCAGCAAATAAAACGGCCCGCGGAAGCGGCAGGGGGTTCGCCGATTCACGCGGGCCGGAAGGTGTTGCCCCGATTTCCGCATTCTGCAATGCGCCAGATAGACATTAGGAGTGTTTCGCTGACCACTGGCAGGAAAATCATAGGCCTATGCCCATTAAATCGACGTTAAGCGCAATAGAGTCTTTCGTTAAGCGGGGACCTTTATCGCCCGCCCTGCCGCCACTGCCTGCGCGACATTGGCCACAATCCGCCCGGCCACGTCAACACCGGAAATGGTTTCGATGCCCTCAAGCCCCGGTGAGGAATTGACCTCCAGCACTAGGGGTCCGCGCTTCGAACGAAGCAAATCGACTCCTGCAATCCGCAGGCCGACAATGCGGGCGGCCGTGATCGCTACATCACGCTCGTGCTCAGACAGCAACACGGGGCCGGCGCTACCACCACGGTGCAAGTTGGCGCGAAACTCATCGTCACCAGCCTGCCGTTGCATGGTGGCAATCACCTCACCATCCAGCACAAAACAGCGGATATCGGCACCGCCGGCTTCTGCGACAAATTCCTGCACCAGAAATTCCGCATAGAGGCCCCGAAACGCCTCAATCACGCTGCGTGATGCCTGCCGACTCTCGGCCAACACCACGCCCATACCTTGACTGCCTTCATTAAGCTTGATGATGTGTGGCGGCGCGCCCAGCATGGCAAGAAGATCGGCTGTGTCATCAGGATTGTCACCGACCACCGTCAACGGCATACCGAGCCCAGCTGCCGCCAACAGTTGTTGGCACCGCAACTTATCGCGAGCACAGGCGATAGCTTCTGAGCCATTGGGCGAATACACACCCATGGTCTCCAACTGTCGCAACACCGTGGTTCCATAACGGGTAATCGAGGCACCAATCCGAGGAATTACGGCATCGAACCCACTGAGCTCACGGCCCTTGTAACGGATCTGGAACGCACCGGGTGCAATGCGCAGATAACAACGCAAGGGATCGAGCACCCGTACCACGTGGCCTTGCTCACGCGCGGCCTCAACCAGACGCCGTGTGGAATAGAGCCGCGGATTACGCGACAAGATTGCCAGCTTCATATATGCGCCTCGTGCCCACCGAGCGCAAAACGCTGCGCAGGATCGACATGCCAAGCACCGGCCAGCGCAGCACGCCCGATCAGCATCGGATGACGCAGACGGTGGCGATCAACCAGATTGATCTCAACCTCTCGTTCCCACGTGCCCAAGCTCAAACGGGTGCGCACAAATAAACGTTCGCTGCGTATTCCGCTGGAACTGGTGACTGCACGCCAATCAACTACCGGCAGACAACATTCCTGCAGCGCCCCGTGCTCCCCAACAGGCGAGCCAAAGACGACCTGTTCAATGCCATCACGCTCAAACACATCCAGCCATTCCACGTGCAACGAGCAGCTGCGCGCGCCCGTATCAATTTTGGCTAAGATCCGGCCTGGCCCGAGCATCGGTAGCATGGCCCATTCACTCCAGCCCAGAAGCGGCAGAGAATCTGTCGTCAACATCGGCATCTGCCACTCCTTTGGTGGGCGATCCTCGTAGGGGACCACCTCTGATCCGGCGAATTATATGTTGAACCGGCCGCTGAAATAGCGTGTGCCAAACCTTGATCGCCAGTGCCGGTATGATGCCCGAACCCCATCAACGAGCCTGTCCGATGTTGTCTACTCCAACGCGCCTGCTGCTGGTCATACTGAGCTGCTTTCTGTTTCTGGCCGCTTGCGACTCAATACCGACTCGCTCGCAATCCGATGCGGTGCTAACCGCCGAGCGTGCGTGGGCGCGGGGTGACTTCGCTGAAGCCGCGCAAGCGTTTCTTGACGCCGCTGCAAGTCAGCGCAGCCAGCGCGACGTGCTTCACCTTCGCGCCGCCGAAGCGTGGCGTGAGGAAGGTGAGTTGGAGCGCGCTGCAGCTGCGCTTGAGGGGCTTTCCACTCGCCGTTTCGACCAGGACACCGTCCAGCGGCTTGGTCTGCTGCAAGCCGAAATTGCCCTTAGTCGTAAAGCGCCGCAGCAAGCACTGGAAATCCTAGAAGGTTTAGCTTCAACCATCAGCCCTCGTTACCGCAGTCGCCTGCTGGAACTGCGCGCAAGAGCGGCCGAAGCAGACGACAACATTTTCTTTGCCGCCAGCGCGCGGGCCGAACTGAGCGAACTTCTGCAAGGCGCTGAGCGGCGCGAAAATCGACGCCAGACTCTGTCACTGCTGGAGCGACTGGACGATGACGCGCTTGCGTTTGGCGCGGCGTCGCTGCCAATCGGGCACGCGCTCTATCCGCAGGCCGCGCGGATTTTACTTGCACGTGGCCTGCCTTTGCCGCGACCGCTTCCTCAAGATGACGCAGTGTCAGGCGATTACGCGTCGACTGCGGCGGATGGCTACCGACCCTTCCCACGCCTAGCATTACTGCTGCCTCTCGATGGCGCACTGATGGATGCCGCAACCGCGGTGCGTGATGGCTTCATCACCAGCTACTACGGCGAAACACGCACACGACCCGAGGTGCGCATTTACGATACCGGCAGCAGCCCTGAATCTGCCGTCGCAGCGTGGGGAACAGCGATCCGTGAAGGCGCTCACGCCATCGTCGGTCCATTGGACCGCGACGCAGTAGCGGCGATCTTTGAAGCCGACCGCGAAGGGCAAGTTCCGATGCTCGCACTTAATCGCGGAGGCACCACGCCACCACCGCCGGGCAGCCTGAGCTTCGCTCTGACGCCGGAAGACGAAGGCACTGCCATCGCCAATCGCATCGTCGAGCATGGCGGTTCACGCGTGCTGGTGATCGAGACAGGCGACGAGTACGGCCAGCGCGCGGCGGCGGCGATGAGCTTGCGTCTCGAGCAGCGCGGTGCGCGAGTGGTCAGCTCCACACGCCTGCCAAGCGACAGCCCAAATTACGCCAACGCCATTCAATCCGGGCTCAATCAAAGTGGCTTGCGCAAGGTGGCAGCTGATGGTGACACCCGGATCGAACAAAACCGGGTACAGGTCGATGCGGATGCCATCTTTTATGCCGGGCGTGCCGATCAAGCGCGCTTGTTGATGCCACAACTGCGCATGGCTGGGGTGTACGACCTGCCGGTTTACGCAAGCTCACAAATCACCGCTGGCACGGGCAACACCCGACTGGATCGCGAACTTGACGGTATCGAATTCACCGATTCGCCGTGGTTGCTGCGTGACCAGTTGCCCAACATACCCACACGCGCATCCGTGGCCGATTTGGACAGTGCTCACGGCAACAGCGCGCGCCTGTTCGCTTTCGGGATGGATGCCTTCCTTCTGATCGGACATTTCGATCAGTTCAGGCGCGATCCACAGGCGGTACTGTCTGGTGCTACAGGGCAATTGCGCTTCGATGGGTTTGGCCAGATATTGCGCACTCCAGACTGGGCAAAATTCCAAGGTGGTCGCATCGTGCCGGCGCGCGAACGCGGCCTTATTGGTGACGAAATCCAGTTCCGCCAACCCTGAGCATTGCAGCAGGTGGTTAGCCGCGATACCGGGCGTATCTTTGAAGCGTTGGCCCGCGCGCATTTAGAGCAGGCGGGGCTGCGCTTGCTCGCCGCCAACGTCAACTATCGCTTCGGTGAACTGGATCTGGTGATGCACGACGGCGAAACCGTCGTCTTCGTCGAAGTGCGTTATCGCCGCAATGCGGGTTTTGGCGGCAGCAGTGCGTCTGTCACGCCCGCGAAGCAACGCCGCGTTGCGCACGCGGCCAGCGCCTGGCTAGCGGCCAACCCACGCGAGGCTCGTCGTCCCTGTCGCTTCGATGTGGTCGCTATCAGCGGCAGCGAGTCGGCACCGGACATCGACTGGATCCGCAACGCGTTCAGTCTCGACGATCTCGGTTGACGCCGGTGGCCTGAAGCGCGCGTTTTAGCGCAACAGCCAAGCCAACAATTGCACGCCCGCCAGTGCATAAAGCCCGGCGAACACGTCGTCGAGCATCGTGCCGAAGCCGCCTTTGACGCGCCGGTCGGCCCAGCTCACCGGCCAAGGTTTTGCGATATCGAAAAGACGAAACAGCAAAAATCCAGCGGCCACAAAGCCCCAGTGCTGCGGCACCGCTATTAGCGCGATCCAGACGCCGACAAACTCGTCCCAGACCACCAGTCCCGGGTCTTCGACGGCAAGACGGCGGATCGCCCAGTTACAGGCCCAAACACCAAGCGCAAAGGCACCGAGCAGGATCAATAGATAGACTGGAATGGGCAGCTCGCGCAAAACCAGCCAAGGCAGCATGGCCGCCAGCGAACCTACGGTTCCTGGTGCCCGCGGAGCCAGACCCGAGCCAAAGCCGGTCGCGATCCAACCGGCGGGGTGCACCAGCAGTCGACGAGCCAAATCCACTGCCCGCGAACTCACGCGCCGCTCTCCGAAAAATGTTCCCAGCCCTGCTGCTTAAACAGGATCGACACACCCTGCGCATCGCGCAGCCTCACGCCTTCGCCGGCTACCACACGGCCAATCCGTTGCAACGACACCCCGCCTTCACCCAGCACAGCACGCAGCGTGTCCAATTGCTCCATCGGCAGGCTGAAAGCCAACTCGTAGTCATCCCCGCCCGTCGCCTGATAGCGCAGCCGCTCAATGGGATCAAACATGGCTGCCAAGGCTGTGGAACAGGGCAAAGCCTCTGCCTCCAGTTCGATCCCAACGCCGCTGGCACCTGCCAGATGACCGAGGTCGGCCAATAGGCCGTCGGACAGATCAATCGCCGCGTGCGCCCGATGCCTCAATGCCACACCCAGCGACAGTCTTGGCGTGGGACGCTGCATTCGCGCACGCAAGGCGTGCACAGCGGGTGGATCGGATTCGACCTGCTGCTGCAACAAATGTAGGGCCGCCGCCGCATCGCCCAAGGTGCCGCTGACACACACGATATCGCCCACCTGAGCGCCGGCCCGCGTCAGTGCCGCGCCGTCCGGAACAAAACCCAATGCTGTGACCGTCACCGACAGAGGCCCGTGCGTGGTGTCACCACCTACCAGAGCCACATCCGCGAGCTCGGCCAGTTCACAGAAGCCATCCAGAAAACCATCGACAAAGACGGCATCAGCCTGTGGCATCGTCAATGCCAGCAACACCCAAGCTGGCGTTGCGCCCATCGCGGCAAGGTCCGACAGATTGACCGCCAAGGCCTTCCAGCCAATATCGGCGGGAGCAGCATCGACTGCAAAGTGCACGCCCACATTAAGACTGTCGCAGGTGACCGCCAGTTGATGCCCAACCGGCGGCAACAACAGCGCCGCATCGTCGCCGATACCCAAGGCCACATCGCTACGCTGGCGGGCCCGTGCTTTGATCCGTGCAATCAGATCGAACTCGGCCACGATCAGCCTCGTGCGGCCGACACTTCTACCGCTCGCCACTCGGCCGCGGCGCGATCGAGCACGCCGTTGATATAGGTATGGCCTTGATCCGCACCGAAACGCTTGGTCGTCTCGATCGCCTCGTTCAGCACCACTCGATACGGCACGTCCACACGAAACAGCAATTCGTAGGTCGCCAGACGCAATACACCACGTTCAATTGGATCGACCTGCGCTATTTCACGATCGATAAAACGCCGCAGTTCTTCGTCGATTCGTTCCAAATTGGCGTGAACGCCGCGCAACAGGTCTTCGAAATAGACCACATCGGCGATGTCCATGTCTTGTTCACTACGGAACTGGGCGATGACTTGAGCGATCGGTTCGCCCGTCATCTGCCACGCGTACATAGCCTGCAACGCACGCCGACGCGAACGCGAACGCGCCGCCGGATCAATGCCGTCAGGGCGCGTGTGATGCCGATTCTTGCCTGTCATGCCAATTGCTCCAGAAGATCGGCCATTTCGATGGCGGCCAGGGCCACCTCCTCACCTTTGTTGCCATGCGCGCCGCCTGCTCGCGCGACGGCATCCTCGTGCCGCTCAACCGCCAGCACACCATTGAGTACAGGCACACCATGCGCCAGTGACACCTGCATCAGCGCGTTTGCGCAGCCATCGGCAACATGCTCATAGTGGCGGGTATCGCCGCGTACCACGCAACCCAAAGCGATCAAGGCAACATGCTGTCCGCGCATCGCCAAGCGTGCCGCCGCCTGCGGGATTTCCCACGCACCCGGCACACGCACAACGTCAATCACGTCCGGCAGCACCCCATTGTCGCGCAAGCATGCACACGCCGCATCGACCAAGGCATCAACGATACTGGGGTTCCAGCGACTGGCAACAACAGCGAAACGCGCGCCTTGGCGGCTGCGAATCTGGCCTTGGGTAACGTTCATGAATGCGCGCACGAAACGGGAACTACCATTTTACCCGCCATCGACACTCTCCGCGTAACCGATGACTTCCAATCCGAACCCAGCCAGCGCCACTTGTCGGCGTGGTGTGCCCAAAACCCGCAGGCGATGCGCCCCTAAATCAGCCAGAATCTGGGCGCCGACACCATTGCGTCGCCACTGTGTCGGCCCATCACCACTTACTTCAGTTTGACCTCGCAATCGCGCCAGCAGCGCCTCCTCGGAAGGTTCGTCGGAAAGCACCACTGCGACACCACAGCCAGCACGCTGGATCGCGCGCAGAGCTTGGGACAGCGAAATACCCAGATCGTCGCGCTCCAGATGCAGCAGATCAGTCAAGGTGTTTTGTACGTGCACGCGCACCAGCACGTCCTCGCTCGCACTTGGGTCGCCATGCACCAACGCGTAATGCAGGCGCGCATCGATGCGATCGCGGTAGCTCAACAGGCGAAAAGGGCCGAGATCGGTTTTTACATCGCGCTCATCGACGCGCTCAATACTGCGCTCAGTGCGCAGCCGATATTGGATCAAATCCGCGATCGAGCCGATTTTCAAACCGTGCTCACGGGCGAAGACTTCCAATTGCGGACGCCGCGCCATCGTGCCATCTGGATTGAGGATTTCCACAATCACTCCGGCCGGCTCCAAACCCGCCAAACGTGCAAGATCCACCGCCGCTTCGGTATGACCCGCGCGACGCAACACGCCGCCAGGCTGGGCCATCAGCGGGAAGATGTGGCCGGGTTGATTGAGATCTTGCGGACCCGCGCCCGGCTTCACCGCCGCTTGGATCGTGGTGGCGCGATCAGCCGCAGAAATACCCGTAGTGACGCCTTGCGCCGCTTCGATGGATACGGTGAAGGCGGTACGAAATTGCGATCGGTTGTCGCGCGCCATCAACGGCAGCCCCAAGCGCTCGCAGCGCTCATGGCTCATCGGCAGACACACCAGTCCGCGGCCGTGGGTAACCATGAAGTTGATATCTTGCGGACGCACCAAACTCGCGGCCATGACCAGATCGCCCTCGTTCTCGCGATCTTCGTCGTCGACCACGACCACCATGCGACCAACGCGGATGTCTTCAATCAATTCGGGGATGGACGCAAAGCTCATAACGCAGCCTCCGCGGCAGACAGGCGTTCGGCGTAGCGCGCCATCAGATCCACCTCAATATTAACCGCATCACCCACGCGACGCGCGCCAAAGGTGGTGACTTGGAGCGTGTGCGGAATCAGATTGACCTCGAAATCGTCGGCCTCAACCGCGTTCACTGTCAGGCTCACGCCATCAATGCACACGGACCCTTTCTTCGCGATATAGCGAGACAAGGCTTGGGGCACGCGAAAGCGCCAGCGCTGGGAGCGCGCATCGTCGTCAATCGCCAGCACTTCACCCATTCCGTCAACATGACCGCTGACAAGATGACCGCCGAGCCGATCAACCAAACGCAAGGCCTTTTCCAGATTCACCGCATCACCCTCTTTGGCGTGGCCAAGAGTGGTCAGACGCAGGCTTTCATTAGATACATCGGCAACGAAGCCGTGCACCGAAGGCTCCAACGCGGTCAAGCAGACGCCCGACACGGCAATGCTGTCGCCTGGCGACACGTCAGAAAGATCAAGATCCCCAGCGGTGAGATGCAAGCGCACATCGCCTTCGCGTCGCTCAACTCGGGTGATATGGCCGATGGTCTGGATGATGCCGGTAAACATGGTCGTTCTCCGCAATAAGGCGAAAAACGCCGTCAAGGCCCACGCTCACGCCACGAGGCGGCATAAGCTGTCTTCTTGCATCCGGACTGTAACCGTCGGCTCCGGCATTTAACCGGATCTGCTGACCTTGCGCGTTGCGCAAGCGCTCGCGGGCTCGTTGCTGTAGAGCGCAACCTACCGCCGGTGGGGACTTACACCCCGCCCTGAAGACGTTAAAACCTGCCACGGATGGCAGAACCCGACATGATGCTGTCACCCGCCGACGCTGGCAAGTCCGACGCGTCGTCGGCGTCAGCCCGCGGCCAGCAGAAGAGCCAGCGCGAGCAAGGCAGGCATGGCCTGAATGAACAAGATCTTCCGACCGACCGTATACGCCCCAAACAAGCCCGCAACCGCCACGCAGAGCAAGAAGAACACCTGAATCGCGCGTCCGTCCCTGCCCAAGTACAAGCCCCAGAGCAGGCCTGCCGCGAGAAAGCCGTTATACAGACCCTGATTGGCGGCCAACGTGCGGGTCTGCTGGGCAAACTCTGCCGTCAGGCCAAATGTGCGACGGCCCAGTGGTCGGGTCCACAGAAACATTTCCAGCACTAAAAACCACAGATGCAAGGCGGCGACAAGCGCGATCAAGATTTGCGACGCTGCGTGCATAGACTGAAGACCAAGGGTCAATGGCGCCTGATCATTCCATGTCCGCCGCTTTAGTGCCAGATAGATCTGGCGATCAGAGTTAGTTCGCGCCCGACTTTGGCCGGAACAGCAATCGCCAGTCATCCCCAACACGGCGTTCGTCCATCAACTGCAGGTGCCAACGCTTGGCCATGTCCGTCAGTGGTGGCAAGTCCAACAATGGACGTGCAGACGATCCCAAAAATACCGGCGCGACATAGAGCAACAACTCGTCTACCAGCCCTTGCTCAAACAAGGCTCCGCACAGGGTCGGACCGGCCTCCACCTGAACTTCATTGATGTCACGCGCTGCTAACGCGGACAGCACTGCCGGAAGCGGCAAGTCGGCAGAGCTTGAAGACAACGCTTCACACTCAATCCGATCGAAACGCGCATCGGGCGTAAGGTTCGTCGCGTGGAACAGCAGGCTTGGCGTGCTGCCGTCGAGCACATGGAAGTCTGGCGGTGTTCGCAACTGACGATCCAGCACTACCCGCAGCAACGGTGCGATATCGGCATCAGGCACGCGCGCAGTCAAACGTGGGTCATCAGCCAATACCGTGCCCGATCCCGTCAAAATGGCACCCGCTCTGGCACGCCAGCGCTGCACGTCCTCTCGCGCCGCTGCGCCGGTGATCCACTTGGATTCGCCATTGGCTAACGCAGTGCGCCCGTCTAGGCTCATCGCTAGCTTTACTCGTAGCCACGGTCGGCCACGTTCGATGCGTGAAAAAAACCCACGATTGAGGTCACGCGCCGGTGCCTGCATCAAGCCGGTGACGACCTCGATCCCGGCTGCGCGCAAACGCGCTATGCCGCTACCCGCAACCTTGGGATTGGGATCGCCCGACGCTACCACCACGCGCACCACACCGGCCTCGATTAACGCATCGACGCAGGGCGGAGTGCGGCCGTGGTGCGAACACGGTTCGAGACTGACGTAAGCAGTTGCACCCCGTGCCCGTTCTTGCGCTTGGCGCAGGGCGAAAACCTCGGCGTGTGGCTCGCCGGCACGCACGTGCCAACCCTCTCCGACCACGTGCTCGCCCTGCGCTAACACACAGCCGACCATCGGGTTGGGCCGAGTCGTGAAGGCACCGCGTTCAGCTAAACGCAGAGCGTGGGCCATCAGCGCATGATCGCGCGCAGTGAACACCGTCTCGGTCACGCCCACCGACCGCACTCAGCGCTTGCTTGCCGGCACCGGCGCATCGGGCTCGACACCGCCTTCCAGCAATGACAGTTGCCCTTGGGTGGTCGGCAAATCGCGCTCCAGCATTTCGATTTCCTCGCGGAAGTCGGACACATCCTCAAAGCGGCGGTAGACCGAGGCAAATCGCACGTAGCCGATGTGATCCAGCAAGCGCATCTGCGCCATCACGAAATCACCAATGCGACGTGAAGCCAGCTCGCGTTCACCGCTGGTGCGCGCCAACAGCACGATCTGACGCACCGCCGCTTCCAACTGATCGTTCATCACTGGACGTTTGTGCAAAGCGCGTTCCATCGACAAGCGCAGCTTGTCGACATCAAAAGGCTCGCGTGTGCCATCACCCTTGACCACCATCGGCAACTTCAGTTCGGCGATTTCGAGCGTATTGAAGCGCTCACCACATTGCGCGCACTCGCGTCGCCGCCGGATAGAGCCTCCGTCCTCGGTGACGCGTGAGTCGATCACGCGGGTGTCTTCATGCTGGCAAAAGGGGCAATGCATCAGCGGCTATCGGCCCGGAAGTGATCAATCACGCATGAGAAACAGCGCGACAGCGCGGGACCGTGTGAACTCACGATCACAGCCCCGCGACAGTTGCTGTCGCTGACCTCAGCCATACACCGGGAACTTGCGACATTGCGCAGTCACCGCGTCACGAACGCGGGCAATGACGGCCTCGTCATTGGGCGCGTCGAGCACATCAGCGATCCAATTGGCGAGATCGACACAATCCTGCTCGCCGTAGCCCCGGGTGGTGACAGCCGGGGTACCGATGCGCAGCCCAGAGGTGACAAATGGCTTTTGCGGATCATTCGGCACGGCGTTCTTGTTGACCGTGATATGGGCACGACCGAGCGCAGCCTCGGCGTCCTTGCCAGTGATCGGCTTACCAATCATATCGATCAACATCAGGTGATTCTCAGTGCCGCCTGAAACGATCTTGTAACCGCGTTCGATCATTGTTTTCGCCATCGCCTGCGCGTTCTTCACAACCTGTTGCTGATAGCTGCGAAAGGACGGATCAAGCGCTTCCTTGAAAGCCACGGCCTTGGCCGCGATCACATGCATCAAGGGACCACCTTGTATGCCCGGAAACACGATGGACTGCAGTTTCTTTTTGATTTCCTCAGCCATGCCGCCCATTGCCGAGTCCTTCGCCACGATCAGGCCGCCGCGCGGTCCGCGCAGCGTCTTGTGGGTGGTGGAGGTCACCACATGCGCGTAGGGCAATGGACTTGGATACACACCGGCTGCAATCAGGCCCGCGACATGCGCCATATCAACGAAGAAATAGGCACCGACCTTGTCCGCAATCAGGCGCATTCGCACCCAATCGACAACCTGCGAATAGGCCGAAAACCCACCGATCAGCATCTTGGGCTTGTGTTCCAGCGCCAAGCGCTCGACCTCGTCATAATCGATCAGACCTGCCGCATCGACACCGTACTGCACCGCGTGGAACAGCTTGCCCGACGCATTCACTTTGGCGCCGTGAGTCAGGTGCCCACCGTGGGCCAGACTCATGCCCAAAATCGTGTCACCCGGATTGAGTAGAGCAAAGAAAACTGCTTGATTGGCCTGCGAACCCGAGTGGGGCTGCACGTTGGCGTAATCGCAATCGTAGAGCTGCTTGAGACGCTCAATCGCCAAAACTTCGGCCACGTCCACATGCTCGCAGCCGCCGTAATAGCGTTTGCCCGGATAACCCTCAGCGTACTTGTTGGTCAGCACGCTGCCCTGCGCTTCCATTACCCGCGGGCTGGCGTAGTTTTCACTGGCGATCAACTCGACGTGATCCTCCTGCCGTTGCGCTTCCAGCGCGATGGCCTGCGCCAACTCAGGGTCGAATGATGCGATATCGCTGGTTTTGTCGTACATAGTGAAAGCCTCCGGTGCCAGTGCGCCATGATACCTTGCCCGGCGCTCCAGTCGCGCCCTCGCCCGCCATCGTAAAACCGACCCGCTAGGCCTGATTTTGGCGCCGCACGTGCAGTTGCTGCGCCACTGGGCGATAATGTACGGCTTTCTCGTGCTACGTCGTATCCGCCACCTGGCGGACGGTCCGCGTCGCGCCTTTCCCGAGTGTGCCCACATGTCTTCGCAATACATTTACACCATGAATCGCGTGTCCAAGGTGGTCCCGCCCAGGCGGCAGATCATCAAGGACATTTCTTTGTCCTTTTACCCCGGCGCCAAGATTGGCCTGCTCGGCTTGAACGGCGCGGGTAAGTCCACTGTGCTGCGCATCATGGCCGGCGTGGATACGGATTTCGAGGGCGAGGCCCGCCCGCAACCTGGCATCAAGATCGGCTATTTGGAGCAGGAACCACAGCTCGATCCTGAGCAGACGGTGCGCGAAGCGGTTGAAGAAGGTGTAGGTGAAGTGCTGCAGGCTCAGGCCGCGTTGGACAAGGTCTACGCCGCCTACGCCGAAGACGGCGCCGATTTTGACGTGCTCGCCAAGGAGCAGGAACGGCTCGAAGCCATCCTCGCCGCCGGCGATGCGCACACCTTGGAGAACCAGCTCGAAGTCGCCGCTGATGCGCTGCGCTTGCCGCCGTGGGACGCCAAAATCGGCCCACTTTCCGGCGGTGAGAAGCGTCGTGTGGCGCTGTGCCGCCTGCTGCTGCAAAAGCCCGACATGCTGTTGCTGGACGAACCCACCAACCACCTCGATGCCGAATCGGTGGGCTGGCTGGAAGAGTTTTTGCATCGCTATCCCGGCACGGTGGTGGCGGTCACGCATGATCGCTACTTCCTCGACAACGCGGCCGAGTGGATCCTCGAACTCGACCGCGGCCGCGGCATTCCGTGGAAGGGCAACTACACCGATTGGCTGATGCAGAAGGACGAGCGCCTGAAGCAAGAAGACAGTCAGGAAAAAGCACGCCAAAAGGCCATTCAAAAAGAACTGGAATGGGCCCGACAGAATGCCAAGGGCGGTCGCACCAAGGGCAAGGCGCGTTTGGCTCGGATGGAAGAACTGCAGTCAGTCGATTACCAGCGCCGTAACGAGACCAATGAAATCTTCATCCCGCCCGGAGAGCGTCTGGGCAACAAGGTGATCGAGTTCAAGGGTGTCACCAAGAGCTTCGGTGAGCGTTTACTGATTGATGACCTGACGTTTTCGGTGCCGCCCGGTGCCATCGTCGGCATCATCGGCCCTAACGGGGCCGGTAAATCGACCTTGTTCAAGATGATTATCGGCAAGGAAAAGCCGGATTCAGGCACGATCGAAACCGGCCCGTCGGTCCAGTTGGCCTATGTCGACCAAAGCCGTGAAGCGCTTGAGGGCGATCACAACGTCTTCCAGGAAATTTCTGGCGGCGCCGACATCCTCAACATCAACGGCATCGAAATCCAGTCGCGCGCCTATCTTGGCCGCTTCAATTTCAAGGGTCAGGACCAGCAAAAGATGGTCGGCACCTTGTCGGGTGGTGAGCGGGGTCGTCTGCACTTGGCCAAAACCTTGCTGCAAGGCGGCAACGTGCTACTGCTGGACGAACCGTCCAACGACCTCGACGTGGAAACCTTGCGCGCACTTGAAGACGCGCTGCTGGAGTTCCCCGGCAACGTGTTCGTCATCAGCCATGACCGCTGGTTCCTTGACCGTATCGCGACCCACATTCTGTCCTTTGAGGGCGATTCGCACGTCGAATTCTTCCAAGGCAACTATCGCGAATACGAAGAAGACAAGAAGCGCCGCCTCGGCGACGATGCCGGACCGAAGCGCCTGCGCTTCAAGGCGCTGAAATAAGCGATTTCAAACGCTGACACCTCGCAATGGCCGAGCCACACTGGCTCGGCCTGACTGACCGGAGATAGCGCATGGGTTTCATGCAGACTTTGCGGACGCGCTGGAAAGAAGCGGACAGCCTGCTGTGCGTCGGCCTTGATCCGGAACCGTCACGCTTTCCCGCGCACCTGCAAAACGATCCTGATGCGACCTACAACTTTTGCCGCGCCATCGTCGATGCCACGGCACCGGTTGTGTGCGCGTTTAAGCCGCAGATCGCTCACTTTGCTGCGCTTGGCGCAGAGGCCGCTTTGACGCGGCTAATCGCGCATATCCACGACGCACACCCTGACATCCCGGTCATTCTCGATTCCAAACGCGGCGACATCGGCTCCACTGCCCTGCACTACGCCGAAGAAGCATTCGATCGCTACCGCGCTGATGCAGTGACACTGAATCCTTATCTTGGACGCGACTCCGCTCAGCCTTTTCTCGATCGCGCCGACAAGGGCGTGATCGTACTTTGTCGCACCTCCAACCCCGGTTCCGGCGAGTTCCAAGACCTGCTGGTCGATGGTCTACCGCTGTATCGCCATGTTGCCCGGCGCGTGGCGCAGGACTGGAATAGCAATGGCAACTGCCTGCTGGTACTTGGTGCCACTTGGCCAGAAGAACTGGCTCAGGTGCGCGCTGATGTGGGTGACTTGCCGTTTCTAGTTCCCGGCATCGGTGCGCAAGGTGGCGACGTGGCCGCTGTGATGCGCGCCGGTGCCACTGCCGATGGCAACGGGCTTGTGATCAACTCGTCCCGCGCCATTCTCTACGCCAGCAACGGCGAGGATTTCGCCGCAGCCGCCGCGCACGCGGCACGCACGCAGCGCGATGCAATCAACCGCTGCCGCTGAACCCCCTGTCCAATTTCATTCCATCCAACGAGGTAGGCTCCGATGAGGGCATCCGAAGTCAAGAAAGGCAACGTCGTCGAACATAACGGCGTGGTTTATCAGGTGCGCGACATTGAGCGCAGCACACCGACCGCTCGTGGCGGCAATGTCACCTTCCGCTTCACGCTTTACTCTGTGCCCGGCGCCGTCAAGTACGACCTCAGTCTGCGTGCCGATGACGATCTCAAGGAAGTCGAACTCACCCGTCGCGCCTGCACCTTTTCCTACATGGACGACAAAACCTACGTCTTCATGGACGAAGAGGACTACACCCAGTACCTGATCGACGCCGAATTGGTCGCCGACAGCGCCGGCTACATCACCGATGACATCAAGGGCTGCTATGTGCAGTTGATCGACGATGCGCCGGTCGGCCTGCAATTGCCGCAAACCGTGGTGCTGGAGGTCGTTGAAACGCCGCCCGAACTGAAAGGCGGCACGGCCACCAAGCGGCCCAAGCCAGCCAAACTCTCCACCGGCCTCGAACTTCAGGTGCCCGAGTACATCACCAACGGCGAAAAGATTGTGGTGAACACCGTCACCGGCGAGTTCTCCGGCCGCGCCTGAGCACGCGCCGAGGCGTATTTGTGTCGTATACGCGTTCAATCACCTTACCTCACCATCGCGCAATTTAAGAGGCCGCCACCAAGGCGGCCTCTTTATGCCTGCTCTAAGTCCGCAGCAATCATCTTTTCAGCTACGCGCACGTGCGCTGCAGCCCTTGCCTTGACTAGAACCAGACACGCACACCCGCCACAAAACGCGTATCTCGGGCCTCCTCACCCCGCACTTGGCGGAAATCTGCCGTGTTGCCGAAAGCGCGTTCATGAACCAGACCAATGTAGGGAGCGAACTTGCGGCTTATCTCGTAGCGCAATCGCAGTCCTGTTTCGAGTGTCGACAGCCCCGAGCCAATGCCTCGCGTGGGATCGTCTTTGCCGAATAACTGCACGTCGAGCACCGGTTGAAGAATCAATCGGTTGGTGAACAGCAAGTCGTACTCAACATCCAGCGCAAACCGCGACTGGCCCGAGTCACTCAAATAGGCCGTGGCCTGCACCTCGAACTGATACGGCGCCAAACCCTGAAACCCCATCGCTGCCCAGCTTTGCGCACCACCCGGCTGGAAATCGTGCTTGATCCCCATCACAACATCCCACCATGGCGTGATGCTGCGGCCGTAGAGCAATTCCAGCCCAGCCGTTTCCGTACGTCCGCCGACCCTCTCGCCATCACTCCGCACCCATAGCCGGTTCAAATCGCTGCCGATCCAGCCGATGGCCTCCCATGCCTGGCCCGAGCCAGTGTTCGTATCCCACGCCTCGAGATGGTTGAAGGCGACATAGTGGTTGATCTCGGGGGCATGCTCCATGTGCTGCGTGAGTACCGGGAATGCCGCTACCCGATCCGCATCGGTCACTTCCGGAATCGGTGTGATGGGTGTCTGTGATGCGGGCATGTCGTGGCCCATAGCGCTGTGATCCATAGCGGTGTGATCCATGGTGTCGTTATCCATGGCTTCGTGATGCATCGTGTCGTGATGCATTCGGCTGTGATCCATCTGGCCGTGATCCGTAACATCGTGCCCCACCGACGGACCGTCGGCAGTGTTGGCCTCAGGTGTGGCCATCTTCTCTTCGCTTGGCCTGGCCGTTTCGTGCTGCGAGTGGTCGTGCCCTGATCCCGCTGGCGTGGCGTGCGCGGAATGATCCCGGGCATGTGTATCACCCGAAACAGCCAGCACACAGGCGAACACCAGCGCGTTCAAGACAAGGAGGTAGCGGCTCATTCTTCTACCCTCACTTCGCGCATCATTCCCGCTTCCATGTGATACAGCAGGTGGCAATGGTAGGCCCAGCGGCCCAGCGCGTCGGCACGCACGCGGTAGCTGCGCTTGGTGCCCGGCGGGATGTCGACGGTGTGCTTGCGCACCTGAAAGTTACCGTGCTCGTCCTCCAGATCGCTCCATAGACCGTGCAAGTGGATCGGGTGACCCATCATCGTGTCATTGACCAGCACAATGCGCAGGCGCTCGCCGTAGTTGAGCCGAAGCGGCTCCGCATCTGCGAATTTCTGCCCATTGAACGACCAAGCAAACTTCTCCATGTGCCCAGTCAAGTGCAACTCAATCTCGCGGCCGGGCTCCCGCCCATCCGGATCGTCGAACAAGCTCCTCATCGCGGCGTAAGTCAGTACGGTGCGACCGTTGTCGCGCAGGCCGATGCCAGGGTCATCCAGCTTCGGGCTGAGCGACATTGCCTGCATGTCGACCAACGGGTTGCCAGTTTCGCTGGCGGGATGCTGCTGCATGCCATCGGCGCCGTGGTCCATTCCCGCCATCGCGCCCATGTCATGCCCAGAGTGATCCTGCATCGACGCGTGTGAGCCGTGATTGGCTTGCATGGCCGACATATCGTGACCGGCATGTCCCATGTTGCCGTGGTTCATGCCGCTGTGATCCATACCGCCATGACCCATGTCGTCCATCGTCAGCAACGGACGGGGATCAAGCGGCGGCACAGGTGGCTGGAGGCCTTCGCGCACCGCAAGCGTGCCGCGGGCGTAGCCGGTGCGGCCCATGTCCTGGGCGAAGATCGTAAACGCTTCGGCGCCAGCCGGTTCGACCAGCACATCAAAGGTTTCCGCCACCGCGATGCGAAACTCATCGACGCTGACCGGATGGATGTACTGCCCGTCGGCAGCGACCACCGTCATCTTCAGGCCCGGAATGCGAACGTCGAAATAGGTCATCGACGAACCGTTGATGAAGCGCAACAGGACTTTTTCGCCGGGCTTGAACAGTCCCGTCCAATTGCCTGCCGGCGCCGTGCCGTTCATAAGAAAAGTGTAGGTGTGGCCGTTGATATCGGAGATATCACTCGGCGTCATCCGCATCTGCCCCCACATCTTGCGGTCCTGCCACGTCTCCGACAGCCCGTTGGCACGTGCATCGCGGATAAAGTCGGCCACCGTGAGCTGGTAGTAATTGTCGTAACTGGCGTCTTTTTTCATGCGCCGGAACAAGGCACCGGGGTCCATGTCGGTCCAGTCCGACAGCAGCACCACGTGCTCGCGATCGTAGTGATAGGGCGCCGGCACACGCGGCTCGACGATGATCGGCCCGTACAGCCCTGCCTGCTCTTGGAACATTGAGTGGCTGTGGTACCAGTAGGTGCCCGACTGCTGTAGCTGGAAACGGTAGGTGTAGGTCTCGCCCGGCGCGATGCCGTCAAAGCTGAGGCCAGGTACTCCGTCCATGTTGGCGGGCAGCAAAATGCCGTGCCAATGGATCGACGAACTTGCGCCGCGCAGACGATTCGCCACGCGCAAGGTCACCGTATCGCCCTCGCGCCAGCGCAGCAGCGGTGCCGGGATGCCGCCGTTTACGGTGATGGCCGGCCGGGTCTTCCCGGTGAAGTTGACCATCGAGCGCCCAATGGACAGTTCGAAGGCGGTACCGGTCAGCGTGTTCATGGCCCGGGTTTGGCCAGGGGCAGCCAATGCCGGCAAACGCCAGAGGCCAAGGCCCGCAGCAAGGCCGCCCGCCGCTATGCCGGTAACGAAACGTCGGCGAGAGAGATCATCCGGGCGCGGGCCAGGAAGGTCGATTGACATGGTAAAGCTCCACAATTCGAGAAAGTCTTGCGTCCGTAGTCATGCGCGAAATGCATCACAGGCATGACTGCGTGGCCCCGAGGGTGACTCGCAATCAGGCAAAAGCTGGCACCGAAAAGCGATGCCCAGACTTAAACAATCGGAGGTCGGTACCGAACCCGAATCGCGGGTGTGGCATGTGTGGCTACCGGCGGCAGCACGTGCAGTGTTTGCGGACTGGGCTGAAAGCCGTGAATGAGATCAGGCAACGCCGCCACTGCACCTGCGGCACACGCGAACGCACACGCAGCGTTGTCGCAACAATCCGTGGCGGTTGAACTCGCGTCCGCGTGAACTGGGACGTGGCGCGCTTCCGCTGTCGCTGTTGCATGATCCATACAATCCGAGTGAACGGTTGCCGACGCTGGCATGGCCTCGCCCAGCGTCGCATGCTGCCGATGCATCTGTGTGCCAGCCACGGCGATGCCGAATCCATTGAGTATCAGGACTAAACAAAGCAAGGCATGGAGCATATTTCGGAGCGACATGTCGCCGAGTTTATCGGCAAGCTGCGAGCACTGCCATCTAGCTAGGCCTTCGATCGCACAGTGCAGGGTTGCTCACTAGGGATCTTTCCGGACCGTTTGGCCAATTCGCGCGCGCAGAACCCACGCAAACAGAAAGGCCACCTTCGTAGGCGGCCTTTCTGTTTGCGTGGTGCCGGAAATAGGCAATTCCGATCCGTGTCTCGCAAGCCTTTCGGCAGCGCGAACACCATGTTCTCCGGCTCGCCGGAAAGCTCTTGCACATTAGTGGAACCGAGATCGCGCAAGCGTTCGATAACCCCTTGCACCAGCGCTTCCGGAGCAGAGGCGCCGGCGGTAACACCAATATGGGCTTTGCCTTGAAGCCAGTTCGGGTCAATGTCAGCAGCGCTGTCGATCAGATACGACGCGATGCCAGCCTGTTCTGCCATGTCACGCAATCGATTGGAGTTGGAGCTATTGACCGAGCCTACGACCAAGACCAGATCGCACTGGCTAGCGAGCGCTCGTACGGCGTCCTGACGGTTCTGTGTGGCATAGCAAATATCATCAAGGCGCGGGCCTTGGATGGCCGGGAAACGCTCACGCAAGGCGGCGATGATGGCGCGCGTGTCGTCCACCGACAAGGTGGTCTGAGTGGTGTAGGCGAAGTTTTCGGGCTGACTGACCTTGAGCGTTGCGACATCTTCGATGCGCTGCACCAGATAGATCTGACCACTGCTTTGACTGCGTTGCCACTGGCCCAGCGTGCCTTCCACTTCGGGGTGACGGGCATGGCCGATCAGCACCACGTCACGCCCGGCACGGCAATGGCGTGACACTTCCACATGCACCTTGGTGACCAGCGGACAGGTGGCGTCAAACACTTTGAGGCCACGTCTATCCGCTTCCGCACGCACCGCCTGCGACACGCCGTGGGCGCTGAATATCACGGTGGCACCATCGGGCACTTCGTCCAGCTCTTCGACGAAAATGGCACCGCGCTGCTTGAGGTCATCGACGACAAACTTGTTGTGCACAACTTCGTGGCGCACATAGATCGGCGCGCCCTGTGCTTCAAGCGTGCGCTTGACGATTTCGATAGCACGATCGACACCGGCGCAGAAGCCGCGGGGATTAGCAAGAAGAATGTTCATAGACGCTATACGGGATCAAGAATACGACCATGCTAGGACAAGGAGCAGGCGCGCGCCGATCACGACTCCTCGCTCGCTCGCGCCACATCATGGCGCTTGCCCCACAGCCCGACCACTGCAATACCAATGGCGCCCACTACCACGGCACAATCGGCGATGTTGAAGGCCGGCCAATGGTAGGAACTGACGAAGAAGTCTATAAAATCAACTACATGACCATGAATCACGCGGTCAATCAGGTTGCCAAACGCTCCACCGATCACCAACGCATACGGCAAGGCCTGACGCCAATCGCCACGCGGCGTGCGATGCAACCAGACAGTCAAGATCGCGCTAATCCCAACCGCCAGCAGGCTAAAAAACCAGCGCTGCCAACCGGAGGCATCCGACAAGAAGCTGAAAGCTGCGCCTGGGTTGTAGACCAGCGTCCAGTTCAACAAACCATCGATCGCCGTCACCGGCTGATGCAAGTCCAAGTTCCGCAGTGCGATGAGCTTGGTCCAAGCATCCAGCACGATGATGAGGCCAGATAGCGCCAGCCATACCAAGGCACTGGGGCCACCCGGTGTCTCCGCGTGCGATGCGCGCAGCTTAGAAATGGCGGCGATCCTCACCGACTGCATCAACGTTCACGATGCAACGCCCACACAGCTCCGGATGCTCGGCATCGGTGCCCACGTCCGACTGGTAATGCCAGCAACGCACGCATTTGTCGGCATCTGTCGCACGCGCTGAAATCCACACGGGCATGTCCTCGGCGGCCACCGCATCGGCGGGACGCTCGGCTGCCTTGGCCAAATGGCACTGTGAGGTGATGAAGAAAAAGTGCAGTTCGTCAACCACCGGCGCCAACTTGGCGAGCAGATCGTCCTCCAGATAGAGCGTCAACTCCGCTGCCAGCGACGAACCAATCGCTCCGCTGGCACGCATTGGCTCCAGCACGCCAGTAACCGCTTCGCGCAGATCCAGCAGCATCTCGAATTCTGCCTTGTCCAACAGTGATCCCTGCGGCAGGCCCCCCAGATTTTCTTGGTAGGTGGCTAGCAAGACGCTGTCCTCGCGTGCGGCGGGTAAATGGCTCCAGACTTCCTCGGCAGTAAAGCTCAGGATCGGAGCAATCAGGCGCGTGAGCACATCGGCAATGCGGAACATCGCGCTTTGGGCCGAGCGCCGTCCACGCGAATTCTCTTGCATGGTGTAGAGCCGATCTTTAGTGATGTCGAGATAGACCGAGCCCATGTCCACGGTGCAGAAGTTATTGAAGGCCTGCACGATCGCGGGGAAATCGTAACGCTCGTAGGCCGCTTGCACCAAAGTTTGCAGATCGTTGATGCGCTGCACCGCCCACTGGTCGAGCAGCAACAATTCCGCATTCGGCAAAAGATGCTGATCCGGATCGAAACCGGCCAAATTACCGAGCAGAAATCGCAAGGTGTTACGGATGCGGCGATAGGCATCAGCGTTGCGCTTGAGGATTTCCTTCGACAGCGACATCTCGTTGCGGTAATCGGTCGAGGCCACCCACAGGCGCAAAATATCCGCCCCGAGCGTCTTGAAGATCTCCTGCGGCTCGATGCCATTGCCCAGCGATTTGGACATCTTGCGGCCGTTCTCATCCACGGTGAAGCCGTGGGTAAGCACTTGCCGGAATGGGGCTTCGCCGTCCATCGCCACAGCGGTCAAAAGCGAACTTTGGAACCAACCGCGGTGTTGATCCGAGCCTTCCAGATACAGGTCCGCCGGCTTGCCTAGACCGCGCGCGGCCAAAACGGCCTCGTGGGTCACGCCGGAGTCGAACCAGACATCCAGGATGTCGGTGATCTTGTCGTAGTGCTCCGCATCCGCACCCAGCCAATCCGTCGGATCGAGCGCATACCAGGCATCCACGCCCTCGGCTTCTACCAGGTCAGCCGCACGACCGAGTAGTGCGACGGTATCGGGATGCGGTTCGCCAGTCAGCTTGTTGGCAAACAGGGCAATCGGCACACCCCAAGTGCGCTGGCGACTGATGCACCAATCCGGGCGACCCTCAACCATCGCACGGATGCGCGCCTCACCCCATTCCGGAAACCAGCCGTGCTGCTGACCGATACGGGTGATGGCCTCTAGCGCACGCGTGCGCAAACCGGCCTGATCCATCGAAATGAACCACTGCGGAGTCGCACGAAAAGCCACCGGTGTTCGATGGCGCCAGCAATGCGGGTAGCTGTGTTCGATCTTGGCGAAGGCCAGCAGATGGCCGTTGCTGCGTAACAGCTCGACCACGGTATCGTTGGCCTTCCAAATAAACTGACCTTCGAAGATCGGCGTGCCCGGCAAAAACACGCCGTTGCCGCCCATTGGATTCACTTGGGCCGCGCTGTATTGATCAATGATTCCGTACTTGCGGCAGACCGCAAAGTCCTCTTGGCCATGACCGGGCGCGGTATGCACGGCGCCGGTGCCATCCTCGGCTGAAACATGGTCACCCAACAAAATCGGCAGCGTGCGCTCAGCATAGAACGGATGTTGCAGGCGGATGTTTTCTAGGGCATCCCCCATCACTCGCGCTAACACTTGCGGCGATTCGATGCCGTAACGTTGCACCGCTTCTTCTACCAGCGCATCGGCCAACACCAGCCATAGCTCGCGTCCATCGCGGCCCGCGCCACGGACGAGCGCATATTCCAGTTCCGGCCCGAAAGAGACTGCCAGCGAGGCCGGCAACGTCCAAGGCGTGGTGGTCCAGATCGGTACCGCGACCAGCGCATCATCACTGCGGCTGACACCGAATACACCTGCCAGCTCATCCGGATCAACCGCGTCATAGGCGACGTCGATCGCGGGTGAGATCTTGTCTGCGTATTCAATTTCCGCTTCAGCCAAAGCCGAGCCACAGTCGAAACACCAATGCACTGGCTTGACGCCGCGGCTGAGATGGCCGTTGGCTACAATTTTGGCCAGCGCGCGTAGTTCGGCGGCCTCGAAGCTACGATCCAAGGTGCGATACGGCTTATCCCAATCACCGATGATGCCTAATCGCTTGAAGTCATCACGTTGCAGCTCAATCTGTGCGCTGGCGTATTCGCGACACTTTTGCCGGAAGGCTGCGGCGTCGAGTTTGACTCCAACCTTGCCGTGTTTTTTCTCCACCACCAGCTCGATCGGCAGGCCGTGGCAGTCCCAGCCCGGCACATACGGCGCATCGTAACCAGCCAAGGAACGCGACTTGACGGCGATGTCCTTGAGTATCTTGTTGACCGCGTGACCGAGGTGGATCACGCCGTTGGCGTACGGCGGGCCGTCGTGCAAAACATAGCGAGCTTTGCCCGCACGCTCGTCACGCAAGCGCTGGTGAATATTGAGTTGCTGCCAGCGCTCCAGCGTTGCCGGCTCGCGTTTGGGCAGGTCACCGCGCATCGGGAAATCCGTGGCGGGAAGATGGATAGTGGATTTGTAATCGCGACTCACGGGAGTTCCTGGATATCGTTCAGAAGAGAATCAAGCGCCGACTTCGGCGCCAAGCACGGCGCGTGCGGCATCGGCATCACGATGAATCTGCTCGACCATCGTATCCAGATCGTCGAATTTCAGCTCCTCGCGCAGCTTGGCTACGAATTCGACTTCGATACGGCGACTGTAAAGGTCGCCATCAAAGTCGAACAGATGGGCTTCCAGCAAGGGCTCGCGCCCATTCACGGTGGGGCGAGTGCCGACGCTGGAGACGCTTGGCCAAGGCTGCTGGCCAACACCATGCACCCAAGTAGCGTAGATGCCAGACAGCGCCGGCACTTTGCCACCAAAACGCAGATTGGCAGTGGGATAACCCAGTTTACGGCCCAACTGCGCGCCACGTACGACACGACCGCTGATGGCGTAGGGCCGCCCCAACAGGCGCGCGGCGTGTTCAAGCTGGCCGTCAACTAAGGCTGCACGGATGCGCGAGCTCGACACCCGCTCACCGTTCAAGGTCACATCGTCAATGCTATGCGTGCTGAATCCGGCCTTGATGCCGGCCTCGGTAAGCATCGGCAAATCACCCGCACGTCGGTGACCAAACCTAAAATCCTGTCCAACCCACACCTCGCGTGCCGCCAATCGCTGCTGCAGGGTGCGATCGACAAAAGCTTGTGGACTCATCGCCACCATGCCGGCATTGAATCGCAATAAGCCCACCGCATCGCAACCCAAATCGGCTAATCCTTCTACCTTTCCGCGTGGCAATACCAGTCGCGGTGGCGGGTCAGTTCGACCAAAGAACTCACGCGGCAAAGGCTCGAAACTCAGGCACACCAACGGCAGGCCACGCATCTGAGCCGACGCCGACGCCGCAGCAATCAAAGCGCGATGACCCAGGTGCAGGCCATCAAAAGCTCCGATGCACACGACACTGCCCGAGGGATATAGGGCCGGGCCATCGATCTCACGAAACAGACAAAGAGGTGTGACAGGACGGGGCACGGTTCGGATCGCTGAAGGCAGAGGTTCGCAGCGGGAGGCCACAACAGGTTAACGCACGAGTATAACGGCAACTCCATGCTCACCGCGGCCACCGTCAGCTAAGAGCCCCACTGCCAGACTATTCAACGCGTTCTCTCATCTCGCCCGCGTGATCTGTAAGCGAGAGCGTAAGATCAGGACCAACTTCAAGACCAAGTCCTGCTTTACGGGGCGCCAGTGGGAGCAGATGCGCTCCGAATCGGCGAACCCGTTTCAGGATGACCCGATGGGCGGGTCATCGGCGCAATAAGTGGGCGAAGTGAGGGCGCGCGCTGCGGTGAGCGATGAGACCATCAGACTGCAAGCATAAGGACCAACGCACCTTCAGCCGGCGTGCCTAAGCTCTTTCAGTCGCCAACCTAATGCGAGCAGCACTACGCCATAAGTCGCCGCGCCGGCCACTATGACCCCGAGCAGCCATAACGCCCGCCACAAACCGGACAACTCTTGCCATTGCCACGGACCGTGTCGGAGTAAAAGAAGGACCGTCACCATCGCAGCCCCGGCCAAAGCAATACGCGTTACCACCCAAGCCCAACCCGGCTCGGGCCGCCATACGCCATCGCGCCGCAAGTAACGCCAAAGCAGCGTCGTATTGGTGATGCCAGCCAGTGCCGTAGCCAACGCAATACCGGCATGCGCCCCGACCACTTCGTACTGCCACAACGGTGTCACGAACAAGGCGATCAAACTGATGTTGACGCAAACCGTGATGATCGCGGCGCGCATCGGAGTTTTGGTGTCTTGGCGTGAATAAAACGCCGGCGCGAGTACCTTAGTCAGCATGAAAGCAGGGATGGCCGGACACAGAGCAGAAAGACTCAAGGCCGTCATCGCACTGGCGTGAGCGTCAAACTCACCGCGTTGAAACAGCGTTACAGCGAGAGGCTCAGCCAGCGACAACAGCCCTAAGGCAGCGGGTATCGCCAGCAACAGCACTGTTCGCAAGCCCCAATCGAGAGACTGGCTGAAACCAAGCGCATCGGTGTCGGCGTGACGACGCGAAAGATGCGGCAGGATGACCGTTCCCAAAGCCACACCAAACAGCCCTAGCGGCAATTCCACCAGTCGATCGGAGTAATAGAGATAGGATCGACTGCCCTCGACCAGCAGCGAGGCGGCGATCGTGCCGATCACTAGATTCAGTTGCGCGACGGAAGCCGAGAACAGGGTCGGCAGCATCAGCTTTGCCACCCGCCGCACGCCCGGATGCGAAAAGTTGAGGCGCAGGTGCGGAAACAAGCCGAATCGCCTCAAGGCAGGCCAGAGCACCGCCATCTGAATCACACCCGCTGCCAGCACGCCCCAAGCCAAGGCCAAGATTGGCCGCTCGAGATGGGAGGCGAGCCATAGCATCGCTGAAATCACGGTGAGGTTGTGCAGCACCGGCGACACAGCCGGCAGAGCGAAGCGTTGGAACGTGTTGAGCACCCCCCCGGCAAGAGCCGTCATTGAGATGAAGACCAGATAGGGGAAGACGATACGCAACATGTCGCCAGTCAACTCAAGCTTGCCGGGTTCGTCGACAAAGCCCGGCGCAAGCACAACCGCGATCCACGGTGCGGTCAGCATGCCAATACCAGAAACCAACAACAGCACGGCGCACAAGGCACCCGCGACATGGTTCACGAAGTCGCGCAATGCCGCCACGTCACCATTTTTACGCAGCTCGGACAACACTGGGACGAAGGCCGAAGCGAACGAGCCTTCCGCGAAGATGCGGCGCAGGTAGTTCGGCACCTGATAGGCAACGGTGTAGGCATCCACTAGGCCACCGGCGCCAAACAGTCGCGCCTGGATCATGTCGCGCGCAAAGCCGGTTATGCGCGACAACAAGGTCATGGAGGAAAACACACCGACTGAGCGGAACAGGCCTCTACGCGGACTCATACGCACGCTTTTAGTTGACTTGACATTGAAAAATACTCATAATTAGCGGTCTTTTCCGCGATTCTGCGACCCGAATTTCCAGGAGCATTCCCTTGGCCAACATCAAATCCTCTAAGAAGCGCGCCCGTCAGGCCGTGGGACGCAATACGCGTAACGCCAGCCAGCGTTCGATGATGCGCACCTACGTCAAAAAGGTGCTGAAAGCCATTCAGGCTAACGACAGCAACGCAGCGCAGGAAGCCTATAAGGCTGCCGAGCCGCTTCTCGACCGTTTCGCCTCGCGCGGTCTTATTCACAAGAACAAAGCTGCTCGTCATAAGAGCCGCCTCACCGCACGCATCCGCGCGATCGCTGCTTGATCGACGCAACGCAGAAGCGGAAGACCCAAAAAGGCCGGTTTTTACCGGCCTTTTTTTTTGTCGGAATAAATCTTGCCTGAGGAAAAAGGCAATGCGCGGCGCAAACCATGACGGAGCGCTGGCACAACCGGACGCACAGGAGCGCAGTGCGTACACTCAGTCCTCGTCGGCAGGGCCAACCACAGCGCTAAAGTCGGTAAGCGTGTCGCCATCGACACGAACGGCACTCTCTTCGAGAGCTGCGCTACGCGCCTCCTCCAGAGCCGTCATCAGACGCTGGCAAATCGGCCAAGTCCCGGCTTTGCTGAGGGCAGAGATGCCAAATGCCGGTGAATCCCACGCCAGAGCCTCCAGCACCGCTGCGATGCGATCGTCGCGCTCTTCCTGCGGCAATAGGTCGAGTTTGTTTAGCAGCAACCAGCGTGGCTTCAACAGCAACTCTGGATCAAAGCGCGCTAACTCCGATTCGATGGTACGCACCTCGCCAACGATGGTCTCGATCGGGTCGCCATCCTCTTCCACAAACGGCGCGGCATCGACCAGATGCAACAAGATGTGAGTGCGCTGGATGTGCTTCAGGAAGGTAATACCTAGACCCGTCCCCTCGGCTGCACCCTCGATCAGGCCCGGGATGTCGGCCACCACGAAGCTCTGTCCCGGCGCAATACTGACCACTCCCAAGTTGGGATACAGCGTGGTGAACGGATAATCGGCCACACGCGGTGTGGCAGCTGACACCGCCCGAACAAAGGTGCTTTTGCCCGCATTGGGAAAACCGAGTAAACCAACGTCGGCCAAGAGCTTCAACTCCAGCCGCAGCTCGCGTTCTTCCCCCAAGGTACCCGCTGTCGACTGGCGCGGTGCGCGGTTGGTGGAGCTCTTGAAGTGCATGTTACCCAAGCCGCCCTGCCCGCCCTGCACCACTTTGAGGCGCTGACCGTGACGCAACATGTCACCGATCATCTCGTCCGTACCGAGGTTGGTAACCACGGTGCCCACTGGTACGCGGATCTCGGCATCTTCGCCGCCCTTGCCATACATCTGGCTACCCATACCGTTCTGGCCGCGGTCGGCTTGGAAACGACGCTGGTGGCGAAAGTCGACGAGAGTATTGAGGTTCTCATCGGCGATCAGGAACACGCTACCGCCATCGCCGCCATCGCCGCCATCTGGCCCACCCTTGGGGATGAATTTCTCACGCCGGAAGCTGACGCAGCCATTACCGCCGTCACCAGCCTTTACCAGAATATTTGCTTCGTCAACGAGTTTCATGAGCGTGGGAGTCAAAAATAGGGAGTGGAAAAACGAAATGTGGAGGCGCCGCCTCAATCACAAGAATAGTCGAATTGTGGATCGCTGTGTTTGTTGCGGATTGGGCCGCGTGATCAGTCTCGCGCCCAAACAAAACCCCGCCGGAGCGGGGTTTTGTTTGGATACGAGTGACCCGCGTCTTACGCCGAAACAACGCTCACGGTGCGACGCTTTTTAGCGCCCTTGACCGAGAACTCGACGGTGCCATTGACCAGCGCGAACAAGGTGTGATCGCGACCGAGGCCAACGCCACTGCCTGGATGGAACTGGGTACCGCGCTGACGAACGATGATGTTGCCCGCTTCGATGACCTGGCCACCGAAGATCTTCACGCCCAGATATTTGGGGTTGGAATCGCGGCCGTTGCGAGTACTACCGCCTGCCTTTTTATGTGCCATGAGTGCTGTCTCCTGTTCGGGTGATCAGCCGGCAATGCCGGTGATCAAAATTTCGGTGTAGTGCTGTCGGTGACCCATCTGCTTACGGTGGTGCTTACGACGGCGGAACTTGATGATACGGATTTTGTCGGCGCGACCATGCGATCTGATGGTGGCCATAACCTTAACCCCGTTCAACGCCTCGCCCAGACGGATATCCTCACCGCTGCCCACGAGCAAAACCTGATCAAACTCGACCTCGGAGCCAACGTCGGCCTCCAACTTCTCGACACGCAAATACTCGCCTTCCATCACGCGATACTGCTTGCCGCCGGTCACAATGACTGCGTACGACATACCGATTACCTCTGTAGTTATTCTCGAACCGAGTGGATCTCGGCCGGCATTTGCTCATTACGCACAACCAAACGCGCACGAGCGAACCGCGAATTATGAGACAAAGCAATGCAAGCGTCAAACAGTGGCTTTCGTCCCTAAGCGCGCATCACAGCACCAAACCAGCACAAGGTGGCGGTTCAGCCCGCGCTGCTAAACTGGTTAGTCGACTTTTCAGGGTTTCGCATGGACACCATCCGCCTCCGCGGCGCACGGACGCACAACCTTAAGAACATTGATCTCGATCTGCCACGCAACCGTCTGATCGTGATCACTGGCCTGTCCGGCTCGGGTAAGTCCTCCCTCGCCTTCGACACCATTTATGCCGAGGGCCAGCGCCGCTATGTGGAGTCGCTGTCGTCCTATGCACGTCAGTTCCTGTCGATGATGGACAAGCCCGACATCGACCACATCGAAGGTCTGTCTCCGGCGATTTCAATCGAACAGAAATCCACCTCACACAATCCGCGCTCAACCGTGGGCACGATCACTGAGGTTTACGATTACCTGCGCCTGTTGTTTGCTCGTGTCGGCACCCCACGTTGCCCTGATCATCACTTCCCGCTGGAAGCTCAGATCGTCAGCCAGATGGTCGATGCGACCTTGGCGCTGGATCCGGAGCGGCGCTACATGCTGCTCGCACCTGTGATCCGGGAGCGCAAGGGAGAGCACGTTCAGGTATTCGAACAACTACGCGCCCAGGGTTTAGTGCGGGCGCGGGTGGATGGTGAAGTCATCGAGTTGGACGACCCACCGAAACTGGCTCTGCGCATCAAACACACCATCGAGGCGGTGATTGACCGCTTCCGCCCGCGTGAGGACATCAAGCAGCGACTGGCAGAATCCTTTGAAACCGCGCTGCGCCTCGGCGACGGGTTGGCGCTGGTGGCAGAGATGGACGACCCGAAGGCTGAAGCGCAGCTGTTTTCTTCACGCTACAGCTGCCCGGTCTGCGATTACGCGCTGCCGGAATTAGAACCGCGTCTGTTTTCCTTCAACGCACCGATGGGCGCATGCCCGAGCTGTGATGGCTTGGGGGTGAGTCAATACTTTGATCCTGCACGCGTGGTCACCCATCCAGAGCTGAGTCTGGCCGCAGGTGCAGTGCGCGGCTGGGATCGGCGTAATCACTACTATTTCCAGTTGATCGCCTCGCTCGCACGTCATTACGACTTCGAGCTCGATACGCCGTGGAAGGATTTACCAGAAAACGTGCGAGAGGTGGTACTCAACGGCAGCGGTAAGCAGCAGATTGGCTTCACCTACACCACCGAATCAGGCAGTCGCAGCGAGCGCAAGCATCGCTTCGAAGGCATCCTGCCGAATATCGAGCGCCGCTACCGTGAAACCGAGTCGCAACTCGTGCGAGAGGAACTGTCCAAGTTCATCAGCAATCGCCCCTGCCCAGACTGCCACGGTCAACGCCTGAATCGCTCGGCCCGCAACGTGTTTGTAGCCGAACAGAACCTGCCGGCCTTAACGGCCCTTCCCATTGATGAAGCCAGCGCTTTTTTCGCCGAACTCAAGCTGGATGGCTGGCGCGGAGAAATTGCCGAGCGCATCGTCAAGGAAATTCGCGAACGTCTGCGCTTTTTGGTGGATGTCGGGCTGGATTACCTCACCCTCGATCGTCAAGCCGACTCACTTTCTGGCGGCGAAGCCCAACGCATCCGGCTGGCCAGTCAGATCGGCGCCGGTCTTGTGGGCGTGATGTATGTACTGGATGAACCGTCCATCGGCCTGCATCAGCGTGACAATGAACGCCTGCTCGGCACCCTCACTCGCCTGCGCGATCTCGGCAACACCGTCATCGTGGTCGAGCACGATGAAGATGCAATCCGTCACGCCGATCACATTGTCGATATCGGTCCGGGTGCCGGCGTGCACGGCGGCGAAGTGGTCGCACAAGGCAAGATGAAAGACATCATCGCTTGTGAGCGTTCAATCACTGGTCAGTTCTTTTCAGGCAAACGCCAGATCGAGATACCGGCCACCCGCAAATCGCCACAAGATGACCAGTGGCTGCGACTTCTGGGTGCACAGGGCAACAACCTCAAGAATGTTGATCTGGGTATTCCTGCCGGGTTGTTCACCTGCATCACGGGCGTATCCGGTTCGGGTAAATCCACTCTGATCAACAACACTCTGCATCCATTGGCGGCAACGCAACTCAATGGCGCCTCCACACAACAGGCTGCGCCCTACCGCGCGATCGAAGGAATGGAGCTGTTTGATAAGGTCGTTGATATAAATCAGGCTCCGATCGGCCGCACTCCGCGCAGTAATCCAGCTACGTACACCGGCGTGTTCACACCGCTACGGGAACTGTTCGCCCAAGTGCCTGAGGCGCGCGCACGCGGTTATACGCCAGGACGGTTCTCATTCAATGTCAAAGGCGGCCGCTGCGAGGCCTGTCAGGGCGATGGCCTAATCAAGGTTGAAATGCACTTTCTGCCGGACATGTACGTGCCTTGCGACGTGTGTGGCGGCAAGCGCTACAACCGCGAAACCTTGGATATTACCTACAAGGGCTACACCATCCGTGACGTGCTGGACATGACGGTCGAAGATGCGCTGACGCTGTTTCAGCCGATTCCATCAATCGCGCGCAAGCTAGAAACCCTGATGCAGGTGGGCTTGTCTTACATCAAGCTCGGACAACCCGCGACAACCCTGTCAGGCGGTGAAGCCCAGCGCGTTAAGCTGTCGAAAGAGCTCTCGCGCCGCGATACCGGCAACACGCTCTACCTGCTTGACGAACCCACCACCGGCCTGCATTTCCACGATATCGAGCAGCTGCTGCAAGTGCTGCACCGACTGCGTGACGACGGCAACACTGTGGTGGTGATCGAACATAATCTTGATGTCATCAAGACCGCCGACTGGGTCGTCGATCTTGGCCCTGAAGGGGGCCATCGTGGCGGCAACATCCTTGTTGCCGGTACCCCTGAAACCGTTGCAGCAACCCGAGGCTCCCACACCGGACGCTTCCTCTCCCCCTTGCTGAAGCGAAAAACTGGAAAGAAGAAATGAGTGAAACAAGCGCTCCCAAGCCCATTTTTCAATACCGTATCCCCGTTCGCTGGCGTGATCTGGATGCGTTCAACCACGTCAACAACGCCAGCTACCTGAGCTACCTAGAAGAGGCTCGGGTGCAGTGGTTACGCGGATTTGCCACAAACTGGGACACCGTTACGGCGGCACCGGTGATGGCGGCAGTGCAGATCAACTACCGCATCCCGATTGGCTGGCCGGGCGAAGTGCTCGTTTCACAGAGTATTGAACGGCTGGGTAATACCAGCCTGACCATCGGCCACCGCATCGAATCAGCCGATGGCGGCACTCTGCACTGTGACGGGCATGTGGTACTCGTCTGGATCGACCGAATCAGCGGCAAGCCGGTGGCCTTACCGGACGCTCTGCGCGCAGTTGCGGCGATCGACTGATCGCCGCGGTAGCGACTATCAGATCCGCGGCATTTCGCCGCGTTTGCGAACAATCAGCATCGCCAGCTCCAAGGATTGCTCGTAGTTGAGGCGCGGATCGACACGTGAATGGTAAGCGCGGCCAAGATCAGCTTCGTTCAAATCTCGCGCACCACCCATACACTCGGTGACGTTCTCGCCCGTCAATTCTAGATGCACACCGCCCAAGCGCGTGCCGGCAGCGGCATGCAAGTCAAAGGCCTGGTCTAGCTCGCCCATGATGTTCTCGAAACGGCGCGTTTTCACCCCGCTCGACGTACTCTCGGTATTGCCGTGCATCGGATCAGCCACCCACAGCACCCGCCGGCCCTCGCGTTTGACGACATCCAGAAGTGCCGGCAAAACCTTCGCCACATTCGCGCGCCCCATGCGGTGAATCAGGGTAAGCCGACCCGGCTCGTCGTGTGGATTGAGACGGTCAATCAAACGCATGAGCTCGTCGGGACTAACCGAAGGACCGACTTTGATCCCAATCGGATTGCGAATGCCACGCATATACTCGACGTGTGCATCTTCGAGCCCCGCGGTGCGCGCACCGATCCATGGGAAGTGAGTAGCAAGGTTGAACCAGCCCCAATGACGCGGCACCTGCCGGCTCAGACATTCCTCGTAGGGAAGCAGTAGCGCCTCGTGCGACGTAAAAAAATCCACCCGATTAATATTGTGGATCGGCGTACCCGATAGCGTTTCCATGAAGCGAACGCCTTCGCCGATAGCCGACACCATATGCCGATACTCGGCCGCACGCGGTGAATGCTGCATCCAATCCAGATCCCAATACTCGGGTCGGTGAAGGTCGGCAAAGCCGCCCTCAATCAGAGCGCGCACGAAGTTCATGGTCATCGCCGAACGCGCGTGGCCTTTGATCATGCGACGCGGATCGGGCTCACGCGCTTCGGGTGTGAATTCAGGTTCGTTGACCAAGTCGCCGCGGTAGCAGGGTAAAGTCACTCCGTCGCGGGTTTCGGTATCGGTCGACCGCGGCTTGGCGTATTGGCCAGCAAATCGCCCTATCCGCACAACGGGCAAGCGCAGCCCGTAAACCAGCACCACGCTCATCTGCAACAAAACCTTGAGCCGGTTCGAGATCAGGCTCGATTCGCAATCGGCAAAGCTTTCCGCACAATCGCCACCCTGCAAGACGAAGCGCTTACCTTCCTGTGCTTCGGCCAGCTGTCGTTTAAGCTCGAATACCTCCCATGAGGTCACCAGCGGCGGCTGACGCGACAGTTCCGCTTGCGTCGCGGCCAAGGCGACAGGATCGCGATAGCTGGGCTGTTGCAAGGCGGTGCGCGTGCGCCAAGAAGCCGGAGACCAATCTTCAGCTTCGTGCACGGGTTCAGGACGCAATTCGGTGGCTTTCATCAGATTGTCTGGAATTGATGCGGTGCATCATCATGCCACAGCACGACAGAAGCGCGAGCAGTTCCACTCTCAGCGACGGCGGAATCCAGCCCACAAAGCGCCGACGCCTAGAAGCACGTAACAAATCAACGTCCAAGTCGGCATGGTGAGGCCGATGAAATGCCAATCGACATTGGCACACTCACCCGAGCCGGTGAAGACCATCGACAAGGTCTTGTTCAAAGGAAACGCTTCCAGCATGTAATCCAAGCCGGGCCCGCACGCAGGCACCTGATCGGGCGGTAGGTTCTGCAACCATGCGTGGCGACCCGCAATGCCGACGCCGATCATGGCGACAAAGAACACCAGTAAGCCATACACCTTTCGGCCCAACGACTTCGGCCCGTGCAATGCGCCCAGCAGGAACACGAGGCCCATGCCGATGAATACGACACGTTGAAAAATGCACAGCGGGCATGGGTCCAAAAATAACTTGTATTGCGCATACAACGCGTAGACCAGCAGGCTCGCACATACGATTACGCCGGCAAGAAACTGTGTCCGAAAGGACCAGGAAAAGGGGTTCATCGTGGAATCCTTGTGCAAAACTGCGCTTCGTTGCTTCAGCGCATCTGGAGATGAGGAAGGTCGTCTGCCCGCCCGAATAGCTCGGCGTGGCGTTCATGCGGATGCCTAGTCACGGCCTCAAGACCCATTATGCGTGGCCGGTGTGGCATGTGCCAAGCCAGTACGTAAACGAAACAGGCCCCGGATAAACCGAGGCCTGTTTGATACGACTTTCGACGGACATGTTGACCCGCCGGAACGCTTACTCGTCGCCGTCAGCAACTGCACCGGCAGCGTTCGGACGATCAACCAGCTCCACATAAGCCATCGGCGCATTGTCACCCGCACGGAAACCGCACTTGAGAATACGCAGATAACCGCCGGGGCGACCCTGATAACGCGGGCCAAGCTCGACAAATAACTTGCCAACAGCCTCTTTGTCGCGCAGACGCGCGAATGCCAGACGGCGATTAGCCACACCGTCGACTTTGGACAGCGTGATCATCGGCTCGGCGACGCGACGCAATTCCTTGGCCTTTGGCAGGGTGGTCTTGATCAGCTCATTCTTGATCAGCGAAGCCGCCATATTGCGGAACATCGCCTCGCGGTGCGAGCTGGTACGATTCAACTTGCGACCTGATTTCTGGTGGCGCATGGGTTATTCCTCAATCAATATCGATGCATGTTTTTTGCTGGGAGCCTTCCTGGCACAGCATTGTTAGTGTTGTAGTCATGATCCGCATCGTGCAGCTCATGTCGATCCAGATGTTCACGGATCGGAAAGGGTGCAATACACCCTTGCATCAAGCGATCCGCGTTGTGCGCGGATCGCTCAGGTCTAATCTCAGCCGAGCATGCCTTGCTGCAAACCGGCCGGTGGCCAATTTTCCAGCTTCATGCCCAGTGACAAGCCGCGCTGCGCCAGAACTTCCTTGATCTCTGCCAAGGATTTCTTGCCCAAATTCGGTGTCTTGAGCAACTCCACCTCGGTGCGCTGGATCAGGTCACCGATGTAGTAAATGTTCTCAGCCTTCAAGCAGTTGGCCGAGCGCACTGTCAACTCAAGATCGTCAATCGGACGCAACAGCACCGGATCAACGCCAGGCGTGCCCTTCTGCTTGCTTGCACCGCGCTCGCGCTGGGTGAAGTCGCCGAACACCGAGAGCTGATCCGTGAGGATGTCAGCTGCGGTGCGAACCGCTTCCTCAGCATCGATGGTGCCATTGGTCTCAATGTGCAACACGAGCTTGTCCAGATCGGTACGCTGCTCGACGCGCGCACTCTCTACGTCATAAGCAACCTGACGCACGGGAGAAAACGATGCATCAAGAAGCAGATGACCGATTGCGCGGGTCTCTTCGTCGGGACGACGACGAGCCGACGCAGGCTGATAACCAAAGCCGGCCTCGATCTTGAGCCGCATATTAAGTGCGGTGTCCTTCGTCAGATGGCAGATCACATGCTCGGGATTGATGATCTCGACGTTGTGGTCAACCTTGATGTCGGCCGCCGTAACAACGCCAGGGCCTTTGACTTGAAGCTCAAGCACCGTCTGTTCGACGTTATGCATTCGGATCGCGACATCCTTGAGGTTGAGCAACACCTCAATCACATCCTCCTGCAGACCTTCGATCGTGGTGTACTCGTGCTCTACACCGTCGATCTCGACCTCAGTCACAGCAAAGCCCGGGATTGAGGACAACAGCACGCGACGCAGCGCATTACCGAGAGTGTGGCCATAACCACGCTCCAACGGCTCAATGACTACCTTGGCACGATTGATACCAAGTCGTTCGATGTTAGGACCGCGCGGACGCAGCACCTGGGTGACGGTAACTGACATGTTGGTTGACTCCGATTACTTCGAGTACAACTCGATGATGAGCGCCTCGTTGATGTCCGAAGGCAGGTCGCCGCGATCCGGCATAGCCTTGAACAGGCCGCTGAACTTCTTGGCATCCACCTCGACCCAATGCGGCGCGAGATCCATTTCCTGCGACAGGGTCAGTGCTTCCTGAACCCGCAACTGGCGTTGACCACGCTCGGTTAGAGCAATCGCATCGCCCGGACGAACCTGGTAAGAAGGCAAGTTCACAGCCTTCCCATTGACCGTCACCGACTTGTGCGACACCAGCTGACGCGCCGATGGGCGAGTCACGGCGAAACCCATGCGATAGACGACATTATCGAGACGCGCCTCGAGCATCTGCAGAAGGTTTTCACCTGCATTGCCCTTCTTGGCATTCGCCTTTTTGTAGTAGTTGCGGAACTGACGCTCCAGCAAACCATAAATACGTTTGACCTTCTGCTTCTCACGCAACTGAACTGCGTAGTCAGACAGCTTGCCGCGGCGCATGGTTGCGCCGTGCTGGCCGGGCTTCTGCTCCAGCTTGCACTTTGAATCAAGTGCGCGCGCGGGGCTCTTGAGGGACAGATCCGCGCCCTCGCGACGGGCAAGTTTGCACTTGGGACCGATGTAACGTGCCATGGTCGAAACTCCTTAGACGCGGCGCTTCTTCGGCGGACGGCACCCGTTATGCGGGATTGGCGTCACGTCGATGATATTAGTGATCTTGTAACCGACCGCGTTCAAGGAACGCACCGCAGATTCGCGGCCAGGGCCTGGGCCCTTAATCAGCACTTCCAGCGTTTTAAGGCCGTAGTCCAACGCCACCTTCCCGGCCTTCTCAGCTGCAACCTGAGCCGCGAACGGAGTCGACTTACGCGAGCCACGAAACCCGGCTCCGCCGGACGTAGCCCACGACAGCGCGTTGCCCTGACGATCGGTGATGGTGATGATCGTGTTGTTAAACGAGGCATGCACATGTGCGATGCCGTCGGTCACGACGCGCCGGATTTTCTTTTTGGTCTGTTTCGCCTGCTTGTTCATCCTGGCTCCTTACTTCCTGATCGCCTTGCGCGGACCCTTACGGGTACGAGCATTGGTCTTGGTCCGCTGGCCGCGCAGCGGCAAGCCGCGACGGTGGCGCAAGCCGCGGTAGCAGCCCAGGTCCATCAACCGCTTGATGTTGATGCCAACCTCACGACGCAGGTCACCTTCAACCACGTATTTGCCGACCTCAGCGCGCAAGCGCTCAACGTCGCCTTCGGTCAGATCACGGATCTTGGTGTTTACAGCCACACCAGCCGACTCACAAACCTTGACAGACCGGGTACGCCCGATCCCAAAAATGCCTTGCAACCCCACCCAGACATGTTTCTGGACAGGAAGGTTTACGCCCGCAATGCGCGCCATTACGCGTTCTCCAACTATGAAATTTGAGCTGCATCCGGCACAGCAAGCCGGAAATGATAACATGGCTTCGGGTTATTGAGAAACCCCTGTACCCAAAGGTACAAGAATCCCTGGCCCGGGGAGTGTGCCCGGGCTCCGGCGATGGTTCCTATCCTTGCCCGTCGAGACGGGCAACCGCGCCACTCCGGCGCGGCCATGGGACAACAACTCATCCGCGCGCGAAGCCGCCGCGCGAACCGCCCTTCAAGTTGGACTTTTTCATCAGACTTTCGTACTGATGACTCATCAGATGCGCCTGAAGCTGCGCCACGAAGTCCATGACAACAACGACCACGATCAGAAGCGAGGTGCCTCCGAAGTAGAACGGTACGGCCCATGCATGCCGGAAGAACTCCGGAATCAGACAGACCGCAACCAAGTACAGCGCACCCCATGCTGTCAACCGGGTCAATACCCCATCAACATACTGAGCCGTCGCCTTGCCAGGCCTAATTCCAGGAATCAACGCGCCTGACTTCTTGAGGTTGTCAGCGGTTTCCTGCGAGTTGAACACCAGCGCCGTATAGAAAAAGGTAAAGCCGGCAATCATCACCGCATACAGCACCAAGTGCAGAGGCTCGCCTGGGGCCAGCATCGCCGAAATGTCCTGCAGCCAACGGGACTCGGTCCCTTGAGCGAACCAACTCGACGCAGTGGCGGGAAACATGATGATTGACGAAGCGAAAATCGGTGGGATCACGCCCGACATGTTGAGCTTAAGCGGCAAGTGTGAGCTTTGGTTCATGTACGCCTGACGACCACCTTGTCGCCGTGCGTAGTTCACCGTAATTCTGCGCTGGCCGAGCTCGACGAAAACCACGAAGGCAACGATCATCAGCACCAAGGCGAGCACCGCCATCACCGAGAACGGACCCAGCTCACCGGTACGCGCTAGTTCCAAGGTGCCAATCGTTGCGCCTGGGAGACCGGCCACAATGCCGGCGAAGATGATCAGTGAAATACCGTTACCGATACCGCGCTCTGTGACCTGCTCACCCAACCACATCAGGAACATGGTGCCCGCAGTCAGCGAAACCACCGCACTGAACAGGAACCCAGCGCCAGGTACCATCACGATCGGAATACCTGCGTCGCCACTTTGTGATTGCAGAGCGAACGCCACACCATAGGACTGGAACAGTGCCAAGCCGATCGTCGCAATACGCGTGTACTGGGTTATCTTCCGTCGTCCTGACTCACCTTCTCGCTGTATAGCTTTCAGGCTCGGGAAAATCTGCGTACACATCTGGAAGATGATGGATGCCGAAATGTAGGGCATCACGTTCAGC
>CAJDUW010000004.1_pt1 | contig 69948 bp, 61 predicted proteins | sample 7390931 | NCBI WGS metagenome assembly CAJDUW01 (sample SAMEA7055687, study PRJEB34461) | soil metagenome | biome: terrestrial ecosystem; feature: Peninsula; material: soil | place: Antarctica | collected 2016
CGCACTCGGATGGCGATGTGCTGATCCACTCGCTGTGCGACGCCCTTCTGGGCGCATTGGCGTTGGGTGACATCGGTCAGCATTTCCCGCCGAGTGATAACCGCTGGGCGGGAGTGGACAGTAGAGAGCTGTTGCGGGCGGTAATTGCCATGCTGCACACACGTGGGTGGCGGGTAGGGAATGTCGATGCAGTGATAGTCTGCGAACACCCAAAGCTCATGCCACACATCGATCAGATGCGAGAGCGTCTGGCTAGCGACATGGGTGTCGACCTCACAGCGGTCGGCATCAAAGCCACCACGACGGAAAAGCTTGGCTTCACGGGTCGCAGCGAAGGCCTTGCCGCGCAGGCTGTGGCACTGCTGCAGCGACATCCTGTTGCCGGCTGAGAGATATAAAGGTTCAATACATGTCTGTAACCCACAACAACCCCGCCACCGACGCTCGGCCGCCGGCCTTTGGCCCTGACGTATTTCGCGCCACGATGCGAACGATGCCAGAGGATTTCGTGGTCGAAGAGCAGCTTGGCTTTGCCGCGAGTGGGCAGGGCGAGCATCTGTTCTTGGAGATCGAAAAGCGCCTCGCCAACAGCGTTTGGGTGGCACAACAATTGGCGCGCTGGGCCGGGATTCCAGAGCACGCCGTCGGTTATGCAGGCCTGAAGGATCGCCACGCGCTTACGCGTCAGACGTTCACGCTCCACCTGCCCGGTAAAGAACCCCCGAGCTTGGAGTCGATGGCGATCGAAGGGGTGCGTGTGCTGTCCGTTGACCGACACCAGCGCAAGCTCCCACGCGGTGCCTTGCGTGGCAATCGATTCGTCCTGACGTTGCGTGAGCTTGAAGGGGATCGGCTCGCCATTGAGGATCGTCTCACCCAGATTGCAGCGCGCGGGGTCCCGAATGGATTCGGAGCGCAACGATTTGGATTCGATGGCGGCAATGTTGAAGCGGCTCGCGCGATGTTCGCGGGTCGGCGCGCGTCGCGGCAGAAGCGATCACTTTATTTGTCGGCCGCACGCTCAGAGTTGTTCAACCGCATCTTGGCCGAGCGCGTGCGCCGCCACGCTTGGGACACGGCACTGACAGGCGATGTGTTCATGCTCGACGGCACTCACAGCGTGTTTGGGCCTGTGCCGCTGGATGCGGAATTGGAACAGCGCCTAGCGAACGGTGATATTCACCCAACCGGCGCACTTTGGGGCGCCGGTGCGCCACGTTGCACCGATGAAACGCAGGCAATCGAAGTGGCAGTGGCTGAGGCTGAACCGGCCTTGGTAGAAGGGCTGATCAAGGCGGGCTTGCGGCAGGAACGACGCGCCTTGCGCCTTGCCGTGCGTGAGCTAACGTGGCGCTGGGAAGATGAAGCCCTGGTTCTAGGTTTCGAGTTACCTGCTGGCGGATACGCCACATCCGTACTTGATGCACTGGGTCCGGTGCGCGATGCGGCCGCCGTAAGAAATCACAACGCCGATCCTGCGCTGGCCTTTAACGAAGACGCCGCTGCTTGTAATTTTGAATGATGACTGGGCCACAAACATCGTCACTATTTGAACCCGCGACCGACTTGGCGCCACTTGCGGAGCGCATGCGTCCACGCAGTCTTCTCGACATGGTGGGCCAACGACGGTTGTTGTCGGAAAGCTCGGCGCTGCGACGCGCGATCGAGGCGGGTCATGTGCATTCCATGATTTTGTGGGGCCCGCCAGGCTGTGGAAAAACCACGCTGGCCTTGCTTCTGGCGCGTTACGCGAAGGCTCGTTTCCTAGCTGTTTCTGCCGTCTTGTCCGGCCTACCGCAGGTGCGCAAGGTGCTGGATGAGGCCGCTGAGTTTTTTGCCGCAGGCGAGCGCACCGTGCTGTTCGTCGACGAAGTGCACCGTTTCAACAAAGTGCAACAGGATGCCTTTCTGCCGCATATTGAGCGCGGCAGCATCGTATTTGTTGGCGCAACCACCGAAAACCCCAGTTTCGAACTCAATTCCGCACTGTTGTCGCGCTGCCGCGTACATGTGATGGAGTCTGTTTCAGCAGAGGACATTGCTTTGGCCTTGCAGGCTGCGCTGCTTGACGCTGAGCGCGGCCTCGGTGGGCGCGGCTTGCGTATCGACGATGAGCATCTTGCTCAGATAGCGATGGCAGCCGATGGTGATGTGCGGCGAGCACTCACTTTGTTGGAAATCGCGGCCGAATTGGCTGTCGCGCAGGACGGTGAAATCACTGACGCTATGCTCGCTCAGGTGCTGGCGGACCGCAGCCGCCGCTTCGATAAGCAGGGCGAGCAGTTTTACGATCAAATATCGGCACTGCACAAATCGGTTCGCAGCTCCAATCCGGATGCGGCGCTATATTGGCTATGCCGGATGCTTGATGGCGGCTGTGACCCAATCTATTTGGCGCGGCGGCTAACGCGCATGGCGGTGGAGGATATAGGTTTGGCCGATCCCCGCGCATTGCCCATGGCGCGCGATGCCTGGGACACCTACGAGCGCCTCGGCAGCCCTGAGGGCGAGTTAGCGCTGGCGCAAGTGACGATCTATTTGGCTTCCACGGCAAAGTCCAACGCCGTTTACAACGCCTACAAGGCGGCGCGCGCAGATGTCACGACAGGCGGCACATCGCCGGTTCCACTGCACCTGCGTAATGCGCCGACTCGGCTGATGAAGGAGCTGGGTTACGGCAAGGAATATCAGTACGACCATGATGCCGAAGGCGGCGTCGCGCTGGATCAGACCGGTTTTCCTGATGAAATGGGTGAGCGCGTGTACTACCAGCCGGTGACGCGTGGCATGGAAATAAAGCTCAAAGAAAAGCTCGATGCCCTGCGCCTTGCTCGGGCACAGGCACGAAAGACTGAATGATGAGTACTTGGTGGCAACAGCTACTGCTTGTGGCCGGAGGTGGTGCGATCGGCGCAGCGGGTCGATTTTTGACCCACAACTGGATGCTAGATATTGCGGGAAAGAACTTTCCCTGGGGCACACTCCTCGTCAATCTACTCGGTAGCTTGCTTGCTGGCTTGTTGTTCGCTTGGTTAACTGCTCGTCAAGGGGCGGACGGCTTGCGCTTGCTGCTGATGATGGGCGTGCTGGGTGGCTTCACGACGTGGTCGAGTTTTGCTTTGGAAACCTTGTTGCTGGGTCGCAATGGCCAGCCGGGAGCGGCGTTGGCCTATGTGCTCGCCAGCATGCTGGGAGGCTTTTTCCTGGTTTGGGTGGGGTTTCGCCTAGGCATCGCGCTGCGCGGGTAAGGCAGGGCGCCGGTCTCTGTGACCTGGTTCGCAGGATGCCGGGAGTGTGGTTAACTTATGTGGGCGTCACGGACGCTCAGAACAACACAACACACTCAGACTTAGGTGGAGCTTAGATATGGATTGGGGAAAATTTTTGCTGTCGTTCGACGGCCGCATTGGCCGTAAAGCATTCTGGCTGTTCGTGGTCGCCCTTTTCGCGATCTACGTTGTCGCGGCATTTGTGGCTGGCGTTTTTACGGTTGATCCGGTCACGGGTGGTATGCCGTCATATCCCATGTGGTATTGGCTGCTGCTGGTGGTCCTGATCTGGCCCGCCTTAGCTGTGCAAGCCAAGCGCTGGCACGATCAGGATCGTTCGGCTTGGTGGATTCTGATTGGTCTTATCCCATTCGTGGGTGGACTGATTTCTCTGATCATGTGTGGGTTCATAGCCGGCTCACCGGGGCCGAATCGTTTCGGCGAAGGGCCGATGGCCTAAGTAGCGCACCGCGGAGTTGCGCGGGAGGCGTTCTGGCTCCCGCGTTGCTTCGCCGCCGCTCAAGCGGGGATAATTGGCGGTTCAGCTTTTTTGGATAATCCCATGCTTGACCCCAACCTCCTGCGTAGTCAACTCGTCGCCACGGCCGAGCAACTCAAATCCGCGCGCGGCTATACCCTGGATGTGGCTGCATTTGAGCGACTGGAGGCCGAGCGCAAGGCGATCCAGGTTCGCACGCAAGAGCTTCAGAACCTTCGCAATACGCGCTCCAAGGCGATCGGGCAAGCCAAGGCCAAGGGCGAGGATGCCAGTGCGATTTTGACCGAAGTGGCCGGCATCGGTGATGAGCTCAAAGCCAGCGAGGGACGTCTGGATGTAATCCGCGCGGAAATCGATGCGGTCGCCAGTGGCATTCCGAACTTACCCGATGCCAGCGTGCCCTTGGGCGCCGATGAAAACGACAATGTCGAGCAGCATCGCTGGGGCACACCACGCCATTTCGACTTTGAGATCAAAGATCACGTTGAGTTGGGCACGCGCAAGGGTTGGCTCGATGGCGAGGCGGGGGCAAAGCTCTCCGGTTCGCGCTTCACTGTTTTACGTGGTGAACTGGCAAAGCTACATCGTGCCTTGGCGCAATTCATGCTGGATCTTCACACCGGCGAGCACGGCTATCAGGAAGTCAACGTGCCGTTGGTGGTCAATAGCGACAGCATGCGTGGCACCGGGCAGCTGCCTAAATTCGAGGAAGATCTATTTGGCATCGAATTTGGCGACAGTCGGCGTTATCTCATCCCCACCGCGGAGGTGCCGCTCACAAACTTGGTGCGTGATGACATCGTGGATACGGCTAGCTTGCCGCAGCGCATGACGGCGCATTCACTGTGTTTTCGATCAGAGGCCGGCAGTGGCGGGCGCGATGTGCGTGGCATGATCCGCCAGCACCAGTTCGAAAAGGTTGAGTTGGTTAGCCTTTCACAGCCTGAGGAAAGTGACGCTGAGCATGAGCGCATGACACGCTGCGCCGAAGTCGTATTAGAACGGCTTGGCTTGCCGTATCGCCGTATGTTGTTGTGTTCAGGTGATATGGGCTTTTCCGCGATCAAGACCTTCGATCTAGAAGTCTGGCTGCCTAGCCAGCAGCGTTATCGAGAGATCAGTTCGTGTTCGAACTGCGGTGACTTCCAAGCGCGCCGCATGCAGGCTCGTTATCGCGATTTGGATAGTGGCAAGCCTCAGCTGCTGCATACGTTAAATGGCTCGGGGGTGGCCGTTGGCCGCGCATTGATCGCGGTGATGGAGAATTATCAAAATGCCGATGGTTCGATCACATTGCCGGAAGCGTTGCGACCTTATTTTGCGGGTGTCGGGCAGATTGCCTGAGTCAGTGCCACCTGTCGCCAAGCTGAAGCCGTTAATCGGGTGTTTCACCTACTGATAGACATTGTGAGCAAGTTGGCATATTATGTAGGCGCTGTGTTTTTTGCTTGGGGTCACGGGGTAACGTGACCTGACGATCAGTCCTAGACAGATCTGTCTTTTCGCTTCATTCCACTCCCGCAAAAAAGCAGTAACTACCGCCCGAAAGGGCTTTTTATCGTTTTTGCTGGAGTTTCAAAAATGTCTGATCGTCAGACTGGTACTGTCAAGTGGTTCAACGATGCCAAGGGTTTTGGCTTCATCACCCCCGAAAGCGGCCCCGACCTGTTCGTGCACTTCCGTGCAATCCAAGGCAACGGCTTCAAGTCGCTGCAGGAAGGCCAGAAGGTGACTTTCGTCGCCGTGCAGGGTCAAAAGGGTATGCAGGCTGATCAGGTGCAAGCAGACTGATTGTCTGCTGACAACCTGTAATGGGTTGTCTAATCTGAATTGCCTAAAACACCGGAGAGCGAAAGCTCTCCGGTGTTTTTTTGTGCTTTTTTTTGTGGTTTGGGCGGGCGCGGAGGAAGCTAACTGCGTGCGGGCCAGCGCCGCGCACATCTGGTTCGTCGTTTGAGTGACTTTTCAGGCTTTGGCCTAGACACCAAGCTTCTCCACAATGCCTGTGCATGATTACAGGGGAAAGCATGTGGACAAGTGTGCTTTCGTACTTGTGGCACAGGCACTTGGATCGCATTGCTCAAAAAATCGCCAATACAGCTGACCTCCGTAATGCGCTCTCTCTAGTGTGATGACGATGTACCATGCGCTTGCTTTGTCGTGTTAGCCGCCCCATTTGGGTAATCGGTGCACGACGCCAACGGCACGCGGCTGCCGCACAACAACACATCAGAAAACAGGAGCACCTTGCCATGTCCAAAGGCCAATCGCTGCAGGACCCCTTTCTTAACGCCTTGCGCCGTGAGCGCGTGCCCGTGTCGATCTACTTGGTCAACGGCATTAAGCTGCAGGGCACAGTCGAGTCATTTGATCAATTCGTCGTTCTATTGCGCAATACAGTGAGCCAAATGGTCTACAAGCACGCTATTTCCACTGTTGTTCCGGCACGCAATGTGCGTCTCGCGCAACCAGGGGACGACGAAGACGACGTGTCCGTCGAGTGATGTTCGAACGTTCCCGCAAGGGCGAGCGAGCCCTGTTGATTCAGCCTTATGCCTTTGGGCAAAAGGATCCGTCCTTGCTGGAGGAGTTTGCCGAACTCGCAGCTTCGGCCGGAGCGCAGGTAGTCGGGTCGCTTATGGCGCGGATCGACAAGGTCAGCCCGTCGACCTTGCTGGGCAGTGGAAAAGTGGAAGAAGCCCTGAACATGGCTGCCGCATTCGACGCTGACCTCATTTTGATCAACCACACACTGTCACCCGTACAAGAGCGTAACTTGGAGCGCATCCTCGAACGCCGAGTAGTCGATCGGACAGGCCTGATTTTGGATATTTTTGCGCAGCGCGCCCGTTCGCACGAGGGAAAACTGCAGGTCGAATTGGCTCAGCTCAAGCACATGTCCACACGACTTGTACGCGGCTGGACCCATCTCGACAGTCAGGCGGGTGGCGCGATCGGTCTGCGTGGGCCGGGTGAAACCCAGCTTGAAACCGACCGCCGCTTGCTCGCTAAACGGGTTGACACACTCAAAGCACGTTTGGCTAAGGTTGAGGTGCAGCGTGACCAAATGCGTCGAGCGCGTATGCGCAGCGGCGTGGCGCGCGTGGCCTTGGTGGGCTACACCAATGCCGGGAAATCGACCTTGTTCAACGCGCTGACCGGTGCTGATGCCTATGAGGCTGATCAGCTTTTTGCGACCTTAGATTCGACCGTGCGCAAAATGCAGGCGGCGTCCAGCGGTGAGATTCTGATTTCAGATACCGTCGGGTTCGTGCGCGACTTGCCGCATGACCTGGTCGCCGCATTTCGGTCAACGCTGGCCGAGGCGCGTGATGCAGACCTGTTGCTGCATGTGGTGGATGCGGCTGATCCCTTGCGCGATGAGCGTATCGGGCAAGTTGATGAGGTCCTGCAGGAAATCGGCGCGGGTGACATCCCACAGCTTCTGGTGTTCAACAAAATCGATTTGCTCGATGAGGCGAGTCCGCGCACGGATCTGTCCGAAACCGGCGAGCCGGCGCGAGTTTGGTTGTCTGCCCACACGGGCGCGGGCGTTGATTCCTTACGTGCGGCGCTGGCATCCCGTTTATCTAATGAGCGGGTAACGGCGCGTGTGCGTTTGTCGCCCTTGGCTGGGCGGCTGCGTGCGCGCTTGTTCGAGGTCGGAGCGATTACGCACGAGCAAAGTGATGAGGACGGTTGGCAGGTCGATCTGGACATGCCGTTAACGGTTGCGCGTCAGGTTTTGGATGGATCCGACCCTGATAGCGTGGCATTACGAGGGCAGTTGCTTGCTGCATCCTAGCGGCACTGCCTACAATTCATGATTCTTCGACATAATTCGACCCGCCGCATTCGCGGCATGACGGGCCTAAACGGCTACGTCGTATGGTCAGACTTGGAGTGATGCATGGCCTGGAATGAGCCTGGCGGCGGCAAGAACAAGGGATCCAAGGATCCCTGGAATCAAGGTGAGGGCGGGCAGGGCGCTGATGTAGACGCGTTTATCAATCGCCTGAAATCGAGCCTTGGTCGTGTATTTGGCGGTGACGATGGTCGATCCGGAGGCGGCAGTGGCTCTGGCGGCACCAGTGGTGGTCCGTCGATCGGACTGATCGTGCTCGCGATTTTGGCGATCTGGCTGGTGTTCGATTCTTGGACTCTGATCGATGAACGTCAGCGTGGTGTTGTCTTGCGTTTTGGCAAGTACGAACGCTTGATGACGCCCGGCCCCAACTTCAAGTTGCCGCGTCCGATAGAGAGCGTGATCAAGGTGGATGCCACCCAGGTTCGCAATATCTCGGACCGGGTTCGTATGCTCACCAAAGACGAGAACATCGTGCTGGTGGACTTCAACGTGCAGTATCAGGTGTCCGATCCGAGTCTCTATCTATTCGGTACGCGTGATCCCGACGAAACCCTCAAGCAGGCCGCTGAAAGTGCGGTGCGCGAGGTGATGGGCAGCAGCGTCATGGATACGATCCTGTCGGGCCAACGCGCTGAGTTAGCGGCACAGGCGAGCGAGCGTCTTCAGTCCGCTTTGGATCAATATCGCACCGGGGTAACGGTCAGCGAGTTCAACTTGCAAAACGCCCGACCACCGCAAGAAGTCAAAGATGCCTTTGATGACGCGATCATTGCACGCGAAGACAAACAGCGCTTTGAGAATGATGCTCTTGGCTACGCCAGCAAACAGGTTCCTGAGGCACGCGGTGCGGCCGCACGCATCAAGGCGGAGGCAGCAGGCTACAAGGCGAGCGTGATCGCGTACGCTGAAGGTGACGCAGATCGTTTCGTCTTGCTGGTGCAGGAGTACCGTAAAGCACCGGTTGTGACCCGCAAACGTCTGTATTTGGAAACCATGCAAGACGTGCTTTCGGCCAATACCAAGGTCGTGGTCGCCAATCAGAAGGGCAACAACGTGCTGTACCTGCCGCTTGATCGCTTGCAAAGCGAAAAGGCCGCACCGGCCAAGATTGATCCCACCTTCATTGAGCGCTTGCCGGCCATACAAAATGCGATGCCGACCAAAACCGTGCCGCAACGCAGTTCGACACGGGATCCAGCCCGCACCCCACGCGAGGGTTCTGATCGATGAAAAATGTCTTTTTCGTTGCCGTTCTTGCTGTGATTTTGCTTATCAGCAGCTCGGTATTTGTCGTGCGCGAGTCGCAAGTCGGAATCTTGTTCCAGCTTGGCCGCATCGTCCGCACGGATATCAACCCGGGCGTTCATTTCAAGATTCCACTGATCCAGAACGTGCGCATCTTCGATCGTCGCATCCTGACCTTGGACTCTCAGCCCGAGCGCTATCTCACCTCGGAAAAGAAGGACGTGAACGTCGACTTCTTCGCAAAATGGCGAATCAGTGAGGTGGGGCGTTACTACACCACGACGTCAGGTGATGAGTTGCAGGCGATGCAGCGTCTGAACCCGATCATCAAGGAAGCCTTACGCAACCAGATCAACCAGCGCACGTTGAAGGAAACCGTGTCCGATGCGCGAAGCAAAATGACAGAGATTTTGGTACGCACTGCGAACGAGGGTTCCAAGAACCTTGGTGTGGAAGTGATCGATATCCGGATCAAGCGCATTGACCTGCCTGAGGAAGTGTCCGAGTCGGTATACAACCGTATGCGGGCTGAGCGCTCGCGCGTCGCCAACGAACTGCGATCCGAAGGTATCGAAGCCTCAGAAACCATTCGTGCCAACGCAGACCGTGAGCGTCAAGTGATCCTCGCCGAAGCTGAGCGTGACGCCCAGCGTACCCGAGGCGAGGGCGATGCTAAGGCGACGGATGTTTATGCTCAAGCCTACAACTTGGATGCCGAATTCTATGGTTTCTATCGCAGCCTAGAGAGCTATCGCGCAGCCTTCGAAAAGGGCGACGGCGTGCTGGTCCTTGATCCAGATTCCGAGTTTCTGCGGTACTTTGGTGAAGCCGGCCGCGCTGAATAGAGTCGATGATGTCATCGGACCTCACCGCGGCCCTATGCCTAGTGTTGGTGCTGGAGGGGCTGCTACTGTTTGCAGCCCCGGGCTTATGGAAACAGGCCGTGGCGCAGATGCTCGAACGCCCAAATGCCAACCTCCGAACGGTCGGCGGCATCATGATCGTGGTCGGTTTAGTAGCTCTACAATGGCTGCGTTGACATCATCACGTCGCTGAAGAACGACTGGAAGCTGAACAGCACTTCCTTGTTCTGACCTGAGTCAAGCCCCATACAACATCGTCGGTGGAGAATACCGCCACGGGTGTCGGAATGAAGATGAATCCGGCATCGCGCCTTTATACCAACCTGAGGAGTTCCTCCATGATCCGTTTCATTATGATTGCCGCCGCAGCTCTGCTGATGTCCCCACAGATTCAGGCCAAGACCTGTGAGCTTTCGATCGACTCAACCGATCAGATGTCGTTCAGCACGAAGGAAATGAAGGTCGATGCGGATTGCACCGAGGTCAAGCTGACCTTGCACCATGTCGGAAAAATGGCCAAGAACGTGATGGGTCACAACTGGGTTCTGACCAAGACCGCCGATTACCAGCCAGTCGCGCAAGAAGGCATGAAGGCTGGTGCAGACCACGATTACCTGACTCCCGGTGATGATCGCATCATCACCCACACCAAGCTGTTGGGTGGCGGTGAGAGTGATACCATCACGTTCTCGCTCAAGGACATGGAAGCAGGCGGTGACTACACCTTCTTCTGCTCCTTCCCTGGTCACTGGGCTGTCATGCACGGCAAGTTCGTGATTGGCGGCTGATTCAAACAGCTATACGCACGCTAAAAGCCGCCGGCCTAAAAGCCGGCGGCTTTTTTGTGGCTGGATGAAAGCCTTCACCAGTGCTCGAAGGCCTCGCGGATCTGTTCGGGTAAGTGGTGCCCGAGATGATCCAAAAAGCAGCGGGCTACCCGACTCAATCCTTGACGAGAGGGATAGGTCGCATGCAAGTGCATGGTTCCAGCGTGGTGGTCGGGAAGTAATCGCACCAGACGCCCGTCGATCAGCTCTCGACGACACAGACTGCTTGGCAGCAAAGCCACACCGATGCCGTCGAGGGTTGCGCTCTTCAACACCAAGGGATCGCTCGAGGTCAAGCGCGGACGATGGTTGATGCTGTGTGTTACGTCTTTGGCATCAAGAACCAGCCAGCTAAAATTCGCATGATTGTCCCCCTGGTTACGCAGAAACACGCTTTCAACGTCACCTAGATCTGCTGGTGAGCGCACGGGTCCTAGGCGTTCCACCAAATCCGGTGCTGCGACCAGCCAGTGCTGATCTAATGCGAACGAGCGTACGATAAAGCGAGAGTCTTCCATTTGCCGTTGAATTTTCAGCGCGAGGTCGTACCCTTCGCCGAGTAGGTCCACATCGCGATAGTCCGCATCCAGAACCAGCTCGATGTCCGGGTATTGCTGCAGAAACGAATTGGTCACTGGCATCAAGATCGCCTGTGCAAACAGCACGGGACAGCTTATTTTCAGTGTGCCGCGCGGCATGTCGCGGGTGTCGCTGACCATCCGCAGCGCACGCTCCACTTCGGATAGTGCAGCCAAGCAGCGATGATAAAACCGCTCTCCGAGCGGAGTGATCTGCAATCTGCGGGTTGATCGCTCGATGAGACAGACCCCCAGCGTTTGCTCGAGTTGCGCCAAATGCATGCTCAGACGTGACTTGCTAACGCCGAGTTTCGTGCCGGCCGCGCTCAGACTGCCGGCCTCGACGATGGCGGAAAAATATTTTAGATCATTGAGGTCTGGGAGATTTTTCATCATTAATCGTCCATTTTGGCGGCACCCAGTCAGCATTGTTCCATATTTCGAACAATGTTTTTCATCCTCAGTTCATATCTTTTGTCAACCCCTTGTGAGAGACTTTGGTCGCAAGCATGGGTTTCACTTTTTTGCAACGGAAGATCGTTGTCATGCGCTAGGGGATATAGCATGCGTTTACTTTTCTCGAGAGCCAGTGAGCGAGTCGGCCGCTTGATGCAACTGCGGATCAAGGGGTGTCACTCTCATCCATCTCGCCTACCTTCGGTTTTCGCCCAAACCCTGCTCTTTTGCGCAGGGTTTTTGCTTACTTCGGCCGCGGTTCTGGCGCAGACGCCTGAATCCAAGGCGCTGCCGTCGACACACTTTTCGGTAGAGGATGGGCTGGGGCCAGGAGATGTGTCGTTGAATCGCTTCAATGCGGTCGCACCTGGTTTTTCGTGGGCACGTCCAGCGAGCAACCCACAAGCACCCGACGCCACGGCGATTGGTGAGGCTAGCTGCTCCTCATGCCATGCGCTGGAAACTGAGCATTTCACCCACAGCATGCACGCGCTCGGTATGCAGGTCGCGATACAGGCGAACCCCGCCGCTACAACTTGTGAGTCGTGTCATGGTCCAGGTTCGGAACATGCAAAGGCACCAACGACGCCGGGCAATATCATCGCGTTCACTCACGCTGGTGGTTCGTCAATCGAAACTCAGGCAGGGGCGTGCCTAGGCTGCCATCAAGGTGGGCCGCGCGATCATTGGCTGGGCTCGGTGCACCAGCGCAACGACGTCAGTTGCAGTGATTGCCATAATCCGATGGCGAAGCTCTCGGCCGAAGGGTTGATGGCTACACAATCGATCAACGAAACCTGCGCCACCTGCCACAAGGACATCAGAGTCCAGTTCAATCGGCGCTCACACATGCCGGTTCCGGAGGGGCTGATGGCCTGCGCGGATTGCCACAACCCGCATGGAACGCTTAATGCGGCGCTGATGAAAACCGATACGGTCAATGAAACCTGCTACCAATGTCATGCGGAAAAGCGCGGGCCGTTCCTGTTCGAGCATGCACCGGTGCGTGATTCTTGTCTCAACTGTCACACGCCGCACGGTTCCAACCAGCACGCGTTGCTTGTGGCGCCGGTACCGATGCTGTGCCAGCAGTGCCACAGTCAGGCTGGCCACCCAAACGACCTAACCACCACCGCGGGGCTGATGAGCGGTACCAATCCTGATTGGCGCTTGATGTCGCGTGGTTGTCTCAATTGTCATGCGCAGGTCCATGGCTCCAACAGTCCCGCCGGCGCTCGAGCGCATCAATAGGGAGGCGCTGGTCATGCAAATAATCAACCAGATTCGAACTTGTTTTCTGCCGCTGCTTGCTGTTGCATTTTTGCTAACGCTGGCAGCCGGTGGCGTTGCTAATGCACAGGACAGTGGCTTGGGGGTCGACTTGCATTTCGGCGATGCACTTGATCCGAGCGGTCACGCCGTTTTGCAGGAGTGTGATGCGCGCGGCTGGTCTTGGCTTAGTGGCGAACGCAAGCGCACGCCGACCGGTTTTATGTACGCTTGCGCTCCCGAAGAAGATGATCCTGCTGTGATCAATGGCGAGTGGCGTTACCTCGCTACGATTGGACTTGGTTATTTGTATATGGGGGGCGATGAGGGCAACGCGTCGTGGCAACGCTATAAAGGCTTTGACGATGGCGTGATGTTCAATGGGCGCATGTTCATGGTTCGGCCAAGCGATGGGAGCTATGTGGACTTGCGTGGCAGCCGCCTTGATCGAGGTAGTCAGTACTACCGACTTGTGGCCGGACGTTCGGGCAAGTACAAGGTTCAAGCCTTTGTCCGCAGTCAAAGCAACGTGCTTAGTCACAATGCGCAGGCGCTGTGGAACAACCTCGGTGAGCAGCACCTGAGATTGGCCGATGGTTTGACCCCCGGTGGCACAACACCCGCACAGATCAATGCCTTCATGGCCAACAATCCCGCCTCCAGCGTGGGTGTAGTTCGCGACAAGCAAGGCGTTGGCATTAATTATTTCCTGACCTCGCGGTGGACTACATTTTTCAATGCCAGTCAGGAGCAGCGTGAGGGCTCGCGCCCGTTTGGTGGCCCATTCTCATTCGGACGCTTGGTGGAAGTATTGCGTCCCATTGATGACAACACGACGACTCTCAACGCTGGCACGCGCTATATCGGGAAGGACTGGCGCATGGAGTTCACCTACTCCGGATCCTTCTTCCGCAACGGCATGGATCATTTCACCTACGAAATGCCGTTCTCAACCTTGAACAACAATCCAGTCGGGCAGTTTTCCTACGAGCCAGAAAACGACTACCACCGCCTTGGGGCAACGTTGACCCGTAAGCTTCGTTCGCAGTGGAATGGCGAGTTCTCCTTGACTGCGGCATTGAGCCGGTCGCGCCAGAATGAGCCACTGGTGCCCGGCCTGTCTGCGTGTAGCGGAATGCTCAACGCCACCGTCAGTTGCGACAACTGGAATACGCCGGCTTCGCTGTCACAGCCTACTGCTGACATGGCCATCAACAATCAGCGCTTAGGGGCCAAGTTGGTCTTGCAGCCAAGTAATCGGCTTACCTGGCGCAGTGGTTTCAACTTCTTGCGTGAGGATTACGACGGCACCTATCTCGCCTTCAACCCTTTGACCGGGCAGTACGGCTACATTGGCGAAAATGGCGCGTTCCCGAATACGGTCTGGGTACCGGGTGGCTCAAATCTAGTACATGTGAAAAACCTGCCGTTGGACAAGGAGACTTGGGATTTCAATACCGCGTTGGACTGGCGGATTGATCAGAAAAACACGCTGGGTGCAAGTTACGGCTATACGCGTCTAGAGCGCACGCATCGTGAATTGGCGCGTACCAACGACCATGCAGTGAAGCTCACTTGGGTTAATCGGACCCGTGACTGGATCACCTTGCGCGTCAATTACGCCTATCTGGATCGTAGCGGTAGCGATTACAACCCAGATCCCTACGAGTTCCTCTACACCCAAGATCTGCCGGGATTCGTCACGCCAGTCAATGGTCTTGCGCCACATACCGTGGATGACATGCGCAAGTACGATATCGGTGAACGGCAACAAAACAAGTTTGACATCATGGGTAGCTTCGTGTTGTCGCCGGAGATGATGATCTATGTGTCGGCACGCACGGAACGCAACGATTATAAAACTCAGATCGGTCGTCGCGGTTACGACACATTGGCTGGAAGTGTCCAATGGGAGTGGCAGCCCAATATCGCGACTACCGTAAACGCTTGGTACGGGCTGGATCGCTCCAATCTCGATGTATCCAACGTCAAAGACAACCGGGCGGGTCGAGGTGATGCGAGTTTGGGTGGCCCCAGTTATCCGCTCGCCAATCAATGGTGGATGAGTGACGACCAGCGCAATCACAATGCTGGCGCAGGTTTGCACCGGAAGTTCGGACGCCTCAGCTTCGAAATGGACTGGAACTACATCTATGCCAAGGGTAAGACCAGTTGGGATGCCGCCAGCGTCGGTGCGGGTCCGACCACGGCTTCCGCGGGTTTGACTGGCAGTTTCCCGGATATGGTCTGGCGCATCAATACATTGCGAGCGGCCATCAAAATCCCCTTTAGCGAGCGCATCTCAGCAAAGGCCTTTGCGAGTTGGGAGAAGGGCAGCGTTTTTGATTGGCATTACCAAGGCTTCGATACAACCCGCACCGTGGGCAACCTGATCTATACCGATGGTGGTCCAGAGAGCTACGACGCACGCCTGATCGGCATCATCCTGGAGATGAAGTTATGAGCCTGCAGACTCTTTGTGGTGCGGTCATCGCTACAGCATTGTTGATGACATCAGGGTGGGCTGCGGCGGCCGAGCTGAACGTGCTTGACTGGCGCCAGCCGCTGCCAGTCACAGGTGATGTGGCTGCAGGTAAGGAAAAAGCGCAAGTTTGCAATAACTGCCATGGCGCCAACGGTAAGGCGCCGATTCCAAATTTCCCCAGCGTTGCGGGTTTGCCCGAGGGCTATCTGTATTGGAAGCTGGTTGAGTTCAAGGAGTCGCTACGCAGCGACTCGATCATGACGCCGCTGGTGGCCAACAACACGATCGAGGACTTGGCCGACATTGCGGTGTACTACGCTTCACTGCCATTACTCACGTCATCGCCGTTGACACCTGCCCCTGTGGATGATGAAGTTCTTGCAAGGGGTCAGCAGCTTTATCTTGCGGGTGATGCGGCACGGGGCGTTCCAGCCTGTCAGGGCTGTCATGGTGCAGAAGGTAAGGGGCCTCCGGGTGCCAAATCCTTTCAGGCCAATTGGCCACCGCTCTATGGCCAACAGGCGATGTATGTGCAATACCGCTTAGATAACTTCCAGCGCAGCTACGCTATTGACACCACCATGGACAAGATCATGGAAGGCGTGTCGAAGAATCTAACACCCGACGACATCGAGGCACTGGCTGCGTTTGTGGAGCGGCTGGACGGGCGTTGAGCGGGCAAGAGTGGCAAGTTGCTTATCGGTAGCCTTCGGCCTGAAGGTTGAACAGTTCCGCGTAATGCCCATCCGCGGCAAGCAATTGCTCGTGGCTGCCGGATTCCAGAACCGCTCCCTGATCCAGCACGAGAATCCGATCGGCCATCCTAACTGTGGAGAAGCGGTGACTGATCAACACCGTGGTGCGGCCGTCTGACAACTCCTTGAAACGTTCAAATATCTCATACTCCGAGCGCGCATCCAGCGCTGCCGTGGGCTCGTCTAGGATCATCACCTGCGCCTGTCGCATATAGGCACGGGCGATTGCGAGCTTCTGCCATTCCCCACCGGACAACTCCATGCCCTGCGCAAAGCGTTTGCCTAGAGCTTGTTCGTAGCCCATAGGCAGTCGAGCAATCACGGCATCGGCGAGGCTGCGGTGCGCTGCGTCTTCGATGCGGCCACGATCATCACGCGCGTCGATGCGGCCCACGGCGATGTTGTCGGCCGCGCTCAAGTGAAAACGGACAAAGTCCTGGAAGATAACCCCGATATTGGCGCGTAGGTCATCGAGGCTGTACTCACGCAGATCGACGCCGTCCAGCAGGATGCGGCCCTCGTCCGGGTCATATAAGCGTGCCAAGAGCTTTACGACGGTGGTCTTGCCCGCACCGTTTTCACCCACCAACGCCACCGATTCTCCCGCGTTTAGGGTGAATGAGAGATTCCGCACCGCCCAGCGCTCGGCACCCGGATAGCGGAATCCCACCTTGTCAAACACAAAGCCACTTTGGATCGGGGAGGGCACACGCCGCGCGTCAGGTGAGGCGATGATCTCCGGACGTATATCAAAGAATGAGTACAAGTCGTCCAGATACAGTGCTTGGCTAGCGACTTGGGAAAAGCCGCTTAGCAAGCCCTCAAGAAGTGTTCGAAGACGCAAGAAGGAGCCGGCAAGGAAGGTCAAATCGCCAACGCTGAAGTCCCCGTGTGCCGTGCGCCACGCCAAATAGGCATAGGCGCTGTAGTAACCGGCGGTCCCGAGCAGAGACAAGGCGCTACCCCACATCGCACGGCGCAGTGCAAGCGCGCGATTGGCGCGGTAAAACGTGTCTGCCAGTTGCCGATACCGAGCGATCAGAAAACGTTCGAGGCCAAATATCTTGACCTCTTTCGCCGTCTCCACGCTGGCGCCGGTCTGGCGGATGTAGTCCAGCTCGCGTCGTTCCGGAGTCCAGCGGAAATTGAGCGCGTAGCCTTGCGCGTTGAAGTGCATTTCACCGATAAACGCTGGCAAGAGCGCAATCAGCATCAGCATAATTAGCCACGGGGCATAAGCAACCAGGCCAGCCGCGAACGCGATGACGCTGATCATGTCCTGAGCTTGGCCGAACAACTGCCCCATCAATGGGCTGCGACCCATAGTCTGCCGCCGCGCACGTTCGAGCTGGTCTTGCAACTCGCTGTCTTCGAAGTCCTCCAGATCCAGCGTTGCGGCGTGTTCCATGAGTCGCACGCTGGCGAGGTTGGTGTACAACTCAGACAGCAAGGCGTCGACCAATCCCACTGCGCGTCCGAGCACATCCGACAACAGCGCTAATCCGAACTCACCAGCCAACAGCATTAACAGATGGTCCAAGCTGCCGCTCGCCCACACCTCTCCCAAGGTCGCAGCCAGTGGCGGCCCGTCGTTCAAGGCGATGACTTCGTCGATGATGAGCTTGGCCAGATACAACATCGCCACCGGCAGCACTGCGCGGACAAGCCGCAGTGACACAGTGGCGAGGGTCAGACTCGCGCTGGTTTGCCAGACTTGCGCCAGAAACGGAGCAAGATTACGCAGCGCAGACATGCGCTGACGCATGGACTGTTTCGTTTCTGTCATCGGCCCTGAGGTGCTATATCAGGTGATGGAGCCGATTTCAGCCAGACGCAATCGCAAGGTCTCTGCACTAAACCCCAAGGCGGTTGCGATCAACTCCAATGCCTCGCGCTCGCGTGGGAACAAGCGGCCGTCGGCCAGCGCCACGCGAATCAGGATGTCTAGCCACTGCAGCAACTCGCTCGATCCTGAGGGGTAAAGAACCTTGATGCGCTCGGCTTCTAGGCTGATATCGATTTGCCGCAGACGGCCCCGCTCGAATGCCTCATTTGCCAGCAAACGACCGCCGCTCGGCAGTTCCTGCTCGTCCATCAAAGCATTTACCAGCTCGGCCTCGTGGCTGGTGACGATGCTGTCGGCCTTGGCTACGTATCCAATCAGTGAGAACAGCACTTCTACCGGAACCTCTCGATCCTTGGAAAGTTTGCCGCCGGTGAACAATTCGCTGATTGCGCTGCGCAAGTCACGCAATACGCCGCCTACACCGCTGCCAGTGTTATCTGATGCCATTTCTGTTCTCCCTGCGCGACATCATGTGCCGGGTGATGCCCGCGTCTGGTGGAAAGCGATTCCCCGGTGACGGCCCCATCGTAAACGCTTGGCCGAGATTTTCCACCTTTTGTTCAGCCCCAGTCGGCGTGGTGATTGTTTGACATTGATACAGGCGGCCTGGTGTGCTCAAGGTACAGTTGGCAAGAGCACACGGGTGTGGTGTGATGGGCGTCACGCTTGGGGGTGGCGTGACGACAAACACAGGGTGTGAGGAGCAGCGATGTGGCAGCAGCACGCACGGTAACGGGTGAAGGATTCGAGGTGCGTCTGCGCTGGGATCGCGAGGTATTGATCGCTTACGTCGAGGGGCCGCACGATTCGTTTGAGATTTCACTTGCGTATTGGAAATTGATTGCCGCCGAGCGTAAACAACGCGATGCCAAACGCGTGCTAGTGGTCGAAAATCTTCTGGAAACCGCTGAGCCGGCACTGGCGGTGGAGGTGTTTGACGAGATCGTAAAGATGGGGTTCGAAGGCGTGCGAATTGCCTTTGTGGACAATGTCGACAGCCATCGGTCGATACAAGAGCACGTCGCCTTGCTGGCGCGTGAGCGCAACATCATCGGGGCTGTATTTGGAGACGAGAATCAGGCGCTGACCTGGCTTCGTCACGGCGAAGAGTGATACGAGTAGTAGCGCAGTTTGATCGATCCCCAAAGAAGATCGATTCGAGTCGAGCAGCGACTTCAACACTGAATTTGGCCCACAAAAAAGCCCGCATTTGCGGGCCTTCTTGTTCCGGTCTTCACTCCGGATTGGCGTCCCCACGGGGATTCGAACCCCGGTCGCAACCGTGAAAGGGTTGTGTCCTAGGCCTCTAGACGATGGGGACATGCCTTTTGGTGGAGCTACGCGGGATCGAACCGCGGACCTCTTGCATGCCATGCAAGCGCTCTCCCAGCTGAGCTATAGCCCCACATGCTGGAAAGACGAGCATCTTATGTGGCTAAGGTGATCTCGTCAAGCAACTTGTTGGCTTTTGGTCAGCAAACGCAGGGATTGCCGGCTGTGTCTCATTGGGTCTGAGCGCAATTGCGTCGATCTACGCGGGAATTCATGCGAATTCGCTCGCGAGGCACGACTCAAGGCACGCCGTCCAGTGTTCCTGCGGCAAGTCACTTTGCGCAGCTGCGGCGAGATGTTGAAGATAGTCGTGACGTGGCATGAGTTGAACGCCTAGCGATTCGAGATGTGGGGTGTGCATCTGCGCATCCAGCCAGACTATGCCGTGTTCGGCCAGCAATCGACACAGGCCAGCGAGGGCCAGTTTGGATGCGCCACTGATGTGACCGAACATGGATTCACCGCAAAATACTGATCCGGCAAGGACCCCGTAAACGCCGCCGATCAGCCGATCTTTGTCGTATACCTCGATGCTATGTGCATGGCCCAGTTCATGCAGGCGTTCGTAGGCAGATATCATTTCCGGCAGGATCCAGGTCCCGTGGTGACCGTGGCGCGGTGCGCTGGCGCAGGCCGCAATCACATCAGAAAACGCGTGATCGGCGCGCAGGGTCCACGTGCTACCGCGCAGGCTACGCCGGAAACGACGCGAAAGATGTAGATCTGACGTTTTGAACACGGCGCGCGGATCGGGTGACCACCAAAGGATCGGATCGCCTTGGGAATACCAAGGGAAAATGCCCTGGCGAAAAGCATTTATCAGGCGCTGCGGAGAGAGGTCACCGCCAAAAGCTAGAAGCCCATTGGGCTCGTCCAGCGCACGGTCTACCGGCGGAAAGGCTGCCGCCGGATCACTGTCAAGTCGTGGCAGGTGCATGACGGAATGCGGTGTGCAAAAGGCAGTCATCGCGATAGCGGCGCACAGCCTGACGCTCGTGCTGACACCACGTCTGCAGCGCGTCGGCGATAGCCGGGTTGTTGACGTGATGCCGGCTTGAGGTAATCACCGGTGAGAATCCTCGCGCCAGTTTGTGCTCACCTTGCGCACCTGGTTCAAAGTGTTGAAGCCCCTCGCGCAGGCAGTAGTCGATGCCTTGGTAGTAGCAGGTTTCAAAATGCAGGCCGGGCACGAATTGCTCGCTGCCCCAGTAGCGCCCATACAGCGTATTTGTGCCGCGCAGAAATAGCGCGCCCGCCACGATCTCACCGTTCAGTTCGGCCAAAATAAGGACCAATGAACGCGGCATGGTGTCGGCAAGGTGATGAAAGAATGCCAAAGACAAACTTGGCAAATTGCCCTTGCGGCTGAGGGTGGTCGAATAGAAGTGGTGCATTGCAGCTAGGTCGGCATCGCTGGCTTCGTCACCGTGCACGATACGAAAGCGATAGCCGTCGCGGTGGACGCGCTCGCGTTCCTGTCGGATTGCCTTGCGACGCTTGTGTGTCAGCGCCCCGAGGAAATCTTCAAAACTCTCCCAGCCCTGATTCTTCCAATGGAATTGGACGTCCTCGCGAGCCAGCCAGTCGGCGTTGAAGGCCGTGGTTTCCGAATCCGCAATGAAATTGACGTGGAGCGATGACCAGCCCAATGTTTGGCTCTGTTCGATCAACGTATCAAGCAGGGCGGTTCGGGTGAAGTCGTCACCGGCCAGAATGCGCGGTCCGGTCACCGGGCTGTACGGGATTCCGATCAGCCATTTCGGATAATAAGCATAGCCGGCTCGTTCACAGGCCGCCGCCCACACATGATCAAAGACGAATTCACCGTGCGAGTTTTCCTTGCGGTAGCCCGGCGCGGCGGCAATCAGCGTGTCGCCCTCATACAGAGCGGCATGAAAAGGCGTCCATCCCCAAGCCGGGCGAAGGCATCCGGTGACTTCCAGTCCGGTCAAGAACGCATGGCGAATAAAGGGATTGCTGCCGTCGTGCAGGCCATCCCAAAGTGTGGCCGGCAGGTCGGTGAGACGTTCGATGCAACGCAACTTCATGTCGTCTCAGCTTCCATTTTGTACGCAGACGATCCGTCTTAGCCTGTTTGCTCCAAGTATCGCTCGGCATCCAGTGCCGCCATGCAACCGAAGCCGGCTGAGGTGACGGCTTGGCGGTAGATGTGATCGGCGACGTCTCCCGCGGCAAAAACGCCTGGCACGCTGGTCGCGGTGGCATTGCCGGATTGACCGGAATGCGTGGTGATGTAGCCGTCACGCATGTCGAGTTGGCCGTCGAATATCGCGGTGTTGGGGTGATGGCCAATCGCGACGAAGAAGCCAGTCACTGCAATGTCGCGTGTCGCGTCGTCCTTGGTTGCACGCAGACGCATGCCGGTGACGCCACTGTCATCGCCCAACACTTCCTCAACCGTGTGATTCCACACCAGTTCAATTTTGCCGGCGGCAGCCTTCTCAAAAAGCTTGTCTTGCATGATTTTTTCAGCACGCAGGCTGTCGCGGCGATGCACGAGATATACCTTGCGTGCCAAATTCGACAGATACAAAGCCTCTTCCACAGCCGTGTTGCCGCCGCCAATGACCGCGACGTCCTGATCTCGGAAGAAGAAGCCATCGCACGTGGCACAGGCGGAAACGCCACGCCCCTTGTAGGCTTCTTCCGAGGGCAGGCCGAGGTATTTTGCGGTCGCACCGGTAGCGATGATGAGTGCGTCGCAGGTGAACTCGCCACTGTCGCCGGTCAGAACAAAGGGGCGTTGCGAGAGATCCGTCGTGTGGATCTGATCAAAGATGATCTCGGTTTCGAAGCGTTCCGCATGCGCCTGCATACGCAGCATCAGCTCTGGTCCCTGCACACCTTGCGCGTCGCCAGGCCAGTTATCGACATCCGTGGTGGTGGTCAGTTGTCCGCCTTGCTCCAAGCCGGAAATCATTACCGGCTTTAGGTTGGCGCGCGCGGCGTAGACCGCAGCGGTGTAGCCGGCTGGGCCGGAACCCAGGATCAGGACGCGGGCATGGCGGGCTTGACTCATGGTGTGAACCTCATGTGAAAGAAGGTGACGTGTTGCCATTATGGCCATCAAAGGTGGTGGCTGCACGGATAGACACAAGCCGCGACTACGCTCAGTTTGAGGCAGGATGACGGAGAGAGGGTGTTGCCCGATGTCCGTTTTCGGTATTCGTCATCGTATCCTGAGATATCTATAAATCGGAGTTTTGCTTGTGACCAGAATTACCCTTTCCGTATTGGCCGTCACTGCCATCATCGCGCTCTCAGCCTGTGGTAGTTCAGACATTCCTGCCGGGGTTTCAGATAGCGACAAGGAAACCCTGACCAAGGCCTTTGCAAAAGCAGACAAGGCTGAAAATCCGGTCATGACCTGCGCCGTTCTGGCGGGCAAGGTGTCTGGGTATGCAAATCGTGACAAAGCCCTCGCACAGAAGGCGATGACGGCCCTGGAAACCTGCTACGTCGACGTGCGGCTGCGCTATTTCGACGCAATACTCAAGCAGGCGGATAAAAGCTCTGGCTGTATGAAGATTTACTCATCCACCCAGATTTGGCGGATGTCACTGGGCAGCATGGGTGCAGAGCAAGGTATGGACACGGCCGCCTTGGACAAGCGTGTGGCTGACGCGATGGAGCCGCGCCTCAAAGGAGTGTGTGACGACTTCGTGCTGGAAGGTTTGCGCGGCCAGTAACTCAGGCGATGGAGCCTGCGAAACGAGGCGCCGCGCTGCCGTCTTTCCGAGCGCACTGACTGATACAATCGATCATTCATTTAGCGCTCGGCAGGACATTTCGCACGGTGGCACGCACGCAAGAAGACATTCGCGCAACTATCGGCGGCAGGCAACGGGTCTGGCGGGAAAGCCTGATCCTGTTGCTCGCGCCTTTCCTGCTGTATCTACTGGCTTGCCTGGTGAGTTACCACCCCGATGATCCGGGCTGGTCGCATGCCGGCAGTGTTACTGCGCCGATTCATAATTTTGGCGGGGTGACAGGTGCCTACTTTGCCGATATCACCCTCTCCTTGCTAGGCATCGGTGCCTATTTGTTGCCGATACTTCTGGGGTTCCTCGTCTGGTTTGCCTTGCGAGCCAAGCTTGTGACGGGAGAGACCGCGCTGACACCGGCTTTGCGTTTGGTGGGTGTGGTCGGCTTACTCGTGGCCTTGTCGGCGCTGGCGCAGCTCAATCAACCAGCTGCCGCGAGCGGTCTGCCAGTCGGGGCAGGGGGCTTATTAGGTCAACTGGTCGGAGCCACGTTGCAGCGTGGTTTTGGCGGCTTGGGCGCGGGTCTATTCGCGCTGAGTTTGTTGCTGCTCGGCATCACCTTGACGACGGGTTTGTCCTGGCTCGCCTTAATGGATCGCATTGGGCGTTTCGTCTTGCGTTTGTTCGACCGACTCAATCAGTTGTTGCACTCGGCCGGAGAGCAACGACAGGTTCGTGCCGTCAAAGCCAAGCGCGAAGAAGTGCGGCGTGAGGATAAGCAGCGTCGTACGAAACGCGACAAGGTGAAGATCGAGCCACCACCGCTGCCGGTGGAGAAAAGCGATCGCGCTCAGCGCGAGACACAAATCCCACTGTTTGCGGGAGCCTCCAGTCGCGAGGGTGGCTTGCCGCCGCTGTCTCTGCTCGACGAACCCAAGCCACAGCCGCAAGGCTACTCAGAGGAGGCACTTGAAACGCTCTCGCGTCAGATCGAGTTCAAGCTAAAGGACTTCCGAATTGAAGGTCATGTCGTCGGGGTGTATCCCGGCCCCGTCATCACACGGTTCGAAATGGAGCCCGCTCCTGGCGTGAAGGGCAGCCAGATATCCAGTCTAGATAAGGATATTGCGCGCGGTTTGAGTGTTCGTTCGGTGCGTGTCGTCGATGTGATCCCTGGTAAGTCAGTGATCGGCTTGGAAATTCCCAATGCCAACCGTGAAACGATCTATCTTTCCGAGGTGCTGCGTTCGAAGGAGTACGACAAGGCGGCTAGTCCGCTGACTCTGGCGCTGGGCAAAAATATTGCTGGACGTCCAACCGTTGCCGATCTTGCACGCATGCCGCATTTGCTCGTGGCCGGTACCACCGGGTCGGGCAAGTCGGTCGCGGTCAATGCCATGGTTTTGAGCCTGTTGTACAAGGCCAGCGCGCGCGATGTGCGTATGTTGATGATCGACCCCAAGATGCTGGAGTTGTCCGTTTACGAGGGTATTCCGCATCTGCTCGCCCCCGTCGTAACCGACATGCGCGAGGCCGCCAATGGCCTACGTTGGTGTGTGGCTGAGATGGAGCGACGCTACAAGCTGATGAGCGTGGTAGGGGTGCGCAATCTGGCGGGGCTCAACAAGAAGGTTAAAGAGGCTGTCGAAGCGGGGCAACCACTGATGGATCCCCTATTCAAGCCCAACCCAGAGCTGGGTGAGACGCCGCGTGAACTGGAGTCCTTGCCCTATATCGTGGTGATCATCGACGAATTTGCCGACATGATGATGATCGTCGGTAAGAAGGTTGAAGAGCTGATCGCGCGACTGGCGCAAAAAGCGCGTGCCTCCGGTATCCACTTGATTCTGGCGACCCAGCGACCGTCGGTGGACGTCATCACGGGCCTCATCAAGGCCAATATTCCCACCCGCGTTGCCTTCCAAGTCTCAAGCAAGATCGACTCACGCACGATCCTTGACCAGTCAGGGGCCGAAACGCTGTTAGGCAACGGTGACATGCTCTATCTGCCGCCCGGCACCGCGATGCCGGAGCGCTTGCATGGTGCCTTTGTCAGCGACGAAGAGGTCCATCGCGTTGTCGAGTTCCTCAAAGAAAGTTCGGGTGGCCCTGACTATATGGAAGGAGTACTGGAAGAAGTCCAGACTCTCGCCGATGGTCAAGTGATCGGTGCCACCGGTCTACCGGAGGCGCCCGTCAACGACGATCCAGAGGCGGATGTCTTGTTTGATCAAGCTGTGCGTTTGGTCACTGAGAGCCGCCGCGCCAGCATCTCCAGCGTTCAGCGTCATCTTCGCATTGGTTACAACCGCGCTGCCCGTCTGGTCGAGGCGATGGAGGCGGCGGGCATAGTTTCGTCACCAGAGCACAATGGTGATCGCACCGTGTTGGCACCGGCGCCGCCGCGGGATTGATTGTTTGCTCCGGTGCAGTTTGCCTCGGCGTTACACATGGCCCGCATTCATGTACATGTCGGCAGGCTATGGGTGTTCTCATTCGGATTGAGCCGATGATCCAGATATTCATGCGTCAGCGAGTCCTTGCAGTCCTGCTTCCGGCGTTTGCCTGTCTAGTGATGGGTAGCGCGCAGGCGGCCGATCCACACGCCACCCTCGCTACGTTCACACAGGGACTTGAAGGTCTGTCTGGCGGATTTGAGCAGCGCGTATTTGGTCCGGATGGGCAGGTCAACGAAGAGAGTCGCGGTCGTATCGACTTGTCGGTGCCGCGTCAGTTTCGCTGGGAGTACGAGGAGCCATTTCCGCAATTGATCGTGGCGGATGGCGACAAGGTTTGGATATTCGATCCGGATCTGGAGCAGGTCCAAGTGCGCCCACAGGGTGCCGAGGAGCAGCGTAGCCCGCTAACCGCCCTGGTCGATCCGTCCGAATTGGATCGGCAGTTTGAAGTAAAAGACGGGGGCGAGGACGCGGGTGTGGTCTGGGTGGAGCTGCTACCCAAGGGTGAGGATGAACCGTTTTCAAAGGCCCGTCTCGGGTTCACGGATGGCGCTTTGGTGCGCATGGAGATGATCGATTCCTTGGCGCAGCGAACCGTAGTGAGTTTCACGGGCTGGCGTCGCAATCCGGCCTTTGAGGCCGGTACATTTCGCTTCGTGCCGCCACCGGGTGTGGACGTAATTGGCGATATCGACGAGGCGGCGCTGGCGTTTCCGGTGCAAGAGTGACCGTCCGCACGCGTGGTTGATGCCTTTGAGCTCGGCATCCGAGCTAGAATTCGCGACCACTGCTTGGCAACACACGGAAACACCGCATGAGTATTAAGAGCGACGGCTGGATTCGGCGCATGGCGCAAGAGCACCGCATGATCGAGCCGTTCGAAGCAGGACAGGTCCGAAATAATTCGTCTGGCGGGCGCATCGTGTCATACGGCACCTCCAGCTATGGCTATGACGTGCGTTGCGCCAACGAGTTCAAGGTGTTCACCAACATCAACTCCACCGTAGTCGATCCTAAGGATTTCGATCCGAAGAACTTTGTCGATTTCACCGGTGAGGTCTGCATCATCCCTCCCAATTCGTTTGCTCTTGCGCGCACCGTTGAGTACTTCCGCATTCCGCGCTCGACGCTGGTGATTTGCCTTGGCAAAAGCACCTATGCCCGCTGTGGCATCATCGTTAACGTGACGCCGCTGGAGCCGGAATGGGAGGGGCATGTGACTTTGGAGTTCTCAAACACTACGCCTCTACCTGCCAAAATCTACGCCAACGAAGGCGTGGCACAGATGCTCTTCTTTGAGTCCGATGAAGTTTGCGAAACCAGTTACAAGGATCGCGGCGGAAAATACCAAGGCCAACGCGGGGTGACCTTGCCGCGTACTTGAACGGTAAGGCCTTCGCCGTGCTGCGCAGCGCGTTTTTTTGCGGTGTACCGATTTATGATGGTGCTGAATCCACTCGGAGCGTGCCATGCAAGTGGTCTACATGCCGGAAAACATCATCGACGCCCACCTGATCAAGGGCCTTTTAGCGTCAGTCAACATTGATTCGTTTATCCGCGGCGAGCACCTAGTCGGAGCCATCGGCGAGCTGCCAGCACTCGGGCTTTTGGCCGTCATGGTTGCCGATGAGGACTTGGACGCCGCACGCGCCCTGATACAGGATTGGGATAGGGCCGAAATAGAGACAGAGCCGACGCCCGATGAGGGCTCATTCATGGCCTGAGCCGGGTTCGCGTTTGCGGCGACTTGGCCGCAGCACGTCCACTTGGCACAATGCTCCTTCGTCTTCGGATAAATCATCCATGTCTTATCTCGTCCTCGCCCGCAAGTGGCGACCGCGGCGCTTTTCCGAACTGGTGGGTCAAGAGCATGTCGTGCGTGCGCTCACCAACGCCTTGGAATCGGGCCGTGTGCATCACGCCTTTCTCTTCACCGGTACCCGTGGCATCGGAAAAACCACGATCGCGCGGATTTTTGCCAAAAGCTTGAATTGCGTCCGTGGAATAGGAGCAGAGCCCTGCGGCGAGTGTGAGGTGTGTACGGCGGTGGACGAGGGTCGATTTGTCGACCTGTTGGAAATTGACGCGGCCTCCAACACCGGCGTGGACGATGTGCGCGAGGTGATCGAGAACGCGCAATACCTGCCTACCCGCGGCCGCTACAAGGTGTACCTGATCGACGAGGTGCACATGTTGTCCAAAGCGGCATTCAACGCGCTGCTAAAAACCCTGGAAGAACCCCCAGAACACGTCAAATTTCTTCTCGCGACGACCGATCCGCAAAAATTGCCGGTCACCGTGCTCAGTCGCTGTCTGCAATTCAATCTGCGCCGACTGAGTCCGACCCAGATCGCGGGACAGATGCGTCATATTCTTGACGCCGAACAGGTCGATACCACCGATGAGGCCATCGCCTTGCTGGCCGATGCCGCAGATGGCAGTCTGCGCGATGGCTTGTCGCTGCTGGATCAGGCGCTGGCGTTTGGCGGCGGCCGCCTTCTGGATGACGATGTGCGCAGCATGCTGGGGAGTGTCGATCGGGCCCAGATCGGGGCCTTACTTGATGCGCTGGCAAACGATGACGGTGCGACCTTGATGCAGGTAGCCACTGACATCGCGGGGTTTTCACCGGATTTTTCGACGGTACTCGATGCCTTGGCGCTGGCCTTGCACCGCATCCAGTTGCATCAACTAGTTCCCGGTGTTGAAGCGCACTCGGAGGGTGTGGATGTGCCGAGGCTCGCCGCGGCGGTAGATCCAGAAACGATTCAGATCTGGTATCAGATGGCACTGCTCGGTGGCCGCGATGTGGAGCTTGCGCCTAGCGCTCAAGTTGGCTTTGAGATGACGCTGTTGCGAATGCTGGCCTTCTGCCCAATAAACCACGACGGCACGCAGCAGAAAACGCCGACCCAGAAACCCGTCGCACAAACCAGAGCCGCTACACCACCGCGTCCAGTGCGGTCTGCCGCCGCGCCACCTGCAGCAACAGGCGTTGCTGATCGCGATGATGACTCGACACGAACTGCCCCGCGCACGGCCACAGAATCGAGCGATCGTCGCCCGAAAGAATCGTCAGCGTCCGCGAGCGGGCCAATCAACATCACTGACAACGAGAGCTGGCTGCGGGCGCTGCAGGCGTGTGAAATCGCCGGCCCAACACGCGAATTGGGTGCGAACCTGCGTTTTGTCGGTGCTGAGGGATCTCAGATTCAGGTTTTTCTGCCCCCGTCATACAGCTATTTACGCAGTCCACCGCTGGTGCAAGGCTTGAGCGATGCGCTCTGTCGCATCGCCGGTGGCGATATCCAGCTAGCATTCACGACGGCGCCCGCGAGCGGCACACCAGAAACGCTGGGTGAGCGCAATCGGCGCGAAGCCGTTGCGCGAGAGGAAGCCGCACGTGACTCTTTCGCCAACGACCCCGTCGTGCGCGAGCTCACCGCCGAAGGCGCGACGATCCGACTTGAGTCGGTTCGCCCCCGCGACGCAAACTGAAACCCACGACCCATAAATTCAGGAGAAACCCGTGCGAGGACAACTCGGAAATTTGATGCAACAGGCCCAGCGCATGCAAGAAAACATGCAGAAGGCTCAGGAAGAATTGGGCCAGCTCGAGGTCACCGGCTCCGCCGGGGGCGGCATGGTGTCAGTGACACTCACCGGCAAGATGGAAACGCGACGCGTACGCATCGATCAGAGCGCGGTTGGCGATGATCTGGAAATGTTGGAAGACCTGATCGCGGCGGCTTTCAACGACGCAGTGAACAAGGTCAATGAAGAGAGCCAGAAGCGCATGGCCGGTGCGACCGCCGGAATGTCGCTGCCTCCAGGGATGAAGATCCCCGGCCTGTTCTGAGATCGGCGGTGAACTCATCCCCTCGGCTTGAAGCACTGATTGAGGCCTTGCGCTGCCTGCCGGGCGTCGGTGCGCGCACTGCCCAGCGCATGGCGCATCACTTGCTCGAACGTAATCGTGAGGCGGGACGTCGCTTGGCGCAGCGCCTGACCGAGGCGATGGATGGTGTCGGTAACTGCCAACGTTGCCGCAATTTCAGCGATGCCGATCTTTGCACCATCTGTTCCAACAGCAGCCGCGATATCTCGCAGTTGTGTGTGATCGAAATGCCCGCGGATCAACTCGCGATCGAGAACGCTACGGGATACCGTGGACTTTACTTTGTGCTGCTGGGTCGACTTTCACCGCTGGATGGTCTTGGCCCGCGCGAGTTGGGTCTGGATCTGCTGGCGGCACGCTTGGGCGAAGGTGAAGTGAATGAGCTCATCATCGCTACTAATCCGACGGTCGAAGGCGAAGCCACGGCGCATTACTTGAGTCAGCTTGCGCGTCAAAACGATGTGCGCCCAAGCCGCTTGGCGCACGGAGTGCCCTTGGGCGGCGAACTGGAATACATCGACCGTGGCACACTGGCCCATGCATTCGGCGCACGGCAGAATGCTGACTGATATTTATCAGCCTCAGGACTATCGATGAGCAAAGACAACGATACTATTTTCGGAAAGATCATCCGGCGCGAGATTCCAGCTGATGTCGTCTACGAGGACGATCACGTGCTGGCGTTCCGTGATGTCGCTCCGGCCGCACCAACTCATATTCTTTTCATTCCGAAGGTACACATCGCCACACTCAACGATGCGCGGGCCGAAGAGGCTGAACTGCTCGGTCGATTGATGCTGGCGGCGGCTGACTATGCCAAGCAAAACGGACTGGCGCAGGAAGGCTATCGTGTGGTGATGAATTGCAATGAACACGGCGGTCAGACCGTCTATCACATCCATTTGCACCTGCTTGCCGGTCGGCACATGGCCTGGCCGCCAGGCTGAGGAGTCGAGATGAGTATTGATGTTGTGCACCAGCCTGAATTGCAGCGCTTTATTACTCTGGTTGATGGCCACGAATGTCGACTCGACTATCGTCTGTTTGACGAGGTCATGACTATCACCCATACCGGGGTGCCATCGGCGGTGGGTGGTCGTGGCATCGCGGCAGAATTGACCCGCGTGGCGGTTCTCACAGCCCGTGAAAAGGGTTGGCGAGTAGAAGCCGAGTGCAGTTACGCACAACGCTGGCTGCAGCGGCATCCGGAGTAACGGTGAGCACGTTTCGTAGCCGCAGAATGAACGGGCTCTGAGCGAGGGCCGGCTAGGCGCGCAATAAAGCCGATACTCGCCGGTATTCATGTCGCCGAAAACTGCCCACAGTGGCACAATGTGAGGCTGTCCTTTCAACCCTCGGGTCAGCGATGAATTCCTCTGAAACATCTGCCACTTCCAGCGCCAAAGTGGCTCTTTCTCGCATCTACAACGCCCTACGCGGTGAGATGTTGCCCGCGCGGTTTAATGAGGCGGCTCTGTTTGCGGGAGCGTTTTATTCACGTATGAGCCCAGAAGAGTTCGGGATTCGCGAAGCCGAGGATTGGGCGGCCCTAGCGCGTGGTTTTCTGGATTTTGCCAGTGTGCGCAAGCCGGGCGAAGTTCTGATTCGCAGCTTTGACCCAAACCAAGCCGAGCATGGCTGGGAGTCGCCGCATAAGGTGATCCAGATTGTCAACGATGACATGCCGTTCCTTGTGGACTCGGTCAGCATGGTGTTGGCTAATCTTGGGATTAGCGTGCATGTGCTGGGTCATCCGGTAATACGCGCCACGCGTGATACCGAGGGCAAGCTACTGAGTTTGGATGAGGGTGAGCTTGAATCGCTCATGCACATCGAGATCAACCGACAGATTTCCGCCGCCGATCTTGAGCGACTCGAAAAGGAAATCCGAGTCGTGTTGGGTGATGTCCGAGTCTGCATCACAGACTGGGCTGCTATGCGCGACCAAGCTCGACAGAGCGCAGAGCGCTTGTCGACCATGAAAGCGCCGATGTCGCAAGAGCGTCTGGACGAGGCACGCGATTTCCTCCACTGGATGGCAGATGACCACTTCACCTTCCTCGGCTATCGCGAATACGAGGTGGTTGAAACGGAAACGGACAGTCTGCTTAAGGCATTGCCCAATACGGGTCTTGGGCTGTTGCGTGATGACAGGCGCGCAGGAGGCTCGCGCTCCGTGCGTGCTCTGCTGGATTCGATCCATGCACCGGGCAGCGAACCTGATGCATTGATTGTGACCAAAACCAACGCCCGCGCCACGGTTCATCGCACTGGCTACATGGACTATGTCGGCGTGCTGGATTTTGACGAGAACGGCCGCGCATGTGGTGAGCGACGCTTTATCGGTTTGTATACGTCAAGTGTTTACAACCAGAGCACATGGGAAATCCCATTGGTGCGTCAGCGCAACGAGTATGTAGTGGAGCGCTCCGAGTTGCCTAAGGATGGCCACAGTGGCAAGGCTTTGCGCCATATCCTTGAAACTTTACCGCGTGACGAACTGCTCCAATCCAGTCGCGACGAGTTGTTTCCGGTAGTGATGAGCATCCTGGCGTTGCAGGAGCGCATTCGACCGCGCCTGTTCCTGCGTCGCGATCGCTTCGGTCGCTTTTTCTCGGTCCTGATCTATATTCCGCGTGATCGTTTCAACACCGAAGTGCGACGCAAAGTTGAGGCGATGTTGATGCAAGCGCTGAATGGCCAACGTATCGACACCACAAGCCAGGTGGGCGATTCGCCACTGGCACAGTTGCATATGATCGTACGACCCAAAGCCGGCACGACCGAGACCGTGGATGCGGTCAGCCTAGAGCATCGTTTGGACGATATCGTGCGAGATTGGCACGATGCCGTGGGTGAGTTGTTGGTGCAGCGCAACGGCGAGGCGCGTGGGCTTGAGCTGGCGTCGCGTTTTGGGCGTTCGCTGCCGGTCGGCTACATCGAAGACATCAGCCCGGAAGTCGCAGCCGCTGATATCGAACGGCTCGGTGAGCTGAATTACGACAAAGACCTTAGCCTCAACCTTTATCGAGGCGATGAAGTCGAAGACGGCAAACGTCTGCGCTTCAAGCTTTACCGTTACGGTCGCGATATTGCCTTGTCGGAGGCATTGCCTCTGATGGAAAACCTCGGATTGCGCATCCAGACTGAGCATCCTTATGTGGTGCAAGTGGGCGAAGATCGCATACACATCCAGGATTTCGAGGTTGAAGCACCCTCAGCGGTCGATGTCGAGGCGGTGCGAACCCGGTTTGAAGCGGCCTTCGAGAACATCTGGCGCGGTCGGGCTGAGAGCGACGGTTTCAATCGCCTGATTCTTGCCGCTCGTCTGGAGTGGCGTCAGGTTGCGATGCTGCGTGGCTATGCCAAATATCTGTTGCAGGTAGGGGTGCCGTTCTCACAGAGCTACATGGAAGAAACGCTCGAGCGTTATCCGTTGCTGGCACGTCTGCTGGTCGAGTTGTTCGAGGCACGCTTCCATCCGGAAGAAGATGCCGCGCAGAAGGCCGAAGGTCAGCATGCATTCCGCGCCGAGTTGATGGCCTTGGCGGATGGCGACGAGGCGGCCATGCGCGTGTTGGAGCCGGTTATCGCTGCGCGCACGGCCAGTCGCGCGACGCAAATGAGCGCCGCCCAGCAAGCCTTGCGCGAATTGATGGATCGGGTTGGAAGCATTGACGAAGACCGGATCCTGCGCCGCTTTGAAGCCGGAATTCTGGCGACCTTGCGCACCAGTTTCTATCAGTTTGGTAAGGAACGCAGCGCTGAAGTCATCGCCTATAAGCTTGACCCGGCCGCAATCCCTGACTCGCCTAAGCCGCATCCGTACCGCGAAATTTTTGTCTATGGTCCGCGTGTGGAAGGAAGTCACTTGCGCTTTGGCGCGGTCGCCCGTGGTGGCCTGCGCTGGTCGGATCGCCGAGAGGATTTCCGCACTGAGGTGCTGGGCCTAGTAAAGGCGCAGATGGTCAAAAATACGGTGATCGTGCCGGAAGGCGCCAAGGGCGGCTTCTTCGTCAAGCGTTCACCCGTAGGTGGTGATCGCAATGCGGTGCTGAACGAAGGCATTGCCTGCTATCAACTGTTCATCGGATCGATGCTCGACATCACCGACAACATTGTCGATGGTGCGATCATTCCGCCGCCGGATGTCGTCCGCCACGACGAGGATGATCCTTATCTGGTGGTCGCCGCGGACAAGGGCACCGCACGTTTTTCCGATATCGCTAACGCTTTGGCACTGGATGCAGGCTTCTGGCTCGGCGATGCGTTCGCGTCGGGTGGGTCGGTGGGATACAGCCACAAGGGTATGGGCATTACCGCACGTGGTGCCTGGGAGTCGGTCAAGCGCCACTTCCGCGCACTAGGCCGTGATTCTCAGAGCGAAGACTTTACTGTCGTCGGCATCGGCGACATGTCGGGCGACGTGTTCGGTAACGGTATGCTGCTGTCTCGTCATATCCGTATGCTCGTGGCGGTGGATCATCGTGACGTGTTTATCGATCCCAACCCGGATGCAGCGACGTCGTACCTTGAGCGTGAGCGGTTGTTCAATCTGCCTGGATCGTCTTGGGCGGATTACAAACCCGAGCTGATCTCCGCCGGAGGCGGCGTCTTCCCCCGCAGCCTGAAGTCAATTGATATTACGCCGGAAATGCGCGCTGCACTGGGCTTGGCGCCGGATGTTGATCACATGACGCCGAACGAGCTCATCAGCGCAGCACTTCGTGCGCCGGTGGATCTGCTCTACAACGGCGGTATTGGCACATATATCAAGGCCAGCACGGAAAGCCACGCGGACGTGGGCGATCGCGCCAATAACGCAATTCGCGTCAACGGCAACGAGTTGCGCTGCCGGATCATTGGCGAGGGCGGCAACTTGGGGATGACGCAATGTGGCCGTATCGAGGCTGCGCGCTCAGGTGTGTTGCTCAATACCGACTTCATCGACAACTCGGCCGGCGTGGACACTTCGGATCACGAGGTCAACATCAAAATCCTGCTCAACGACGCCGTGGCTCAAGGCGAATTGGATGCAGATAGCCGTAAGGCCTTGCTGCAAGAGATGACTGACGAAGTGGCGGAGCTGGTGCTTCGCGACAACATTCGTCAGAACCAAGCTCTGTCATTGATGGAGCGCATGAGCGTGGCCCGTCTCGGCTCGGAACAACACTTCATTCAGGTTCTGGAGAGTCAAGGTCGACTCGATCGTCAGATCGAGTATTTGCCATCGGATGCAGAGTTTGCTGAGCGCAAGGCACGTGGTGAAGGTCTGACACGTCCGGAACTCGCGGTACTGTTGTCCTACGCCAAGATGAGCGTCTACGGGCAGTTGCTTGATTCAAATGTACCGGAAGATCCTTTCCTGTCAGCGGAGTTGAAGCGTTATTTCCCGACACCGCTGCAAGAGCGTTTCGCGGCCAACATGCAGCGTCATCGCCTCAAGCGCGAAATTATCGCGACGGCGGTTACTAACTCCTTGGTCAACCGCATGGGTGCGACCTTCCTGATGCGTATGCAGGAAGACACCGGCGCGAGTGCAGCGCAAGTGGCCAAGGCCTACAGCATTGCCCGTGTTCTAGCTGACGCGCGTGGTCTGTGGAGCGGTATCGATGACCTCAATCTTCAGGTCTCCAAGAGCACACAGCTCGACGCACTGAGCTTGGTCTGGGGTCAATTGCGGGGCATGACGCGTTGGTTGCTCAACTTGCCGGGCGGTGAGTTGGCTATTGCGGCATCGGTGGAGCGTTATTCGGATGGTTTCGCCACGCTGCGCAGTAACTTGGATAAGGTGCTCTCCGAGCAGGCACGTGCGGAATACGCCGAATCGCGCGCGCATTGGATGGATGAGGGCCTGCCGCAGGAGCTGGCTGAAAAGTTTGCGGCTTTGCCGTTTATGGCGCGTGCGCTGGATATCGTGCGGGTTAGCCTAGACAAGGGCTTTCATGTGCTGGAGGTGGCGCAAACCTACTTTGGTCTGGGTGAGTCTCTGCACCTGTCTTGGTTGGCGCAGCGTATTGCCGAGCTGCCGGTCGAAGGCCGCTGGCATGCACTGGCTCGCGGCTCACTTCTGGACGAGCTGCAGGCTCGGCAGAGCGCACTGGTCGGCCAAGTGCTGGCCAGTGGGGCAGGCGCTGCATCCGAGCGCTTTGCCGCATGGATGGGTCGTGAGGATGCGACGCTGCGTTTCACCTTTGGAATGCTGACTGAAATGCGCAGCCAGCGCGACATGGATTACCCGACAGCCGCCGTCGCCTTGCAGCGTTTGGGCCAACTGGTGGCGCACGCCAGCTGATTGGTGCGATCAGGAAACGGGATGTGCCGCGCTGCGGTCATCCCAAGATCGCCAGACCACGATCCGGGCTACGGCCCGGATCGTGCTATCCGGACGTCAGGATTTGCGGTCGATGGCGTAACGCGCCAGTCCGCGCAGCGCCGCACTCCAGGCATTGTCAGGCAATTGCGATAAGGCGTCTTCAGCCCGTGCGGCATAGTCTGCTGCGCGTACTTGGCTGTATTCGATTCCATCCGCTGTCGCGATGGCATCAAGAACCTCCGGCATCGCATGCGTATCACCCTGCTCAATGATGTCGCGCAGGCGCTGGCGGTGTTCGGGGTCGGCTAGGGCCAATGCATGGATCAGTGGCAGAGTGGCCTTGCCTTCTGCGAGGTCGTCACCGAGATTTTTCCCCAGTGCGGCGGAATCGGCGGTGTAATCAAGCACGTCATCGGCGATTTGAAACGCGAAACCCAAGTTCAAGCCATAGGTGTGCAATGCCGCGCCGTGACGCTCGTCCTGATCACACAAGATGGCAGCCAAGCGCGCGGCGGCTGCGAACAGAACCGCCGTTTTGCGCTCGATCACGCGCAGATAGGCGGTTTCGTCCACATCGGGATTGTTGACGTGCAGCAGTTGCAGTACTTCGCCCTCGGCAATCGCGTTGGTGGTGCTGGCCAGCACGTGCATGACAGGCATCTTGTCCAACTCCACCATGAGCTGGAAACTGCGCGAATACAGAAAATCCCCCACCAGCACGCTAGCGGCATTTCCCCAAACCGCATTGGCGGTTTTTCGACCGCGGCGCAGGTCAGACTCATCCACGACATCGTCATGTAGAAGCGTCGATGTGTGGATGAACTCTATGATCGCTGCCAGTTGCAGATGGTCGGTGCCCTTGTAACCCAGCGCACGGGCGGCGAGCAGATGCAGCCGCGGACGCAACCGCTTACCGCCGGCTCCGACGATGTGCTCACCAATCTGGTTAATCAGCAGAACGGTGGAGGTGAGTCGGTTGCGTATCAGCGCATCCATCGCGGCCATATCGTCCTGACCCATGGACTGAATGTCACTAAAGGTCAGGCGATCAGGCGATTGGGCCGGCAATAAAGAAGCAACAGTGGTCATAGGCACATTATACGGGCTTGGGGCCTTGGCTTGAGCTTGATCCAGCGGACATAAGTCAGGTCATCCCTGCTTGTCAGCGCTCGCGCACAAGACGATAGACGTCTGTATGGAGTGCGCTGACACCAAAGCCGGGTTCGTGAGCCAAGATATCGCGTCGATCTAGGAGGTCCACGCGCCAGTCAGACGCAAAATGCGCGCGAACTTCGGATTCGTCCACGCTGAACGGTGGGCCTGATTTTTCGTCTTGAGGGTAGGTCAACGTAATCAGTAGGCCGCGAGTACCGACCGGCATGCGTGCGTAAACGGTTTCGACATAGCGCTGACGAAGTGCCGGAGGCAGGGCGATCATCGCAGCGCGGTCGTAAAAGGCCGAGCAGCTCGACAAGGTTTCATCGTCCAGCCCGAAGGCGTCGCCACAGATCACCTCAATCGCGCCGGCACGGTGGTGGGTGCCGTTATCTGACGAGTGTTGCTGCGCGCTGAGGCCGTTTTCGCTGAAGAACTGCGCCACCGCCAGTTCGGACACTTCCACTCCAAGGACCTCGTGGCCCTGCGCCGCCAGCCACAACATGTCGAGACTTTTGCCGCATAAAGGCACCAAAATCCTGCTGTCTGTGGGGAGATCCAGCGCGGTCCAATGCCGCTCCAGTAGCGGCATCACTTCCGGCCGGTGAAAGCCGATACGTCCCTCGCGCCAGCGTTGACGCCAAAAATCAGGATCCATGTGCGTGTCTCGGTAACCATATTGAGCACCGTGAGATGAAATTCATGCGCTATTCCAGCGCCCCGCGGCACAGCGAATATACTAGCCTGTCTTATCCCGCCGCCGCGGCGCGGCATAGCAAGGAACCACACTCATGGCTCGTGGCATCAACAAGGTCATTCTGGTTGGCAATCTCGGGGCCGACCCGGAAACGCGGTATTCGACATCCGGCGCACCCATTGTCTCGATCCGGGTCGCCACCAGCGAAAGCTGGCGTGACAAGCAGACCGGTAATCAACAGGAGCGGACCGAGTGGCATCGGGTCAAGTTCTTTGGCCGACTGGCAGAAGTTGCTGGCGAATATCTGCGCAAGGGGTCGCAGGTTTATATCGAAGGTTCGATTCGAACCGACAAGTACACCGGTCAGGACGGTATCGAGCGCTTCAGTACCGAAGTCGTTGCCAACGAAATGCAGATGCTTGGCGGTCGATCCGGCGGTGAGGGCGGTGAACGTTCCGGTCGGGGCGGTGGCGGTAACTACGCCTCGCGCGGTGCGAGCGACGACGGTGGTCAAGGTGGTGGCCGCGACGACGGTGGTAATGATCCGTTCGAGAGTCAGGGCGGAGCGGGTTACGAGCGAAGTGCGCCCACGCGTCCGGCTCCTAGCCGTGCGCCGGCTGCGCCATCTCCTTCCGCACCGATGGATGACTTCGGGGACGACGAGATCCCGTTTTGATGGCCACGATTTTGGTCACCGGCGGGGCCGGTTTTATCGGCGGCAACTTCGTGCGTGGTGCGCTGGCCGCAGGTTGGACGGTGGTCAATCTTGACGCGCTGACCTATGCGGGCAATCTCGACACACTCAGCGGACTTGCCGCACCAGAGCGACACCACTTCGTACATGGCGACATTGGAGATGCAGCGCTGGTGCAACAACTCTTGGCCGAGCATCGCCCGCAGGCGATCATCAATTTTGCTGCTGAGAGCCATGTTGATCGCTCCATCGACGGCCCTGCGGCGTTTGTCGAGACCAACGTGGTCGGAACCTTGAGCCTGCTTGAGTGTGCTCGTGATTACTGGCGCGAAATGGCAGAGGCTGAGCGCGATGGTTTTCGGTTTCTGCATGTTTCTACCGATGAGGTCTATGGCTCATTAGGAGAGACGGGCAAATTCATCGAGACCACACCCTATGCGCCCAATTCGCCGTATTCAGCCTCCAAGGCGGCCTCTGATCATTTGGTGCGAGCCTTTCATCACACCTATGGTTTGCCGGTCGTCACCACCAACTGCTCGAACAATTACGGGCCGTATCAGTTCCCTGAAAAGTTGATCCCATTGATCATCGCCAAGGCAATTGCGGGTGAGTCATTGCCGATCTATGGCGATGGCTCCAATGTGCGCGATTGGCTCTATGTCGAAGATCATTGCGAGGCTATTCGCACGGTGCTGGCCAAGGGGCGGCTGGGTGAGGTTTACAACGTCGGTGGCGACGCGGAGCGGAAGAACATTGAAGTCGTGAATGTGATTTGCAGTTTGCTGGACGAGCGTCGTCCGCGTGAAGATGGCAAGCCTCGCGCGTCGCAGATCACCTACGTCACCGACCGCCCCGGGCACGATCAGCGCTATGCGATCGATTCGAGTAAATTGCAGAACGAACTTGGCTGGCAACCGCAGGTCGATTTTGACTCCGGCATTGCCCGCACGGTGGACTGGTATCTATCCAATCAGGTCTGGGTAGATCGAGTGCTTGACGGCAGTTATCGAATGGAACGGCTTGGGCAGTAATGCCTCAAAAGATGGAACACCATGACCGCAACTGAATCGGCCGCGATTGATCGCGGCATCATTCTCGCCGGAGGCTCCGGCACACGCTTGTACCCGATCACCAAAGGCGTCTCCAAGCAGCTCTTGCCGGTGTATGACAAGCCGATGATTTTTTATCCGCTGGCTACGCTGATGATGGCTGGCATTCGGCGTGTCTTGATCATCAATACCCCGCACGAACAGGCTCTGTTCCAGCACTTGCTGGGCGATGGCAGTCAGTGGGGTATGGAGATCGAATACGCGGTGCAAGCCAGTCCAGATGGCTTGGCCCAAGCGTTCTTGATTGGGCGCGAGTTCGTCGATGGCAAGCCCAGTTGTTTGATTCTGGGCGACAACATATTTCATGGTCATGGCTTGCAGGCGCAGTTGCGCCAAGCGGGGCAGCGCGGTGCGGGAGCGACGGTGTTTGGCTATCGCGTGCGTGATCCGGAGCGCTATGGCGTGGCCGAGTTCGATCACGATGGACGCGTGATCGGGCTGGAAGAAAAGCCCACGAAGCCCAAATCACACTATGCCGTGACCGGTTTGTATTTCTATGACGAACGGGTTTGCGACTTTGCTGCCGAGTTGAAACCTTCGGTGCGTGGTGAGCTGGAGATCACCGACCTCAATCGACGTTATCTGGAGGATGGCTCGCTGCATCTGGAGCGTCTTGGCCGCGGCGCGGCCTGGCTTGATACCGGCACTCATGAGTCCTTGTTGCAAGCCGGAAACTTCATCCAGACCCTGCAGGAACGTCAAGGCTTACAGGTGTGTTGCCCCGAAGAAATTGCTTGGCGTAATGAGTGGATCGATGACATTGCGCTCGAGGCGCTTGCCACACCTTTGGCAAAGAACGGCTATGGCCAATACTTGCTTTCGCTTCTGCGGGAGGAGCAAGCCTAATGCGCGTGATTGAGACCGATCTGCCCGGTTGTCGGGTGATCGAGCCGCGTGTATTCGGCGATGCTCGCGGTTTTTTCTACGAGAGTTGGAACAAAGAACGATTTGCTGAAGCGGGTCTGGATCTGGATTTTGTGCAAGGCAATGTCTCAGCTTCGACGCGCGGCGTGCTGCGCGGCTTGCACTACCAGTGGCCCAATCCGCAGGGCAAGCTGGTCAGTGTGCTGGAAGGCGAAGTCTACGACGTGGCGGTGGACATCCGACGCGGCTCCCCCAGCTTTGGGCGTTGGACCGCGGTATTGCTAACCGCCGAAAACAAGCGCCACTTCTGGATTCCTGAGGGATTTGCGCACGGTTTTGCAGTGGTTTCCGAACGTGCCGTATTCACGTATCAATGCACCGCTGGCTACGACGCCGTTTCTGATGCGGGTGTGCGCTGGAACGATGCGGCACTTGGTATCGACTGGCCGTTGGCTGATCCGATCCTGTCTGACAAGGACATCAAGGCGCCATTTCTGGCAGATATTCCGCCCGAGCGCCTACCCGTGTACGTGCCATGAAGATCTTATTGCTCGGTGCGGCCGGGCAGGTCGGTTTCGAGTTGCAGCGCAGCCTTGTGCCATTGGGCGATGTCGTTGCTGCCACACGCGACGGGCGCTTGCCCGCTGGAGCGTCGGCGCAAGTGGCTGATCTGGCCGATTTGACCTCCTTGCAGGGCCTGCTGGATTCACAACGGCCTGATGTGATCGTCAATGCCGCTGCCTATACGGCAGTGGATCGAGCCGAGTCCGAGCCGGCGCAGGCTATGAAAATCAATGCCCAAGCGCCTGCTTTTCTGGCGCGTTGGTCGGCGGCTAACGGCGCACGACTCGTGCATTTTTCCACCGATTATGTGTTTGATGGGCACGCTGCGCGTCCTTGGCGAGAGGACGATGCCACGTCACCTTTGGGTGTTTACGGACAGAGCAAGCGCGATGGTGAAGCGGCGATTGTCGAAAGCGGTGCCGAGTACCTGATAGTGCGCACCGCATGGGTCTACGCTGCCCGTGGACAGAACTTTCTACGCACCATGTTGCGATTAGCCGAAGAGCGCGGTCACTTACGCGTGGTCGATGACCAAACGGGTGCGCCGACACCAGCGCGCTGGATCGCCGCCGCCACGGCCGCGATTTTGGCGCGTTGGCAGGCCGGCACACCGTGGCAATCCGACATTGTGCATCTGACTGCAGCGGGACAGACCAGTTGGTTCGGTTTCGCCGAGGCTATTTTTGCCCAGGCGCATGCGGCGGAACTGCTGCCAAGCCGCCCGCAGTTGGAACCGATTCCAAGTTCGGCTTACCCCACGCCTGCGCAACGACCGGCCTACTCGGTTTTGGATAATTCCCGCTTACAGGCACGCTTTGGCGTGTGTCTGCCGGATTGGCGTGACGGTATGTCGCAGGTGTTGAGCGAGCTGATGCGCTGATCTTGGCAATACTTCTGGAGAACTCTGTGTCCCAATTGATTCCCGTGATCCTTTCTGGCGGCGCCGGTACCCGATTGTGGCCGGTATCGCGTCGTGCCTATCCCAAGCCTTTCATGCGATTGGCAAATGGTGATTCCTTGTTGGGTCGCACCTTAAATCGGGCACTGGCGGTGTCGGATGTTGACGAAATTATCACTGTCACCTCCGCCGATTATCGCTTTTTGACGGCGGACGAATATGCCCGCAGCGCACTTCGTCCGTTCCGCTCGCGTTTGTTGCTTGAGCCTGCCGGCCGCAATACCGCACCCGCCATCGTGTTGGCGGCCTTGGATGTGCAAGAGCGTTATGGTGATACGGCGCAGTTGCTGGTGCTGCCGGCCGATCATCTCATCGCTGATGTGGACAGTTTCGTTGAAGATGTGACCCGCGCTCGCGGCTTGGCTGAGAATGGCTATCTCGCCACGTTCGGCATCAATCCTACTGCACCTGAAACGGGCTTTGGATACATTCGTGCGGGTGCGCCGCTCGATGGCGGGTTTGTCATCGATGCCTTTGTGGAAAAACCTGATCTGACCACAGCAGAGAACTATTTGGCGGCAGGTAATTACACTTGGAACGCCGGCATGTTCTGCTTCACCGTGGGCGATCTTCTGAAGGCCGCGGCCGAGACCTGCTCGGATGTGCTGGCTGCCGCACAGACATGTCTGGCGCGCACGAGTCGTGAGAGCGATGTGGTCGCGTTCGACCGCGACAGCTTTCTCGCCCAGCCGGATATCTCCATCGATTATGCCGTGATGGAGCGCGGCACACGTCGCGCGGTGGTGCCGGCTAAGTTCGACTGGAGCGACATCGGCTCCTGGAATGCACTAGGCGAGTTGACCGAGCCGGATGCGGATGGAAATCGGGTACAGGGCGAAGCGATTGTGGTTGGCGGTAGTGGCAACTTCATTCAGACCGAAGGCCGTCTGGTGGCGGCGGTTGGTGTGAAAGATCTGGTGATCGTGGATTCCGGTGATGCGGTCTTGGTCGCCGACCGCCATCAGGTACAAGCCGTGCGCCAGGTGGTGGATACCTTGCGCCAGCGTCAGCATTACGCGGCCCAGCACCATCTCACCGTGTATCGCCCTTGGGGCAGCTATACCGTGCTGGAGGATGCCGATGACTGCAAGGTTAAGCGACTGACGGTGAAGCCGGGTGGTGTGCTGTCGCTGCAACGCCATCAGCGACGCAGTGAGCACTGGACTGTTGTTGATGGCACCGCCAAGGTGCGAATTGGCGACAAGGAAATATTGCTGCAACGCAACCAGTCCACCTATATCCCGATGAACACCTTGCATCGACTGGAAAACCCGACCGAACGAGATCTGCACTTGATCGAGACGCAGTGCGGTGACTATTTTGGTGAAGACGACATCGAGCGCTTGGAGGATGTCTACGGGCGCTGCTGAGTGCGCTGAAGTCAGCTCCGCAGGCGCGCCAGAATCTCCTCGCGCGCCTCGCGCAGGATGGAATCACGATCAAGGTTCTGGACGATTTCAGTGACTACGCGCTTGGGTCCCAATTCACCCCAGCTTTTGCCCTGCGCCAGATACTTAGAAGCCGCTTCGCCGACCAGCACGGTGGCGTACCACGCCAGTGCGCCTTGGGCCGCGGCAGTGAGCGCGGTCGATAAACCGATGCTTGCGATCTTGAGCGCCGAAGCCACCAGATGCACGCCCCATATCGCGCTCATCAGAAGCGCCAGTTGCGCTGCGATGGTTGCTAGAAGCTTTCCGGCTTCGACGCGCGTCAAAGGCAGGCCATAAATGCGCGACAGATGCATAACCAGCGCGACATCGAGCGATGCCGCCGCCAGCAAATCGGCGACCGGCACCGGATTGAGTGCGACCGCCACGCCTTTGGCCAGGCAGTACATATGGATCGTCCGGCTAGCCAGATCCTTACGAATCGCGGTCAGGCGGGTTCCGATTTCGTCAGAAAGATCGCCCGCGAACAAGGCCGCATTGATCGCCGCAAGCGTCTTGCCCTCACTTTCAAGAATCGCAAGTATGCGCTCGCGCAGGGTCGACACATCGACTTCACGTTGGCGTTCATCGTCCATTTCACGCCCATCGGGCAACACCTTGACGATGCGCTGGGCGACCGGCTGCGCCATCGTTGCCACGATGTTTTCCGGTGCCACGATGCCACGCGCGTGTTCGCCCAATCGCGCTAGAAGTTCCTGCCGCTGCGTCGGGGTGTAGCGATCCGCCTTGTTCAAGACCAGCAGCAGTGGACGCCGAGTGCGGGCCAGAAGCGCGAGCGCATCCACTTCGACCGAGGTCATGTCGCCGTCGACCACAAAGACCACAAGATCACTGCGGCCAGCGACATCGAATGCCAGAGTTTCGCGCTCCTCGCCGGATAATTCATTGATGCCCGGCGTGTCGATCAAGTGCACGCCCTGAGTCCGCGCTTCCTGCCAGTGTTGGTGACCGGCGCCGGTGGTGGTGCCGTGCAAAACACCCACTTGGAAGGCGGGCTCGCCCATCAATGCGTTGAGCAGGGCTGATTTTCCGACACTGACTCGACCGAACACGGCGATATGAATATGGCCGTGCTCGAGTTTGTCCAGCATGACCTCGATGCGGCTGTAATCGGCTGCGAGACTGGTGCGGATGGAGGCGGGAATGGAGCTGTCGTCCAACAGCGCGCGCAAGCTGTCGGCCACACGTAATAGATTGGCATCGCCGCCCTGCGTGTCGGTTTTTTCATCACTCTTGCGATGACGAAACTGCCGCCAGCGCTCGCGCAGACTCATGCCATGCCTCCGGGCCTTATTGCACGGTCAATTCAAGGTGGGTTTTAACCGCGATTTCGTGTGAAATCGTCGCGGCATCGGCCCAGTCGCCGGTACCGATCTCGAAATCTAGTCGTTGGAGCAGGCTGCTGCCATCGAGCGTTGCACGGCCGTCGCTGGCCTTCCACGAGAACTCAAGCGTTACGGGTTTTTCTGCCCCGCGTAGGGACAAGCTGCCGTCGGCTGCAAATTTCCCCTCGCCAAGGTCACGAAAGCTGGTCGCCGTATAGGTCGCAGAGGGGAAGCGCTTAGTCGCAAAAAAATCACTTCCGCGCAGCGTTTCATCGCGTTCGGCGCTGTTTGTATCGGCGCTGCCCAAGATGATTTCGACCTCGAATCGGGCACTGGATAGGTCAGCCGGATCGAATTGTATTTTGGGGCTGAACAGTTTGAACGTGCCCTCGAATGCCATGCCCTCGGCAGTGCCAGAGAAGCCAAGGGTGGACGATTCTGGATCGACGCTCCACTCGGCGGCATACACGGCCGGCGCGAGCAGTAGCGACGCTGCTAAAAGCAGGAAAGAAAGTGGTGTGACAGGTTTCCGGATCATCATTTTTTCTCAAGGCGGCGCGGCAGTATCCGCCACAGCGTGCGGTCACGCAGTATCAGATGGTGCAGCATGGCACCTGCGATATGCATAAGGATGACCAGCGTCAGAATCAAGGCACCATAGACATGGAAGTCATGCGCCAGTTGCTTGATTTCTGGGTTCGGCCCGATCAGTTTCGGTACCGTGAACAGACCAAAGAACTTCATCGCGCGCAGACCGCTGGCCGAGTCATACAACCAGCCGGCCAGTGGCATGCCGATGGCGAGAAGGTAGAGAGCGACATGCGCTGTCTGAGCCGAGATGTGCTGCAAACGAGTGGTGCCAGGCTCCGGCTTGGGAGAGCCGGCGTACAAGCGCCAGCCCAAGCGTATAAGCATCAGGAACAGTACGCTCAGACCGATCGATTTGTGCAGGTCGTAGATCCAGAAGTAGCGTGGCGTCTTCGGCAATTGCACCATGACAAAGCCGACCATGAGCAAGCCGAAGATCAGAATTGCAATTAGCCAATGAAGACTCATGCTGGGCCAGCCCCAGCGGCTATCGGTATTGCGCAATGACATGCCAGTCTCCGTTCACGACAAATGGGGCCAGCGTAACTAGCAAACCCATGGCTGGGAAGCGTCTCGCGGTGATTACGCGTGTCAGTAAACCCAAAGCTGCGTGGCGTGGTCGAGCGTATGAGTGACTCTCTGGCAGACGTGCGATGCGACCCAAGATCGCCATGAATGAAGGAATCCGCTACAAAGATCATCTACATTTGGTTTACCACGATCATGGTCTGGGCAAGAGAAATTCTATGCGAACGATGACTGAAAGCTTCAGATACGTCCTAATGTTGATTTTGGCATCGGCGATGCTATTCATTTCGCCGACTCATGCAGCGCAACCTGAGCACCCTGTATTGGGTGACCTGGACGCGAAGGCGGCGAGCGAGGTGACACCGCGTCTGGTGATTCACGGTGGCGCGGGTGTAGAGCGTGCGGGACTCAGCGCCGAGGACGCTTCCCAGGTTCGAGAAAAGCTCGAAGCCGCCTTGCTTGCCGGTCATGCGCAACTCAAGCAAGGTAAGCCTGCGATGGAGGCCGTTAGTGCCGCGATCACCGTGTTGGAGGATGCCCCGCAGTTCAATGCCGGTCGCGGCGCGGTTTTCACGCATGAAGGGCGGAATGAACTCGACTCTTCCGTGATGGATGGTGCCAGCGGCAAGGCGGGCGCAGTGGCGGGCGTGCGTCGGGTGAAGAACCCGATCCTTTTGGCCCGCAAAGTCATGGAGTCTTCTCGCCACGTCATGATGATCGGCACGGGCGCGGAAACGTTTGCGGAAGAGCAGGGCATCGAACTGGTTGATCCAACCTACTTTCGCACCGAGAAGCGCTGGGATGCGTTGCAAAAGATACTGAAGTTGGAAGCCGCAGCGCAGGAGCAGAATCAGACGTTGCCGGAACTCCCCGGCAAGGCTTACTTCGGTACCGTGGGAGCCTTGGCGCTCGATGTCCAAGGCCATCTGGCCGCGGGGACCTCAACCGGCGGCATGACCAATAAGCGTTATGGCCGAGTTGGTGACGCGCCCATTATCGGCGCTGGTACCTGGGCCGATGCGCGTTGCGCGGTATCTGGAACGGGCTGGGGCGAGTTCTATATCCGTGCCGCTGCCGCGCACGACATCTGCGCGCGCGTGGCGTATGCCGGTCAGTCGTTGCAGCAGGCAGCGGACATGGTGATCAATCAGCTCATTCCTGCTGCGGGTGGTGATGGTGGGGCGATTGCGCTCGGCGTTGACGGGAGCATGGCATTTCCATTCAACACCGAAGGCATGTACCGCGGCTGGATCGGGATCGACGGGGTGCCGCACGTAGCGATTTTTGCTGATGAAGCACTGGTCCTGCCTTGATCTTGTCGGGCCTGCCGGCGGTGAATAGCCGACAGCAGCTGACCGGGTAGTCGGGGTTTCATGAAAACGCCAGCAAATTGGCGGATAATGCGAGAAAGCCGGGGCAACCTGGCTTTTTTCGCCTCTGAACTCATAAGCCTTGTGCGTTTTCAAAGACGGTTGATCGCCCGATGTGATTTTCCGTAGACGCATGCCGTGAGGGAGTGGAGAGGCATTACTTAATCCTGTGGGGTGCTTCCCGATGAAGCCGTCACACAGGTCGAGGAGCAGAGCAATGGGTCAGTCGGTCGTAGTGTTGGGCGCGCAGTGGGGCGATGAAGGCAAGGGCAAGATCGTTGATCTGCTGACTGACAAGGTCGCCGCCGTGGTGCGTTTTCAGGGGGGCCACAATGCCGGCCACACCTTGGTAATCGGTGGTAAGAAAACGGTCCTACACCTGATTCCGTCAGGCATTTTGCGTGAAGGTGTGCTGTGTTTGATCGGCAATGGCGTCGTGCTAAGTCCGGCCGCCTTGCGCAAAGAGATCGACGAGCTCGAAGCCGAAGGTATTGATGTGCGCTCGCGCTTGAAGATCAGCCCGGCCACGCCGCTGATCATGCCGTATCACATTGCCCTTGATCAGGCGCGCGAGAAGGCGGCTGGTGGCAAGGCCATCGGCACCACCGGACGCGGCATTGGTCCGGCTTATGAAGACAAGGTCGCTCGCCGCGGCATCCGTGTGGCAGATCTGCATTATCCGAATGAATTGGCAGAAAACCTGCGCACCGCGCTTGATTACCACAACTTTGTGTTGACCAAGTATCTGGGTGGCGAAGCCATTGACTACCAGCAGACGCTCGACGATGCACTGGCCTTCGCCGATTACGTGCAGCCGATGAAGACCGATGTCGCCGGCTTGCTGCATCAGTTGCGACGCGAAGGTAAGCAGGTGTTGTTCGAGGGCGCGCAAGGCGCACTGCTTGATATTGACCACGGCACCTATCCTTACGTCACCAGTTCCAACACCACCATCGGCGGCGCTTTGGCCGGCACCGGCGTGGGTGCTGATTCCATCGACTACGTGCTGGGAATTGCCAAGGCATACGCCACACGCGTCGGCGGCGGGCCGTTCCCGACCGAGTTGGACGATGCCATGGGCGAGGATTTGCGCCGGCGTGGTTCCGAGTTCGGCGCCTCAACCGGTCGTCCGCGTCGCTGTGGCTGGATTGATATCGTGGCGCTCAAGCGTGCCGTGGCGATCAACGGCATTTCGGGCCTGTGCGTCACCAAGCTTGATGTGTTGGATGGATTGCCCAGCCTGAAAATGTGCGTCGGCTACAAATACCGTGGCAAAACAACCGAGTACGCGCCCCTGGATGCAGCCGGCTGGGATGAGTGCGAACCGCAGTATCTGGAGTTCCCCGGTTGGAGTGAGTCGACCCACGACATCACCGAATGGAATCAGCTGCCGGCTGCGGCCCGTGCCTATCTGCGTGCGCTCGAAGAACTTGCGGGCTGCCCGCTGGCGATGGTGTCCACCGGTCCGGATCGGGATGCCAATATTGTGCTGCATGACCCATTCGCCTGATTGACGTAGCGGCTTGGGTGAAACGCATGGGCTGGTAGCGCGATTTGTCGATACCAGCCCAAGTTTTTTTCGGCTCAGGCTTTGCGCTTGCCGATCCAGCCACGTCGGCGAAACCACAGCAATAATCCGACCCCCACGCCGAACATCAGCGTCAACACGACGGGATAGCCATAGCGCCAGCTCAGTTCCGGCATGTTCCAAGGGCTGCTGGTATCAAAGTTCATACCATACACGCTCGCCACGAACGACAGCGGGATGAAAATGGTGGCAATGATGGTGAGCACCTTCATCACCTCGTTCATCCGGTTACTTTGGCTGGACAAAAGAATGTCGACCAGGCCAGAGGCGATCTCACGATAGGTTTCAATCATGTCGATGAGTTGGATGGTGTGATCGTAGCAATCGCGCAGGTATACCTTGGTGGCGGTGCTGATGAACGGGGTTTCATCGCGGATGATCGCATTGAGCATTTCCCGTTGCGGCCATACGGTACGTCGCACGGTGAGCAGGTCGCGCTTGAGCGTGTGGATGCGGGTGATTTCCTCGAGCGAAGGGTCTCTGATCACGTCCGTTTCCAAGTCTTCCAAGGCTTCGCCGTAGAACTCCAGCAGTGGGAAAAAGGCGTCGATGGCCGCATCAAGAATGGCATAGGCTAGATAGTCCGATTCGCCATTTCGCAATTTACTGCCGGGGCTCATCAGGCGATGCCGTACCGGTTCGAACACATCTTCGGTGTCCTCTTGAAAGGTCAGTACGAAGTCCTTTCCGATGCATATCGAGAGTTGCTCGGTTGCCAGTGGCTGTCTGTCGCTGTCTATCGTCGCGATGTCCTTAGGCCCGCGTGCGGGCGCAGTGCCGTCGCCGGCCGGAATGCGAGTGACGATAAACAAGGAATGCTCATACGCCTCGATCTTGGGGCGCTGAGTCGTGTTGGCGATGTCTTCCAAGGCCAGCGGGTGGATTTTGAAGTGCTGCCCGATGGCGCGCAGCACGTCAGCGTCACCCAATCCGCAGATGTTGACCCAGCGCAGAATGTGTCCATCCGGTAAGGCTGGCAACTCGGCAATACTTCCAATCGTCTGGCGACGAATGCTCGCTGGATCGGCATCAGGCCCCCAGGACAAGACATCCAGCTTTGGCGTACCGGCTTCGGGATGCACCGTGATCGTGCCCGGTGACGCACCCGGTGCCGGCACGTTGCGACGGCGTTTGAGTCTCTTCATCGTGGGCTCCGCGTGGCATGAGCGGTGAGGATAGGTCAGTAGAGGCCGTGGTGTCCGCTTCGGACTGGAGAACCATGCTTGCTGGCTGGCAGGATCGCTCCCCGGTCGTGGCGGAGTGCGTCCTCCCACGCCTCTGCCAAGTCACTGGCCTTGCATGCACTGCGAACTTTATAAGTCGGCGGTGAGCCAAGGTGTCGACTACAGCAGGACTTGTAACGCTGTCTATAATGAAGACGCATACGCGCTGTGCGGAAGATTTGCAGTGATCTTGTCTACGCGTCATCTTCGGTTTTAAGGGAGACTCAAGTGCCTGCGTTAAAGCTCGATACCGAAGCCGGAACCATCGGAGCGTGGCGTGCCGATCCATCTGACTCACCGTGTGGCGGGCTTGTGGTGGTGCAGGAGATCTTCGGCCTCAATGGACACATTCGCTCAGTCGTGGACGGCTTTGCCGAGCAAGGCTATTGCGCGATCGCGCCGGCGGTTTTCGATTACGTCGAACCTGGGGTCGAGTTGGAATACGACGCTGCTGGGATTGCGCGTGGCCGTGGTCTGGCTGCGAGGGTGGGCGTTGACCGCGCGGTTCAAGCAGTCGATGCGGCCGCAGCGTATCTGCGTGATCAATTTAAGCATGTTGGCGTGGTCGGCTATTGCTGGGGCGGCACCATCGCTTTTTTGGCCAACACCCGACTTGGACTGCCGTCCGTAAGCTATTACGGCGGTCACATCGCGTCTTATCTCGGGGAGTCGCCGCGTGCGCCGTTGATGATGCATTTCGGCTCGCACGATGCCCACATTCCGCCCAAAACTGTGCACGCCATTCGCGAGGCGCTGCCGGAGGCGCTGATCCATCTTTACGACGCTGGCCATGGATTCAATTGTGAGCCGCGCTCTGATTACAACGAGTCGGCGGCGCAACTGGCTTTGCAGCGTAGCGTGCAGTTCTTCAAGACGGAGTTCGCGAGATGAGCGAAACCGGTTTTCAACTGCATCCCAATCTCCTCGCAGATACGGTGCTGGTATGTGATTTGCCCTTGTGCCGCCTGTTGTTGATGGACGATGCGAACTGGCCGTGGCTAATCTTGGTGCCGCGCCGCGCTGGCTTACGCGAACTTCTGGATCTTTCGCGTGAGGATCGTATCGCTCTGATTGATGAAATTGACCTCGCTTCGCGTCTGTTACAAGCGCGCTACGAACCGGACAAGCTCAATGTTGCCGCCTTGGGTAATCAGGTAGAGCAACTGCATGTGCATGTCATCGCTCGGTCCCGAAACGACCCGGCTTGGCCCAGCCCTGTTTGGGGACGCTTCCCACCGTTGCCCTATGCCACAGATTCACGCGCGAGGCTGGCGCAGGAACTTGCTACGCAATTGGACGCTATGAGGTCCGAACAAGCCACGTCCTGACAGGCTTATGAGCGCTGGGCGTGTTTCAGCATTTGGCGGGCGTGGGCGAGGGTGGTGTCGGTGATTTTCATCCCGCCCAGCATGCGTGCCAGCTCCTCGATACGGCTTGTCTCGTCCAATATTTCGATCTGGCTGCGCGTGCCATTACCGGCATCGGCCTTGCTCACCGACAAGTGGTGATGGCCCTGCGCCGCAACTTGCGGCAGGTGCGTTACACACAGGACCTGTCGCTCGTGACCCAGCGCACGCAATTTCTGCCCGACCACTTCCGCTACGCCACCACCGATACCTGAGTCGACTTCGTCGAAGACCATCGTGGGCACTTGGTCCAGATCCAAAGCCGCCACCTCGATCGCCAAACTGATGCGAGAAAGTTCGCCGCCCGATGCCACTTTCCGCAAGGGACGAGGAGGCTGGCCGGCATTGGCAGACACCAAAAACTCAGCACGTTCAGCGCCATCGGGGTGTGGATCCCCGCTCGCCATGGGTTCCAGTTCGACCACGAAGCGTCCGCCACCCATCCCTAATTCGCCCATGAGCAGACTGATCGTGCTGGAAACATCTGCGGCCGTCTTTTTGCGTGACGCGCTGACGCGCGCTGCGGCGTCGTACCAGCGCTCGGACGCTGCTTGGCGCTGGCTGCGCAACTGTGCGAGGCGAGCATCGCTGTCGTCCAGTTCCTCGTGTTCGACCTGTAGTCGTTCCTTGACTGCTTGCAACTCCTCCGGCGCCACGCGGTGTTTGCGGGCGAGGTCGCTCAGGCGGCTGAGGCGCTGCTCCAATGCATCCAGACGATCGGGATCGAGCTCCAATCCGTCGCGCAAGCGTCCCAGCGTGGTGGCGGCTTCATCGATTTGTATCTGAGCACCGTCGAGTAGGGCATCTACCTCCATCAGTTGTGGCTCGTGCTCGGACAGCCGCGTCAGGCTATGGCGGAGCTGACGCAATACCACTGGCAAACTCGCGGCATCGTCCCCTTCGAGCGCGGTCGCAACGCGCGCGCAGCCCTCAATCAACGTTGTGGCATGGCTTTGACGGCGATGTTCGATGATGGTTTCTTGGATAGCCGAGGGTGCGAGGGCTTCCGCCGTCAATTCGGCGATTTGGTGGGCAAGAAAGTCGCGCCGTTCGCGGCTGTCGCCGATTTTCTCGATTGCTGCGATGGCCGCACCGGCCTGTTGCCAGTCGCGGGCGCTGTGTCGCAGTGCTTCCAAGTCGGCGGGATGACAGGCAAATGCGTCCAGTAGGCTCAACTGCTGGCGACGATCGAGCAGAGCTTGTTGATCGTGCTGGCCGTGGATTTCCACCAGCAGCGCACCGAGTTCGGATAATTGCGCCAGCGTGACCGGCCGACCATTGATGTAGGCACGCGAGCCGCCATCGGCTCGGATGACGCGACGGAGCTGACATTCGTTGTCTTCATCCAAATCCATCTCACGCAGCCAAATGTGTGCGGCTGAGGTCGGCGTAATGGCAAAGCGCGCGACAAGTTCGGCGCGTTCGGCGCCGTGGCGCACCATCGCGCTGTCCGCGCGTGCACCCGTCAGGAGCATTAGCGCATCGACCAGCAATGACTTGCCGGCCCCGGTTTCACCGGAAACCACAGTCAGACCGGGGCAGGGCAGGATCTCCACTTCGTGGACGATCGCAAAATCCTTGACGTACAGGGAAACCAGCATTTGGGCAGGCAGGATGATAGTGATGGAGGCAGCGGGTCACGCTACCACGCGTGCAGGCGCGCGCCAATGCTTGTATGACGAGGCAGTCGGCCCCACATTGAGAGGGAATTCTTTTACGATTGAGATTGTGAACCCGCCACTCGACGCCCGCTCTCGTTATCTCCTGCAGGCTCTGATCGCGCAATACATCCGCGACGGCACGCCGGTTGGCTCGCGCACGCTATCGCGCAGCGCCGGGCTGGATGTATCGCCGGCGACGATCCGCAACGTCATGGCCGATCTGGAAGATATAGGTTTGGTCTCTACCCCGCACACCTCCGCCGGGCGCATACCGACGGCGCAAGGCTATCGGGTATTTGTCGACAGCATGTTGCAGGTTGAGCCACTTAGCGACCAGCAGATGTCGCAGATTGGCCAGCAACTCTCGCCGCAACTTGGTACGCAACGCCTGATGGGTAACGTCTCCGAACTGCTCTCGGCGATGACGCAATTTGTGGGTCTGGTGACGGTGCCAAGACGCGACCAGTTCGCCTTGCGACATATCGATTTCGTCGCGCTCGGGCCGGATCGGGTGTTGGTCATCTTAGTGTTCACCGATAACGAGGTGCAAAACCGCATTGTCCATACTCGGCGCGCCTATACACCCTCGGAATTGGAACAGACAGCAAACTACCTCAATCAACACTTTGCCGGCTTGCCATTGCCAATGATCCGTGAGCGATTGACCATGGATTTACGCGAGGCGCGCCATGAGATGGATCGTTTGATGGAGGTGGCGGCGGACGTGACCGAGAGTGCGTTTGCCCCTATCGATGAAGATGACATGCTGGTCGCCGGCCAGACTCAGTTGATGGGCGTGCAGGATCTTTCCGATCTGGATCGCCTGCGTGAGTTGTTTGATGCCTTCACCCGAAAAAAAGAACTGCTACAGCTCTTGGAGGGCTGTGCCAGTGCCCGTGGCGTGCGCTTGTTCATTGGTGAAGAGAGTGGCGTGGCGCCGCTCGACCAGTGCAGTCTGGTAACCGCGCCCTATGGTGTGGACGGGCGTGTATTGGGCGTACTCGGAGTGATTGGCCCGACCCGCATGGCCTACGAGCGGGTCATTCCGATGGTTCAAGCCACAGCACAAGTGCTCAGCGCGGCCTTGAATCGCGTGAACCAGGCCCAATAAGCCAGTCTGTGGTTTTGGCGTGGCAGTGGATGCTCTGTCCGCTGTGCCCGTTTTCCTTGCCTGACCGGCATTGCCGGTTTCCGTGGAGTTTCTTACATGATCCCCGAGCAGCACGACCAAGAATATGACAACGACCTGCCCGAAGACGGTGATGACGATCTCGCCGCGCGCGTAGCCGAGCTGGAATCTGCCTTGTTGCAAGTGCGTGAAGAGCAGATGCGCGAGCGCGCCGAATTGGACAATCAACGTAAACGTCTGATTCGTGAAGCCGAGCAGACACGACGGTTCGCCAACGAAAAACTGTTGGCCGATTTATTGCCGGTGTTCGACAGTTTAGAAGCCGGTCTGGCGGCCGAAGGCGAAGTCGGCAAGTTGCGCGAGGGCATGGAGCTGACCTTGCGCCAGCTCCGGCGCGTGGCCGAGAACAGTGGTTTGTTGGTCGTGGACCCTGCCGGACAAGCCTTCGATCCAGCACAGCACGAAGCGATGAGCATGATTCCGTCAGAAGGCTCTGCGCCCGGCTCGGTGCTGCAGGTGTATCAGAAGGGTTATGTGCTCAACGACCGCCTATTGCGTCCGGCGCTGGTGGTTGTGGCGGGCGAATAAGGCCATTACGGCACTTTCTTCGCTGCAAACCCTTGAAGCATCCGTCCAAACCCATACATACACAACAAAGCGGTCGCAAGGCCGGAATGAACATTCTGGAGGAGTTACAAGATGGGCAAGATTATTGGTATTGATCTGGGTACGACCAACAGCTGCGTTGCAGTGATGGATGGCGGCAAAGGTCGCATTATCGAGAACGCCGAGGGCGATCGTACAACCCCGTCGATCGTGGCCTACACCAAGGACGGCGAAGTTCTGGTTGGCGCATCCGCCAAGCGTCAGGCGGTCACCAATCCGAAGAACACCTTTTACGCGGTCAAGCGTTTGATCGGCCGTAAGTTCACCGACGGCGAAGTGCAAAAAGACATCGCGCACGTTCCGTACGGGATTGTGGCGCATGAGAACGGCGATGCCTGGGTGCAGACCGCTGATGGCAAGAAGATGGCTCCGCAGCAGATTTCTGCCGAAGTGCTTTCCAAAATGAAAAAGACCGCCGAGGATTTCCTGGGCGAGACCATCACCGAAGCCGTCATCACGGTGCCGGCCTACTTCAACGACAGCCAGCGTCAGGCCACCAAGGATGCAGGCCGCATCGCAGGCCTTGATGTGAAGCGCATCATCAACGAGCCGACCGCGGCAGCGTTGGCCTATGGCTTGGACAAAACTGGCGGTGGCGACCGCAAGATCGCGGTGTATGACTTGGGTGGCGGCACGTTTGACGTGTCGATCATTGAGATCGCTGAAATCGACGGTGAGAAGCAGTTCGAAGTGCTGGCCACCAACGGCGACACGTTCCTCGGTGGTGAGGATTTCGACAACCGCGTGATCGAGTATCTAGTCGAAGAGTTCCAGAAAGATCAGGGTATCGACCTGCGCAAGGATCCGTTGGCTCTGCAACGCCTCAAGGATGCTGCCGAGCGCGCCAAGATTGAGCTTTCGACCGCGCAGCAGACTGAAGTCAACCTGCCTTACGTTACCGCCGATGCCTCGGGTCCCAAGCACTTGGCGATCAAGCTCACCCGCGCCAAGCTCGAAGCCTTGGTCGACGAGCTGGTCAAGCGCACCATTGAGCCATGCCGTACGGCGCTCAAGGATGCCGGCCTGCGTGTGTCTGATATCCATGATGTGATCCTAGTCGGTGGTCAGACCCGCATGCCTCGAGTGCAGCAGTCCGTGACCGAGTTCTTCGGCCAGGAGCCAAAGAAAGACGTCAATCCGGACGAGGCCGTGGCCTTGGGTGCGGCGGTGCAGGGTGGTGTGTTGGCTGGCGACGTCAAGGACGTGCTGTTGCTCGACGTGACTCCGCTTTCGCTCGGCATTGAGACCATGGGTGGTGTGTTCACCAAGTTGATCGAAAAGAACACCACGATTCCAACCAAGGCAGCGCAGACCTTCTCGACCGCTGAGGACAATCAGACCGCAGTGACGGTGCACGTGTTGCAAGGCGAGCGCGAACAGGCCCGTTTCAACAAGTCGCTGGCCAAGTTTGATCTGGCAGGCATCGATGCGGCGCCGCGCGGTCAGCCGCAGGTTGAAGTGTCGTTTGACATCGATGCCAACGGCATCCTGCATGTCTCGGCCAAGGACAAGAAAACCGGCAAGGAACAGAAGGTCGAAATTAAGGCCGGTTCTGGTCTGTCCGAGGAAGAAATCCAGAAGATGGTTCAAGACGCCGAGCTTAACCGTGAGGAAGATCAGAAGTTCCAGCAGTTGGTCGGTGCACGCAACAAGGCCGATCAGGTCTTGCACGCAACTCGCGCAGCGATGAAGGAACACGGCGACAAGGTCGGTGGTGAGGCTATCGGCGCGATTGAGGCCGCCATGTCCGATCTTGATGGCGTGATGAAGGGCGATGATCTGACTCAGATCGAAGCCAGAACTCGCACCCTTGAGGAAGCTGCGCAATCGCTGCTCGCAGCCGCTAATGCCGGAGCTGGTGCTGAGTCTGGCGCTGGTCCAGACGCTAGTGCGGGCAGCGGCGGTAACGACGACGTGGTTGACGCCGAGTTCACCGAGGTCAAGGACGACGGCAAGCAGTAATCAGGCTGGCCTGAATCACAAAGCGGGCGCGCACTGCGCCCGCTTTGTCGCAAGAGCAGTAATGCGATGGGCCCTAGTTTGGCTGCATCGTAATTCGAAACTCCGTGCCCATTGGCCGGAATCTTGGCAGTTACGACCTGCTTCGGGACTTTGAAGGATCGAGCCCATATTCACATGATGGGCAGACTGACGCGGCCGTAGGCCATGAACGCGATACTGACGGGTCGTAAACCAAAGAGAGAAGAGCCGCACAACGGCTGATCAATTCATATCATGGCAAAGTCCGACTATTACGAAGTCCTTGGCGTCAGCCGCACAGCCAACGACGATGAGCTGAAAAAGGCCTATCGCCGCTGTGCGATGAAATACCACCCTGATCGCAATCCCGGTGACGGTGAAGCCGAGATGCGCTTTAAGGAGTGCAAGCTGGCCTACGAAGTGCTGTCTGATCCAGGCAAGCGCCGCATGTATGACCAGCACGGACACGCGGCCTTTGAGGCTGGCATGGGTGGTGGCTCGGGTGCGGGTGGAGCAGATTTCGGCGACATTTTCGGCGACATTTTCGGCGACATTTTTGGTGGCGCACGGGCCCGTCCGCAGGCGCGACGCGGCGCTGATTTGCGCTATGTGATCGAGCTGAATCTGGAAGAGGCTGTTTTCGGTGTCGAGCGCACCATCGAAGTGCCGACCCTGGTGCCTTGCGAGCCGTGTAAGGGCGCGGGTTCGGAAGATGGCAAGGTTGATACCTGTTCAACCTGTCGCGGCCACGGCCGGGTGCGGATGCAGCAAGGCATCTTTGCGGTACAGCAGGTATGTCCGAACTGTGCCGGTTCTGGTCGTCATGTCGTCAATCCGTGCAAAAGCTGTGACGGACAGGGACGGGTTGAGCAGGAGAAAACGCTCGAGGTCAAGATTCCGGCCGGTGTAGATAACGGTGACCGCATCCGTCTGGCGGGCGAAGGTGAAGCCGGACCTGCGGGCGTACCGGCAGGTGATCTCTACATTGAGGTTCGGGTGCGCGAGCACGCCATCTTCCAGCGTGATGGCGATGATTTGTATTGCGAGCTTCCGATCCGGCTGTCCCAGGCGGCGTTGGGTGCGGACATTGATGTGCCCACGCTCGGCGGCTCAGCGCAGGTAAAAATACCCAAAGAAACCCAGACGGGCAAACTGTTCCGATTGCGCGGAAAAGGCGTTAAGTCGGTGCGTAGTCATATGCCGGGTGACCTGATGTGTCGCGTCGTGGTGGAGACACCGATCAACCTGACCAAGCGTCAGCGTGAACTGTTGGCCGAGTTGGAAGAGACCTTTGCCGGCGAGAAAGGAGCCGCACACTCACCGCGTTCGAGCACCTTTCTCGACGGGGTCAAGTCGTTCTGGTCCAAAATGACGTCTTGATCCTTACTGCGGACACGCGCTCATGCCGAACACTCCGATCCGCTTGGTGATACACGGCGCTTCTGGCCGCATGGGCCAATCGCTGTTGCGTTTGTGCGGCGAGGTGCCGAGCTTGTACTTGGTCGCGGTCGTGGCGGGGCGGACAGCGCCTGAGCTTGATGGCGTTGCGAGCTTCAACGCGATGCAGATGGACGCGCTGCCGCCCTTCGATCTATGTATCGATTTCAGTTTGCCGCAAGCGTTCGATTCCATTCTTGCACTATGCGTGCAACGAGGCGCAGCGTTTGTTTCAGGCACTACCGGGCTGGATCCAGCGCAGATGAAGCGGCTGGATGCGGCGGCCGAAAGTATCCCCGTGCTGTGGTCCGCAAACTTCAGTTTGGGTATTGCGATCCTCTCGGATCTTGTGCGGCGTGCTGCACGCTCGTTGCCGCAATGGCAACGCGATATCGTCGAATCCCATCATGTTCACAAAAAGGATACGCCCTCAGGCACAGCCTTGGCCTTGGGCCAGGCCATCAGCGAAGGCGGTGGCGCGCAACCGCACTACGCCAGTCTGCGTGCTGGCGATATTGTCGGTGAGCATCTGGTGCAGTTCACCGGCACGGGTGAACGGCTGGAGTTGATTCATCGAGCGAGTGACCGTGACATTTTCACGCGCGGCGCCTTGCACTGTGCCGCAGCCTTGGCGGGGCGTTCGCCCAAACGCTATGACGTCATTGAGCTGCTTGGCTGAGCCGGCCTCACGCTTTAGTTCAATCTGCGGGCGGCCAATGCTACTAACCATCGTCGGCCCCTAACAAAAAATCCCGGCCACTGCCGGGATTTTGAGACGCCGGACATGGGTCGAACGAATTACTTGATGCCTTCCAGATCGCGCAGATGCGTTGTCGACTGGCTGGCGAAGAAAGCGGCCAGATTGATGATGTCCTCATCACTCAGGGTGCTGGCAAACCCTTTCATGATCGCGTTGTCACGTTCGCCGGAGCGATAATCGTGCAGCGCCTTTTCCAAATAGTCGGCGTATTGACCTGCTAGCAAGGGATATTGCGGGTCGCCAATGCCGTTGCCATCAGCACCATGACAAGCTTGGCAGAGCACTGACTTGGCTTCGCCGGCTTCGATGTCAGCCTTTGGGGCAGCTGAGGCGGCGAGCGGGAGCAGTAGAGCGGAACCCAGCAGGAGGGCTTTGATATTCATCGAGTGGTGTCCTTACTTGGCCGCAGTGAGGCTGGAAAGATAAGCAGCAAGATCAGCGACGTCCTCATCGGAGAATCCGCTCGCCTGAGCACCCATGGTGGGGTGCTTGCGTCCGCCATTTTTGTATTCGGTCAATGCCGTAACCAAATACTCATAGTTCTGCCCGCCGATCTTGGGTACGTGATAGTGCGGGTAGACATTCTTGTAGCCAGCAATGCCATGGCACCCGGTGCAGGTGTAGGCCTTGAGCTTGCCAGCCTCTGCGTCGCCTTGCGCGGATACGGAAAACGCGGCTGCGGTGAGGAAGAGACTGGCTGCAATTCTGAGTATAAGCATGGGCGGTATTCCGACACGTTGGCTAATGGTAGGTGCACGCCAGATGAGGTCCGACGTTCGTGACCGGACAAGTATACGCAAGGCGCGCATACGAACGCCACATGAACGGGCGCATAGCAAGGCGTGACTTGCGACACGCGCACGCCGAGCCGCACGCAGTGCACACTACTAGTGCTGAAAGCTGACGCACGGGGGAGCGCATAATGCGCGGGCCGTTTGTTGGCGCCTCATTCGGCCGCGGTGGCGCATGGTCATTGTTTCTTTCATGACGAGCGCCGCAGAGAAAAGCGTTGCACTACTTGTTGTAGTGTTATAGTGTTGTATAACACATAGGCATAGAATCTCCTGATGAAGATCAATCGGTTTGCGAAGCAAACAGGGCTGCGCGTTTGGCTGCTGACCCTAGCGGCGGTGCTCGCCCTGACGGCATGTGGCGGTCGTGATGCAGCCGCGCCAAACGCCAAAACCGGAGCGAGTAATGACAGCGCACGCGCCGCCGTAACGGTGGAAGTAGTCGCAGCAACACGCCGCCCGATCAGCGCCAGCTACAGCGCCACCGCTGCACTCGAGACGCCCAATGAAGCTCAGGTTGTGGCCAAAACCTCTGGCGTTTTGTTGCGACTGATGGTGGAAGAGGGCGATCAGGTGAAAGCCGGGCAGGTACTAGCCAAGATTGATCCGGAACGGCCAAGGCTTGAGGTGCGACGCGCTCAGGCTCTGCTGCGCAAACTTGAGGCGGAGTTGGCGCGCTCAAAGGAACTGTTCGAACGCAAGCTCGTCGCTGCGGACCTCTACGAAAAGATTCGTTTTGACGTGGAAACCCAACGTGCAGTTTTCGAAATGGCACAGCTGGAGTTGTCCTATACCGATGTGGTCGCGCCCATTTCCGGTGTTATTGCACAGCGCATGGCAAAGATCGGCAACCTGATCCAGCTCAACTCAGCATTGTTTCGCATCGTTGACGTTTCACGCTTGGAGGCCACCTTGAATGTGCCAGAACGCGAGATCGCCACCATGCGTGCCGGCGCGAGTGTCAAGTTGCAGGTCGATGCATTGCCCGGGGCCTTTTTTGAAGGACATGTTGAACGCATCAGCCCAGTGATCGATGCCGGCAGCGGGACCTTCCGTGTGGTTTGCGCCTTCGCTCCCGATGCGCGCTTACGCCCAGGCATGTTTGGTCGCATCAGTGTGGTATTTGATCAGCGCGACGATGTACTCACGGTGCCGCGTGTCGCCTTACTCGAAGGCGACGGTGAGACGGCGGTGTACAAGGTGGTCGGAGGCAAGGCCGTGCGCACGCTGGTGCAGGTGGGTTATCTGTCAGGCGATGTAGCGGAGATCCGATCTGGACTGGAAACCGGCGACCAAGTCGTAACCACGGGCAAGGTGGCTTTGCGTGATGGTGCCGCGATCGAAATAGTGGCTGCACCCTCAGCCGCGCTAGAAGAATCGGCCGAAGCAGTTGATGCGGCCGATGCCACCGACGCGGACGCGACGACGGAATACTGATGGACAGCGCACCTGCCGCATCGTCATCTAGCTCGGGTCAAGGTTTGGTTGAGTTCTCCGTGCGCCGCCGCGTCACGGTGGCGATGGCGACACTGACCATGATCTTGTTTGGCCTGATTGCGCTCAGCGATCTCAAGGTCAACCTGCTTCCAGACCTTTCCTATCCGACCCTCACGGTCCGCACCGAGTACACCGGTGCAGCGCCGCAGGAAACCGAAAATCTCGTGACCGAGCCGGTGGAAGAGGCGGTCGGCGTGGTCAAAGGCTTGCGCAAACTCAAGTCGATTTCCCGCACAGGTCAAAGTGATGTGGTGCTCGAGTTCGCGTGGGGTACCGACATGGACAAGGCCAGTCTTGAGGTGCGCGACAAGCTGGAAACCTTGAACTTGCCGCTCGAGGTGAAGCAACCCGTACTGCTGCGCTTCAACCCCTCAACCGCGCCCATCTTGCGCGTACTTCTGACCGCAGGGGATGGCGAGGCGACCGATGCAGCCCTGATGCGGCTTCGTCGTTATGCCGACGAGGAACTCAAAAAACGTCTGGAACCTGTATCCGGCGTGGCCGCAGTGAAAGTTGGCGGTGGCCTAGAAGACGAAGTGCAGGTCCTGATCGATCAGAATCGCTTGGCCCAGTTGCGCCTGCCTCTGGATACCGTGATCAACCGTCTCGCGCAGGAGAACGTCAACATCTCGGCAGGACGACTGGAAGAGGGCAGTCAGCGTTACCTCGTGCGCACCATCAACCAGTTCGAAACCGTTGAGCAGATGCGCAGCCTGCTGATCAGTGGTGCTGCGGCTGGTGGCGGCAATGCAGCCGCTCAGGAGGCCGCGTTGGCCGCCTCACGCATCGCCTCACTCTCACCGGAAGCCGCGGCCGCGTCTGCGGCGGCGAACACGGCAGCGCAAGGTGATTCGAGTGCGCCCGGCGGTGGCTTGCCGATCCGTCTGCGCGACATCGCAACAGTCGAGCAGGGCTATAAGGAACGCGAGTCCATTATTCGACTCGGTGATGCACAGGCCGTCGAGTTGGCGATCTACAAAGAAGGGGACGCCAATACCGTAACCGTCGCCGATGCCGTGCATCAGGCGCTGACCGCCGTGCGTGAGCAGATGCCGGCTGGAACTGAGCTGACCGTCATTGAAGATCAGGCTGTATTTATTCGGCAAGCCTTGCATGAAGTCCGCGTTGATGCCGCGATTGGCGGCCTGCTCGCAGTGCTGATGATCTTCTTCTTCCTGCGTGACGGCTGGAGCACCTTTGTCATCTCGTTGTCGCTACCGGTCTCGATCATTGCCACGTTCTTCTTTATGGGCCGTCTCGGGCTCTCGCTCAACGTGATGTCTTTGGGCGGCCTAGCCCTAGCAACGGGCCTGGTCGTAGACGACTCCATTGTGGTGCTCGAATCCATCGCCAAGGCGCGTGAACGCGGCCTTGGCATATTGCGTTCTGCGGTCCAGGGCACGCGTGAAGTCAGCATGGCGGTGATCGCTTCGACCTTGACCAACGTGGCGGTGTTTTTGCCATTGGTATTTGTGGAAGGCGTGGCGGGTCAGCTGTTTCGCGATCAGGCGTTGACGATTTCGATCGCGATCCTGATGTCGCTGGTGGTGTCACTGACCTTGATTCCGATGCTGTCATCGCTCAAGTCGAGTGCGCCGCTGCAGTTTCCGCAAGAAGACCCGGCCCCTGAATGGCGGCCCCGTGCTGCACCAGCGAAGGCGATTGCGGCGACCTCGCGTGGCATAAAGCATGCTGTCGCGGCGAGTTTCATTGCAGCCGGCTGGCTGGTACGCGCGGTTTGGCGTGGGCTCGAATGGTCGATTGGAAGGTCGCTGTCCTGGCTCGGCACCATCGTGATGAAACCCTACGATATCGCCGCCGAACGCTACGCACGGGTGCTGCCGCACGCGCTGCACAAGCCAGGCATGGTGTTGGGCTCAGCCGCTGTCGTATTTGTGCTAACCATGTTGCTGGTGCCGACGTTGGGGCTGGATCTTATTCCGCAACTGGCACAGGATCGTTTCGAGCTCACCCTGAAGCTGCCCGCCGGGACCCAGCTCCAGCAAACCGATTCTTTACTGCGCGAAATCGCTACGGAACATGAGGGCGAAGCTGGCATCCAAGCGCTGTATGGCGTCAGTGGTAGTGGTACGCGCATGGATGCCAACCCGACCGAATCAGGCGACAACATCGGCAAGCTCAACGTGGTGATGGCGCAAGGCTCGCCCCGCGGTACCGAGGCGCGCCTGATTGAGAGCCTGAGAGGCACGCTGGAAGAATTCCCCGGTATCGAAGCCAAGTTCGGTCGACCAGAGATTTTCAGTTTCTCAACGCCGTTGGAAATCGAACTGCAAGGCTACGATCTCAAGCGCTTGGAGCAGGCCGGCAGTCAATTGGTGAAGCTGTTGCAGCAGTCTGATCGCTTCGTGGATGTGCACTCCTCGGTTGCTGATGGCTTTCCTGAAATCCAGATTCGGTTCGATCAAGAGCGGGCCGCCGCACTTGGCTTGACCAATCGTCAGATTGCCGATGCCGTGGTCAAGAAAGTTCGCGGGGAAGTGGCCACACGCTACAGTTTCCGTGATCGCAAGATTGATGTGCTGGTGCGCGCGCGTGAAACCGACCGTGATTCACTTCAGGCCATACGACAGCTGATCGTCAACCCTGAAAGCGCACGCCCGGTAACGCTGGATGCGGTCGCCGATGTGATCGCGGGTATCGGTCCGAGCGAGATTCATCACGCCAACCAAGTGCGGGTGGCCGTCATTTCTTCCAGCTTGGCCTACGGCGATCTGGGCAGTGCGGTGGATGAAGTGCGCAACATGGTTGCCAAGCATCCCCTCGGTGCCGATATCGGCCTGCACGTGGGCGGGCAAGGGGAAGAACTGCAAGATTCGCTGTTGTCGTTGTTGTTTGCCTTTGTGCTAGCCATATTTTTGGTTTATTTAGTGATGGCTTCGCAGTTTGAGTCCTTGCTGCATCCCTTCGTGATTCTGTTTACTATCCCGCTGGCTCTTGTTGGCGCCGTGCTAGCACTGAGGCTGTCGGGTTACAGCGTCTCGATCGTGGTGTTTATCGGACTGATTCTTCTGGTGGGGATCGTGGTCAAGAACGCGATCTTGATGATCGACAAAATCAACCAGCTGCGCGAAGTGGGCGTTGCCAAGTTCGATGCCATCACCGGCGGTGCTGTCTCACGTCTGCGCCCCATCGCCATGACTACGGTTACCGCTTTGTTTGGCTTTTTACCCTTGGCGGTGAGCGGCGGCGAGGGCTCGGAAGTTCGCGCGCCAATGGCGATTACGGTGATTGGCGGACTGGCCGTTTCCACACTGCTGACCTTGTTCGTGATCCCCGTAATGTATGCGCTGCTGGATCGTAAACCCGATGCTCATTACGTGCGGCGTGCCTTGCGCATTGGCGAGGAAGAAGGTCGTGATGATGCGGCCGAGGCATCAAGGTGAGCATCGTTGAGATCAGCCTGCGGCGACCGATCACGGTGGTGATGTTCTTCGTCTCATTGCTGTTGATTGGTCTGATCGCTAGCGTGCGTCTGCCCTTGGAGCAGTTGCCTGAGATCAATGCGCCGTTTCTGGTTGTCAACTTGCCTTACGCGGGTTCTTCCCCGCAGGAAGTCGAACGCACCTTGGTGCGTCCGGTGGAAGAGGCACTGGCGACTTTGCCGGGTATCAAGCGGATGCGATCGCAGGCGAGAGCCGACAACGGCAGCGTGGTGATCGAGTTCAGCGACTGGGATCGCGACATCGCCATCGCTACGTCCGAGGCACGCGATCGAATCGATGCCATCCGCGACGAATTGCCGGACGATCTTCAGCGCTACTACGTCTGGAAGTTCTCGACGACCGATGAGGCCATGTTGCAGATCCGCCTAGCCTCAGACACGCGCAACCTTGTTGCTTCCTATGACCTGATCGAACGCGGCTTGAAACGTCGGCTGGAGCGATTGCAGGGTGTTGCCAAAGTGGATATTTCTGGTGCGCCGCCCAACGAAGTCGAGATCGCTTTGGATCCAGATCGTCTCAGCGCCCACGGCCTAAGCCTTAATCAATTGGCGCAGCGGCTGCAGGCAATCAACTTTTCTGTGTCTGGCGGCAATGTCGACGAAGGCGATCGTCGATTGCGGGTGCAGCCGGTGGGTGAGTTAGGTGATCTGTCTGAGTTGCGCGACCTGGTGATCGATACCCGTGGCCTGCGTCTTTCTGACGTTGCCACGGTGCAATTGAAGCCGGCGCGGATGAATTATCGCCGCCAACTCGAAGGTCGGCCCGCGGTTGGCATCGACGTGTTCAAGGAGCGCAGTGCCAACTTGGTTGACGTCTCACGCGCCGTGCAAGAAGAAATCAACCAGATTGCGAGCGAAGGCGATTTCGCGGGTATCCGTTTTACCGTGATCGAAGACCAAGGCAAGAATGTCACCACGTCTTTACGCGAGTTGGCTCAGGCCGGTCTGATCGGTTTGTTTCTGGCGATTGCGGTCCTGTACTTCTTCCTGCGCCACTGGGCTTCGACCTTGATGGTGGCACTCGCCATCCCCGTGTGTTTTGTGATGACCTTGGGCTTCATGCATTTTCTCGGCGTCACCTTGAATGTGTTGTCGATGATGGGCCTGCTCTTGGCCGTCGGCATGCTCGTGGATAACGCAGTAGTGGTGGTCGAAAGTATCTACCAAGAACGCGAGAAACGCCCCGGTTTTGCGCGCCTAGCCGCGATCATCGGCACCCGTAACGTGGCGATTGCCCTGTCAGCAGGCACGTTGTGCCACTGCATCGTGTTCGTCCCGAACCTGTTTGGTGAAACCAACCAGATCAGTATCTTCATGACCCAGATCGCAATCACCATCACGGTGTCTTTGTTGTCGTCCTGGCTCGTGGCTATCAGCCTGATTCCGATGCTTGCCTCACGGATGGCAACGCCACCGGCTGCCACTGACGACAACAATCTGATTGGTCGTTTTCGCCAACGCTACGCGCGCCTGCTCGACTGGAGTCTGCGTCATCGGGGTTGGAGCGTACTGGCGATTGCCGCCATCGTTGTGGTCAGCCTAGTTCCGATGAAGCTGATGAAGGTCGACATGTTTGCCAGTGACGAAGGCCGTACCCTGAACATGTATTACCAGTGGCAAGGCGCCTACAGCCTGGACCAAATGCAAGGGGAGGTTGACAAGGTCGAGCGCTGGATCAACGAACGGCGTGACACGCTTCAGGTTGAGCAGGTCTACTCTTACTTCAGCGAGCAGGGTTGGGGTGGCACGCGGCTGAGTTTGCGCGCTGACGGGCGTGGTCTACGTCCAACTAAAGCGATCATGGATGAGATCCGCGACGGTTTGCCGAAATCCGCCCGTGCCAATATCGGTTTCCGTAACTCTCAGGGTGGCGGTGGCGGTGGAGGTCAGGATGGGATTTCGATGTCGTTGGTGGGTGATTCGTCCGAAGTTCTGACTGAAGTCGGGGACGCTCTTGTACCTCTGTTGGCACAGCGACCGGAATTACGTGACGTGCGGGTCGAAATCGATGACCGTAACAGCGAGTTGGCGATTCACGTCGATCGTGAACGTGCTGCGCGCTATGGTTTTTCTGCTCAGGAAGTTGCCCGTTACGTCGGGATCGCACTGCGCGGCACCCCCATGCGTGAGTTTCGACAGGACGGTGTGGAAGTGCCAGTTCAGTTGCGCTTCGCCGGTGCGGAGGAAACCAGCGTCGCAGATCTAAGCAATTTCAGCCTGCTTTCGTCCAGCGGCGAGCAGATTCCGCTGATGGCATTGGTCAGCGTTGACCTCAAGCCGGCAGCCACTCAGATCACACGCATGGATCGCCAGACGATGCTGGAACTGAAAGCCGATCTCGCCCCAGGCGCGACTTCCGCAGAAGCGCGTAAAGCGATGGAAGCGGTGATGGCCGGTGCCGCGCTGCCAGATGGTTACAGCTACACCTTCGAGGGCGCCTTCAGGCAAAACGACGAGGCCGGCAAGCAAATGGCGGTCAATACGCTGATCGCACTGGTGATGATTTACGTCGTGATGGCGGCGGTATTTGAGTCGCTACTGTTTCCGGCGGCAATTCTCTCGGGCATCGCCTTTTCCGCGCTCGGTGTGTTCTGGTTGTTCGTCCTCACCAACACCACCTTCACCATCATGGCGTCCATCGGGATTCTGGTTCTGATGGGGGTCGTGGTGAACAACGGCATTGTGATGGTGGAACACATCAACACCCTGCGCCGAAGTGGGCTATCGCGCCATGACGCGCTGGTGGAAGGCTGTCGTGATCGCTTGCGTCCCATCCTGATGACGATGGGTTGTGCGATTTTTGGCATGGTGCCGATCAGTCTGTCCACCGTCCAACTTGCCGGTGGTGGTCCGCCGTACTATCCGATGGCGCGGGCGATTGTCGGTGGCCTGGCGTTTTCAACCGTCGTGACCCTTCTGTTTTTGCCGACGATCTACGCGATTTTGGATGATATGCGTTTGGCATCGGTGCGCACACTTGCGCGTATGCGCAGCACCAACTCGTCGAGTACGGTCAAAACCAACTCCTAAAGTTGATCTAGCCGATCTTCAGTGCCTATTCCATGGAATTGCAGCGGGCGCGGTAACGTGCCCGCACCCGAATGGCGTTTAGGCCTTGCTGCTCGCCGCCAAGGCTTGTTCCAGATCGGCCCACAAGTCGTCAACACCTTCGATCCCGATCGACAGTCGCACCAGTCCGGGTGTGATCCCGGTGGCCGCACGGACCGCTTCGGGGACGAGTCGATGAGTTAGACCTGCAGGATGCTGGATCAGACTGTCGACCGAACCCAAACTCACCGCCGAGGTGAACAGGCGAACCGCAGCCATCAGCTTGGCAGCGGCGTCACGACCACCGTGTAGTTCGATCGAAATCAATGCGCCGGGGCCGCGCATTTGGGTTTTGACCAAGGCGCTATTTTTCACCGTGCCAAGGCCGGGATAAAACACTTTGGCGACGGCGGGATGTGTGGCAAGGCGTTCGGCCAGGATGATGGCATTGGCTTGTGAACGCTCGACCCGCATGGACAGCGTCGGCAGGCCTTGATGAATTAGATAGGCACCGAGCGGATGCAGCAGCGCGCCGGTTAATGCACGCATGGTCCGCAGCGCCTTGGCGTCGTCATCGGCGCACGCAATCATGCCGGCGATCACATCGCCATGCCCACCCAGATACTTGGTCGCACTGTGCATAACGTAGCGCGCCCCAAGTGCCATCGGGTTTTGCAGAACTGGCGTGGCGAAAGTGGAATCAACCACGACCGGTACCTTGCCGGCAGCCTTTACCACGGCGGCGATGTCGACTAGGTCTAGCGTCGGATTAGCCGGAGTTTCGATCAGCACCAAGCCGGTATCCGGTCGCAATTTGCTGGCGATTTCGTTGGCTTGAACGAACTCGCATTCCACCCCTAAAAGGCCGGACGAGAGCAGGGTGTCAGAGGTGCCATAGATTGGCCGTACCGCCAGCACGTGTTTGGCACCGTTTGAATGCACCGCCATCAGCAGGGCGCTGAGTGCTGCCATTCCAGAGCTGAAAGCAACGCAGGCTTGCGCACCTTCCAGATTCGCCACTGCCGTTTCTGCTCGCGCCACCGTTGGGTTGAACAAGCGTGCGTAGATCGGGTTTTCGGCGCTGGCTTCACCGTTGACCAGTGCATCGAAACTGGCCGAGCCTTGATCCAGATCGGGAACCGGATAGGTGGTGGACAGATCCAGCGGCGGCGCATGCACCCCCAGCTTGCCGAATTCCTCGCGGCCGGCATGGACCGCACGGGTTTCGAAGCTCAGTGGGCGTGACGCAGACATGGTGCACCTCAGTGACGGGAAACGCCCATGATAAGAGAAATGGCTGGTCTCTTGGGTGTCTCAGGGTCGATAAGTGCTGGCGATACGATCCAGCGTCGAGCCGGCGTTCGGCTCTGCATACTCACGCTTCAATCAGGGTCGTAATCCAAGTTCGGCGCCAACCAGTGCTCGGCTTCAGTGAAGCTCCAGCCTTTGCGTCGGGCATAGTCATGGACCTGATCCCGAGTGATCTTGCCGACGACAAAGTAGCGGCTGTCCGGGTGGCTGATGTACCAGCCAGAAACGGCCGCTGCCGGATACATGGCGCAGCCTTCGGTCAATTCAATGCCAGCATTGGTTGTGGCATTAAGCAGACGGAACAGGGTGTGCTTTTCTGTGTGTTCGGGGCAGGCTGGATAACCCGGAGCGGGTCGAATGCCACGATACTTCTCGGCGATCAAAGCCTGATTATCGAGATCTTCATCCGCCACATAGCCCCACAGCTCGGTGCGCACTTTGCGGTGCATATATTCGGCCAACGCTTCAGCAAAGCGATCGGCGAGTGCTTTTAGGATGATGGCGGAATAGTCGTCGTGCTCTTGCCGAAAACGCTCCAGATGCGCCTCGATGCCGATGCCGGCGGTGACGGCAAAGCCGCCGATCCAGTCTTCGACTCCAGATTCTTTAGGCGCAATGAAATCGGACAAACACAGGTTCGGCCGGTCGACCGGCTTTTCCGCCTGTTGGCGCAGATGATGAAGCTTGACCTTCTCGTCGCCGTTGATGAGCTCTAGATCATCCCCAACACGTGACACTGGCCAAAAGCCAACAACGGCATTGGCGGTTAGCCATTTTTCATCGACGATGCGTTGCAGGATCTGCTTAGCATCTTCAAACACTTCACGCGCCTGAATGCCGACGATCTCATCATCGAGGATGGCGGGATACTGGCCGGTCAGCTCCCAAGATTGGAAGAAGGGGGTCCAATCGATCACCGGCAACAGTTCTGTGAGTGGGATGTCGCGAAATACCGTGATGCCGGGCTGCTTGGGTACCGGCGGCACGTAGCTGGAAAA